>Ga0255334_1000467_pt1 | contig 31489 bp, 21 predicted proteins | sample EtOH5_35cm_T3_12_FD_202080 | JGI IMG/M metagenome (GOLD analysis project Ga0255334, IMG submission 202080) | Sandy soil microbial communities from University of British Columbia, Vancouver, Canada - EtOH5_35cm_T3_129 | ecosystem: Engineered > Artificial ecosystem > Sand microcosm > Unclassified ... | reverse complement strand
GACTTCGCCGCCATCCGCTCCTACACCGCCACCGCCCACAAGCACGGCCTCACCATGCTCGACGCCCTCACCCGCCTGACCAGCCACAACACCTGGTACCCCACCACCACCTGACCAGTTACCCGCGAAGAGCGTCCTCCCGTACCGGCTCATCGCCGCGGCGCCGGACCGCTTCACGTCTGCCTGCCGATGCGGATCACCAGGCGGGACCCGGAGGTGGGCGAGATTGGAAACCTCGCTCACGACAACTTCCACGACGCGCGCGTCCGACTGAAAGTGCTCGTCGTAGAGGTTGGCGATGACGGCTGACCCTCCAAGGCAAAGGAGCGGACCGGCGTCGAGAACGTGGACGCCGAGGCTACTCACCTTGGTCACTAACTGCCTCTAGCCGATCGTCAATCACGATGAGCGCGGCGAGTGCCTGCTCAACATCGATGGAGGCAGTGGCGAGCCACGGATCGTCCGCGTATGACGGCCAGTCGTCCGGCTGGAGCCTGACAGCGTCCGTGATCTCCAGCGGCTCGTCGATCACCCTGTAGTCGGCATCGATCTGGAACACCGGGTGCCGAAGGTTCAGCGTGTCGAGCTCCGAACCGTGCAGGGCGACTACAGCTCGGGCGATGTCGTCCGCCATTCGCCCCTCTGCGGTCTCAAGTGCGAGCGTCTTGACGGCGGCGATCCCCGCGCGCCACCAGCGGCGCCCAGCGAATGTGGCGAGCTGGCCCGTGTACTCGGCGCCCTTGAGTAGCTCTGCGAGTTCAGAGGCTCCGTTGGCGACGGCGTCGAGAGCGCTCGGCTTGAGACCGAGGTAACTCGCTGCGCGTAGATCGTCGACGAGGAACGTCGGGAAAGGCAGGATGCGCTGCAGGAACCACGAGAGCCACCGCCGACCAGCGGAAGTCGCGGCAACTACCGACCATGGCGGGCGGCACAACTCGATCTGCGCGATCGCGCCATCGCGCCACGATGAATCGCCCAGGGCAAGCCACTGAAGTTGTGCGGCAGGCTCGGCAGGGTTCGACCACTCGCCGGGCAACGCGGCCGCGGCGCTCGCCAAGGCCGCCAGGGCTTCGACAGTCGTCGTCACCTTCTCTGCCACCCACTCAAGGTCATGACTGTTCGCGATCGACATTGGGCGGATGTATCCCGGTGTCCCGGCTGCGAGCACGTCCAGATGCGCGGTACGCAGCGCGAGCGCAGTGCTCTTGGGGGTCGGCGATGCGTCCGGGGCCGGTCCACGCCCGTCGAGGCCGGACCGCAGGACGCCGGCAAGCGCGACACCATCTCGAACGAACAACCCCACCTCGTCCTTCACAGCTTCACGCCCGGGCCAGTTCTCGATGAACTCGTCGATCAGCACCAGGCTCGCCCTGTCGAGATCCGCGCTGGTGAGGTCGCCTGGGAGAACATGCTTCGCCTCCACTCCGTGCTGGCTCAGCAGCAGTGCGAACGCCTCCTGCGTTGGATCGTCGTCCACTACCAGAACGAACGGCTTGCCCGTCACTTCACTGTCCCCTTCTTCGGGAGTGCCACCCTGATCGACGTCCTCGACCCGTGCACTGGGGAGACGAAGCGAACGTCGCCCCGGTAGTCGTCCGTCAACGCTCGGACAATCGGCAGGCCGAGACCCATGCCCTGGCCCAGGACATCATCGACCGCGATAGTCGTGCTTTCGAAGGGGAGGAACCAGCGCTCCGCCTCATCGAGATCCACCGCCACTCCGTCGTTGCTCACGACGATCTCGACAGCATCACCGAGATCTGCGCCGTCAATCCAGATGTTGCCCCCTTCGGCGGCGTTCTTCACCGCGTTCGTGAGGAGGTTCGTCAACAGGATTGACAGTTCCGCAGGGAACATCGGTCCGGTACGCAGGTCCGAGGCGATGTTGAGGTGCACAGAAATGTCCTTCGAAGCCAATCGGCTGGCAAGGAACCGAAGCACTGAGTCCACCCGGTCGTGAACCTTGACTTGGGATCTCCGCCGCCGAGGATCGGCGCTGAGCACGTCAGTCAGGTACGAACTCTGCCGCGCGAGAGTGTGCGCCAACTCGTCCGCCGTCCGCAGCGTGACTTGCAGAGTGTTGCGCTGCCCTGGATCGACGACTCTGTCGAGCATTCCCCTCAGGAGGTCCCTGATGGTCGTGCTAGACGCAAGCATGCCATTGATGTCGTGTACAAATGCACCAAGCTGGAGGCCGACCCCGGCGAGGATCCGAAGTTCCGGCTGGAAGCTCTGGACCGCCTGAAGTGCGACACGCGCTGCCTGAAAGCCGTCGACCAACTGACGCATCGGCGACTCAACCACGCCCGGATCCTCACCCGAGCCCTGGCTAGCACTGATCGCTGCTGCGGCCGCAGCAGCCGCAGCGATCTTGCGCTCATCCTCCTCAGTGCTGCCGTGTGGCGCGAGCACCTCGAACGGAGTTCGGCCCTTGGGATCGAAGATCGGCGGAGTGCCAGCTCCAGGGGCGAGATTCTCCGGGATCGGCTCGGCGGGCGCCGTCGGGACAGTGGCGTTGAGGCGTTCGCGCTGGCTAAAGACGGAGCGGCGCACGCGAACGCTCAGACGCACACCGTCCTGAACGATCTGACGGATGGCCTTGAAGGTCGGCCCGGGCACGAACCCCTCACGGTTGATCAAACTCTCCAGGCCGGGAGCGCCCGCCGTTGTGAGAAAGACCGCCCCGAAGTAGCCGTTGCTGGGGATGGCGTTCAGTGCTTCACGCTTGTCGATGTCAAGTTCGTCGCTTGCCGACTCATCGAGGTCAATCGTGTAATAGCGCGGACCAGACCGGTACTCACGGTCGATCTCCAGCCAGTCGTCGCCGTACTCCGCGTACGGCAACACGCGGAATCCCTCCAGATAGACGCGGATGCCGCTCGTCGACCGAACGAAACCCTTGAGCGGACCGCGTCGGCTGCTCGCGCCGGGCATCATGTAGAAACGTGCCTGGAAGCGCAGGCCCGGGTCTGCCTCGGCTTCGAACGAATAGGCGCGGGCGAGGGACTCGGCTCGCGCGTATGCGGTTGTCGGAGAGATTCGGTATCGAGTCCGGCCATCGGCCACGTCGACTTCGACGCACCATTGGAAGTCCTCTGCCGCCTTGACCCAGAGGTCGTCGCCGGGCGCGAGCTCGCCAGCGAACTCCAACTCGAATCCAGGGTCGGCCTCCCCGGTCCCTCGCACAATCGGGCGGCCGAGAAGCGACTCGCCGCTGATCGCGAGCTCCTGCGGATTGGCGCTGAGGAGGAGAGCAGGAGGCTGTGCCGACTGCATTTCGTCGACGAACTTCCCGATCTCAGCGGATGTCCACGTTCGCTTGAGAGACCGCATGGACAGGACTGTTCCCGGGCTCGTCCCATGTGGAACCGGGAAATCGACGACCGAGAGCCCCTCCCTCAGCTCGTGGAGAGTCTCCTGCCGATCGATCACCTCCCATTCGATGAGCGCCTCGACCCCGGGTCCATTGCCGCCGGGTACATCGGGATCCGGGACACTGCGCACCTCCAACACCTTCGCCAGCTTCTGACTGGCGAGACGGCCGATTCCCTTCTGTCCGGTGTACGCGCGACGGTACTTCGCCGATACGCGCTCACCCTCTTCCTTGTCTCGGCCGGCGATCCGTAGGAAGGCGGAACGGAATCGATCGGCCGTCATGCCATTCCCGTTGTCCTCGACGGTCAGCACGGCCTCGTTGGGGTTGGCCAAGCTCTGGGCGTCGATTCGGACCACCGTGGCATCCGCGTCGTACCCGTTCTTGACGAGTTCCAGGATGGCGGTGCTGTCGCGACCGACGAGGAGATCGCCAAGTTCGCGCAGAAGGTGTGTATCGACGACGAAGCCGTTCTGGCTCACTTCGGCCTCCTTCCGGCAGCGGCCAGCTCTGTCGGGCCCAGTTCGGCAACAGCTGGGGCTTGGTCGGGATCGGAAACGACTAGGTGGCCGATGGTCTTGGGGCTGAGCCGGTGGAGACCGTTCGCCTCGACCGACGCACTTGCTCGCAGGGCGGCCTGCCCGCGGCTGCTGCGGAGCCAGTTGACGACCCGGTCCTTGGCTGCCTGGTCAACGCCATCCTTCCAGTACAGGCCGAACAGGTTGTTGGTGATCGCCAGTCCGTCCGCGTTCGGGAGGACATGGAAGGCGTCCCGTGCAAGTGCCGACAGAATCACGTCGGGCGTCTTCACTTCCGCGGAGAGATCGAACCACGCGGTGCGCTTCTTGCAGAGGTGCAGTTCGTTGATGCCCTCGACCTCGGCCGCGCATATCCACGCATCGACGTTGACGTTGCTCCCGGGCTCATAGCCGGACAGAACGAGGAGCTCCGCGGTCTCCAGGGTAGGAGCCGAGCCCAGACCGGGACGCAGCCTGCGCGCGAGCCGGCATCGGTAGGTCTCAGGGATGCCCATCTTTTCCCACTCAACAGCCGGTCTCACGAAGAAGGCGTGCGCGCCGGATGCTGTTCCCCGGGTGACCCGGGCGAACTCGCCGAACCGTTCCGCATGTGCATCCCCGTTCGGAGCGGACAGTGGGGTGCGACCAGGCGCCGGGAAGGCTGCTTCGCCATCTTCACGACTCAGGTTGAGTTGCTCTGATCCTGACCAGTCCGAGACCTCGATGGGCTGCGGGGCCCCGGCCTCGGGCCCGACTTCAACGAGCACCGCGTCCACGATGGCCTGATCGAAGCGCCACGAGTCGGCGAGACGAAGCGAGAGACGCCGGTAGCGTGCGGATCGGAGGTGCGACCGGAGCTTCTTCCCGTAGTCGGCGCGCATCCAGCCGGCCGGGATGATCATCGCGATGGAGTCCTCAGGACGGAGCTTCTTGAGTGTCATCGCCAGAAACAGCGTAGAGAGGTTCGCGCGTGCGCCAACGAGCCCTCCGGCAGCCCTTAGCAAGCTCCTGCGATCTCCCTCATCGAGGAGTTGCCAGCGGGTGTACGGCGGGTTTCCCAGGTAGAGCGTGGGCCTCGTCGGCGTGTTCGAGTCGAGCCAACAGCGGTAGTCCGCCAGTTCGAGCTGCACACTCCACTCCGGTACGCGTGACGCCGCAGCGGCCTGGAGTCCAAGTGTGAGGGGGTTGATGTCGATCGCGTGGATGGCGGCTCTCGGCCACTTGGCACGGGCAACCTCGGAGAAGATGCCCACACCGGCCCCGACGTCGACAACCTCCGCAGGAGCGTCGTGCCGACTGGCGAATCCGTCGACGATCGCCTGGGCGTACTCGCGCGGCGTGAAGAAGGTGCCGAGCGGGCGACGATTCGCTGGCTTCACGATCGCTGCGTAGAGGTCAGCGAAGTGGACGACTGCGTCCTCGGACATCAAGCGGTCGAGCGCCGCCACCGCACTGCCCTGAGGTTCGATTGGACCCTCAGGGGTCAGCGCTTCAATCAGGGCATCGGGTGCACTGTCGCCGAGCCGCCCACGAAGCAGAGCTGCGAGACGTGCGAGCTGTCTCAGTTCAGAGTCGTTGATTCCGGGGATCGGCCGAAGCGTGGGCGAGTCCGAGGTCACCTCGCGCACCCACGCGATGACCTCGAGAAGCGGCGCTTCGGCGTCAGCCATGCTCAACCCTCAACCGTGACGACGTCGGCTCGTCGCCCGACCCGCCGAGACCGTTCGCGCAGCGTAACGCCCGCGTACGACAGTCGCCCTCGCATGTGCGTCACCGCTGGACCTCGTCCCGGATGTACGTCACGCCGAAAGCGACGACCTGGCGGAACTCCTGGCGGCGGGCAGCGAGTTCGAACTGGCCGCCGGAGCCCTTCTGGAAGATGTCGAGGCCACGGCCGAGGAGGATGGTCCACCCGTTGTCGGCGCGGATGGAGCGGTCGTGGATCGTTTCGTCCCAGGCGACGGTGAAGTTGATCCCCGCTGCAGCGGCGCTGTCCTGGATGTCCTTGAGCATCAGTAGGTGTGTCTGCTCGTATTGGCCCGTCTCTGCCTTGGTCACAAGCGCGACTTCGAGCTCGTCGGCCACGTCCTTGGCGGCCGCAAGCAAAGCGAGGAGGTCGACGAGGTTGCGCCCCTGGTGCGGCAGGCGGATATACGGGTCGACGATCGTGATGTTGGTCGCGCCTCGGAGGTACGGCAACAGCAGGCTCTCGTAGGAAACGCCGCGCTGGTTCTCCTGGAACTCCCTGTGGCCCTCGAACAGCACTTGCTTGACTACCGTGGGCGCCGCGGGCAGCTCGCGCTCGATCATCTCCCGGACGTCAGACGGGTCCGCATCGTTGGTCGCAGTCTCTTCCGCGACGCGCGACGCCCACTGCTTGTAGTACGCCGGGTACTCCTCCTCTTCGAGGGTCGTCACCGCAGACCACACGCCCGTCTTGTCTGTGAACCCGAACTCCACCTCGGCCATGGTCGAGTCGATGCGCACGATCTGGTCCTTGACGCGCTTGCGGCCCTCGATGGCGAACCGGAGGATCTCCTCGATCTCCTCGCGGGTGGCCTCACCGGCCGGGTAGAGGATCTTCATCAGGCCGGAGAAGGTCTTGTGGATGCCGTCGCGGTCGCGGGTCGAGATGTCGGGCGAGAGCGTGAAGTACTGCCGGTAGCGATCGGAGTAGTCCTGCGACCGCATCGACTTGAGCACCTCGGCGATGTAGTCGACGACGAACCCGTAGCCGTCGGAGAACATCTCGCCCCGGATGATGTCGACTTCCCAACCCGGGATGTAGCAGTGCAGGCGGTCGAGGTAGGCCGGGTCGTGGTAGGCCTCCGGTAGTTCGTCAAACAGGTCGGAGTTCTTGAGCATGTACGGCACGGTGTGCGAGGTGTTGCCGACGAAGACCATCGAGGCCTCAGCACCGAGCGTCTCGACGCCACGGGAGAACGACTTGTTCGCCATGTAGTTCTTCATGATGTCGACAAGCGCCTTGTCGGTGCGCTTCTTCTTGCCAGCGAACTCGTCGAAAGCAACGACGTCCCAGTAACCGACCAGGCCGATGCGTCCGTTGGCGTTGTTGACGAAGAGCTTCGGGACCGTGACCTCACCGCCGGAGATGAGCATCCCGTGCGGCGAGAACTCCGAGAAGATGTGGGACTTGCCGGTGCCCTTGGGCCCCAGTTCAACGAGGTTGTAGTTGCGCTCGACGAACGGGATGAGGCGCACGAGCTGGATGAGCTTGCCCCGGCGGCCGAACATCGCGGGGTCGAAGCCGATCGACTGCATGAGCAGGTCGATCCACTCGTCGGTGGTGAACCCGCGGCGCGCCTGGAGGTACTGGTCCACGTCGAACTTCGACAGTTGGATCGGCTTGATCGAGCCGAGTACCCACGGCACAACGCGCTGGTCTTCACTGTGGAGGTACTCGATGTCGCAGATGCACCACACCCCGCCGACGAGCAGCTTGGGGTGCGCCTTGATGACGGGAGAGTCGACGACCACGCCCTTGATTCCGAGGTTCGAGAACTCGGCCTCGTAGACGTCGGCCTTGTCGTTGAGGGTGACGGTGACTTTGTCGATGATCCGGTGCCGACCGCGCTCCTTGATGGTCGACTTGACTAGCTCGGACTCGCTGCGGTGGACGTAGTGCTCGGCGAGGATTTCGCGCACGGTGTCGATGCCGGCCTGGATGGTGGCTTCGTCGTCGGACGCGGCGTACTGCCCAAGCAGGTACTCCAGAACGTACGTCGGCACGATGGCGTTGCCCTTGACGGCCTTGACCAGGTCCTTGCGGACGACGACGCCGGGGAACAGGAGGTTGATCTTGTAGTCGAGGTCGCTCTGCTGCGGCGCAACGCCGTCGCTGGCCTCCGGCTCGATCTCCCTCATCTCAGCTCCCTTCCCCTCAGAAATCGAAGTCTGACGCGAACGAACGCTTCAGCGTGTAGACCGCCTTGGCGAAGACCCGCCACCGGTTGGTGTTAGGGATACGTTCCTCCAGCCGGAACTCCACGGCTCGGTTGTTGTAGTCGCTCGACTCCTGGTTGAGCAGCATCCGGACACTCTGGTAGCGGTCGCGCTTGTCGGATGAGGTCTGGTCGAAGGTCAGCTCGACGACATTCGAGATCGGGGTATCGCCGACATAGAGCCCGGCACGCAGTGTGCGGGGCTGGACCTTGTCGTTGACCGGATCGGTCTGGAACAGCCGCACGACGACCTGCCCGGTCGTGATCTTGTCCGACTCCGGCCAGACCTCGACGTTGACCATCCGGGTATCGCTCTTGCGCTTCTTGTTGACCACAAGCACTGGCACGACGATCTCCTGCAGCGTTGCCCCACCGTGGACGAAGCGCGATCCGCCGCCGGCCAGCCGCAGGCGGTGGATCGACTTGGGGATCTGAACCTCCAGATCACTGTCCAGCCCGAGCTGGGTCGCCTGGAAGGTGGCGAAGGCGGGGTCGACCTTGAGGCCCGCACCGAGCACGAAGCGCCTGTTGGTGTACTTCAGGTCGTCGCCCTGCGGCTTAGTCGAAAGGTAGAACTGATCGGGCAGCGCCTCGTCCTGGAACAGGAAGCCGTGGTCGGCCGTGATGAAGATGTTGGTGGCGTTGGCGCTGGCCAGCTTCTTCACCAGGTCGACGATGTCGCACAGAGCAGCATCGACGGCCTCGAAGACCTGACGCTCCGTGCCGGGGTCGTCACCGACGGCATCGATCCTGTCGTGGTAGACGTACAGAACTCGGTTGGCCTTGTACAGCTCGCGCCGTTCCTCGGCACCCATCGCCTTGAAGTTCTCGGCCTGGATCGCCGAGCCACCGACCGCTTCGAGGATCTTGCTGCGGAACGCCGTGCCGTTAGTCGGCAGATCGTCGGCCAGCACGGTCTTCGCGTCCGCCGAGTGCTTGAGCGTTGAGTGCGGTAGCAGCGCCGCCATGCCGAGCTGGGTGTAGCTGGGCAGTACCCCGAGGATGGCCTCCAGCTCGGCGTCGAAGCGGTCTTCCTTCCGGATGAGCGAGCCGAGTTCCTCTGCCACCTCGTAGCGCATGGCGTCGGAGACGATCACCACGGCTTTCTTGTCGCCGTCACGCACCAGCGGCTCGATGTAGTGGGCGTAGAAGGCGGTCTGCAAACACACCTCCGCCGAACGCCACTTCTCGACCTGGTCGACCTGCTGCTGCCAGGCGTTGCCGAGCTCGTAGACGTACTTGTTGGTGTAGCGCTTCTCGACCAGCTCACGCAGCGCTTCGAGCGGCTTGGGGTACTCGGCGGCGCGAGCAGCGGAGATGAACTGCCGATACAGCTGGTCGATGCGGAACCACTCGCGCCGGTAGCGCCCCAGGCCGTCGTCGAACGACCGCATCGTGACATCGAGCGATGCCAACTCACCCAGCAGGTCAGATGCTCTGGCGATAGCCATGTAGAGCGTCTTGTACTTGTCGATCCAGACGCTGTTCTGCCGCGCCCGGACCACTTCCGCCACCTCACGCGGAATGACGGTTTGCTCAGCTACAGCGCACGCGAGGTCGCTGATGATCTTCTGGTCGGTCTCCTCGAACAGGTCAACGCCGACCAGGTCGCGGAAGCCGGTGTCCTCGATCTTCGACTTGTAGTCCAGGTCGCCGGCCGCACGCTTGGCGAGCGTGGCCATGGCCTTCTGGCTGCGTCGGTCGTTGCGCAGGCTGGCGAAGTCGAGCTGGATGTTCTGCAGCCCACTTGGACGGTCCGACTTGAAGCCCTCGATGGCTCGCTGGAAGATCCACAGCACCAGGTCGTCGATGCTCGGCGCTGAGGACTCGTATCCGTAGATGCGGGCCACACCTTTCCAGTGGAAGTCGTCGAGACCGTAGTCGACGAGGGCGTCGTACTTGGCGCGTCCATCGTTCGCGTTCTCGATCAGGAGGGTGCGCGTGATCTCCAACATGCTGTGCTCACGCTGGCCCAGCGCTACGGCGCCCATCTTCGCGAGCAGCTGGTCGACGCCGTCCTCCGGACCCAACAGCGCCTTGAGGCCCTGGACCCGCTTGGCCGCCTTGAAGAACTTCTCGTGCGCCTGGACGGCCTCGGCGACACCCTCGCCCGCCAGCCCGAGATCCTGGGCGACGAGCGCAGTGCGATCGGCCGTGAACACCCCGTGTGCCAACTCCAGATCGAGCAGCCAGTCCCCGATGCCACTCGGCACCTGACCCGAGCGGTAGACAAGGAACTTGCCCTCCGGTTCGGCGTGCAGCAGCCGGTTCTTGACGGCAAACTCGTCGTTCGCGACCCGGATGATCTCGACCCCTGGAAGGTCGAGGCCATCGAGATCCGCGGCGTACTGGCCCTCCGGGTCATGCCAGAAGACCAGCCGGCGGGTATCGAACCAGCGCAGCAGGTGCGGGCGAATCGTGGTGGCGTCACTCATGCCCGCTCCCGAACTCCGTGACGAGGGCTCGATCGTCGTCGAGTCTCACTCGCCTCTTGAGGGTGTCGATTACATGCCCCAGTCGCCGCAGAAGATCATCGTAGGTGACGATGTCTATCACGTTGGAATAGTTGCGCCGAACGAATTCAAAATCAAACCTCTCTCGAACAGAGAGGTTCTTGTCTCTCCCGCTGAGGATGATCGCCTTCGGGTTGGCTATCCGAATCTGCAGATCCCCAGGAAGGTCCCTGGCGTGCCTCTGCCTAATGGACTCCTCTCCACCTCTTCCAGACTTGCTCAGGTAGAAGAGGTACTTCTCCGCCTGCATTATCGACCCTGACAGCTCCCTGGCAGGGACGTGATTGTCGCGGTACTGCCCCTTCGACATGAGCCTATGTTCGAACGGCTTCTTGATCTCGATGATATCCACACAACCGTTGGCACCCACGAGCATGAGGTCGATGTAGCGAGGCGTCGACTTGTGCTCCCTTGAGTACCTCTCTTCAACTTGAACGTTGTGTAGGACGGCGACATATTGTGGGAAGATCAGAAGGAACAGATCCGCCACCGACTTCTGCCAGTCGCTCTCGGGGAAGCTCTCCGCGTCCTCCAACATCTCGAACAGCCGGTCCCGAACGTAGGTGAACTTCTCGAGCTCAAGCTCGTTCGCAGCCGGGATCCGGCCGTGGGGCTCTGCCCGCTTGTCGGTCGCGGAACGCTCACGGCGCTCCACGTAGTTGACAAGGCGCCGCTCGGCATCCGTCATAGTTTCCATATAGTCTCGAAGTATGCGAGCGACTCGTGTTTCTGCGTAGTAGGTGACCTCGGTCGAGTTTGGAAAGGTCTGCAGTAGCCGCATGAACTCTTCTTCGGGGATTGCCCCCTCGCGACTTCCCCCGATGACAATCTGCTCCGTCACCAGATCATCGATCCGACCGAAGATCGAGATATTGCGCTCGGCAACGAAGGTTGACCTCGTCAAGCGAATCGACATTGCGACTTGCAGGTCAAACTTCAGCCCGAGGACGTCCCGCCGGATCGTCCGGTACTCACCCTCTATCGTGCCAACGAGGAATCGACGCACATCATCATCATCGTCGTCGTCGTCACCGCTCAGAAGATCGGCCCTGCGGACCGTGAAGGCGCGGGACAGCGTGACCTCGCCCTGGGATCTCAGCCCCTCGTCCACCCAGGCGACGGAGCCGAATCCGTCCGGGCTGTAGACCAGGACGATCTGCGATCCGCGATCCTCAAACCTGATCACGCGTCGTCCTCCAAGCCCGGGACCTTCTTCAGTGCAGCACCGAACTTCGGGTAGTTGGACTTCACGCCGTCGTCCAGGTCGATCGCCAGCTGACGCGAGGCCAGCGGGTACAGCACGTCGTGCTCGTACTCCTCGAGCTCCAGCAGCACCTTGCGCAGCCGGTCAGCCTCCTTCTGGGCGGCTGCCAACTGACGCGGAGTCCCACCGCCGGCAACCAGACGCTCCTGCTGCTGCAGACTCGATGCGAGCTTGACCCGGAACTCACGCAGGTACTCGTTGAGCACCGTCGAGACCGTGGACGGCGTGTAGCGGTGCATGTAGATCAGGGCGTTGAACGAGCCCTTGGGGCTGGAGAACAGCCAGTAGATGGGTCGCTTCTTGTAGCGCTGGACGTGGTCCTTGTAGAAGGAACGGACGAAGTAGTCGCGGACGTCCTTCACTCCCAGAGACTCCGTGACGAAGCGCAAGTTCTCCTCGAAGTGCTGCTCCCCGAAGGCCACCCGGAGGAAGGTGCGGAAGCGGGCGACGATGTCGTCCTCGAACCAGTCGCCATCCACGATAGGGATGACGTTGTCCCTGTCCGGAGCGAACGTCGGGCTCGGCACCTTGGCCAGGTAGTCCTGCACCGTGGCGCCCTGGTCGGCCAGGATGAGCCCCGGCTCGTCCAGGCTGTAGCGACCGAACATGCAGCCGATGGCGTAGGAAACGAGGTCCTTCGCCGAGTCCTGGATGAAGAGGGTCGAATGCTCAGTCGCGCTCTTCCCGGAGTATCTGAAAGCTGCATTGCGAGTCAGAGTGACTCGATCCAGCGGCACGGCCGTCTGAACCTCATGGTCGAGCCCGTAGAGCGCGGCAGTGGCCACGTTGTTCGACTCTTCGAGTGCTTGTTGACGAAGCGAAATGCCGATCCAACGCTGGCGGTAGTCGTCGAACGCCTCTGCGAGTGTTCGTTGCGACCCATCGGCCAGCAACGGAGTCGCCGTAAAGTTCCACGAGGTCTCGGACTCATCCCAATCCGCAGCCGAGTTGCCCTGGAGCTCGGCGACCAGCGCGAGTACCTCCTCCGGCGCTCGGGTGGCAAGAATCGGCAGGCTACCGACATCCTCCGCCACGAACGACATGGTCGGAGACTTGGCCTCCAGAAGCAGCTGCACCAACGACGAGTTGCAGATGCTCATGATGAGAGTCGACTCCTGCTTGGAATCCACATAGACCGACTTAGCGGCGGAGCCAAGCACAAACCCCCGCGGGTAGCTTCGGAAGGCCGGCGCGCCAGTTGAGATCTTCGACCACGAAACGCAAGGCCGGAAGTAGAACTGAGGGCTACGAACAGTGGACTTGGGCCGCTCGGCCAAGATCTCCGCCCCTCCGTTCTGCCAGTTGATTACGTACTCGTGATTCCCGTACCACTTGCGGAAGTCGCCACCCTTGTTGAACGGGAACCACTTGGCACCGCTCTCTTTGGCAGCAGCGGGAGTAGGGGCATCCAGAATGCGTGATCGACTGGATACCTCCCACCAGAGTCGAACGAACCGGTCAGCATCCGAGCTAGACAGCCCTTCGCGCAACTCCGCCACTTCACCGAGCGGTCGCCCGAGCGTGAAGGCACGGCGCACATCTGGCGAGAGCCAGTAGACGATCGGAGTGCCCGGGATCTGCGAGAAGGTCTCACCAGAGCTCCTATGGAGCGACCCATCACGGCTGGAGGAGGCGGCTAGCAGCATCCTCGACTTCTCTGCCTCCGTGCGCCCGTCGACTAGGCGCACGTACGAACCCATCTGCACCAGGGGTCGACCGACCTGGAGAATGAAGGCCGTCGTGGACACGACAGCTCCACCAATCGAGTCAAACGCTCGCTCTCCGAGATGGGCCATAGCGGCAGGCGGTGCGTACTGGAGGATGCGTTCCCGTAACTTCTCGAATGACGCCAAGAACATCCAAGACTGCATGGTGATCATGGCGACCCAGCCCGCGTGACCCGCGAGCCGCATGCACAGCTCGATGAACATGGCGAACAGGTCGGTCCTACTCGCCGGGTAATACTGCTTCGCGAACGTCGTGAGCAGGGAGCCCATGTTCCCAGCGCCCATATACGGCGGGTTGGCGACCACCACCCCGTACCGCGGCAACAGGTACTCGGCCTGCTCAATGACCCGCTCGGCCCAGCTGAGCACGTCATCCAAGAGGATGTCGCCACCGTCATCGAGCTGGGCGATGTGCCGCTTGAGCCGAATGGTCAGCTCGGGGTCGGGCTGGATGAGCGATCCGAAGGTGTCTGCGTGCTCGAACTGGTTCCAGAAGGCCGCCTCTGCGTGCTTGTCGCCGCCGCGTGTCAGCAGGAAGTCGATCTCGTCCGGCGTGAACTGGATCGGGTCGAGGACACAGACGTTCGGCTCGATCTGCTTGTTGAAGAACGTCCGCTGCTTGGCGCGAGCCTTCATGGTCAGGGCGAAGGCCGCGAGTACTCCGGCTCGGGGGTCGATCTCGATGCCGTGGAGATTGTGGGTCAGGATCAGGCTGGGGATCTCGGCTGGGGTGTAGCCCTCTTCCTCGTAGATCACGTACAGCAGGTCAAAGGCGTAGGTGAGCATGTGCCCCGACCCGCAGGCCGGGTCGACGATCTTGAGCTCCTCGGGACGAGAGATCTTGAGGAAGCCGCCCTCCTCGTCGACCGGTGCGATGTAGTACTGCATCTGGTCATCGAGGCGCGATGCCGGGTGGTTGAGCATCCACAGCCGGCCGACGGAGTTCTCGACGAGGTAGCGGACGATCCAGTCAGGCGTGAAGAGCTGAGTAGCTGAGGGGATCTCGTCGGCGCCGGCCTTCTTGTTCTTCTTGAACCCAGCGAAGACCTCGTCCTTCCGCTCCGAGATGTAGAACTGGTAGAGCCACCCGATGACCTCGACGTCCTGGCAGACATCCTTGGTGAGCACCACGACCGCTCGACTGGGAACCGAGTCGTCAGCCAAGAGGTCGGCTGGCATGAGCAGCTCGGTGAAGTCACCCTCGCGCTCGAACATGAACGGCATGGCGCGGTTCCAGTAGCGGCAGTAGTCCGCCAGCAGCAGGGCGTAGGCCTCACCCTGAGCGTCGTCGCTACGGCGGGTGCCATTGAGCAGCCCCGTGACCGCCTCGCGGGTCTGGGTGGAGACCGCCGCGAAGTCGAAGCTGCCGCGCTTGGCCTCGGCGAGGATCTCGGGCTGGCCGGTCTCGACACCGGCCTGCGGGGAGACGACACCGACGCCGGTGTAGCCGTTGGCGTCCATGAAGCGCAGGGCGATGATCCGGTTGAACCAGGTATAGGCGACCTTGTCCGCTACCGCGACCCTGCCCTTGTCGCCTCCACCGGCCGCCGCTACGGCCTTCGCCAAGGCTTCCACGGCCTTCAGCCGTTCCACCCGCTCGGGAGAGGCAGGGGCCAGCACAACGGCGATACGGGCGGTCACCTCGCGGATGAGTGAGGTGCGTGCCCAGGTGGCGAACGACTTCAGTGGTGCGGTTTCCATCAGAGAGAGATTCGCTTTCCGTCGTTCAGTGTCTTCACCAGCGCCGAGCGCAGGGCGGCGAGGTAGCGGTCGATGTCCGCCTCGGTCTCCAGTACCCCGGAGACGCCGGTCGCGGAGATGGTTCTGACCGACACGGTCTGCTTCGACGGCGTCGGCGTGCCGCCATTCCCGCCGCCGCCTCCCTGCTGTGCAGCAGCCAGCTGGTCGAGCAGGCTCGGGTAGACACCCTCCTCGAAGGTGGATCCGGTCTCTCGGATGAGGGCGATCTGGTTCTGGGTGCGAACCCGCGAGGCCGTCTGGTCGACCCGGCTCAGCACGCTCTCCTGGGCCTCGGGGGTCGCCTTGGCGTAGAAGGCGCTCTGCTCGATCTCGGCCCTGCGTCCCTCGATCACCCCGATGACCTCGGTGCGGTTGGCGACGACGACCTCGTCGATCTGGGCGCGCAACTGGTCGGTGGCCTGCTTGAGCTGGGCCATCTTGTTGCCACGGAAGGCGTTCGGGTCGTCCAGGGCGGCGCGCACCGTGGCGTCGCTGCCGGCCGGCAGGTAGCCGAGGTTGCCAACGTGGGCGGCCAGCAGGGCGACGGCGTCGTCGTAGATCGTCTTCTGTCCACCGTTGAGGAACGCCTGGATCGGGTCGATCGTGGACTCCTTGGCGTCGAGCAGGTCGCCACCGAGACTGAAGTCGGTCAGGTACCAGTCGTCGGGCTTGCCGACCACCGGGTCGAGCAGGTCGATCGGACCGGAGAGCTGGGCCACGAACGGGTACTTCGATCCAGTGGTCGTGGCCTTGAGCTCGTCGCGCTTGGCCTTGAGCTTGTCCGCTCCGTGACGGGCCAGCTCCAGCGGGTCCTTGGGCGTGTTGCCCTCATCGAAGAAGTCCATGCAGAACTTGCGGAAGGCGTCAACCTTGCGATCGTCGAAGGTCTTCTGCGGCGAGACCACGGCGTGGGTGTGCTTCTGGGTGTTGCGCAGCGCCGTGGCGACCTCGAAGCGCTTGAGGAGGTTGCTGTCGACCGTGAGGGTGACCTTGGAGGTGCCGATCAGGTGGGCGATCACGACTTCGATCGAGGCCAGGTCCCAGCCGTAGGGCTTGGCCGTGAAGCAGTCGACGATGGTCTTGACCGTGATCTGCTCCCCGAGGTCTTCCTTGCGCTGGACGAAGGAGCGCACCTCTTCGGACGGCGCGTAGAGCTTGCTCGCCTCGGCGGCGTTGAACAGACCGCTGTCAGGGTTGGCGGCGCCGGCGATCTGCTGCTCGGTGTACGTCCGGCCGTCCAGGAGCTTGAGCTGGGTGTAGGTGCGGCTGATCAAGTCTTGGAAGCCGTCGGTCACCCGGACCAAGGCGTCCTGCGAGCCAGAGGTGATGTCGGCGGCGTTGATGACCAGGGCGGCCTTGCCTACCGAGGCCTTGACCCGCTCGATCAGCTCCTTCTCGCGGTCGATGTTCTGCGTGCCCTTGGTCTGCAGGATCTGGTCCTCGACAACTGAGATCGAGGCGCTGCGCTTGCGCTTGATGTACTTCTCGGTCCTGATCAGCAGGCGGAGGTCCGCCAGCACCCGGGCGTCCGGCTCGAGGATGACCCGCAGCTCGTCCTTGCCCGCGCTGTGCATGCGGATCTCCTCGGGCGAGTACGGGTAGTCCGGGGAGATGAAGTGGACCGCCAGCTCCTTCTGGGAGCCGTGTGCCTGGTCGTCGAGCTTGAAGCCGAACGGGAAATCCTGGTTGTTCTTGACGTAGCGGATCTTGCTGGTCTTGATCACGTCACCGGACAGGATCTTGAACAGCCGACCGCTGACCTCAGAGGCGTCGATGTCGACACCCTTGATCTCCTTCTCCATGTCCTGCTCGGTGTCGGTCAGGTACGCGTAGACGTTGCCGTTGCGCTGGACGTAGGTCTGGGTCTCCAGCAGCGTCAGCGCCTCCCTCACCTGCTCCGATAGCGCTGGTAGCTCGATGCCAAAGCGGTCGTAGACCAGCACGGTCAGGTTGCGGGCGGTGGCCTGGAAGCTCTCGACGTACTTGACCAGGAACAACGCCTTGAGCAGCCGGATGGCCAGGTCGTTGTCGAGGTTGCGCTCGGCGACATCGATCGAGCGCTGAGCGGCCGACTTCAACGAGGCACGGATGCCGGCGAACATGCTGTCGAAGGTGGCGAGATGGCCGACCTCAACGTTGCCGATGTCCTTCGCGACCTGCTGAACCACGCCGAGCATCGAGCGCTCACCGACCGAGCTGTTGCGCCCCTCGAAGACGTTGTGATCGGAGATGCCCTCGATGGCCGCCTGGAACAGCGGGAACTGGTAGCTGACGAACGGGTAGGTCCCGACGAAGTGGGCCTCGTCGGTGTAGTTGCGGTAGGTCTTGGCGCCATCGACGAAGTCGAACAGCGTCTTGAAGTTGGCGTGCTGCTCGGCGTAGATCACGGACAGTGCCCCGACCCCAGCGTCATTCTTTTCCAGCAGGCGCTTGCGGATTACTTCCTCGACGTCGGCGCTGGTCAGCTTGAGGCGGGTCTTGAAGCGAGCCTGGATCTTGGAGAAGTCGTTGCCCTGCTGACGGGTGCGGTCGCCGATGACCTTGTCCATGTCCTCCTGGCTGGTGACGAACACCCATGCCCGACCGGAGCACTTGGTGTTGAGCGACTCGGCGATGGTCTGCAGGTTGAGCATGAGCTTGGTGTCGCCACCGATGAACTGGCCGACCTCGTCGACGAAGAAGTTCAACCGGAAGGTTGGATCGCCCTGCTTGTCCAGCCAAGCCTTGACCTCGTCAGCGAAGTCCTCGATGGAGACCGAGTACGAGGCGCTGTACTGCCGGATGATGCCGTCGGCGGTCCCGCCGTTGACCTCGGCGAAGGCCCGATCGATGCTCGGCCCCTCCAGAGCGCTCTGCTCGCGCCCCTGCGTCCAAGGGATGCCAGCGATGCGCTCGAAGGCCTCCTGGAATGGCTGGTACTGGCCGCGGTTGTCGAGGTCGCGCTCGAAGCGGGCGACGTGGCCATGGTTGCCGTAGTAGCCGCGGGACTCGTCGAAAACCTTGACGAACACCTTGAGCAGGGCGTCGGTCTGATCCTTGGAGATCAGGGTGGCCTTCTGGTCGATGTTGAACAGCAGGCTCCTACCCGGGATCCTGTCGGCCCTGTTGAGCAGGCCAGGCAGAAAGGCGTCCGGGGTCTTGGAGCGGAAGCTCTCCGACACGGCCTGGCGCGGGTAGTCCTGGCCCTCGACGTCGCCCAGCAGGTGGGCAAGCATCTTGAGCATGTGCGACTTGCCGGATCCGAAGAAGCCGGAAATCCACACACCGTTGGCGTTTGTGTAGGAGGTGTACTCCTCCAGCAGGATCTCCAGACCCTTGGCGGCCTCGTTGGTCAGGACGTACTCGTCGACCTCGGTACCCAGGTGCGCGGCGTCGTCAGCCTTGATGACGCCCTCGATCGGACGCTGGATGTCCTTGGCGAAGATCTGGTCGAGCTGCATCGAGCTCATGCCTCCTGTTCCAGGATGTTCTTGGCCCGGTAGTACTGGTCGTCCTTGAGCCGGCCGAACAGCACCAGCGACGAACCCAACGTGTCGGACTGCTCGTAGCGGCCCGGGAAGAACATGAGCATCGGTCTGCCGGTAACCACCGACTGCAGGTTGTTCAGCACGTTGTGCGAGCGGATGTAGGGGAAGACCTCACCGATGCCAGTGAGGAAGAAGACGTCGAACGTCTCGCCCGCCAGCCGGTCACGGATCGCCGGCGCGATATGCAGCTGCGGGTCGAGCATCCCCTGGAGCATCTCGCGGAAGTCGTCCTTGCCCTGGTCCGGTTCGATCGCCAGAACTCGGTCCCAGACACCCCGCGCCTTGAGCAGCGCGACCGACAGGTCGTAGAGGTTGATCTCGAAGACCGTCACCCCAGCGCTGGCCAGCCGGTTCTTGACCCGCTTCTTCGCGGCGGCAACCGGCAAGGCATCCTCTGGCGCGTACGGGTAGATGAAGAAGGGGACCTCATTGCTCAGGCCTTCCATCTTCAGGAAGCGCCGGCCGCTGAGCACCGCAAACAGGTGCTCCTCCTGCTCGGGCACGGTCTTCGGGATCACGACGCGGCCCCCTGTTGCGCTGCTGTCTGGGTCGGAAAGAAGCGCAGGTCGCTCGGAGTACGGGCACCCAACCGCGCCGCCACTCGCTCAGACAACACGGCGGGCACGATGTGGCCCGCCGCCGACAGCAGATCTGCCTCGCGCAGCATCTTGAACACGTTCGACCTCAACTTCTGCAACGTCGACCCCTTGATGATCGCCAGCTCCTCATGCCACAGCGCCTTGGCCCGAACGAAGCTGTCGAAGTCCTCGTAGGCCAGCGACGAGGCGAGGGTGAGGTACCGCTCGCGCAGTACCTCCTCGGCGAACTCCCCGATCAGCTCGTAGCGCCGGCAAGCTGCCGTCCACATGAGGTGCTCTCGTTCGGACGCCGTCGCTTCGAGCAGCAGCTCAACCTCGTCGTCGGACAAGGCCGACAGCCGCTTGACCGCTTCACGGACCAGCCGGACGCCGGTCCGGTAGGTGCGGGCCTGCAGGAGATTCGCCTCGACGCTGCGGTCGCGGACCCGCTCCCAGTCGTGCTCTTCCAGGTAGACGTGTGCGAGCAGCGCAGCCTCACGTGCGAGGAGAGCGCCCGTAGTGAACGACAACCGATAGCGGGAGACGGTCAAGCGCCATCACCCGGTCGGTCGGCGACTCCATAGGCGCACTCACACCGACCAGCGGATGACGCTGGCGCCGCAGGGGCCCGGCCCTTGCTGCGTGTTTCCCGGTGCGTCATCGACGGCGAACCCCCCCCACGGCGTGGTGCTGCAAGTTGCGTGCACACCGCATCTTGCCAGCGGGGACGGACATGGCGGCCCTCACTCGCAGGGCCCCGCCAGTGTCGACCGTCCTTCGCCCGAGTCCATCTCTCAGATCTTCGTCGTCCTGCACACGCGTGCTCCAGCTGGCGCGACTCACAGGGTGCCTCGGATCCTCGCGTCAGAAGTCCGGCGCGCACCTGCCCTTTCCCAGTTGGGCGAGGCCATACAGGTCTCCCGACTGGTAGTCGTTGATGCCGGCGACGGTCTTGGGGTTCATGAGTTGCGTCGGGTCGTCGACGTGGTCAAGGCCGATGACGTGGCCGAACTCGTGGCGGAGCACCGGCAACCATGCGGGGCCGCTGGCGGTGCCGGGCTCGTCGAGCAGCGTCGTGTCCAGCCACAGCGAGGCTGTGGTGATGACGGAGTAGTCGAGGTCGCTGCGGGTCAGCGGCATGGGCTGAGCAACTCCCGCGACGTCGCCGTCGAGCTTGGGGATCTGCTCATCGTCGGCGAACCCGATGATCACCGGCGCCCAGCGGTCGCCGTACCGGTCCGGCTGATACGGCTGGCGGTTCTCGGTCGGCGGCTCGTCCGTGAGGCCGTCGTAGGTGAACTGCAGCCCGGTGGCGCGCGTGATCTCGCCCATGACGATCCGCACGTAGGGCACGGAGTTTTCGGGCGCACCGGTGGTGTTGATCGCGACGTGGATCGGACGGCACGGCGACCAGGCGACCGGGACAGTCCCGCCAGTCGCGGACGTTTGCGTGCTGATGAAGGTATAGGGCACGCCTTCAGAAACCACCGCTGGGGGTGTCCCGAGCGGTGTGCTCGCCTCCTCGAAGCCCGGCGTCGGGCTGTTCGGTGCGCGTTGCGGGCTCGGCGTCGTCGGGCTGGCGCCGAGCATTCGGCCCACCACCGCTGGCACCTGCGGCTGGGCGGCGTCGAGGGTCCGCGTCGACTGCCACCAGCGCGCACCCCAGCTCCCGGCGACGAGCGCCACGACGACGATCGCCGCGGTGATCTGACCTCCCCGTGACCGCCCTGAAGTCCGACGGGTATGCGTCGACGAGAGGCCGGTGTCCTCCAGCGATCGATCCGTCGAGCGCCACGCCGTCGGCGCGGTTCGTCGGCCCGTGGCTTCGTCGAGCACCCACTGGGGGATGCGGCCAGAGGGTGCGCGCGGCAAGTCGTCCAGCGGGATGCTCGGCGCCGCGGGGAGGGGGGCTGGAGCGTCGACCTCCTCGTCGTGCGAGTGCCTGCCCCTCCGCGTCGGTTGCCCAGGGCGGGGTGCGAGCGTGACGGGCCTGCCACACAAGTTGCAGCGCGTCGTGTCGAGGTAGTCCACGCGCGGCACGACGCCGGTTGTGCCGCAGAACTGGCACGTCCAGCGGACGTCCTCGTGTTCCCCCACGGCGGGAGAGTGTGGCACTGGCCGGTGACACGGTGTCGAGGATGAACTTCGCAGGCAAGTACTACCCCGTCGCGTGTTCGTCGTCCGCTGCACACCTGTTACCAGAGGCACCCTGACGTTGGGCGCCCTGGACCCTCGCGGGGTGTGCCATGCAGTCGACCGCCGTCTTCACCGCGTTCCTCCCGGCGGATGACCCGGGAATCACGCCGAACGAGTCCGGCCTGCCGGGCCTGGCGGTGCTCCGTCAGATCGTCGGCGCCCTGCTGACCTGGGGACTGGTGGCCTGCGTCGCCGGCCTGGTGATCTCGGTGATCGTCTGGGCGGTCGCCCGTCAGCAAGGCAACTACGGCTACGCGTCCGGCGCGAAGACCGGGGTGCTGGTCTCGGCGGGTGGGGCGCTGCTGATCGGTGGGGCGAACGCGATCGTCGCGTTCTTCTCGGGCCTGGGCGGGCAGATCTGACATGGCCTGGGCGGTATTCGATCCGTGCGTCGGGCCGATCGCGTTCGTCTGCCAGCTGACGGACGGCGTGCAGGGCGCGGCGTCGGACTACGTGCTGGGCGGGCTGGGGTCGGCGTTCGTCGCGGGTGCGGCGCAGGTCGGCGAGCTCTCGCTGGCGGCTCTCGATGCCGGGACGGCGATCGATCTCGGCGCCGGCTGGTTCCGCTCGAACGTGGCGGTGATCGCCTCGATCGCGCTGCCCGGGGTCGTCGCACTGTTCGTGATCCAGGTGATCTCGTCGGTGCTGCGACGCGAGCCGGGCGGCCTGGCGCGGGCCGTGGTCGGGGTCGGCAAGGCGCTGCTGGGCTCGGCGTTGGCGCTGGCGGTCACGCAGCTGGCCCTGACCGCGGTCGACGAGATCTGCGCATACATCGCCCAGTCCGCCGGATACACGGTGGCCTCGGCGGCGGCGCAGTTCTTCCGGTTCGCCACCCTGTCGACGCTGTCGCCGGCGTTGCAGATCCTCATCGGCCTGCTGCTGATCGTCGGGTTCCTGCTGCTGTGGGGCGTGCTGCTGTTCCGCAAGGCCGCTCTGGTGCTGGTGGCGGTGTTCGCCCCGATCGCGTTCGCAGGTTCGGCGTGGGACCAGACGCGGGCGTGGACGCGCCGCTGGCTGGAGGTCGTCGGCGCGCTGGTGTTCTGCAAGGTCGTCATCGTCGTCACGTTCGTCGTCGGTGCTTCGGCGTTCACCGGGACCGGGCCGATCGTCGGCGGGCAGGGGCCGTCCGAGGAGTCGGTTGGGTTGTCGGACATGCTCGTCGGGGTCCTGCTGCTGGCGATCGCGGTGTTCGCGCCGTGGCTGACGTTCCGGTTCGTGCACTGGTCCGGCCTGGAGGCCGCCTCGGTGATGCACGAGACGGTGGCCGCGAACCCGATCAGCCGCACCGCGCACTCGGCGGCGGGTACGACGAAGTTCGCCGCCCAGCATGTTGCGCTGTCGGCGATGACCGGCGGGGTCGGTGCGGCCGCCCGCGGCGGGAGTGTGGCAGCTGGCGCCGCACGAGGGGCCGGCGCGGGAGCGACAGCTGCCCGGCCTCCAACGCAGCCGGGGCCACCGGCGGGCGGTGAGCCGCGATGAGCGCGCCGGAGCCGACGACGCGGTTCGGCCGCCTCGAGCGTCGCGGGGTGCTGCTGGGACTGTCCGGGGTCCAGCTGGGGACGATCGGTACCGCGCTGGCGGTCGTCGTCGCCGCGGTCTACTCGGCTGGGGCCGGAGGCCTGGTGCTGGCCGCCCCGGCATGGGGTGTGCTGCTCGCCGTCGGCACGCTCAGTGTGGGTGGGCGTCCGGTGATCGGCTGGTTGCCGCTGCTGGCGAGGTGGCAGGCGCGGCGGGCGGCCGGGGTCACGTCGGTCACCGCGGCGGTCGGCGCGACGAGTCGAGCCGGCAGGGCCGAGTCGCTCGTCGTCCCTGGCCTCGCCAGGCCCCTGGACCTGGTCGACGCTCCGTCACTCGGCGGCGTGCTGGTGGCCGACCGGCGTGCCGGGACGCTCACCGGCGTGCTGCGCGTCGCTGGCGTGGGCTTCGTGCTGGACGAGCCGGGGACGCAGGAGGCGAAGGTCCACGGCTGGGGCCGCGTGCTGGCCGCGGTGTGTCAGCAGCCGTCGGTGGTGCGGGTGCAGCTGCTGGCACGCACCGTACCGGGCGGGTTGGCGCCGGCGCGGCGCTGGTGGCGCAACCACGCCCTGGACACGGCGAACCCGGTCGCGGCCGCGCTGGCGGACCTGCTCGACGAGGGGTTCGTCGCCCCGGTGCGCCGGGAGACGCTGCTGGCCGTCGCCGCGCGCGCCCCCCATGGGGGCCATCGCCACCCGGCCGATGTCGAACGGGTCGCCTCCCAGCTCGAGACCATCACCGCGTCGCTGCCGGGAGCGGAGCTGACCGCCCAGGGATGGCTGGACCGCGGCGGCCTTGCCCGCGTGCTGCACGAGGCGCTCGATCCGGCCGCTGCCGCGCACTCCGAGGACGGTCCGGTGTCGCTGACGACGACGGTCGGCGCCAGCGAACGGTGGTCCTGGTTGACGACGGGCACCTCGTGGCATGCGACGTACTGGGTCAGCGAGTGGCCCCGGGCGGCGGTGCACCCGGGCTTTCTGCAGTCGCTGCTGCTCGGGGACGTCGGGACGCTCAGTGTGCTGGCCGAGCCGCTGTCCACCGTCAAGGCGCTGCGGGAGATCCGCCGGGCGAAGGTCGAGCACACCGCCGACGCCGCCCAACGGACCCGGATCGGGCAGATCGAGGACGAGGCAACCCGTGCCGAGGTCGCCGACCTCGAGCGCCGTGAGGCCGAGCTCGTCGCCGGGCACCAGGACCTGCGGTTCACCGGCCTGGTGACCGTTTCCGCGCCCGACGAGGCGAGCCTGGCCGAGCGGTGCACGGCGATGGAGACCGCCGCGGCGCAGGCGATGTGCGAGGTGCGCCGGCTCGTCGGCCAGCAGGGCACCGCCTTCCTCGCTGCGGCTCTGCCGCTGGCGCGGGGTGTGCTGTGACCCGCCGCAAGCCCGGCACGGTCGCCTTCCGCAGCAGGGCCGGCCGGTACCGGGCAGGCCAGGACCTGCGGCTGCCGGCGCATCGCGCCTCGTCGGCGATGCTCGCCGGCGCCTACCCGTTCCTGTCACCGGGGCCCTCCGACGTGGGTGTGCCGGTGGGGGCCGACGTCCTCGGGGGCGGGGTGTTCTGCTTCGACCCCTGGGCGTTGTACGAGGCCGGGGCGCTGACGAACCCGAACGTGCTGCTGGCCGGGGTGATCGGGCAGGGCAAGTCGGCACTGGCCAAGTCGCTGGCGCTGCGGTCCATCGCCGCCGGACGCGCGGTGTACGTGCCGGGCGACCCCAAGGGCGAATGGGCGGTCGTCGCCGAAGCCGTCGACGGCACCGTGCTGCGCCTGGGTGGCGGCTCGTCCACCCGGCTCAACCCGCTGGAGGTCGGCCAGTCCAACGCGGGGGAGGGAGCCCGGTCGCGGCTGCTGGCGGCCGTGGCGGCGGTGACGCTGCATCGGGACCTGACCGCCGCCGAACAGGGGGCACTGGACGCCGCACTGAGGCAGGCCGCCCACGCCGCCGCCCGCCCCACGGTCCGGCACGTCGTCGACGCCCTGACCGCCCCGGACCGACAGGCCGCCCGCGGCGACGGCGTGCCCGTCGAGGCCCGCCTGGTCGACGGACGGGACCTGGTGCACGGGCTGCGGCGTCTGGTGCACGGGGACCTGGCGGGAATGTTCGACGCCCCCAGCACCCACCACCTGAACCCGGACGCGCCGATGCTGGTGCTGGACCTATCCGCGCTCGGGTCCGACGACGACGCCCTGGCGGTGGCGGCCACCTGCGCGGCCGGCTGGCTGGAGGGCGCGCTGGTCGCCTCGTCGGCCAAGCGCTGGGTCATCTACGACGAGGCCTGGCGGCTGCTGCGCCACCCCGGACTGGTGCGAGCGATGCAGGCCCAGTGGAAGCTGTCGCGCGCCTACGGGATCGCGAACCTGCTCGTCGTGCACCGGCTGACGGACCTGGACGCCGTCGGGGCAGCGGGCTCGGAGGCACGCGCGTTGGCCGAAGGACTGCTGGCCGACTGCTCGACCCGGATCGTCTACCGGCAGGAGTCCGACCAGCTCGCCGGTGCCGCCGCCGCCCTCGGCCTGACCGGTCCGGAGCGTGAGCTGCTGCCTCTGCTGCCGCGCGGCACCGGGCTGTGGAAGCTGCCGCGCGCCACGCACGTGGTGCGCCACCTGCTCACCGCGGTCGAGACGCGGCTGGTGGACACCGACAGCGCGATGCGTGAGAGCAGGTGAGTCCCGATGCGCGAAGCCGACGTGACCCGGCTCGCCGGGCAAGCCACACTCGGCGCCCTCCTCGTCGACCCGGCACCGCTGGACCAGATTCGCCGCTGGCTGCGGCCCGGCGACTTCGCCGCCCTTTGGCACGAGTGGGTCTACACCACCCTCCTGGAACGGCACACCGCCGGCGAGCCGATCGACCCGGTCGCGGTCGGCGCGGCCATGGTCGAACGGTTCGGCGCCCGGCTCGCGGACCAGCCGCGGCTGCACACCCTGCTCGCCTCGACCCCGCACACCGCCCACGCCGTGGCGTACGCGCGCATCGTCCTGGACGGCGGGCTGCGCCGGGAGGTCACCGGCACCGGGGTGCTGCTGCGCGCCGGCGCCCTCCAGACGGTGCTCGACGGCACCCAGGCGCCACTGATCTCGACCTGCAACGTGGTCGACGCCGGCCTGGACGCCGCCGCGTCCCGCTGGGCGCAGGCGACCGGCCAGCCGCATGACGACGTCGTCGTGCCGCTCGCGCTACGGGCGGCGGCCCGCAACGTCGACGCCCGCGAGAGCGCCGCCCGCTACCTGCAGGCCCACCCTGCACGCGATGCCGTCGCCGAGCGGCAGCACGTCGTCGAGCTCGTCGGCACGCTCATCGCCCAACCTGCCCACATCCCCGAGGTCGTCGGCTGGCTGCCGCCGTCGCGGATCGCCGACCCCGCCTGGCGGCTGATCTACGCCGCGACGATCGAGCTGTCCGAGCTCGGCGCGCCCATCGACCTGGTCACCGTGGCCGCCGTCAGCCGCCGCTACGCGCACCACGGTCCGGCACTGCCCGGGCCCGACGAGCTGCGCGACGCCGTCGAGGCCGGCTGGGCCGCCTACCCGCCGCAGGTGGTCCGCGCGGTGGCCGGCGACCAGATCCGCCACCTGGCCGACGTCGGCGTCGACCAGCTCACCCAGGCCGCGAACAACCCCGGCGTCCAGATCGCCGACATCGCCGACACCGGGCACGTCATCACCACCACCCTGCGGCGCACCGCCGCCGCCCTGCCCGGCATGACCGCGACGACGCCTGCCGCGGTGGTGGCACCCGTGCTGCGGACCGCGGGAGTGCGGCGATGACACCGCAACGCCCGCCGGTGCGACCGGCAGCCAACGGCGGTCCCGACCTGACCGGGTGGGCCCTGGCCGCGCTCGGAGCGCTGCTGGCCCTCGCCGCGGTCGTCTGGGCCGGGGCCGGGTTGGCGTGCCTGGTCACCGGGCGGGCGTTCCCTGACGGCGGACTGTCGGCCGCGCTGACCTCGCTCGCGCATCCCGACGACCCGGCCGCGGCCTGGCCGACACCGTCCCAGCTGCCGGGGCCTGTCGCGTACTGGTCGGCGACCGGGTTCGTCGTCGTGCTCCTGACCGGAGCCGGGCTCGGGATCTGGCGCCTGTACCGCCGCCTGGCCGGCGCATCCGGCAGGGATGCGGACCGGCTGCGGCACCTGCCGGGCATGGCCGACCCGTCCGAGGTGCACCGGGTCGCCGGACGACGAGCCCTGCGCTCCCGCGCCGCCGTCGTCCGCCCGTCGCTGGACTCGTCGGCGGAACCCGAACAGGTCGGCTACCGCCTCGGGGCACTGCGCGGCCGCGAGCTGTGGTGCACCGTCGAGGACTCCGTGCTGCTCGTCGGCCCACCCCGCCAGGGCAAGGGCATGCACCTGGTGATCCCGTGGGTCCTCGATGCCCCGGGCCCCGTCGTGGTCACCTCCACCCGACCCGACACCCTGGCCGTCACCCTGCGCCACCAGCGGCGACGCGGGAAGGTCGCGATCTTCGACCCCCAACGACTGGCAGGCCTGCCCGGCGGACTGGCGTGGTCACCGGTGCGCGGCTGCGAAGTGCCGCGCGTCGCACTGGTCCGCGCCCGCGGGCTGGCTGCGGGGGCGGGGTTCGGACGCACCGTCTCCGACGCCGACTTCTGGGCCGGACAGACCGAGGCCGCACTGCGCTGCCTGCTGCACGCCGCCGCCCTCGACGGCCGCCGCGCCGTCGACCTGTACCGGTGGTCGCTCAACCCGGCCACCGCCGAGGACGCCGTCACCATCCTCAACCGGACCTCGTCGGCCGAAGGCTGGGCAGACGCCCTCGACGCCGCGATCCACACCGACCCCCGCACCCGCGACTCCATCTGGCTCGGCGTACGCCAGGCGCTCGCCGCGCTCGCCGACCCCGACGTGCTCGCCGCCGTCGACCCCAAGCCCGGTCAGGAGTTCGACCCCGTCGCGTTCCTGCGCTCGACGAACACCTTGTACCTGCTGGCCTCGGCGGTCGCGTCCGGCTCGTCGGCTCCCTTGGTCGCCGCGTTCGTCGAGGACATCACCGAGACCGCCCGCGCCCTGGCCGCCCGAGCCCCAGGGGCGCGACTGGACCCGCCGCTGCTGCTGGCGCTCGACGAGATCGCCAACCTCACGCCCCTGCCCTCCCTGCCGTCACTCATGGCCGAAGGCGGCGGGTCTGGCATCACCACCCTGGCCGTGCTGCAGTCGCTGGCGCAGGCACGCAACCGCTGGGGCGAGCACGCCGCCGACGCCATCTGGGACGCCGCCACCGTCAAGATCGTCCTCGGCGGGCTGGCCAAGTACCGCGACCTGGACGACGTCGCACGGCTGCTCGGCGAGATCGACGAACTCGTCGAGACCCGCACGTCCGGACGCGCCGGTGAACGCTCGTCGTCCACCTCGGTGCGCACCGTGCCCGTGATGCCCGCCTCGGTGCTGCGGACCCTTCCGTTCGGCACCGGGGTGCTGCTGCTGCGGCAGACCAAGCCCACCGTCATCGACCTGCACCCGTGGACCGCGCGGAGGGACGCCGCGGTGCTGCGGACCGACCGGGAGGTCGTCGAGCGGGCGACCGCGACCGGGACGGAGGTGCCGGTGTGATCGGGAAGGTGCTCGCCGGCGGGGTCGCCGTGGTGCTCGTCGTGCCCGCGGTGGCCGTGCTGGCCGCGTTCGGCGTCGGCGCGGACGCGCAGACGTGTATCTCGTCGGTCGTCGCTTCGGCCGACCCCGAGCAGGTGCTGCCGGACAGCCAACCGGAAGACCCCAACCCCACGCTCGAGACCCAGGACACGGCAACGGCCGGCGATGTTGCGTCCGACGACGAGGCCGCCGGCGGGTGCCTGCCGGCACTGGGCACCGGGACCGTCGTCTTGCCGCCGGGCACTCCGGTCGACGTGGCCGCCGCGGTGCGCAACGCCCTGGCCTACGTCGGAGTCGGGTCTGGGTGGCACCAGCTGTGCGACCGGCTCGCGTGCCGCGCCTACGGGTACGTCGGCTCCGGATACGTGTCCGCGAAGGCGCACTGGCAGGTGATGGTCGCCGACGGGTACGCCCACCCAGGCGACCGGTGCCCGCCCCTCGGATCCTTCGTGTTCTGGAACACCGGACGGCCCTACGGGCACGTGTCCCTCGTCGTGGCCGCCGACCCCGTGGGGTGCGACCCCGAGCGGATCCAGGTCACCTCCAATGGCGTGTTTGACGCCGCCACCGGCAACCACGGCGGGGTCTACCTGCTCTCGTTCGCCCGCCTCGACCGCATGTACCAGCGCGCCGGCGGCTACCTCGGCTGGTCCCCGCCCGTCTGCGCCGGCGCCCTGCTGCCCGCCGGCACCGTCCACCCCGCACCCTCCGGGAGATGACATGCGCTCGAACCTGTCGCCCTCCACCGAGGAGAAACTCACCGCCCTGCACACCCAACTCGTCGACGCCGTCGCCGAACTGCGGTCCTCCGCCAAGTGGGCCCAGATGCTCACCGTCGCGGCGCGTTTCACCACCTACTCGCCGTCCAACGTGCTGCTGATCGCAGTGCAGCGGCCCGACGCGACCCAGGTGGCGGGGATCAGGGCCTGGAACTCACTCGGACGGCACGTGAACAAGGGCGAGCATGGCATCGCGATCCTTGCGCCGTGCCTGTACCGGACCGACGGCGAACCGGTCGACGGCACGGCGGGTGCGGAACCGGACCGGGACGCCGCGAAGGCTACGGAGCCCGCCAGCGAGGGGCCGATGCCGCGACGCGAGCTACGCGGCTTCCGGGTGGTGCACGTCTTCGACGTGATGCAGACCGACGGGGCACCGCTGCCGAACGCGGCGCCGCAGTTGCTCACCGGCGAGGTGCCGATGGAGGTATGGGACGGGCTTGCCGGACTCGCCCTCAAGGCCGGCTACCGGCTCGAGCGGCGGACCTGCCCGTCCGGCCTGAACGGCTGGACCGAGCCGGAGGAGAAGGTCGTGGTCGTCGACAAGAACCTCGAGCCCGCCCAGGCAGCCAAGACTCTCGCGCACGAACTCGGGCACATCCGCGCGAACCACCACGGGCGGTTCCCGGACTACGCGATCGACCGTGTCTGCCGCGGCGCCGCCGAGGTCGAAGCCGAGTCGATCGCCTACATCGTCACCAGCCACCTCGGCATGAACCCCGCCGCCTACTCCGTCCCCTACGTCGCCGGCTGGGCCGACGACCTCGACGTCCTGCGCCACCACATGAGCACCGTAGTCACGGCGTCGCAGTGGATCCTCGATGACCTCAAGAAGGCACTGGCCCCAGAGGTCGGGATGCCGGGTCCAGCCGCCACGCACGGCAACAGCCGCCGCGATGGCCTTGTCCCTGACGTTCCCGCGCCCCGACCCCAGGGTGCTGGTGCGATCGGCCGAGCATGAATAGTCTGAATAGCATGACTCGGACTTCACCGTATGGACCGTTCGCGCTCACCGCGCGACGCCAGGTGACGGTGCCGAAAGCGCTCCTCGACCGGCTCGACCTGGGTCCGGACGACAGGGTCCAGTTCCTGTTCGACGATGAGCGGGACGAGATCGTGCTCATCCCGGACGAGCGCGCTCAGCAGTGGGCGAACCGGGTCTCAGGCCAGCCGACGGACGGGAGCTGAGATGGGCGACAGGTCGCGAATCGAATGGACCGAGGCAACTTGGAACCCGGTGACTGGCTGCGACCGGATCTCCGCTGGTTGCGACAACTGCTACGCCCTCACGCTCGCACGGCGCCTCAAGGCGATGGGAGCGGAGAAGTACCAGAACGACGGCGACCCACGCACGTCCGGGCCCGGGTTCGCGGTAACGATGCACCCGTCTGCGCTGGAGCAACCACTGACTTGGCACGCTCCACGCACTGTGTTCGTCAACTCGATGAGCGACCTATTCCACGCGAAGGTCGCGGTCGACTTCATAGCACAGGTACTCGACGTGATGCGGCGTACCCCGCAGCACACCTACCAGGTTCTTACGAAGCGGCCGCGTCGCGCGAGGCTGCTGCAGTCGCAACTGGACTGGCCGCCGAACATGTGGCTTGGAGTCTCGGTCGAGAACATGGCCGTCGCCCACCGCGTCGACGAGCTGCGCCGCATCGGCGCCGCCGTGCGATTCCTATCCTGCGAACCACTGCTCGGGGACCTCTCTGCCCTTTCACTCGATGGAATCGACTGGGTGATCGCTGGCGGCGAGTCTGGCCAGAACTACCGCCCCGTCGAGCTCGCGTGGGTTCGAGCCATCCGAGACCTATGCACTGCCGAAGATGTCTCCTTCTTCTTCAAGCAGTGGGGCGGACGCACCCCGAAGTCCCACGGGCGCATGCTCGACGGGCGCCTGTGGGACGAGATGCCGAAGTCCGCGCAAGCCTGAGAGTCGCCACAAGGACGAGCACTCGGCGCCCTCGCTGGACCCGCGCGCAGATCCGCGCAAGTGACTTCCGGTGTGGGTGCCGTGTCCACGCAGGCCAGGGGTTGTACGTTCGCGGCAGCGACCTACCTAGCGGGAGTTTCCGGGCTGGCTCGGTTGTGAGCGTGCCCGGCTGATCTTCTGGCGGGCCGTTTGTGGCTGTGGTCTGCGGGTTCGGGCGTGTCGGTGCTTGATGTCCTGGACCTGAGGGTGTA
>Ga0255334_1000466_pt1 | contig 31513 bp, 27 predicted proteins | sample EtOH5_35cm_T3_12_FD_202080 | JGI IMG/M metagenome (GOLD analysis project Ga0255334, IMG submission 202080) | Sandy soil microbial communities from University of British Columbia, Vancouver, Canada - EtOH5_35cm_T3_129 | ecosystem: Engineered > Artificial ecosystem > Sand microcosm > Unclassified ... | reverse complement strand
ACGGCCACGTCCCCGCGGGTACCGTGCCGGCCACGGGCTGGGCGGGCGGCTGGAGGAGGCGGCATTTAGGCGGCGTCGCGCGCCGGGGGCGGGCCGGCCTGTTCGCGACGCGTCGCGCTTCGCGCGTGGGTCATGCGGGAGAATGGCTGCCTCCTTCCGACATCAAGGGCCGACATCAAGGGCCGACATCAAGGGCCGACATCAAGGGCCGACACCAAGGGCGAATGCGCGGCGACAGCCGAGCAGACTTCTCCCCCAAACCCGCGGCGGCGCGCGGGGTTTCCCGGCCGGCGCAGATTTTTCCCTGCCGCCGGCCGCCGGCCCGCGCGACCGCTATGCGCCTCGGCGAGGAGGCGGCGACCTCATCCTCCGCCTGCCCTTGGTGCCGCGCACCGCCGTCAGGGCCTCCGTGACAAAGTGCCCGCCTCGCTGCCCTGCGGGATGCGCGGATGCAGGTGCTGGCGATCCATCTGTGGGATATCCTCCGGAACCCGCTCGACAGCCGTGTCGCAGCGGTCGGCGCCGTCATCCTGATCGTGACGATCATCCTGAGGCCGGCGATGGAACGCCTCGCCGGCGTCAGCCATCCCCGCGTTCGGCCAGGAAGCGGGCAAAGGCTTGCAGCGTCGCATCGCTGACATGGTGCTCGATCCCTTCCGCATCGGCCTCGGCCAGGGCGGGGTCCAGGCCGAGCGCGAGCAGGAAGCGCACCACCAGCTCATGCCGCTCCCGCGCCGCGGCGGCCAGGGCATGGCCGTTCCGGGTCAGGAACAGCCCGCGATAGGGCTTGGTCTCGACCAGCCCGTCGCGTTGCAGCCGGGCCGTGGTCGCCGCGACCGTGGCCTGGGACACGCCCATGCGGCGGGCGACCTCCACCGCCCGGGCCTCGCCCTCCTGCTCCAGCAGGGCGGCGATCAGTTCGACGTAATCCTCGGACACCGCAGTGCGGTCGGCCTCACGCTGTTGTGCGAAGCGGGCCGCGTGGTCCTCGGCGGGGGGAAGGGTTCGATGGGCGGGGACTCGCATGATGCCGAAGATGGCCTCTGTTCTTGACAACGTCGATAGTCTCCCCACCATGATGTAGCATAGACTAAGTTTTGGAGGTTCCGCTTGCCACCCCCGTCCGAAGCCGCCGCCACGGTCGGTCCGCCCAGCCTGCCCGAGGTGCATCGCAGCGTCGCCGTGCCCAATGCCGGCGGCTTCCTGCGCAAGCTGTTTGCCTTCATGGGGCCGGGCTATCTGATCGCCGTCGGCTACATGGACCCGGGCAACTGGGCGACCTCGCTCGCCGGCGGTTCGGCCTTCGGCTATACGCTGCTGTCCGTGGCCCTGGCCTCCTCGCTGATGGCGGTGCTGCTGCAGGCCTTGTGCGTGCGCATCGGCGTGGCGACGGGGCGGGACCTGGCGCAGCTGTGCCGGGAACGCTTTCCGAAATCCGTGGCCTATCCGCTCTGGGTCCTGGCCGAGGTCGCGATCTGCGCCACCGACCTTGCCGAGCTGATCGGCACCGCCATCGCGCTGGAGCTGCTGTTCGGCATTCCGCTGCTTTATGGCGTGCTGCTGACCGCCTTCGACGCCATCCTGATCCTCTGGCTCCAGAACAAGGGTGTGCGCTGGCTGGAGGCGCTGGTCTTCGGGCTGATCGCGCTGATCGTCGGCTGTTTCGGCGTGCAGATCGCGCTGTCCAACCCGGTCTGGTCGGAGGTGCTGAGCGGCTACATCCCCGCCGCCTCGATCGTGACTGATCGCACCCAGCTCTACATCGCCATGGGCATCCTGGGTGCCACGGTGATGCCGCACAACCTGTACCTGCATACCGCCATCGTGCAGTCCCGCGACTGGAAGCCGGATGAGGCGAGCAAGCGCGCGGCGATGCGCTATGCCACCATCGACAGCAGCATCGCGCTGACCTTGGCGCTGTTCATCAACTCGGCGATCCTGATCACCGCCGCGGCGACCTTCCACGCCCATGGCAGCACCGAGGTCGCCGAGATCGGCGATGCCTACAAGCTGATGGCGCCGCTGCTGGGCAGCGGGCTGGCGGCGACGCTGTTTGCCGTGGCGCTGCTGTTCTGCGGGCTGAATGCCACCGTCACCACGACCCTGGCCGGGCAGGTGGTGATGGAAGGCTTCCTGCGCTTCCGGATGTCGCCGGTGATGCGGCGGCTGGTGACGCGGCTGCTGGCGATCATCCCCGCGGTGGTGGTGACCTGGGTCTACGGCAGTTCCGGCACCGCGCATCTGCTGATCCTGTCGCAGGTGGTGCTGTCGCTGCAGCTGCCCTTCGCGGTGATCCCGCTGATGATGTTCGCGGGCGACCGGAAGCGGCTGGGCGGGCTGGTGGCGCCGGGCTGGCAGATGGTGCTGGGCTGGGCGATCGCCGCGATCATGGTCGGGCTGAACCTGAAGCTGCTGCTGGATGCCGTGCTCGGGGCCTGACCGCCCCCAAGGCGAAGTGCGGAAACACCTTGTTTCTGCCGGGGTGTTCGAAGGGCGACGCTCCTTGGCCTTTTGTCAGTCCCACACCGCCGCATCCGTGCCGAGCCGCACCGGCGGCCGCGCCCAATGTGCCGGCGTCGCCGACAGCCGCGCCGCATGCCGCACCAGGGTCAGCCGGCCATAGGGGCTTGGCACTGTGTCCAGCAGGTCGCGCACATCCTCCAGCCCCGGATCGGCCGCGGAAAACCCATCGGTCAGGCGCGGCAGCGAACGCAGCCACAGCGCCGTCCGCGCCAGCGACACCCGCACGCGAAAGGACCCGCCCTGGTCCATCCGCCGCAGCAGCGCGACCAATATGCCGAGTGCCAGCAGCGTGCCGCCGGCATGGTCCAGGGCCTGGGCCGGCAATGCCTTGGGTTCGGCGCTGCCGGCGGCATCGGCCTCGGCGCGGTTCAGCCCGGTCGCGGTCTGCACCAGGCTGTCAAAGCCGCGCCGGCCTGCCCAGGGGCCGGTGAAGCCATAGGCGGACAGCGAGGCATGGATCAGCCCCGGCCGCCGTGCCGCCAGCGCCTCGGCGCCCAGGCCCAGCCGGTCGAGCGCGCCGGGGCGGTAGGATTGCAGCACCACATCGGCGCCGGCGACCAGGCCGAGGAAGCGCGCGGCATCCTGCGGCTTCCGCAGATCCAGGAAGGTGCTGCGCTTGCCGCGGCCGGTGTCGATGACCAGGGGCTCCACCTGCGGCAGATGCGGGGCGGTGACATGCAGCACTTCGGCGCCATGCGCGGCCAGCAGCCGGCCGGCGACGGGGCCGGCGATGATGCGGGTCAGTTCCAGCACCCGCAGCCCCGCCAGCGGCCGCGCAGCGGCGGGCAGGGGCATGGGCGGGCCCTCGGCGATGCACTCCACCGCGACCAGCGGTTCGGCGGCGACCCCGCGCCCGGCGGCCGAGGCATCCCAATCCTTCATCTCCCGCAAGGCGGCGACCACCAACCCGGCGGCGGCGGCCTCGGCCTCGAAGGCCAGGGCGTCGCGCTTGGCCAGGGCGGCGGCGACCGCCGCACGGTCATGGGCGATGCCGAGCAGCGCCAGGATGCCGTCGCGGTGATGCGGAAAATTGGTGTGGATACGCACCCAGCCGTCGCGGCAGCGGTAGAGCCCGGCGATCGCATCCCAGAGTTCCGGCGCCGGGCCGTCGTCGATGCGTAGATAGCGTTCGGAGCGGAATTCGATCGCCGCATCCCGCATTGCCACCGCCACCGTCTGCGCGCCCCCGCCGCGGTGGCGAAAAACCTCGGCGGCGGCCAGGCCCACCGCGGCGATGCTGGCCCGCGCCGCGGTGCCGATGGCGAAGGAGGAGGGCAGCGCCGGTTCCGCCCCGGTCAGCGCCACCTGCGCCAGCGCCACCTGCGCCAGCGCCGCCGGGGGCAGGCCGAGCGAGGTCCAGAGATCGTTCAAGACATCCATGCGGCTTGGCGTCCCAGGAATTGGTGCGGAGATTTGTCGCGGCAGGCGGCCAGTCCCTCGCGCAGATCCCCGGTCGGCAGCATAAGCGCAAGGCGTCGACCTCGACAGCCAGGCCCTCCGCGATCGGTACGGCGGCGAGGCTGGCCGCCACCGCCAGCGGCGATGGCAAGACGGCGCACGACCGTACTCTCTCATCGCCCGTGACCGGGCTTCATGCGCTAGGATTGGGGCATGGCCATGCCGATCACCTTCTGGTTCGACTTCGGATCGCCCTATGCTTGGCTCGCCTCGGCGCAGATCGGGGCGGTGGCGGCGCGGACCGGGCGCGCGGTGGTGTGGCGCGCCTTCCTGCTTGGCGTGGTGTTCCGGCAGACGGGGATGGCGCCGCTCGCCGTCCAGCCGCTGCGCGGCGACTACGCGCTGCGGGATGTGGCGCGGCAGGCGCGGCGGCTTGGCCTGGCCTGCGCGACGGTGATGGCCCCGGAGGGAACCTCGGTGGCGGTGGGGCGGGTGTTCCATGCGCTGGATCTGCAGGACCCGGTCCTGGCCGCGTGCTTCGCGCAGGCGGCTTTTCACGCGACCTTCGCGCTTGGGGAAAACCTCGCCACACCCGAGGCGGCGCTCGATTTCGCGACCCGCTTCGGCGCCGGGACCGCGGCGGCCGAGGCCACGGCGCCCGCCGCCCGCGCCGCCCTGCGCGCCGCGACCGAGGAGGCGGTGCGGCTCGGCGTTTTCGGCGCGCCCTTCTTCCTGGTCGATGGCGAGGCCTTCTGGGGGCAGGACCGGCTGCCGATGCTGGAAGCCTGGCTGCGCGAGGGACCCTGGTAGGGCGACAGGTCAGCCATGCTGTCCCTGTGCTTGGCCGCGGCCGGGAACCGTCCGGGGGGCTGAGCCGGGGTGGGCGATCGAGGGGGCGTGCGCCTCGCGACCCGGCGGCGACAGCGCCTTCGATACGCAAGGGGGCCTGGAGAAGAGAATGGTGGGCGCGACAGGGATTGAACCTGTGACCTTCCCCGTGTCAGGGGGACGCTCTCCCGCTGAGCTACGCGCCCACACTCGGCACGTCACCTACTGTGCCGGGCGCGAGCCGGCAAGCGCTTCCGGCGCATATAAGTGTCATCGATCGGGAAGACCCGTGCCCCGTGCCAGGGCGATGGCAGCCTGAAGCACCGCGGCGTCGCCAATGTGATTGGCCAGGATCAGCACCAGCCGGGCGTCCAGCCGGCGGGACTCCGCCTCGTCCAGCCCGGCATGCGCGGCCAGCAGCGCCGCCAGCAGCGCATCCGGATCGGTCAGCCGCGGCCTGGTGTCGAGCTTGCCCATCATCCCCCCAAGGCCCTGGCCCCCAAGGCCCTGGCCCCCAAGGCCCTGGCATGCGCGGCCGCGATCGCCGCCGCGTCGATATCGGCAAACCGCGCCGCCACATGCCGGTCCGGCCGCAGCAGCACCACGGCGGCGCCGAAGCGGGCGGCGGCGAGGCCGGAATGGTCGAACAGCGCCCCGCGCATCGGCACCGCCGTCACAAAGAGCGGTGCGACTCCGGCCGGCAGATCCAGCGGCCGCGGCGGGCCGAAGACCAGCAGCCGGAAACCCGCCCCGTCGAGGTGGCGCAGCAGCCAGCCCGGCTCGCCCTCCTGCTCGACCGGGGCATCGGGGGCGGGGGTGCCGGGGCGCGCGCCATGGTCCAGCCCGTCCGGCGTGTTCAACGGGCTGCCCTCCAGCACCGCCGGCCGAGGCAGCCGTCCAGTGTCCACCAGCGTCCGGGCGAAGGCGAAGCGTTCGGCCAGCTCCAGCACGGCGTCGCGATAGGCCCGGGCGGCGAGCGTTTCCGGGACGATGAAATCGGCGCTGCGGCTGGCTGCCAGCATGGCCTCCTCCGCCACCGGAACCCGCTCGGCATCATGGCTTGCGATCAGGGTTTCGCCGGCCTCGCCGCGCAGCACCGCGGCCAGCTTCCAGCCCAGGCTGTCGGCATCCTGCACCGCGCCATTGCCGCCGCCAAGCTGATGCGCCGAATCGCCGAGGAACAGGATGCGGCCATGGACGAACCGCGCGAGCCGGCGGCAGCGGATTTCGCGGACACCGACCCGTTCCAGCCGGAACGGCAGCGCCGGCCCCAGCAGGTTTCGTAACCGGGCGGTGACGCGATCGGGGGCCTGCTCCGCGGCCGGATCCACATCCCAGCCGAGTCGGACCTCGAATTGCCAGAGATCCTCGGACTGCCTGCGCAGCAGCGCCGCCCGGCCGGGCGAGAAGGGCGGATCAAACCAGAACCAGCGCTCGGTGGGGAAATCCGCCGGCAGGGCCACATCGGCGGTCAGGATACGGTCGCGGAACGCGCAGCCGGCGAAGGGCAGGGCCAGCGCCGCTTGCACACGGGAATGGGCGCCGTCGCAGGCCAGCAGCCAGCCCGCCTCCAGCACATGGCCGCCGCCCGGGGCTGCGATCGTGAGCGTCGCGCCACCGGGCCCGGGTGCGACCGCCGTGACCCGGTGCTTCCAGCGCAGGGCGACGCGCCCGGTCGCCTTGCAGGCCTCGACCAGCCAGGCCGCGACATGGTCCTGCCGCAGGGCGAGGAAGGTTGGGCACTCATGCCCGGACTCCGGCGGCAGGTCGTGGCGGAAGAGCTCGCGGTCCCGGAAGAAGACCCGGCCCTTGTGCCAGGTGATCCCCTTGGCGAGCATGCGGTCGCCGACCCCGAGCCGGCAGAAGATCTCCAGGCTCTGCCTGGTGAAACAGACGGCATGGGAGTGGCGGGACACCCCGTCACCCTCATCCAGCACCGCCGAGGCCATCCCCCGCCGCGCCAGATCCAACGCCAGGGTCAGCCCCGCCAGCCCCGCCCCCAGGATCGCCACCTGCTCCTGCCCGGCGCGGGACGGGGCGGCCTGGCGCGGGTCCAGCAAGCCGTTCATGGCCGTTTCCCCTTGTTTCGCGGCCAGCGTGGCGCGGGGCGGCGGCCCGCGGAAGGGGGGCCGCTGACGCGCGCGTGCTTGGCCCTTCCTCCGCCCCGGGTCTAGGCTTGCGCAGTTTCTTCCGGAGCCCCCGATGCTGCGACGCCTTGCCCTGCTGATCGCCCTGGTCGCCGCCGGGCCGGCGCTGGCCGAGACCGGCCACCCTTCCGTCACCCTTGCCAACCGCTCAAGCTACACGATCCTCGAAGCCTATGTCTCGCTGGCCAGCGAGGATATCTGGGGGCCGGACCGCGTGACCACGGAGGTCGTGCGCCCCGGCCAGACGCTGGCAGTGGTGCTGCCGGAGGGCGACTGCACCTATGATGTGCGGATCATCTACCAGGGCGGCCCGCCGCCCGAGGAGCGCCGCCGCGTCGATCTGTGCCGCACCAACGAGTTGGTCTTCACCGGCGCCCCACCACGCGAAGGACCGCGCCGCAAGGGCGAGCCCGCCGAACGGGCGCGGGCGACGGGCAACCCCTCCTTCAACATCGTCAACCACAGCGGCCAGGTGATCGCCCAGGCCTATGTCTCGGCCGCGGTGATGGCCGATTGGGGGCCCGATGTGCTAGGCACCGAGGTGCTGGAGCCGGATGCGCATATCGCCATCCGACTTCCCGAAGGCGATTGCAGCTATGACATCAAGATCGTCTATCAGAACGGGCGGAACGAGGAACGGCGGGGGGTGAACACCTGCGACATCGCCAATGTCGTGTTCCCCTGAAGCGGGAAGGCGGGGGCCGCAACCCCCGCCTTCCTCAGGCGGCGCGGGCCATCGCCAGCGCCTTCCAAACCCTCTCCGGCGTCGCCGGCATGTCCATGTGGGTGATGCCATCGCCCGACAGCGCATCCACCAGCGCATTCATCGCCGCCGGCGGTGAGCCGACCGCGCCGGCCTCGCCCGCGCCCTTCACCCCCAGCGGATTGCCCTCGCAGGGCACCTCGATCAGATCGACCTCGATATCCGGCAGGTCGATGGCGCGCGGCATCGCGTAGTCCATGAAGGACGCCGAAAGCAGCTGCCCGCTCTCGGGATCGTAGGCGGTGCGTTCCAGGAAGGCCTGGCCGATCCCCTGCGCGACGCCGCCATGCACCTGGCCGCGCACGATCAGCGGGTTCAGCGCATGGCCGACGTCATCCACCACGATGTAGCGCGGGATGGCGATATGGCCGGTCTCGGGGTCCACCTCAACCTCGGCGATGTGGCAGCCATTGGGGAAGGTATGGGTGGGGATCTCGGCGATCTCGGCCGCATCCAGCAGGGTGGCTTCCTGCCCCGCCGCCACCTTGGCGCGCTGGGTGGCGGCGAGTTCCAGGATGCCGATGGCGCGGTCGGTGCCGACCACGGTGAAGCGGCCCTTGTCGAACTCGATGTCCACGGTCGCGGCTTCCAGCGCCTCGCCGGCGGCCTGGCGGCCCTTCTCGATCACCGTGGCGGTGGTCGCCATGATCGCGGTGCCTTCGGAATACAGCGACCGTGCGCCACCGGTGCCGCCGCCGACCGGGGAGGAGTCGCTGTCGCCCTGCAGGATGCGGATCTTCTCCAGCGGGATGCCCAGCTCGTTCGCCGTCAGCATGGTGTAGGCGGTCTCATGCCCCTGGCCGGTCGATTGCGTGCCGACGATGACATCGACCATGCCGTCCTCGGCGAAACGCACCTCGGCGCGTTCGTTGGGCGCGCCGCCGGTCGCTTCCAGGTAGTAGGCGAGGCCGATGCCGCGCTTCTTGCCGCGCGCCGCGGCCTCCGCACGGCGGGCGGGGAAGCCGGCCCAGTCGATGCGGGCCAGGGCCTCGTCCATCACCCGCGAGAACTCGCCGCTGTCATAGCGCTGCGCCATCGCCGAGGTGTAGGGCATGGCGGTGGGCGGGACCATGTTGCGCCGGCGCAGCTCGATGCGGTCGATCCCGACCTCGCGCGCCGCGGCATCGATCAGGCGCTCGACCAGGTAGTTGCTCTCCGGCCGCCCGGCGCCGCGATAGGCATCGACCGGCACGGTATTGGTCAGCACGCCGATGACATGCGCGTGGATCGACTGGAAGCCATAGACCGAGGCCAGCACCTTGGTCCCCGCCCCGGTCGGGATGAAGGGGCCGAAGGTCGAGAGATAGGCGCCCATCCCCGCGTAGTTGGTGGTCCGCATCGCCAGGAATTTGCCCTCGGCATCCAGCGCGATCTCGCCTTCGGTGATGTTGTCGCGGCCCTGGGTGTCGGACAAAAAGGCCTCGGTGCGCTCCGAGGTCCAGCGTACCTTGCGCCCCAGTTCCCGTGCCGCCATGCAGCACAGCGCATATTCGGCGTAGAGAAAGATCTTCATCCCGAAGCCGCCACCGACATCGGGGGTGACGACGCGGAATTTTTCCGGCGGCAGTTTGAAGACGCTGCTGGCCAGCAGGTTCTTCACCAGCCAGGAGCCCTGGGTGCCGGCATGCAAAGTGAAGCGGCCGCTGCCGGCGTCGAATTCGGCAAGGCAGGCGCGCGCCTCCATGCTGTTCACCACGACGCGGTTGTTCACGATGCGCAGCTTCGTCACATGCGCGGCCTTGGCGAAGAGCGCATCCGTCGCCGCCTGGTCGCCGACCTCCCAGTCGAAGCAGATGTTGTTCGGTGCCGAATCCCAGATATTCGCGGCACCCGGCAGATGCGCGGTGGCGAGGTCGGTCGCGGCGGGCAGCATTTCGTAATCGATAGCGATCGCCTCGGCGGCGTCGCGCGCGGCCTGGATGGTCTCGGCGACGATGAAGGCGACCGGATCGCCGACATGGCGCACGAAATCCTTGGCCAGGCCATAGCGCGGGGTTTCGGCCCGCGGGCTGCCGTCACGGTTCTTCAGCGGCACCGCGCAGGGGATTTCCCCAAGGCCCAGCGCCGCCCAATCGGCATAGGTATAGACGGCGAGCACCCCCGGCATGCCCTTGGCGATGGCCGTGTCGATGCTGCCGAGCCGGGCATGGGCATAGGGGCTGCGCAGCACATGGCCGACCGCTTCCCCCGCACCGAGATCGGCGGTGTAGCGGCCACGGCCCAGCAGCAGACGCGGGTCCTCGACGCGGCGGACGGATTGGCTGAGTCCGAACTTGGCCATGATCTCGTTTCCCTGATGCTTGTGGTCTTGGCTCCGAAGATACGCCGCGGCGGCGGGTTTGGAAGAGCCGCGGGTTGCGGCGGCGGATTTTTGGAGGCCCGGCACGCAGCCGCGTATCCCGATGGGATGCGGGCGGAGTAACTATTGCCGTTACGCCGCGTTTGCCTTTGAAGCTTCAGCAGAAGACGCAACCGTTATGACAGCGACCATCCCGCCCTCTGCCGGTTTCGCCCGCACTCGCGGTGGGGCCGGGGCGGGGCGGCTTGGCCCGTGACTGGCTTTCCCATCGTCGGCATCGGCGCCTCGGCCGGCGGAGTCGAGGCGCTGGAAGGGTTTTTCCGCGGCCTGCCCGATCGGCCCGGGATGGGCTTCGTGGTGATCACCCATCTCAGCCCGGATCGCGAAAGCCTGCTGCACGAGATCATCGCCCGCTACACCAGCCTCGCGGTGCAGGTCGCGGCCGATGGGGTGGAGGTGCTGCCCGACACCGTGCATGTCCTGCCCGCCGGCGCGATCCTGGGGATTTCGAACGCCCACCTTGTCCTGCGCCGGCCGGAACGGCGCGAACGCAAGCCCATCGACCTGTTCTTCACCGCCCTGGCGGCGGATCAGGGCGAGTTTGCGGTGGGGGTCGTACTGTCCGGCGGCGATGGCGACGGCAGCCTGGGCATCAAGGCGATCAAGCAGCATGGCGGGCTGACCTTCGCCCAGTCGCATGACGGCTACGGCCCGCATTACCCGGACATGCCGCAGAGCGCCATCACCACCGGCTTTGTGGATTTCGTGCTGCCGGCGGACCAGATGGGCTCGCGGCTGGTGGACTGCCAGCGCGGCCTCGACCCGGCCGGGGGCGCCGCGGCGGAGGACGAGGATGGGCCACTGCCCGCCGAGGATGCGGTGCAGGAGATCTACGCCATCCTGCGCAACCGGGTCGGCCACGACTTCAGCGGCTACAAGGCCAAGACCTTCCTGCGCCGGGTGCAGCGGCGGATGCAGATCCGCCAGCTGACCGATGTGGCGCGCTATGTCGAACAGCTGCGCCAGGATGCGCAGGAGGTTGTCGCGCTGTTCCGCGACCTGCTGATCAATGTCACCAGTTTCTTCCGCGACCCCGCCGCCTTCGAAAAACTGACCGAGGTGGTCGTGCCCCGGCTGTTCGAGGGACGCGGCGCCGAGGATACCGTGCGCGTCTGGGTCCCCGGCTGCGCGACCGGCGAGGAAGCCTATTCCCTGGGCATGCTGCTCCGCGAGCACATCGACCGGCAGGCTGCGGCGCCGCGCATCCAGATCTTCGCGACCGACATCGACGAGCAGGCGCTGACCATCGCGCGCGCCGGCCGCTACCCCGAAGCCCTGCTGGAAGGGGTTTCGCCCGAGCGGCGGCAGCGCTTCTTCCTGGCCGATGGCGGCAGCCAGATCGTGGCCAGGGAGGTCCGCGACCTCTGCATCTTCTCCCAGCACAGCGTCATCCGCGACCCGCCGTTCTCTCGGATCGACCTGATCTCCTGCCGCAACCTGCTGATCTACTTTGGACTGGATGCGCAGAACCGGGTCATCCCGATCTTCCATTACGCGCTGGCGCCGGATGGCTACCTGTTCCTCGGCTCGTCGGAGAACATCAGCCAGTTCGGCGAATTGTTCGCGCCGATGGATAAGAGCTTCCGGATCTTTCACCGGCGGGCCGATGTGATGCCCAAAGTCCGCCTGCCGATGGCGATCGACGGGCTGCGCTTGGGCAACGCCCTGCCCCGCCTGGGCGGGCGCGCGGTCCCCGGCGGCGCCGGGCTGCGGCATGCGGTCGAGACCCAGCTGCGGGAGCAGTTCACCCCGCCGCATGTCGTGCTGAACCGCGAGGGCGAGGTGCTCTACTACTCCGCCCGCACCGGCAAGTATCTGGAGGCCGCGGCCGGCACCCCGAGCCGGCAGATCCTGGCCATGGCGCGCAAGGGGCTGCGCCTCGACCTGCGCCGGACCTTCCATGAGGCGCTGGAGACGGGTCGCGCCGCATCCTCCGGCGGCATCGCCATCGAGATGGAGGACGGGCGGGTGCAGCGGATCAACCTGACCGTGGTGCCGCTGGAAGCCCACGGCGCGGCCGAGCCGCTGTTTCTCGTGCTCTTCGCCGATGACGGGCCGATGCTGACGCGCGAACAGGCGCTGGCCCGGCGCGACCCGGCCGAGGAGCGCGACGCCCTCCACCTCGAACGGGAGCTGCGCGACACCCGCGAAAGGCTGCAGTCGCTGATCGAGGAATACGAGACCGCTCTGGAGGAGCTCAAGGCCTCCAACGAGGAGCTGGTCTCGGTCAATGAGGAGATGCAGTCCACCAACGAGGAGCTGGAAGCCTCCAAGGAGGAGCTGCAGTCGCTGAACGAGGAACTGCACACCGTCAACGCCGAGCTGAACGCGAAGATCGAGGCGCTGGACCATGCCAACAGCGACCTGAACAACCTGTTCGAATCCACCGATGTCGCGACCATCTTCCTCGACCGCAACATGGTGATCCGCAGCTTCACCCCCGCGGTCACCAAGGTCTTCGCGATCCTGCCCGGGGACCGCGGCCGGCCGATCGCCGATTTCTACAGCCGCCTGCACATGCCGAGCTTCGCCGAGGATGCCGCCGCCGTCCTGGCCGAGGGCGGGGTGATCGACCGCCGTGTGACCGAGGCGCAGGGCAATGCGCATTACCTCGTGCGGCTGGTGCCCTATCGCAACGCCAACGGGGCGATCGATGGCGTGGTGGCGAGCTTCGTCGATGTCACCCTGCTGACCGATGCCGAAGGGCGCCAGCAGGTGCTGATCGCCGAACTGCAGCACCGCACCCGCAACCTGCTGACCGTGGTGCAGTCGATCGCCGCGCAGACGCTGGAGGAGGGCTGTCCGCTGGATTCCTTCACCACGCGGGTGGCGGCGCTCGGCCGGGTGCAGGGGCTGATCAGCCAGGCCTCGGGCGGCGGGATCGATCTTGCCGAGATCGTGCGGCTCGAGCTCCAGGCGCATACCGTGCTGGCGGCGCCCCGGGTCGATGTCGGGGGGCCCTCCGTTCCGCTCAGCCTGGAACAGGTGCAGCTTTTCGCGCTGGTGCTGCATGAGCTGACGACCAATGCCGTGAAGCATGGCGCGCTCAGCGAATACGGCGGGCAACTCGGCGTGTCATGGAACGTTGGGGAAGAAGGAAATCTGGTGCTGGACTGGCGCGAAAGCGGGGTTTCGGTGCGGCCCGATCCCTCGCGCAGGGGCTATGGGCGCGAACTGATCGAACGGGCCGTCGCCTTCACCCTGCAGGCCCGGACGGAGCTGACCTTTGGGGCCGATGGCATCGCCTATCGGATCGAGCTGCCGCTCGTCGGCGCGCGGCCCGGCTGAGGCGGGGCGTTCCGCCCGGCATGCCGCCCCACCGCTGTTCGTTTCGGGTGCCCGGAGCGATTCTGCTTCGGAAGGGACCGAGATGACAAACGCCAAGATCAGCGCCCTGCAAGGCAAGCGCGTGCTCGTCGTCGAGGATGATTATCTGATCGGGCAATTCGTCGCCGGCGTGTTGCAATCGGCCGGCGCCGAGGTCATTGGCCCGGCCGGCGCCGTCGGCCTGGCGCTGAAGCTGCTGGAGGACAATGCCGTGGACGCCGCCATGCTGGATGTGAACCTGCATGGCGACCGCTCCTATGCCGTGGCCGAGGCGCTGGTGGCGCGCGGCATCGGCTTTGTCTTCGTCACCGGCTATGGCAGCGAATCCCTCGATGCCCGGTACCGGTCCTATCCGCGCTGCGAGAAGCCGATCCAGGAAGCGGCCCTGCTCGCGGCGCTGGCGGCGGTGCTCGGCTGATCAGCCCGCCGGTTTCTTTTGCGCCCTTCCGGTGGCTTTTTCGCGCATCGACTGGATCACCACATAAAGCATCGGGATCATGAAGATGCCGATCGCCGCCGATCCGATCATGCCGCCGAACACCGCCGTGGAAACCCCGCGGCGCGACAGCATCGCCGCCCCTTCCGCCCAGACCAGCGGCGCCAGGCCGAGCACGAAGGCGATGGTGGTCATCATCACCGCGCGGAACCGCATATGCGCGCCTGTGACCGCGGCCTCTCGGATGGACAGGCCGTCCTCGCGTTGTTCCTTGGCGAATTCGACGATCAGGATGCCGTTCTTGGCCGCCAGCGCCACCAGCACGATCAGCCCGATCTGGGCATAGATGTCGAGTGGCAGCCCCGCGACCATCAGCGAGACGAAGGCACCGAGCCCGCCGACCGCGATCGACAGCAGCACCGGGATCGGGATGGTCCAGGATTCATAGAGCGCGACGAGGAACAGATAGGCAAACAGCAGCGCCAGCGCCAGGATCGTGCCGGTCTGCCCCGCGGCCAGCTTCTCCTGATAGGCTGTGCCGGTCCATTCGAAGCCATAGCCCTGCGGCAGCACCTCGCGCGAAAGACGTTCCATCGCCGCCAGCGCATCGCCCGAACTCACCCCCGGCTTGGGCGAGCCGTTGATCGAGATGGCGCGGTAGTTGTTGTAGCGCGAGATGGTCTGCGGCCCCAGCACCGCGCGGACATCGGCGACGGCGCGCAGCGGCACCATGTCGCCGTTCGCGTTGCGGACATGGATGCGCCAGATGTCGTCCACATCGTTGCGATCGGCGGCCTCGGCCTGGATGTTCACCTGCCAGGTGCGGCCGAACAGGTTGAAGTCATTGACGTAGAACCCGCCGAGCGTGGTCTGCAACGCCGTGAAGATGTCGCTGATGCGGATGCCGAGGGCCTGCGCCTTGTCGCGGTCCACATCGAGGTAGAGCGAAGGCACATTGGCCGCGAAGGTGGAGAAGACGGCGGTCAGGTTCGGGTCCTGGTTGGCAGGCACGATCAGCCCGAGCATGGTCGCGCCGAGTTCGACCGGCGGCCGCCCCTCGTAGTCCTGCAGCACGTATTCGAAGCCGCCGCCGGTGCCGAGGCCGATGATCGGCGGCACGTTGAAGGCGAAGATGCTGGCGGTGCGAATCCCCTGCACCGCGCCGAACAGCCGCGCGATCCCGGCCTGCGCCGAATCCCCGACCGCGGTGCGGTCCGCGAAGGGCTTCATGCGGGCGACGATGAAGGCCGAGTTCGGCTGCGCGCCGCCGTCGATCAGGCTGAAGCCGACGATCGCCAGCGTGCCCTGCACCGCGGTGTTCTGTTTCAGGATATCTTCGACCTGCGCCACCACCGCGCGGGTTCGGCTGACCGAGGCGGCGGGCGGCAGCTGCACCTGCACGAAGAAGGCGCCCTGATCCTCCTGCGGCAGGAAGCCCGAAGGCGTGCGCAGCGAGATCTGCCAGATGCCGATGCCGAAAGCCGCGGTCAGCACCAGTGACAGCGCCGAGACCCGCACCAGCCGCGTGACGACCCGGGCGTAGCGGTCGCGCGTCCAGTCGATGCTGCGCAGGATGCCGCCCATGATCCCGCGTCGCGGCCCGCCATGCGGCCGCAGGATCATGGCGCAGAGTGCCGGCGACAGGGTCAGCGCATTCAGCGCCGAGATCAGCACGGCGGCCGAGATCGTCACCGCGAACTGGCGGAACAATTCGCCCGAAAGCCCCGGGATGAAGCCGACCGGCACGAAGACCGACAGCAGCACCAGCGTGATCGCGATGATCGGCCCGGTGATCTGCGCCATCGCCTTCTTGGTGGCCTCCGCCGGCGACATGTCGGGGTGTTCCTCCATCACCCGTTCGACGTTCTCGACCACCACGATCGCATCGTCCACGACGATGCCGATCGCCAGCACCATGGCGAGCAGCGAGACGGTATTGGCGGAATAGCCGAGGGTCAGCAGGGCCGCGAAGGTGCCGATCAGGCTGACCGGCACCGCGATGGTCGGGATCACCGTGGCGCGCAGATTGCCGAGGAAGAGGAACACCACCAGCACCACCAGCACGAAGGATTCGAGCAGGGTCTTGGCGACCTCGTTGATGGTCTCACCGACGAAATCGGAGGTGTCGTAGAAGACGTTGTAGTTCACCCCGGCCGGGAAACGGGCCTTCAGCTCCTCCATCGCCGATCTCACCGCCGAGGAGGCGTTCACCGCATTCGCCCCGGGCGCGAGATAGACGCCGAGCGCGATGGCAGGCTGGCCGTTGAAGCGGTTCTCGGTGTCCATGCTGGCGGCGCCGAGCTCGACACGGGCGATGTCGCGCACCCGCAGGATGCTGCCGTCCGGATTGGCGCGGATCAGCACATCGCCGAATTGTTCGGGGGTGACCAGGCGACCCTGCGTCTCCAGGTTGATCTGGAAGGGCTGGTCGTCGTTGATCGGCCTTCCGCCTACCCGGCCCACCGCCGCCTGCACGTTCTGCGCTTGGATCGCCGCGATCACATCCGAGGGCGTGAGGTTGAGCGCGATCAGCCGATCGACCTCGAACCAGATGCGCATGGAATAATCCTGCGCGCCGAACACGCTGACCGAACCGACGCCGGGCACGCGCGCCAGCCGGTCCAGCATGTTGATGGTGATGTAGTTCGACAGGAACAGCGGGGTCTGCTCGTTCGTCTCGGAATAGACGAACATGAACATCAGCACGGCCGAGGACTGCTTGCGCACCGTGACGCCATTGCGCTGCACCTCGGCGGGCAGCCGGGCAAGGGCGGCCTGCACCCGGTTGTTGACGTTGACGGTCGCGATATCTGCATTGGTGCCGAGCGCGAAGGACACGGTCAGCGTGTAGCTGCCGTCATTGCCGCTGTTGGACTTCATGTAGAGCATGCGGTCGACGCCGTTGACCGCGCTTTCCACGACCTGGCCGACCGTCTGCTCGACCACCGCGGCCGATGCGCCCGCGTAGCGCGTGGTGACGCTGACCTGCGGCGGCACGATGTCGGGGAATTGCGAGACCGGGATGCGCAGCATCGACAGCCCGCCCGCCAGCGTGGTCAGGATGGCGAGCACGATCGCCATGCGCGGGCGATCGACGAAAATCGAGGAGAACATGGGCCGCGCCTAGCCGCGACCGCCGGCGGGCCCGGCCGCGGGCCTGGCTGGAGGTCCGGCTGGGGGCCCGGCCGGAGGGGCCGCGACCGGTTCCGCGTTCACGGCCTGGCCCGGCCGCACCCGCTGGATGCCCTCGGCGATCACCACCTCGCCGCCGGCGAGCCCTTCCTCGACCACTGCCATTTCGGGGGTGGAGCGGCCAAGGCGGATGTTGCGCCGCTGCGCCTTCTTCTCGGCATCGACGATGAAGACATAGGATCCGCCCTGGTCCTGCAGCACCACCGCGCGCGGCACAACGATCGCCTGGACCGGTTCCACGCCCTCGACGAAGACGGTGACGAACTGCCCATCGACCAATTCGCGATCGGTCGCGCCCTGGCGCACCGGATTGGCGATCGAGGCGCGGATGAGGATGGTGTCGGTGTTGCGATCGACCTGGTTGTCCATGAAATCGACATGGCCCTGCTGGCCATAGCTGCGCCCGTCCGAAAGCCGGATACGCACCACCACCGCCGACAGCCCGCCGCGATCCTGGTAGCGGTCGCGCAGTTCCAGCGCCTGGCGCTGGCTGACCGGGAAGGCGATGCGCATCGGGTCCTGGCTGACGATGGTCGCCAGCGGGTCGGAGGTCGGGCCCACGGTATTGCCGACGGCGAAAGTGCTGCGGCCGATCTTGCCGGCGATGGGGGCGGTGATGCCGGTATAGGCGAGGTTGATCTCCGCCACCCGCACATTGGCCCGCGCCGCCGCCACCTGGGCTGCGGCCGAACGCTCGGCGGCGGTCGCCTCATCCACCCGCGCCTGGGTGCCGGCCGGGGTGCGCAACAGGTCGCGGGCGCGTTCGAGCACGATGCGGGCATTGATCAGCGTCGCCTCGGCCGCCGCGAGGTTGGCCTGCTGGCGCGCCAGCTCGGCCTCGAACGGCGGGCGTTCCATGCGGAACAGCAGCTCGCCGACCGCGACCTCCTGGCCCTCGGTGAAGACGCGTTCCTGCAGGAAGCCGGTGACGCGGGCGCGCAGTTCCACGCGGTCGATCGCCTCGACGCGCCCCACGAATTCGATGCTTTCGGTCACCGGCCGCCGTTCGGCCGTCACCACCCCGACCGCGGGGGCGGCCTGCGGGCCGGACTGCGCCTGGGCCGGGTGCCGCGCCACGGCGGGAAGGCCGAGCACAAGCGCCACCGCGACGGCGCGGCAGAATGAACGGAGCGACATCGGACAGACACCTGGCCTTCGTTGGGGGGCGGAGGGTTCACCGCCCGATCATGCGGCGTCAAGGGGAATGCGGTAGCGCTTGCCCGCCGGCAAGCGGCAACGCGCGGATCGCGCGGCCCTGGACGGCAAGGCCGGCTGGCGGCAGCTTCGCCGGCATGTGGACCGATCCCCCGCGCGTGCTCCAGGCCGCGCTGCTCTCCCGCCTGCCCGATGCGCTGCGCCGCCCTTTGCGCAGCGCCTGGGGCGATGCCAACCGCGCCGGGATGGCGGCTGATTCCTTCCTGGAAGGCCCGTGTTTCGACCAGGACGGCACGCTGTTCTGCACCGATATCCCGCATGGCCGGGTGTTTCGCGTGGCGGGTGCGGCCTGGGAGACGATCGCCGACTACGACGGCTGGCCGAATGGGCTGGCGCCGCGGGGCGGCGAGCTGCTGGTCGCCGATTACCGCCATGGGCTGCTGACCATGGATTCCCATACCGGGGCGATGGCCCCGGTGCTGGAGACGATCCAGTCCGAGGGGTTTCGCGGGCTGAATGATGTGATCTGCCACCCGGATGGCTCGGTGCTCTTCACCGACCAGGGCCAGACCGGGCTGCAGGACCCGAGCGGACGGGTCTACCGGCTGCATGGCGATGGGCGGATCGACCGGCTGATCGGCAATGGCCCCAGCCCCAACGGCATCGCGCTGAACCGCGCCGGCAATGTCGTGTATGTGGCCATGACCAGGTCCTGCGAGGTGTGGCGCTTCGCCTTGCGCGCCGATGCGGTGGTGGCCAAGGCCAATCTGTTCCTGCGCATCCCGGCGGGCGTCTCGGGGCCCGACGGCATGGCGGTGGATGGGTATGACCGGCTCTGCGTCGCCAATCCGGGCCATGGGCAGGTCTGGGTGGCGGATGCGCATGGCGTGGTGACGTATCGGATCGACTGCACGGCTTTTGGGCGGCACCCCAGCAATTGCGTCTTCGCCCCGGATGGCCGAACGCTGGTGATCAGCGAGAGCGAATCGGGGTCGCTGCTGGCGGTGGAACTGCCGACGCCGTAGAGCAGGACCGGTCCAATCGGACCGATTTCTTGCTCTAGGTGGGAGGGCTTTGCCCTCCCACACCCACCCACCAGGAAACTGAGAGTTTCCTGGACCTTCCCCATTGCGCGTGAAACGGCCCTTGGCCAGCCGGTTCTCCGTGAACATCTGGGTGATCACCTGCAGGTACCCAGCGCCCGGGGAAGTCGATCGGGCTTTCGTACCAACTTTCGAAGGTGCCCTCCTTGTTGAATTTGGGGTTTTTTGCGTAGAGCACGGTGCGCTGTTCGAACGTCTCCGAGGCCATCGCCATGGGCCGGAGCGCGGGAACACTCAGGAAGAAGGCGGCGGAGGGAGTGGGGCTTGGCATGGAATGTCCTTTTCGCGGCGGGCCCGGCAGCGCGAGGATGCCGCGTGCGACGGCGCCCCGGCGCCTAACACAGGCGTCACCGCGAGCCATGCGGGCCCCTGCCGCGGGATGTCACCCTCGCGGGCCTGTTCCGGGCGCGAACGGCACGTCCGTCCCGTTCCTGCGGACGACGACAGTCGAATGGGGCGGCGAAACGCGTCCTGCGGCCAACCGAACACCGGCATCATGGTCCGGCGAGATCCGGGCCCGGGTCGGCGCCCCGGATCAGTGCCCCGGGTCAGTGCCCCGGGGTCACCGATAGCCGTAGGGCGGCGCCGGATAGACCGCGACCGGCGGCGGCGCGTAATAGACCGGCGGCGGTGCATAATACACCGGCGGCGGCGCGTAGTAGACGGGCGGCGGGGGCGCATAGACCACCGGCGGCGGCGCCGCATAGACGCGCGGCGCCAGGAGCGAGCCGATCGCAACACCGGCCCCGAGGCCGATGATCGCCCCGACCGCGGCCCCGCCTCCGCCGCCATGGTGGTAGCCGCCATGGTACCCACCCCGGTAGTAGTAGTCCGCCTTCGCCGGCACCGCGAGAACCGCAAGGGCGCCTGCGAGCACCAAGAGCTTCCGAACATGCGACATAACGCGCCACTCCTTCTGGGGCGTATCCACAATATCGGCACGCGATCATGGCAATGCGAGGGCAGAACTGTAACCCGGCATCATGAAGCCGGGGGTGTTGATGACTGTAGCGCCGGGGCCCGCCATCGACCTGGGCGAGCTGGCCGGTGATGTGACGGGCGGCGGGCCGCCGGCATTGGTTCACGGGAATGTCGCAGCGCCATCGGCGATGATGTCTTCGAGCACCTTCGCGATCATCCGCCGGCCCGGCCGAGCCACCCGCCCGGCCAGACCCGATCCCGCCCCCTCAGACGCGCCCGTAGGTGTCCTCGAAGCGGACGATGTCGTCCTCGCCGAGGTAGGAGCCCGATTGCACCTCGATCAGGGTCAGCGGGATCATCCCCGGATTCTCCATCCGGTGCACGCAGCCGAGGGGCAGGTACACGCTCTCATTCTCCCGCAGCAGGATGCGTTCGGCGTCGCGTTCCACGATGGCGGTGCCGTTCACCACCACCCAATGCTCGGCGCGGTGGAAATGCTTCTGCAGGGAGAGCTTTTCCCCCGGCCGCACGCTGATCTTCTTGACCTGAAAGCGGTCGCCCTGGATCAGCCCCTCGTAATGGCCCCAGGGGCGGTACATGCGGCGGTGTTCGGTCGCCTGCTTCACGCCGCGGGCCTTCAGCCTTTCGACGATCTTCTTCACATCCTGGGCGCGGTTGCGATGGGTGGCGAGCACGGCGTCGTCGGTGACCACCAGCACCACATCCTCCAGCCCGATGATGCCGGTCAGGATGCCTTCGCTGCGGACATAGCAGCGCTTGGCGTCCAGCAGCTCGGTGGGGCCGAAGGTCGCGTTGCCGTCCTTGTCCTTCGGCGCGATCTCCCACAGCGAGGCCCAGGAGCCGACATCGGACCAACCGAGGCTGGCCGGCACCACGGCGGCGCGGTCGGTCTTCTCCATCACCGCATAGTCGATCGAGACGCTTTCGGCCGCGGCGAAGGCGGCCTCGTCCAGCCGCACGAAATCCAGGTCGCGCTTGGCCCCGGCCACGGCGGCCCGCACCGCTTCGAGCATCGGGCCGGCATGGCGGGCAAGCTCGGCCAGCAGGGTGGCGGCGGAGGCGACGAACATGCCGCTGTTCCACAGATGCCCGCCCTCGGCGACGAAACGCGCCGCGGTCTCGGCATCGGGCTTCTCGACGAAGCTTGCGATCGCGCGCACGCCCGGCGAATCGGGCAGTTCCTCGCCGACCTCAATGTAGCCGAAGCCGGTTTCCGGCCCGGTCGGCGTCATGCCGAAGGTGACGATGCGGCCGCTGCGCGCGGCGGCGGCGGCCTTGGTCAGCGCCGCATAGAGCGCCGGCAGATCGGCGATCGCGGCATCCGCGGCCATCAGCCAGAGCAGGGCGTCGGGATCGGCCTCATGCGCCAGGATCGCCGCGGCGGCGATGGCCGGGCCGGAATTGCGCGCGACCGGTTCCAGAATGATGCGGGTGCCGGGAACCTCGCGCAGCTGTTCCGCGACCAGGAAGCGATGCGCCTGGTTGGAAACGATCAGCGGCGGGGCGAAGCCGTCGCCGCAGGCACGTGCCGTGGTCTCCTGCAACATGGTCAGGGATGAGGTGAGGGGCCAGAACTGCTTTGGATAGGCTTCCCGCGACAGCGGCCACAGGCGCGACCCGGTGCCGCCGCAAAGCACCACCGGAACGATCTTTCCAATCCAGTCCGCCATTGCTCCACTCCTCAAATCTCCGCGGACCATACGGGCCATCGGCCAAAAGAAAAGCCGCCTCGGCGATCAGGCCGAGGCGGCACGTATCACGCGATCTTGAGGTCGCTGCCTATTCCGAAAGCGCCTTGTCCTTGCCCTTGCGGATATTGGGCAGGAGCATCGCCGCCAGGGCCAGAGCCGCCAGCGCCAGCATGGTCGCGCTGATCGGGCGTTCGACGAAGACGGTCGGGTCGCCGCGCGACAGCAGCATGGCGCGACGCAGATGTTCCTCCATCATCGGCCCGAGCACGAAGCCGATCAGCAAAGGCGCGCCCTCCAGCTTCAGCTTGGCGCAGAGATAGCCGATGAAGCCGAACACCACGGTCAGATAGACGTCGAAGACGTTGTTGTTCAGCGAATACACGCCGATCAGGCAGAAGATCAGGATCGAGGGGTAGAGGTAGCGGTAGGGCACCTGCAGCAGCTTCACCCACATGCCGATCATCGGCAGGTTGATGACGAGCAGCATGAGGTTGCCGATCCACATCGAGGCGATCAGGCCCCAGAACAGGTCCGGCTGGCTTTCGACCATGCGCGGCCCAGGCTGGATGCCCTGGATGATCAGCGCGCCGACCATCAGCGCCATGACCGCATTGGCCGGGATGCCGAGCGTCAGCAGCGGGATGAAGGAGGTCTGGGAGGCGGCGTTGTTGGCCGATTCCGGACCCGCGACGCCCTCGATGGCGCCGGTGCCGAATTCATGGCGGTAGCGGCTCATCTTCCGCTCCATCATATAGGAGGCGAAGGAGGACAGCGCCGCACCGCCGCCCGGCAGGATGCCGAGCACCGAGCCGACGGCGGTGCCGCGCAGCACCGAGGGGATGGCCCGCTTCCACTCCGTCTTGGTCAGCCAAAGGCTGCCGACCTTGCTGCTGAGGACGCTGCGCGCCTCCGGCCGCTCCAGGTTCAGGATGATCTCGCAGATGCCGAACATGCCCATGGCGATGGCGACGAAGCCGATGCCGTCCGACAGTTCCGGCACGCCGAAGGTGAAGCGCTGCTGGCCGGTCTGCACATCGGTGCCGACCAGGCCGAGGGCGACGCCGAGCACCACCATGCCGACCGATTTCAGCACCGAGCCCTGCGCCAGCACGGCCGAGATGACGAGGCCGAGGAACATCAGCGAGAAGTAGTCGGCCGGCCCGAAGGACAGGGCGATATCGGTCAGCACCGGCCCCGAGGCCGCGACCAGGATGGTCGCGACCGACCCGGCGAAGAAGGAGCCGAGCGCCGCGATCGCCAGCGCCGCGCCGGCGCGGCCGTTGCGGGCCATCTTGTAGCCCTCGAGGGTGGTGACGACCGAACTGACCTCCCCCGGCAGGTTCAGCAGGATGGCCGTCGTCGAACCGCCGTATTGCGCGCCGTAATAGATGCCGGCGAGCATGATGATGGCCGTGGTCGCGGGCTGGCCGAAGGTGATGGGCAGCAGCAGCGAGATGGTGGCGACCGGGCCGATGCCCGGCAGCACGCCGATGGCCGTGCCGATGAGTGCACCGAGCAGCGCGAAGAGGAGATTGTTGAGCGAAAGCGCGACGCTGAAGCCGTGCTCCAGGTTGCTGAACAGCAGTTCCATTTATCTTTTCCCCGGGCTCAGAACTGCGGCCAGATCGGCACGCGGATGTCGAGTTGGTCGATGAACACCCACCAGCAGATCACGATCAGCGCCAGCGCGCAGCCGGCCACACCCAATGGTTTGTGGGTGCGATCAGCCAGCGCGGACACCGCGACGGTCGCGGCGATCGAGACGAACAGGCCAGCCTGTTCGAGCAGGAGACCGAACACGATCATCGAGACGAGGATGAGGATCAGCTCCCGGAACGCCCAGGGCTCCAGCGGGTCCGGCCCGCTGAACAGGGAGATGCCGAGAACCCCGATTCCGATGATCAGCAGGACCACGAAGGTGAGCATCGGCATGTAACCGGGGCCCATGCGTCGCGCCGTGCCCAGGGTATGGTCCTGGTTCAGCCACAGGCCGATCAGGGCAAGCAGGATAAGGAGGCACGCCGATGCGGCATCCTTGGCATTGATCTTCATCTCTCTTTCCTCTCCCGCCCGCTGTGAGGGCACCTGCAACACCTTCGGGACCTACGGTTGCGCGAAAGAGTTGCGCCGATCAACCATACGCCCGCCACTTCCCCGCCCCTTGAGCCGGGCCGTCTGCGCACACCATCCGAGCGATGAAAGCCTGCCCCGATCAAAACCGCCCAGCCCGCTGCCGCGAGGACGACGCCGATGGCGGGGTGCCGCACGCTCCGGCGGGTCCTTGCACGGCGGGAAGGCAATATCGGCGCCCCGCCCGACCTGACGGATGCCGCCTTGGCACCGTTCGGTCATTTTCGGCGGGGCCGTTTCCCGGATACGCTCCCTCCTGCAAGAATGCATCGTTGCCGTGCCCCATCGCACGCAACCCGTTGCGCGACAAGCGGCCTATCTTGCCATGAATACATGTTCACCTATCTTGCGGCGCAACATAGGATCGTAAAATGCAGGGGCGTGAAGGTGAGGGACCGATGAACCACCGCGACGCCGACCGCCAGGACGCCAGCTTCAACGATCCGGGGATCAATGACCCGGGGCGGGCCATCGCCGAAGCCACGGCTCGGATCGAACCCGGACTGATCGCCATCCGCCGCGACATCCACGCCCATCCGGAACTCGCCTTCGAGGAGGTCCGCACCGCGGGCATCGTCGCCGCCGAGCTTTTCCGCCTGGGAATACCGCATCGCGGCGGGGTCGGGCGGACCGGGGTGCTGGGCGTGATCGAGGGCGGCCGCCCGGGGCCGACCCTGGCGATTCGCGCCGATATGGACGCGCTGCCGATCCACGAGGAAACCGCACTCCCCTGGGCAAGCACCGCGGATGGGAAGATGCATGCCTGCGGGCATGACATCCACACCGCCACCCTGCTCGGCGTCGCTGCGGTGTTGAAGGATCTGGCACCGCGCCTCGCCGGTCGCATTGTGCTGGTATTCCAGCCGGCCGAGGAGGTGCTGGACGGCGCCGAGGCGATGATCGCCGATGGCGCCGCCGAGGGCGTCGACATGGCGCTCGGCTTTCACAACCAGCCGGACATGGCGGTCGGCAGCTTCGGCTATGTGCGCGGCGCCTGCCTTGCCGCCTCGGACCGGTTCGACCTGGTGATCCAGGGCAAGTCCGGCCATGCCGCACATCCCTATGACGCCGTGGACCCGATCGTCGCCGCCGCGCATTACATCGCCCAGGCGCAGACGGTGGTGAGCCGCGAGGTCAAGCCGCTGCACCCGGCCGTCGTCACCATCGGCATGGTCTCGGGCGGCACCACCTACAACATCATCCCCGAGCGGGTAGCGCTGAAGGGCACGGTCCGCACCCTGCACCCGGAGGCGCGGGATCTGGCCGAAGCCGCGCTGCGCCGCCTCGCCGAAGGGCTGGAGACCGCGATGCGGGTCCGCTGCCAGATGAACTATGTGCGAAAAGTGCCGCCGCTGGTGAATGCCGACAGCGTGCTGGACCCGGCGCTGCGCGCCGTCGCCGCGCAATGCGACGTGGTGCCCATCGAAGGCGAGCCCTCCATGGGGGCCGAGGATTTCTCCGCCTTCGCCTCGCGCGTGCCGGCCTTCCAGCTTCGCATCGGCTCCGGCGCCCCGGGCCGCGAGGACCGGCTGCACAATGCCTTCTACGCGCCGGACGAGGCCTGCATCGGGCTTGGGGTGCAGGCGCTATCGCGCGCCGCCATGGAGTTGCTGGCATGAAGATCTGTGTTTTCGGCGCGGGCGCGATCGGCGGCCATGTCGCGGGGCGGCTGGCCAAGGGCGGCGCCGATGTCTCGCTGGTGCTGCGCGGCGCCAACCTCGCCGCGGTGCACGAAAAGGGGCTGGAGGTCCGCGCCGCCGACGGCGTGCACCACAGCCATCCACGTGCCAGCGCCGACCCCGCCGAGCTCGGCGTGCAGGATGCGGTGATCGTGACGGTGAAGGCGCCGGCGCTGCCCTCGGTCGCCGCCAGCATCGCGCCGCTGCTGGGGCCCGAGACCGCCGTCGCCTTCGTGATGAACGGCATCCCCTGGTGGTACTTCGACAAGCACGGCGGCCCCATGGACGGCAAGCGCCTGCCGGAGGTCGATCCCGGCGATGCGCTGCGCTCGGCGATCGGCATCGAGCGCACCATCGGCGGTGTGGTCTATTCCGCCTGCACGGTGATCGAACCCGGCGTCGTCAATGTCGCAAGCCCGACCAACCGCGTGATCCTGGGCGAGATCGACGGCCGCCTCAGCCCGCGCGCGGAGAGGATCGCGGCGGTGCTGGAGGCCGGCGGCATGGGCTGCCCGGTGTCCACCGATATCCGCAAGGAGGTCTGGGCCAAGCTGATGGGCAATCTCAGCGGCGGGCCGCTGTGCCTGCTGTCGCGCCGCAACCTGGCCGAGACCCTGTCCGACCCGGTGGTGCTGGAGGCCGCGATCCGCATGAACGATGAAGGCGCGGCCATCGCCGCCGCCCTCGGCCGCGAAGTCGGGCTGAGCGGCGCGGACCGCATTGCCCGCAGCATGGGCACGCGGCACAAGCCCTCGATCCTGCAGGATCTGGAGCTGGGGCGGCCGATGGAGGTCGCCTCGCTGTTCCGCCTGCCGCTGGAACTGGCGCGGCTGGTGGGGGTGGCGACGCCGACTCTGGACCTGACCATCGCCTTGGCGACCCATGCCGCGATCGCCGCGGGACTCTATGCCCGTCCCGAGGGCAGCGCGGTCTGACCCAGCACCCAACCTTCCCAGCGCCGCACCCAGGGGTCCTCCGGCACGAAATCCGGACGCGCCCCGTCCAGCACCGCGACCAGCCCGAGTAAGCCGATCAGGCTGTCAAAACGGTCCTCGGCGGCCGCGTCGCCGCCGAAGCCGGTGGCGATGGCGGCGGCGAGACCCGCATCGGGCGTCACCGCCAGCCGCGCCATCGCCGCACGCAAGGCGGGCGCCAGGGCCAGACGCGGCGCCTGGGCGCGTTTGCTGCCAGCCAGCCGCAGGCCGAGCTGGCGCAGGGCTTCGGCCGGATAGACCTCGGCCAGCACCGCCTGGCCGGGGGCCAGCAGCGCCTGCAGCCCGCCCTCGAAAGGCCAGAGCCGCAGCGGCGCGCCCGCCGTCAGCGCCGGTGCCAGCCAGTCTCGCCAAGCGGCGATCGCGGCCTTGCCCGACTGGTTGGCGCCCAGGGTCCAGAACAGCGGCGCGCCCGCCGGCCGTTCGGCGGTGGCGCGGTCGCAGAGCCGCGACAGCCCCGCGGCATCCGCCAGCCCGAGCGCCAGCGCATGCGACAGCCGCGTCATCCCCCGCAGCGGCCGGGCCGGGTAGAAGGGGGCGTCGCGCGAAAGCGTCGCCAGCGTCGCATTGACCGTGAAGAATTCGGGACGCTCGGCCAGCCCCACCAGGAAATCGCGGAACCCCGCCTCGGCGCGCCCTTGGGCAAAGCCGCGCGGCAGGCCGAGCGGCAGGTCCAGCCCCAGCGCCACCGCCTCGCCACCCGCCAGCAGCCGCGCGACCAGGGCTGCGGGATCGCCGACCGGGATGGCGGCGCCGGCGTGCCAGCCGCCGGCACTCCGCCGCGCGACCGTGACCCAGCGCTTGCCGGGGGCGATGCTCCAATCGGCATGGGCGGCGATCATATCGGATTCCGGGCCAGCTCCTGGCCCGGACTCTGGGCCGGAACGTTGCCGCGGTGGGGGGGATTGCCGCTATGCTCGGCACGCAAGGGCAGGAGGGGTGAGGGATGTCGGCCGTGCTGCGACCCGTCGCGGAATACACCAGCGTTGCGAAATGGTTCCATTGGGTCAGCGCCGTGCTGCTGCTGATCGCGCTGTCCTTCGGCTTCCTGCTGGAAGCCGTCGGAGAGGCGCTGAAGGATGAGGCGGAGGGCACCAAATACGGGCTCTACATCATCCATGAATCGGCCGGGCTGACGCTGTTCGTGGTCGCGCTGGCGCGGCTGTTCTGGCGCTGGCTCAGCCCGCCGCCGCCCTTGCCCGAAACCATCCCGCGGCCGATGCGGCTGGCGGCGAGCGGGGTGCATCACCTGCTCTACCTCGTGATGATCCTGCAGCCGATGCTCGGCTTCTTCGCAACCAATGCCTGGGGGTTCCCGATGGCGGGGGAGACCGCCTATCTCGGCTTCATCGACCTGCCGAAGTTCATGGAGGCGAACCAGCCTTTGGCCGAAAACCTGGGCGCCGCGCATGGACTGGTCGCCTGGCTGCTGGTGCTGCTGCTGGTGCTGCATGTCGGCGCGGTGATCTTCCACCAGGCGATCCGCCGCGACGGCACGCTGCTGCGCATGGTCTGAGCCGGTCGGATCGGCCGATCAGATCGGTTTTTGGGCCCGTTCCAGCAGGCGGGCGATGAATCCCGGCTTCTTCACCGCCACCGGCGGCGGCGGGGTGGCGGCCCGGGCCTCGGCGACGCGGTCGGCCTGTTTGGCGGCGAGCCATTTCTCCAGGCTCACCCCCGCCTTCTGGGCGCGCTTGGTTTCATAGGCGCGCTGCGCCGCCGTCATGGTGATGGCGGCCGGCGCCGATGGTGTCTTCGTCTTGCTCATGATGGTCCCCGCAGCCCTACGGCCCTCGCCATTTCGCAAGCGCGGGCCATCTGGGCAAGGGGGCTTCCGCCTGTCAGGGTCCGGCCGCATGGAACCGAAGATCAAAGCCGGCCTCTGGGTGCAGATGGCCGTGCGCATGTCCGACATCGCCGGCCGCCCCGCGGCGGTGCTGCGTAAGGGGGACCCCGATAGCGGCGGCATCCTGGCGGTGCTGCGCGGCCGCAGCGGGCAGGTGGCGCTGAGCCAGGTGCGTGACGCCGAAGGCCGCCCCGCCTGGCTGCGCGCGACCGGCACCGAACCGGTGGATGAGGCGGCGATCACCGCCTATGTCGATCGCGCCGTGAAACGCGACCCCGACCTCTGGGTGGTGGAATTCGAGGCCCCGGATCTGATGCCGCCCTTCGAGGCGCGGCTGCTCTGACCGCCTATTCAGTGCCGAAGCAGCGATCCCCGGCATCCCCAAGCCCGGGCATGATGAAGCCCTGAGCATTCAGCCCGCGGTCCAGCGCCGCGGCCCAGACCGCGACATCCGGATGCGCGGCAGCCATCGCCGCCACCCCCTCCGGCGCCGCCACCACCACCAGCAGCCGGATGCTGGCGATGCCGGCCTCCTTCAGCCGCGAGCAGGCCGCCGCGGCGCTGCCGCCGGTGGCCAGCATCGGATCCAGCAGGATCACCCCGCGCGCCGCCGCATCCGGCGGCAGCCGCAGCATGTATTCCATGGGCTGCAGGGTGTGTTCGTTGCGCGCCATGCCGATATGGCCGATGGGCGCGGAGGGCATGATCCGCTGCGCCCCATCCAGCAGCCCCAGCCCGGCGCGGAGAATGGCGACCAGCGCGGGTTCCGGCCCTGCCAGCACCCTGTGGTCGATCGTCTCCAGCGGCGTGGTGACGCGGCGGGTCGTGGCGGGCAGGTCGGCGGTCGCCGCGACCGTCAGTATGGCGCCGATCTCCGCGAGCAGCCGGCGAAACGCGGCCGGCGGTGTCTTCGCCTCCCGCAGTTCCGCCATGCGGTGATCCAGCAGGGCGTGCTGGGGGACGGTGAAGGTCATCGGTCGGTCAGCCTCAGTTCGATGCGCCGGTTCCGTGCCCTTGCCTCGGGCGTATCCGCCGTGTCCAGCGGCTGGAATTCGGCGAAGGCGGTGGCGGCGACGTGCTCGGGCGGCACCCCTTCGCTCATCAGCACATTGGCCACCGCGATGGCGCGGGCCGAGGACAGCTCCCAATTGGTCGCGAAGCGGCCGCCGCCGCGGATCGGCGAGCGATCGGCGTGGCCGTCGACCCGCAAGACCCAATGCAGCTCCGGCGGGATGCGCCTGGCGATGTCCAGCAGGACCTTGGCGAGGTCGCGAAGCTGCTGCTCGCCCGCCGGCGAGATCTCGGCCGAACCGACCGGGAACAGCACCTCGGACTGGAACACGAAACGGTCGCCGACGATGCGGACATCGGAGCGTTCGCCCAGCACCTGGCGCAGCCGGCCGAAGAAATCGCTGCGGTAGCGCTGCAACTCCTCGACGCGGGCGGCCAGCGCCGCATTCAGCCGCTGGCCGAGCAGCGCGATCTGCGCCTCGCGGTCACGCCCGGTGGCTTCCTCGGCGTCGAGCAGGGCGGCGATGCGCGACAATTCGCGGCGCAGCGCCTCGGTCTGCTGGGTCAGCAGCGCGACCTGGGCGCGGGCGGACTCGGCCAGCCGGGTCTGCTCGGCGGCGCGCGCCTCGGCCGCGGCGCGGCCGGCGGCGGCATCGCGCGCGGCGGCGATGGCATTGGCCGCGACCGCATCGGCGGCGGTGCGGCGGCGCTCCTCCTCCTCGGCGCGGGCCAGGGCGGACTGGGCCTGGGTCTCCAATTCGTCGCGCAGCGCGGTCAGCGCCCGGGTCTGCTGCGTCAGCCGGGCGAGGTCGGACAGCCGCGCCTCGATCGTCGCGCGATCCGCGGTGACCTGCTGGTCGAGTCTGGCCGCTTCCTCGCGCAGCCGCGCAATCAGGGCCTGGGCCTCGGTCAGCTCCTGCCGGGCGGCGGCGAGGTCGCGGGTGGCGCCGGCCAGATCCGTCTCCAGCCGCTCCCGATTGGCCCTTTCGCCGGCGGCGCCGGCCTCGGCGGCGGTGCGGGCGGCGTGCTCGCCCTCGATGTCGCGGCGGGCCTGTTCCAGCGCGCTGCGTTCGGTGGCCAGCGCCCGCCGCGCCTCGGCCAGGGAGCGGGCGACCTGGGTCGCATCGGTGCCGGCGGCCTCGGCCCGGCTCAGCGCCTCGGCCAGCCGCTGTTCCAGCGAGGCGATGCGTTCCGACCCGCCGCGCGCCGAAAGCTCGAGGTCGGTGAGACGGGAGGCGAGGCGTTGCGCCTCGGTCCTGGCGGCGTCGCGGTCGGTGTTGGCGCGGTCGGCGGCGTCGCGCAGGGCGGCGATCTGGCCGAGCGCCTGGTCGCGGGCGGCGGTGGCGGCGCGCAGCTCATCCTGGGTGCGGCCGAGGCTGGCCCGCAATTCCCCGACCTGGCCGCGTTCCAGCGACAGCAGCTCGGCCAGTTCCGCGACCTGGCGGTTCAGCCGGTCCAGCGCCCGGTCGCGGGTGGAGAGGGTGACGGACAGGAACCCCTGCGCCAGCACGAAGACCAGCAGCACGAAGATGATGACCATCAGCAGCGTCGAAAGCGCGTCGACGTAACCCGGCCACGGGTTCAGCACCTCCCGCTCGCGCCGGCGGGCCATAGGTCAGCCCTGCCCCGTCAACGCGGGGGTTCTTCGGCCAGCGCCGCGATGGTGCGGGCCAGGATCTTGATCTCGTTGCGGATCTCGGCGGTGGACTGGGCGCGGCCGGCGGCGGATTCCTCCAACTGCCGGGCGAGGTAGAGTTCCAGGTTGCGCAGATGCCCGCGGCTCGCGTCATCCAGCGTGACGGTGCCGGAAGTGTTGGCCAGCTTGTTCAGCGCCGGCGCCAGGGTCTGGGTCAGCCCGGCCTGGCTTTCGGCGACGCGCTGCATCAGCGCCTGGCTGGCGCGCATCTGTTCGGTCAGCACCGTCAGCCGCTCGGTCAGGGTCAGCAGCGCGTTGTTGCCCTGCATGCGGGATTCCTCGCCGCGCGCCAGCA
>Ga0255334_1000464_pt1 | contig 31579 bp, 32 predicted proteins | sample EtOH5_35cm_T3_12_FD_202080 | JGI IMG/M metagenome (GOLD analysis project Ga0255334, IMG submission 202080) | Sandy soil microbial communities from University of British Columbia, Vancouver, Canada - EtOH5_35cm_T3_129 | ecosystem: Engineered > Artificial ecosystem > Sand microcosm > Unclassified ... | reverse complement strand
CCCAAGCCGTTCCGCTGGACCAAATCCGCCAACGACATCCTCGCCAGCATCGAGCGCTTCTGTCTGCGACACCTACCGATGCCGGCATGATAATCAATCAGGCGAACTTCTGGTTCGGGACACTAGAATCAAATACTTCTGGAGCACAAGGTCGGTCCGATTGGACCGACCTTGTGCTCTAGCGTTCGATTTCTTCGGCGGCGATGCCGAAGGCGGCCAGGCCCTCGCCGAGCAGATCGCCCAGCATGTCCATGGAGAGCAGATAGGTGGCGGTATCGCGCCCGGCGCCGCGCTCGGCGGCGACTCGCAGCGCCTCCTCCCATTCCTCCGCCTCGTAGTCGCCGCGGCCGACCCAGGCCAGCGCGATCAGCGCGGTCTGCTCTTCCTCGTTCAGCTCGGCGATGAAGGCGGCGAGGCTTTCCTCGTCCAGCTCTTCCTCGCTGCCGTCGGGCTCGTCGGCGTCCTCATCGGCGTCCGTCTCATCCTCCTCCTGGATGGCGCGGGCGTGGTCGATGACGGTCGCGACCGTCTCGAGGCTCACGCGAAGGTCGAATTCCTCGTCTTCGGGGTCAGCGGCCATGGTCAGCTCCTGTGGCGCCGGGTCGTTGGTGGTCACACCATCCGGCTTCGGCGCGCGCTATCGCATTGGTGTTCACCCTCGGGCAAGGGTCCAGGTCCATATCAGGTGCTGAACCAGGAGGTCGGCGACATGCGCGGCGGATTTCGGGGGCAATCGCAGAGCAGGGCCGGAGGCCGGACGTGGCCCCTGCAGGCGTGGCCCCTGCAGGCGCGGCCCATGCAGGCGCGGCCCATGCAGGCGCGGCCCATGCAGGCGTGGGCGATGAAGGCGCGGGCGGCGAAGGCGCGAACCGCAAGGATGCGATAGAGGACGCGCCTTGCGAAGATCCGGCTGATCCTCGCGCGGCTGGCCGCGGGTTGGCTGGCCGCGGCAGTGCTGGGCCTGCCCCGGGCCGCGCTGGCCGAAGAACCCCCGGGCGCGGCGCCGGCGGCGATCCGCCTCGCCACGGCATGGGAGGAACCGGCCGCGGTTCCCGCCGATATCTGCGACACCCCCGGTCCGCGCCCGATCCGGCACGTGGCCTTCAACCTCAGCGATTCGCAGGACGCCCAGGCCGCGGCCTCGCTCCAGCGGGCGCTTCAACTCTGCGTGCGGACCGCCCCGGCGCCCTGGCCGAGCGTGCTGCGCGGCCCCGTCCGTCGCGGCTGATCCGGCCTTGGGGGCAACCAAGCGCCGCAAGCGCGCGCATTCAATACATCACGATCGCAGTCAGCCCATGCTTGGCCGCGGCCCGGGCCAAGGTCCCGTCCACCTTCGCCGAGGACAGGAAGGCATTGACCTCATCCAGCCAGGCCCGGTCGTTGCGGGGCACGGCATAGGCGTAGAGCGTATCGCCAAAGCGCCCCGGCGGGTCCAGGACGCGCGCCCAGGGATAGGTCTGCATGACCCGGCGGGTATAGGGATAATCGGTCATGAAGGCATCGGCGCGGCCGGACAGCACCTCGGCCTCCCGCGTGCCGGGCTGATGCACCACCAGCAGCTCGGCCGATTGCAGCGTGTCGCGCATCAGGCCTTCCATCACAGTGCCGGCGCTGACCGCGATCACATTGCCCGGCCGGTCCAGATCCGCCCAGCTTCTGATGCGCAGATTCTCCCGCGTCGTGACCGCATAGACCGGGCTGGAGAGATAGGGCTTGCTGAAGGCCACCCGCGCCGCCCGCGTCGGGGTGATGCCGACCGCCATCATGGCGATGTCGCAATCGCCCCGCTCCAGCCGGGACGCGAATTCCGCGAAATTCGTCTCGATGAAGCGCAGCGCCACCCGCAGCCGGGTGGCCAGGGCCTGTGCCATGTCCACATCCAGCCCTTCCAGGTCGCCGGTCCGTGGATTGCGCCAGGAAATGGCGAAATATTCCGTCCAGATGCAGACCAGCAGTTCTCCGCGCCCGCGGATCAGGGCGAGCTGATCGGGCGCCGGAGCCGCGGTGGCGGTCCTCGGCGCCGCCGGCACCGGAAGGGAGGGGCCGGGCGCCGCCGGTCCCGCTGCGGGGGGCACCGGCGCCCCTTGCGCAGCAGCGCCCGTCGTCAGCGTTGCGCCGAAACACCCCATGACGGCTAGCCCGGCGACTGCAATAAGCATGGTAATGTTCGGCCGCATCAGCCACTCCTTTGCCCGGGTTCGTCGATTTCTCGGCTTCCGCCCGGCCCTGAACCGGCCGAAGGAGCCGAAGCCCTGGCTGCTGTTTACCGCGGCCGCCTTGGTCGTGGGCGTCAGCCTGGGCGCAATCTACGCCGTGCTGAGCCATCGCGGCCAGCGCGATGCCGTCATCGAGGCCGAACGGCTGACCCAGGGCGTGGCGGCAAGCCTCGCCGACCAGTTCGGGCGCGCGACCCAGACCGTCGACATCGTGCTGAACGAGCTCGCCGACCGGGCGGTGGACAATGATCCGGGCAGCGCCGCCCGCGCCATGCGCAGCCGCCTGCAGACCGTGCCGCAGCTGCGCGCTGCCTTCCTGGCCGACCGCGACGGCAACATCACCGCGGCCACGGTGGACAGCCTGCGCGAGTGGAACATCGCCGATCGGGAATGGTTCCGCGTCATGAAGCTCGGGCTCTCGCTGGTCCGGCTCGGCGCGCCGGAACCGGCACGCTTCCTTGCGACCAACCCGAACCGCCCGGTCGCGCAGGCCCGGATCTGGTCGATCCCGCTGGTCCGCGCCATCCGCAACGACCGCGGTGACTTCATCGGCGTCGCGGTGGCCTTGCTGAACCCGGATGATCTGGTGGCCATCGCGCGCCAGTCGGCGGATGCCTATGGCGTCAATGTCCGCCTCTCCTCGATCACCGGGCTGCTGCTGGCGCGCTCCGACCACAGCTTCCAGGGCATCGGCGAGCTGCATGCCTCGGCCTGGGTGTTCCGCGACTTCCTGCCGCGGCGCGAAAGCGGCACCTGGGCGGGGCTCGACCAGGACGGGCAGAATGTCATCTCCTCCTTCAACGTCACCCCGCAGGGGCTGTTCGCGGTGGAGGTGGCGCGATCACGCGCCGCGGCGATGGCCGCGGCCGATGATCTCGCGAGCTTCCTGCTGATCGGGTTCTCGACCGCGGCGATCATCATCCTCGCCTCGCTCTGGCTGATGTTCCGCCAGGCCCAGGCGCTGAAGACCCAGGGCCTGGACCTCGTGCAGAGCGAACAGGCCGCCCGCGCCGCGACCCGCGCCAAGGAGGAATTCCTGGCCGCCATGAGCCATGAGATCCGGACCCCGATGAACGGGGTCATGGGCATGACGGGGCTGCTGCTGGACACCGCGCTCGACCCGCTGCAGCGCCGCTACGCCGAAACCATCGGCAGCAGCGCCGAACATCTGCTGATGGTGCTGAACGACATCCTCGACTTCTCCAAGCTGGAAGCCGGGATGATCGAGCATGAGGCGATCCCCTTCGCGATCGAGGCGGAGATGGCGACCATCGTGGAGCTCTTCGCGCCCAAGGCGGCGGCGCGGGGGGTGGAGCTGGTGGTGGCGCTCGACCAGACGCTGCCGCCGCGGCTGGTCGGCGATCCGGGGCGGCTGCGCCAGATCGTCTTCAACCTGATCGGCAATGCCATCAAATTCACCGAGACCGGCTGGATCGAGGTCGCGCTGCGGGCCGAACCGCTGCACGACGACACCGGCGACTGGCTGCTGCGCTGCAGCGTCAGCGACACCGGCATCGGCATCAAGACCGAACAGGTGCCGCTGCTGTTCGACCGCTTCACCCAGGCCGATGCCTCGATCACGCGCAGATACGGCGGCACCGGGCTCGGGCTCGCCATCTGCAAGCGTCTGGCCGAACAGATGGGCGGCACCATCGATGCGGCGCCGCGGTCCGGCGGCGGCAGCGTCTTCCGCTTCACCATCCGTGTCGGGCGGGCCGCAGACACGGCGCCGCCGGCGATGGGGCTGGATGGGCGGCGCATCCTCATCGTCGACGATCTGGAGATCAACCGCGAGATCATGCAGCGCCAGATCAGCGCCATGGGCGCGCGGCCGGCCACCGCGGCCGATGCCGGCGCCGCCATGACCGCGCTGAAATCGGCGGCGGCGGCGGGTGCGCCCTTTGCCGCCGTGGTGCTGGATGGGCAGATGCCTGATGTGGACGGCCAGGAACTGGCCCGCCGCATCCGCGCCGAGACCGATATCGGCGCACCGGCGCTGGTGCTGTGTTCCTCGGGCATCGGCGTGACGTGGGACATGAGCCAGTCCGGGCTGATCGACGCCGTGCTGCTGAAGCCGGCGCTGCCGACGCGGCTGCGCGATGCGCTGCTGCATGCGCTGCGGCTGGTGGCGCCGCCGCCGGCGGAACGCGCGACCGGCCCCGAGCCCGAGGCCAATGCGCCACCGCGCATGCGCATCCTGCTGGTGGAGGACAATGCCACCAACCAGCTGGTGATGAAGACCATCCTGGCGCGGGCGCGCTGCCATGTGGATGTCGCCTCCGATGGCGCCGAGGGCGTCGCCCAGGCGCGGCGGCTGCCCTATGACGCGATCCTGATGGATCTGCAGATGCCGGTGATGGATGGGCTGGAGGCGACGCGGGAGATACGCCGCGGCACCGGCCCCAACCGCCGCACCCGCATCATCGGCCTGACCGCGAATGTCGGCGCCGATTACGAACGCCAGTGCCGGGAGGCGGGGATGGACGACTACATGTCCAAGCCGGTGCAGCGCCCGGCGCTGCTGTCGATGCTGGGGCTGACGGCCGGGGTCCAGGCCGCGCAATAGGCGGCAGCCCGCCCGCCGATGTGACCACGTCTTGGGCAGTTCCGCGATTCGCGACGCCACGGGCCGCCCGGTTCCGCTGGCATCGCCCGGCACAGCGGCTATCCTGCCCCGGTCCAAGCGCCGGAGGCCGCCGATGTCCGCAAGCCCCCTCGACCGCGCGGCAGAGGCACCGCTGCCGCGCGACATGATGCATCTGGCCGGGCGATCGGACGCACCCGGGCTGTGGCGGCTGGCGAGCCACCTCGCGCTGCTCGGGGTCGCGGGCTGGCTGGTGGCGATCGCGCCCTGGTGGGGGCTGGCGCCGGCGGTGCTGCTGCTGGGCGTCGCGATGGCCACCTTATTCGCCCCGATGCATGAGACGGTGCACCAGACCGCCTTCCGCACCCGCTGGCTGAATGTGGTGGTCGGCTGGATCGCGGCGGCGCCGGGGCTGTATGACTGGCATTTCTACCGCGCCTTCCACCTTGCCCATCATCGCCATACCCAGGACCCGGCGCGGGACCCCGAGCTGATGTCGGGCGGCCCGCCGAACGGGCGGCGGGCCTATGCGCTGCGCCTGCTCGGCGTGCCCTATTGGCGGTTCCGCTTCCGGCTGATCGCCGATGCCTGGGCCGGGGACATGACCGCCTATCCCTATATCCACCCCGATGCGGCGCCACGGGTGATCGCCAGCATCCGGGCCATGAGCCTCATGGTGGGCGGCGGCTGCGTGGTCGCGGGGATGGTTTTCGGCTGGCAGGCGCCGTTGCTGTTCTATGTGCTGCCGGCGCTGGTCGGCCAGCCGGTGCTGCGGGCCTATCTGCTGACCGAACACACCGGCTGTTCGCAGGACCGCAACGGGCTGACCAATACCCGCACCATGCTGACCTCGGCCCCGGTGCGCTGGCTGATGTGGGACATGCCCTTCCACGCCGAGCACCACCTGTATCCCTTCATCCCCTTCCATCGGCTGGCGCAGGCGCATGGGGTCCTGCGCGGGAAGCTGGCGCATGTCGGGGATGGCTATCTGCGCTGGCACCTGCGGTTCGCGCGGGCGCTGGGGCTCGCCTGATCCGCGGGGGTTGCGCAAAGGGCGGCCCTCGGCCGAGGCTGGCCGCGACAGCGCCGAAGGATCGCGACGGGGATGTGGGTCAGGCTTGTTCTGGTGGTGTCGGGGGCGATCGCCGCCCTCTTCGTTGCGCGCGACGCGGACAACTTCCTCGTGGTCAGCGCCATGGTGGCGGTGGCGCTGATCGCGGCCGTGGTCGTGATCCTCGCCCTGTTTCAAAGGAAGTAGCATGAACGATATCGACACCTCCCCCTGGCCGCGCGCGACCGGGACGCTCGACCTCGGCGATCTGAAGCTGCGTTCGGGGGGCGTGCTGCGGGGGGCGCGGATCGCATGGCGCAGCCATGGCACGCTGAATGCGGCGCGGGACAATGTCGTGCTCTACCCCACCTCCTATTCCGCGCATGGCGCCGATCTGGAGTGGCTGATCGGCCCCCATGGCGTGCTGGACCCGACCCGCTGGTTCATCCTCATCCCCGAGATGTTCGGCAATGGCGTCTCCTCCTCGCCGTCCAACACCGCGAACTACCCGGCCCTGGTCACCGGCTGGGACAATGTCGGCGCCCAGGCGCGGCTGCTGCGGGAGGTCTGGGGGATCGAGCGGCTGCATGCCGTCTACGGCTGGTCGATGGGCGCGCAGCAGGCCTATCACTGGGCCGCGGCCTTCCCCGAGGCGGTGGCGCGCATCATCATCGTCTGCGGCAGCGCCCGCACCGCGGTGCACAACCGCATCTTCCTCAAATCCCTGATGGCGGTGCTGGAGGCAGCCCCGGAATACGATGGCGCCGGCGGGTTTTCCGCGGCCCCGACCGCAGCGCTCCGCGCCTTCGGCCGCATCTATGCGATGATGGCGATGTCGCAGGATTTCTATCGCGCCGGGCTGCATGGGCCGGGGCCGCTGGATGATTTCCTCCGCGACGCCTGGGAGGCCCGCTACCAGCTGCGCCAGGCCGCCGATCTCCTGGCCCAGCTGCGCACCTGGGAGGCCGGCGACATCGCCCCCGGCGGCGACCTGGCCGAGGCGCTGGCCGCCATCAAGGCCCGCGTGCTGTTGATGCCGGGGGAGACGGATCTGTACTTCCGCGTCGCCGACAATGTCGCGGAGATGGCGCATCTGAAGGCGGGGCGGCTGGTGCCGATCCCCTCGATCTGGGGGCATCGGGCGGGCAATCCTTCGACCAACCCGGCCGATGCCGATTTCATCCGGGCCCTGGTCCGGGATTTTCTCGACCACTGACCGGGCGCTGGCCGGGCACTGACCGGGCCGCGGCCGGCCGGTTCGCGGCGAAAGAACGGCCGGGCCCCGCGCCCGAGACGCTGTCGTGACCCGGTCGGCGATTGATCCAACCGGGTTGCTTCCCGCCAGCCGGGGGGACATGTAGGGGCCAGAATGCGCCCATCCCTTCGCGGGCGCCCCTTCGTCGGCCCCCATTTGTCGGATTGCCATCCCATGCTGCTCGACCCCAGCGCGACCGCCGCGCCCGGCCCCGATCCCGTCAAGAACGGGGACCAGACGACCTTCATGCAGGACGTCGTCCAGGCGAGCCAGGAGGTCCCCGTCCTCGTGGACTTCTGGGCGACCTGGTGCGGCCCCTGCAAGACCCTGACCCCGGCGCTGGAAAAGGCCACCCGCGCCGCCGGCGGCCGCGTCCGCCTGGTCAAGATCGACATCGACAAGAACCAACAGCTGGTCCAGCAGCTGTCCCAGATGGGGCTGCCGCTGCAATCGGTGCCGACGGTCGTCGCCTTCTGGCAGGGTCAGATCCTGGACATGTTCCAGGGCGCGCTGCCGGAAAGCGAGGTGAAGAAGTTCATCGACGCGCTGCTGAAGGCCGCCGGCGGGCAATCCCCCGCCGCCGATCTGCTGGCCGGGGCCAAGACCGCGGTCGAGGCCGGCGATTTCCAGACCGCGCTGCAATATTTCGGCGCCCTGGCCCAGGCCGAGCCGGAGAACGCCGAGGCCCTGGCCGGCGTCGCCCGCTGCCTGATGACGCTGGGCGAGGAAGACCAGGCCCTCGCGGTGCTCGACGCCGCGCCGGAGAAGATCGCGAGCCATGCCGAGATCACCTCGGTCCGCTCGGCGCTCGAACTCGCCATCATGGGCCGCGCCGCGCGGGACAAGCTCGCCGAATTCGAGGCGCGGCTGCAGGCCGATCCGAACGACCATGCCGCCCGCATCGAGCTCGCCGTCGCGCTGAATGCGATGGATGAGCGCGAGGCCGCGACCGATGCCCTGCTTGACGCCATGCGGCGCGACAGCACCTGGGGTGAACAAGCCGCCCGCAAGCAGCTGCTGAAGTTCTTCGAGGCCTGGGGCTTCGACGATCCGGCGGCGAAGGCGGGCCGGCGGAAACTGTCCGCGCTCCTGTTCCGCTGATCCCCGGCGGGGTGGCGGCGCAGCCGGGGGCCGAGACCGGCCCCCGGCCAAAAGCCCGACCGAAGGGTGCCTGATCCATGCCCGCCTTCACCCCGAACCTGGTCGAGCTGCCAGCGGAAATCCCGATCTTCCCCCTCACCGGGGCGCTGCTGCTGCCGCGCGGGCGGCTGCCGCTGAACATCTTCGAGCCGCGTTATGTCGCGATGATCGAGGATGCGCTGGGCATGGGCCGCATGCTCGGAATGATCCAGCCGGATGGCAGCGGGCATCGCGGGCTGACCGGGCCGGCGCTCTACCGGATCGGCTGCCTCGGCCGGATCTGCTCCTTTTCCGAGACGGAGGACGGGCGGTTCCTGGTGACGCTGACCGGGGTGATCCGGTTCGGCGTGGCCGAGGAGCTGGGCCTGCACCGCGGCTATCGCCGGGTGAGGGCCGAATACGCCGAGCATGCCGCCGATCTGCAGACCGCGCCGGCACCGGCGCTGGACCGGCTGGCCTTGCTCGGCGCCTTGCGCCCCTACTTCAAGGCGCGGCAGATCGATGCCAATTGGGAGGCGATCGAACACACCGCGGATGCGACGCTGGTGACCACCCTCTGCATGGTCTGCCCCTTCGATCCGCGCGAGAAGCAGGCGCTGCTGGAAGCGCCGACCCCGGATGACCGGGCGGCGATGCTGGTGGCGCTGTTGCGGATGGATGCCCATGGCACCACCGACCCCGAAGGCCGGCCGAGCTGAGACGAAAAGAGAGACCGAGATGACCGAAACCCCCGCGCCGCCCCCGAGCCCGGTCGATCCCCGGCTGCTGGAGATCCTGGTCTGCCCGGTCACCAAGGGCCCGCTGCGCTACGACCGCGCCGCTGGTGAACTGATCAGCGAGCAAGCCGGGCTCGCCTATCCGATCCGCGACGGCATCCCGATCATGCTGCCCGACGAAGCCCGTCGCCTGGAGGGGTGATGGACCACGTCGTCACCGAACTGCGGCTGCGCACGGCGGAAAAACTGCTGGAGGTCACCTTCGCCGATGGCGCGCGGTTCCGCCTGCCGGCGGAATATCTGCGGGTCGAAAGCCCCTCGGCCGAGGTGCAGGGCCATGGCCCGGGCCAGAAGACCATCGTGGCGGGGCGGCGGCATGTGAACATCATGCGGCTGGACCCGGTCGGGCATTACGCCGTCCGGATCATCTTCGACGATCTGCACGACAGCGGCATCTACCCCTGGGCGACCCTGCGGCGCCTGGGCGAGGAACAGGCCGCCATCTGGGCGGGTTACGAGGCGGCGCTGGCCGAGCGCGGGCTTTCGCGCGATCCGCCGGTGCTGCGCCCGGCGAGACACCCCTGACAGGATCTTCCCGCCATGCGCGCGCTGTTGCTTTGCCTTGTGCTGCTGCTGCCGGCCGGCCCCCTGGCGGCACAGCAGACCGAACCCTTCCGCATCCTCAACCGCACCGGCCAGCCGGCGACCGCGCTTTACGCGGTGCGCGCGGGGCGGGGCGATTGGGGGGGGAACCTGCTGAACCATGGCCCGCTGCCGGATGGCGGCGCCTATCGGCTGGTGCCCAATGCCGGGGCCGGCTGCCGGTTCGACCTGCGGCTGGTCTTGGCCGATGGGCGGGAGGCGGTGCTGCGCGGGCAGGATGTCTGCACCGAACACCAGACGGTGCTGGATGCGGCCTCGGCCCGCGCCATCCGCTCGGGGGCCGCCGCCATTCCGATGGCGCCGAATCCCCGCGCGGGGGGCGGCACCGGCAGCGGCTTCGCGGTGGCGCTGGATGCGATCCTGACCAACCAGCATGTGGTGGATGGCTGCAACCGCATCCTGGTCCGCACCCCCGATGGCCGTTTCCTGGGCGCGACGCCGCCGGCGCGGGTGGATCGGCAGCTCGACCTCGCGCTGCTGCGGGTGCCGGGGCTGGCACTGCCGCCGCTGGTGTTTCGCGAAAGGCCCGCGGTCCGGCGCGGGGAGGGGGTGGTGGTCTATGGTTTCCCGCTGAGCGGGCTGCTCTCCTCCGACCCCAAGCTGACGCGGGGCGAGGTGAATGGGCTGAACGGGCTGCGCGACGACCCGACCCGGCTGCAGATAAGCGCCGAGGTGCAGCCGGGCAATTCCGGCGGCCCGATGCTGGACATGCAGGGGCATGTGATCGGCGTGGTGGTGGCCAAGCTGAATGCCCAGGCGGTGGCGCGGCAGACCGGCGACATCGCCCAGAACGTGAATTTCGCGATCAAGGGCAGCGCCGCCGTGGGGTTTCTGCGCGCGCTGGGGGTGGCGCCGACACTGGCCGAAAGCCGCGGGGCGGAACGCAGCGCGCCGGATGTGGGCGACATCGCGCAAGGCTCGACGGTGTTCGTGCGGTGTGAGCGGTAGCGATAGCGCTACCGCAGCCCGATCTCCACATCCGCGGCACCGCCGTCCTTGAACCAGCGTTCCCAGCTTTCCTCCACCCGGCGGCGGATGTCCTGGGGCAGCGGCTGCCGGTTCGGCGCGTCATCCCGGCCAAAGCCGATCACCCGCACCTTCGCCCCCGTCACCGCCGGCCGGATATGACTGTCGGCAAGGCGGCGCAGGCTGTCGGCCGGCGCCATCCGGCGGATGGTCTGGCCGGGGAACAGCGACGAGGCCTCCAGCAGATCCGAATAGAACAGCAGCTGGCGCAAGGGGTGATAGCCATTCGCCTCGATCAGCCGCGTCGCCTCGGCGACCGAGCGGAAGAGGTCTGAGGCCGAGGCTTCCTCCGTCTGCACCAGCAGGCCGCGCAGCAGGGCGATGAAACGGGCCTCGAAACCGAGATAGTCGCTGCGCGCGATCACCGCGCGGCAGCTGGACATCAGCCGTTCGAAGAACCCCTCGTCGGGGCAGCCGGGGCGGCATTCGTTGAAGATCGGCCGGATCTCGGTATAGGCGCTGCTCACCGCCGCCACCATCACGCGCTCCCCCGGATCCTGGCGGCGGAAGAAGGTCTCGACCGTGGTGATCAGGATGTCCTGGTCGACGGCGTCGAATTTCGTGCTGCGGTCGACCAGCAGCAGCGAGGTCTTCTGCCCCAGCGCGCAATAGTCGAAGGGCGCCGCCTGCGAAGGCCGCAGGGCGAAACCGGTCAGGATCGCCAGGACCAGGACCGGGAGAAGGATACGCGACCGCCCGGTGCCGGATTCACGGCTCACGACGGATATCCGGGGTCGGCAGTTCGGCGAGGATGGTCGCGTTCGTGGGCATCGTCGTCAGCAGCTTGGGCGCCCCGGCGGCGTTGAACCCTTCCTGGAAGGAGCCGCAGCGGGTGCGGATGGTCTGGGCCGCCATCTGCCGCCCGGATTCGCAATGCCGCAGGATGCCGCTGGACTGGTCGGCAACGGCTGCGATGGTGGCGCGAAGCTCGCTCATCTGGGTGTCGAGCGACCGCTTGCGGTCCTCGTAGCGCGAGGTTTCCTCGGCGACCGCATCGCCGTACCGCTTCTCCAGCCTGCCGAGGGCGCGATCGGCCCGTCGCCCTTCCTTCACCGCCTTTTCGTAATCCGGATGCGGATCGTGGCGGAGGAAGGAGGCGGAGATGCCGAAGACGAAGAGCAGGACGTTGATCGCGATGAAGGTCCAGTCGTTCAGGGTCAGAGGCAGGTCGGTGATGACCGAGACGGTCTCCCTCGCGCCGCCACGCAGGGCGTCCTGCAGGCGCTGGGCGAAGCCGTCGTTCTCGGCCGCGGTCAGCCGCAGGAAGGCCTGGCGCATGCGGGCCATGAAATAGACGCCCGATCCCACCACGGCCAGGATCACCGCCATCGCCCCCAGCCGCGGGGCGACCTGGCCGAAGCTGTTGCGCCTGGGCCATTGCCGCAGGATCAGGCCGATGACATGGGAGAAGAAGATCAGCACCAGCCCGACGGCGAGGGCCAGGCCCAGCGAGAACAGCGGCTCCTCGCGGAAGGTCAGTTCGAAGGCGGCGCGGTTCACCGGCACCTCGGCCAGCGCCAGGATCAGCATGACGACAAGGTAGAAGGGGCCGAAATGCGTCCGCAGCGGCCGTGAATTCACCTCCCCGCGCACGCCGCGCAGGGTCTTGTGCGCATCCTCGGCCCGCGCCACGGCCTGTTTGAAGGGGGCGGAGTCGGGCCCAAGCTCGCGCTTCAGCGTGCCCAGGCGGTCATCGTGCTGGCGCTGGTTGGCCGCGGCCTGGCCGACCATCTCCTGGTCATGTTCATGCCGGAGGCGTTCGAGCCTGGCGTCCTGGTCCTGCCGCAGCCGCATGCAGTCGCCGTAGAAGCGCAGCAGGTCGGAGGCGCATTCGGAGGCGAGCTTCCGCCAGAACTGGTCGATGACGCGGGCGCCGTCGGAACCCTCCCTGGCGGCGCGGAGGCCATCGTTGCGATCACCCTGCGCTGCGGCGGTGTCTGCCGTGGTCCAGCGCCGGGAGAGATGCGGCAGGGCGATGGGCTTCGTCAGCGATGAACTCATGCTCCGACATGACTTTCATTGGGTTCCACGCATCATGAACGCCGCAATATGGCACCACAATCAGACCAGCGCAGATTTCATATCCGGCTCATGCCGGGGCCCGCCGCGCCGCCCGGAAGGCCAGATTCGCTCCCAGCCCGCAGGCCGCCATCACCGCCATGGTGCCGATGCCGGAGCCTTCCTCGAGCACCCCGACCAGCGCGGTCATGGCGGCGCCGAAGCCCATCTGCAACGCGCCGATCAGCCCGCTTGCGGTGCCGGCATGGGTCGGACGGACGCTGACCGCGGCGGCGATGGCATTGGGCTGGCCCATGCCATTGCCAAGGGCCACCACCGCCATCGGGGCGAAGAACAGCCACAGGCTGCCCGGCACCAGCAGCACCAGCGCAAGCCCCGTGAAGGCACCGAGCGTGGTGATGGCCAGTGCCAGCCCGATCATCCGCATTGCCCCAAGCCGCATCGACAGCCGCCCGGCGGTGAAGGCACCGGCGGCGAAGAGCACGGATATCCCCACGAAGGCGATGGCGTATTCCTGCGGGCTGCGCCCCATGCCCTGCACCACCACAAAGGGCGCGCCGCCCATGAAGGCAAAGAACACCCCATTGGCGCAGCAGTTGATCGCCACCAGCGCCCGAAACAGCGGGATCGCCAGCAGCCCGCCATAGGCCCGCGCCACCCCCCCGATGCCGGCCATCGGCATCCGGGCCGCCAGGGTCTCGGGCAAGCGGCGCCAGGCGCCCATGGCCACCAGGACGCCCAGCGCGAAGCAGGCCAGCATCCCCGCCCGCCAGCCCCATCGGACATCCAGCCAAGCCCCCAGCATGGGCGCCAGCATCGGCGCGCAACTCATGGCCATGATGACATAGCCGAGCACGCTGGCGGCGCGGTCCCGCGGATAGACGTCGCGGATGATCGCACGGCCCAGCACCATGCCGGCGCAGCCGCCCATGGCCTGGACCACCCGCGCCACCGCCAGCCAGCCGACCGATTGCGCCGAGGCCGCCGCCAGGGTCGCGACCAGATAGATCGCAAGCCCGCCCAGCAGCACCGGCCGCCGCCCGAACCGGTCCGACAGCGGCCCATAGAACAGCTGGCCGAACGCCACCCCCACGAGGAACAGCGTCAGGGTCAGCTGCACCGCGGCATTGCTGGCGCCGAATTCCAGCCCCATCCCCGGCAGCGAGGGCACCATCACCTGCATGGAGAAGGGGCCGATCGCCGTCATCGCCACCAGCAGCCAGGTGGCGGGGGTCGGGGCGAGTGTCATGTCACAGGATGCTTTGCCCGGTCTTCTTCCAATCGGCCAGGAAGGCTTCCAGTCCACGATCGGTCAAGGGATGCCTGTAGAGCTGGCGGATCACCGCCGGCGGCAGGGTGGAGACATGCGCGCCGAGCTTGGCCGCCTGCACCAGATGCACCGGGTGGCGGATGGAGGCGACCAGCACCTCGGTTCGCAGGCCGGGGTAGTTGCGGTAGATCGTCATGATGTCAGCGATCAACGCCATGCCGTCCTGCGCCAGATCGTCCAGCCGGCCGACGAAGGGCGAGACGAAGCTCGCCCCCGCCTTGGCTGCCAGCAGCGCCTGGGCCGGCGAGAAGCAGAGCGTGACATTGACCAGCGTGCCCTCGCTGGTGAAGGTCTTGCAGGCGCGCAGCCCGGCCTCGGTCAGCGGCACCTTGATGCAGACGTTTTTCGCGATGTCGCGCAGATACCGGCCTTCGGCCAGCATGCCGTCAAGATCGGTCGCAGTGACCTCAGCGCTGACCGGGCCTTCGGTGATGGCGCAGATCTCGGCGATGACCTCGGCCATCTTGCGTCCGGATTTGGCGATGATGGAGGGGTTGGTGGTAACCCCATCGACCATGCCGGCCTCGGTCAGGGCTGTGATCTCCGCGATATCCGCGGTGTCGACGAAGAATTTCACGGGGGGGCTCCGGCTGTCCTGTTGCGGCGGGGCATAGCGGATGGCTGCGCCGCGGCGAACCCCTGTTGCCGGGACAACAGGGTCGTTGTTGCCGGAGGACGCGCCGTCGCGCGTTCGTGTCCTGCTGCCGCTGCCCTTGGCCGGCGCCTATGACTATCGCGTGCCGGATGGGCTGGCGGTGCCGGCACTGGGCAGCTTCGTCGAGGTGCCGCTGGGCGGGCGGGAGGTTGCGGGCGTGGTCTGGGATGGCGCGGCCGATCCCGACCTGCCGGCCTCGCGCCTGAAGCCCATCCGGCGGGTATTCGACTGCCCGGCGATGACCGCGCCGCTGCGCCGGCTGGTGGATTGGATCGCCGCCTATACGCTGTCGCCGCCCGGGGCGGTGCTGCGCATGGCGATGAGCGCGCCTGCCGCGCTGGAACCCTCCGCCCCCACCGCCGGCTGGGCGCGGGCCGGGGACCCGCCGCCCGGCGCCCGCATCAGCCCCGAACGCGCCCGCGTGCTGGGGGTGCTGGCCGATGGGCGGCCTCGGCCGGGCGGCGCGCTGGCCGAAGCGGCGGGGGTGGGGCCGGGGGTGGTGCGCGGCATGGCCTCGGCCGGGCTGCTGGTGCCGGCGCTGCTGCCGGCCGAGGCGCGCTTCGGCCGCCCGGACTCCGACCACCCGGGATCGCGCCTGACCGATGGCCAGGCCGAGGCCGCGACGGCGCTGCGCGCGGCCGTGGATGCGCGAAGCTTTTCCGTTACGCTGCTCGCGGGCGTTACCGGCTCGGGCAAGACCGAGGTCTATCTGGAAGCGGTCGCCGAGGCGTTGCATGCAGGCCGGCAGGCGCTGGTGCTGCTGCCGGAAATCGCGCTGTCGACGCAATGGCTGGATCGCTTCACTTCCCGCTTTGGCTGTCCCCCCGCGCTGTGGCATTCCGAACTGACCGCCCGCACCCGGCGCGACACCTGGCGGGCGGTGGCCGAGGGCAGCGCGCAGGTGGTGGTCGGCGCCCGTTCGGCGCTGTTCCTGCCCTTCCCGGCGCTGGGCGTCCTGATCGTGGATGAGGAGCACGAGACCTCCTTCAAGCAGGAGGAAGGCGTCGTCTATTCCGCCCGCGACATGGCGGTGGTGCGGGCCCGGCTGTCGGATGCGGCGGCGGTGCTGGTCAGCGCGACCCCGAGCCTGGAAACCCTGACCAATGCCGAGGCCGGGCGCTACCGCCTGCTGCATCTGCCGCTGCGCCATGGTGCCGCGGGGCTGCCGGAGGTTTCGGCGATCGACCTGCGGGTCTCGCCGCCCGAACGCGGGCGCTTCCTGTCGCCGGTGCTGGTCGCGGCGGTGAACGAGACCATCGCCCGCGGCGAGCAGGCCATGCTGTTCCTGAACCGGCGCGGCTATGCGCCGCTGACGCTGTGCCGCGCCTGTGGGCACCGGCTGCGCTGTCCCAACTGCACCGCCTGGCTGGTCGAGCACCGGCTGCAACGCCGGCTGCAATGCCACCATTGCGGCCATGCCGAACCGATCCCGCCCGCCTGCCCGGCCTGCGGCGCCGAGGGCACGCTGGCCGCCGTCGGCCCCGGCGTGGAACGGGTGCAGGAGGAAGCGGCCGAGATGTTTCCCGAAGCCCGGCGGATCGTCATGGCCTCGGACACCATCGCCGGCCCCGCCGCGGCCAGCGAGGCGGCGCGGCGCATCGTGGACCGCGAGGTCGATCTGATTATCGGCACCCAGATCGTCGCCAAGGGCTGGAATTTTCCGGACCTGACCCTGGTGGGGGTGGTGGATGCCGATCTGGGTCTCGCCGGTGGCGACCTGCGCGCGGCGGAACGCACGGTGCAGTTGCTGCACCAGGTTTCGGGCCGCGCCGGGCGGGCGGATGCGCCGGGACGGGTGATGCTGCAGACCTGGAACCCGGAACATCCGGTGATGCAGGCGCTGATCGGCGGGGACCTCGACGCCTTCATGCGGGCCGAGGCGGAACAGCGCCGCCCCGGTTTCTGGCCGCCGTTCGGCCGCCTCGCCGCGCTGATCGTCAGCAGCGAGGATGAGGCGGCGGCGGATCGCGCGGCGCGGGACCTCGGCCGCGGCGCGCCGCAGGGCGAGGGCTTCGAGGTGCTGGGCCCCGCCCCGGCGCCTTTGGCGCTGCTGCGCGGGCGGCATCGCCGGCGGCTGCTGCTGAAGGCGCGGCGGGACATCGCGGTGCAGCCGATCCTGCAGGAATGGCTGTCCCGCGTGCCGGTGCCGAGCCAGGTCCGGGTGCAGGTGGATGTGGACCCGGTGGGGTTCCTGTAGCCGGTTCAGTGGTGGCCCTGGGTCAGCCCGCCGATGAAATGCCGCTGCAGCCAGACGAAGACGCCCGCGACCGGCAGGGCGGCGAGCAAGGCCACCGCCATGACGCGGTTCCATTCCATCTCCGTCTCCGACAGGAACTGGGTGGCGCCCACGGTCAGCGTGGTATCGGCCCCGCCCGGCAGGAAGGAGCGCGCGAAGAGAAAATCATTCCAGGTGACGACAAAGGCATAGAGCGCCACCGCCGCCGTCCCCGGCACCGCCAGCGGCAGCACCACCCGCCACAACGCGCCCATCGGCCCGCAGCCGTCGATCAGGGCTGCTTCCTCGATCGCCACCGGCACCGAGTCGAAAAACCCTTTCATCATCCAGGTCGCGAAGGGGGTGGCGAAGGCGAGGTTGGCCAGCACCACGCCCCAGGGCGTGCCGAGCAGGCCGGCTCGATGGAACATCACATAGAGTGGCACCACCAGCAGCGTGGAGGGCAGCATCTTCGCAATCAGGATCGCCCAGCCGAGGCCCCGCGCCGCGCCGCCGCGTGCGCGCGACAGCGCATAGCCGGCGAGGGTGGAGACCGCGACGATGGCGAAGGTGCCCGGCAGCGCCACCAGCACCGACATCCAGGCCCAGTGCAGCGCCGGCGTCTCGGTCAGCACGCCGATCAGCGTGGACAGGCTCAGTTCGGAAAGCCCGGGCAGCAGCCGCGGCGGCCAGACCATGGTGACGGATTTTTCCCGCAGCGCCGTCAGCGCCATCCAGTAGATCGGGAACAGCCCGACCAGGATCATGACGGCCAGCGCCAACGCCATGCCCGCACGCGCCGCGATGCGTTCGATGCCGCGCCGCGTCATCCCCAGAAACTCCGCGACAGGCGGCGAAACGCGAAGAGCACCAGCAGCAGCGACAGCAGGAAGGCCATTACCCCCTGCGCCGCGCCGAAGCCGACGTCGTAGAACCGGAACGTCTCGTTGTAGATGCGGATGGCGAGCGTCTCGGTCGCACGCCCGGGCCCGCCGCCGGTCATCACCAGGATCGTCTCGACATCGCGGATCGCCGCCAGCAGGCTGAGGAAGCCCGAGACCAGCATCACATCCGTCAGCGCCGGCAGGGTGACATGGCGCAACCGCTGCCAGGGCCCGGCGCCGTCCACCTTCGCCGCATTCAGCAGTTCCGGTGACAGGCGCTGCAACCCCGCCAAAAACATCACGGTGAAGAAGGGGTAGGATTGCCAGGCATGGGCCAGCACCACCGCCAGCATCGCGAAGCGGTCGTGCACCAGGAAAGCGATCGGCTGCGCCACCACCCCGGCCGAGAGCAGGAGGTGGTTCACCAGCCCCAGATTCCCGTCGAACAGGAACATCCACACGAGGCTTCCGATCGTCGCCGGCACCGCCCAGGGCAGGATCACCGCCAGCCGCACCGCGACCCGCCCCGCGAATTGCCGCGCCAGCAGCAGCGCGGTGGCCAGGCCCCAGAGGAAGGCGAGCCACGTGGACCCGATCACGAAGACCAGCGTGTGCCACAGCGAGTCCCAGAACCGCGGCTCCACCAGCAGCCGCTGGTAGTTGCGCAATGAAAAGGCGAGCGGCCGGTCGCGCAGGATGTCGAACAGCCGCACGCGATGCAGGCTGAGGTCCAGCGTCAGCCAGATCGGCCAGGCGATCAGCAGCAGCACCGTCAGCGCCGCCGGCAGCGCGCAAAGAGCGAGGAGGCGCGCCCGCTGCGCCTCCAGCCCCCGTTTGCGGAACAACCGGCCCAGAAGCCGGCTCAGAAGCCGGCTCAGAAGAAGGTGTTGGTCAGGTCGCGGTGCAGCGCCGCCGCGGCCCCGGCGGCATCCACCCGGCCCGCGACCATGGCGGTGACGTTTTCGGCGACCATGGCGCTCCAGCGGCTGAAATCGCCTTCATGGCCGCGCGGCATGAAGCTGCTGGTGCTTTCGGCCGCGGCCTTCTCGAAGATCGGCAGTTCGGGCCAGAGGCGGCGGGCCTCCTCGGTGACCATGCCGAGGCGGGCGGGCGGGTTGCCGCCGATCTCGCCGTATTTGCGCTGCCATTCCGGCGACTGGATCAGGGCGAGGAAGCGGAAGGCCGCATCCTTCCGTTCGGCCGGCCGGTCGGCGGGAATGGCGAGGACATTGGATGGCCCCGCCGCCTGGTTGCGCAGCGGCAGCGGCGCCACGCGCAGGGCGGGCTTCAGCGCCTCCGGGCTATCCTTGCGATAGGCGACCCCCCAGGAGCCATCGACGATCATCGCCGCATTGCCCTGCCAGAACAGCTGGCGGGCGGGGTTGGTGTCGATGCCGGGCGGGGTCGCGCCATCGCGCAGCAGGGTCTGCACCGCCTCCAGCGCCTGTTGCAGCACTTCGCGCGGCAGCAGCCTGCCTTCCTCAACCCAGTCGCGGCCCATGCCGGTGATGAGATAGGTCAGGTAGGCATAGGTCGCCGAGCTGTTCGCGGTCGGCCAGGCGAGGCCGAACTGGTCGGTGCGGCCATCGCCGTCGCGGTCCCGCGTCAGGCGTTTGGCCATCGCCAGGAGCTGCGGCAGGTCGCGGGGCAGGTCCTGCGGCATGGCGAGGCCCGCGGCCTCGAACATCGCGGCGTTGTAGTAGAGCCCGTAGGAATAGCCGAGCAGCAGTTGCGCATAGACCCTGCCGTCGCGGCGCATGTCCTTCTGGGCGGGGATGAAATCCACCTCCTTCCAGCCGATCGCGGCGAGGCGGCGGTCGAGCGGTTCCAGGAAGCCCTGGTCGGCGAAGCCGTAGAAGTAGCGCGCACTGATGTGGCAGAGGTCGGGCGGGTTCTTGGCGATGAAACGGGTGGTCAGCTGCTGGTGATGCGGCTCGTAGGGCACCTCGATCAGGTTCACGCGCAGCCCGTCATTGGCCTGGTTGAAGGCCTCGGCGGCCGCGTGCCACCAGGGGCCGAAACCCTCGCGCAGCTGGTAGGAGGGCATGTCGAGCACCATCGCCTGGCTCTGTGCCAATGCGGGCGCCGCGAGCGTGGCGGCACCAAGGGCAAGCGCGCCCCGGCGTGTGGTTCGGATCATTTGCGTCTCCCGCTGTCTGGCCTGGGCAGGGAACGACGCCCGCCACCCCATCCGATGGTGATGCGGGGCCGATAGCATCGGCATGATGCGCGGGCGTGACGGGGCGACGACGCTTGAATGACAGGCGCCCGGGAATGACGGACGGGCCGAATTCCTGCCATGGGGTAAGACTCGGTCAATGCGCGGCGGATATAGCGCTTGGCTGCATTGCAGCGCGGAGCCACCGGAACGTTATGGAGCCAAGGATCGCAGCGAACGACGCCACCACGCCGCAGGGTGGCGATGCCACCCCCGAACGGGTGCTGGCCCTGGCCGATCGGGCGGCGACCGTCGCCTCGGCCAAGGTGCGGGCGATCCAGGCGATCACCAGCCAGACACGCATCCTGGCGCTGAACGCGACGATCGAGGCAGCGCGCGCGGGCGAGGCCGGTCGCGGCTTCGCCGTCGTCGCCGGTGAGGTGAAAGCCATCGCCGGCGAGGTCGCGCGGCTGTCCTCGGAGATGGACGGCGAATTGCATCAGGCGCTTTCCGCGCTGCGCTCCGTCGGGCTGCGCATGACCGAGGAGGTGCGCGGCCAGCGTCTTGTCGATCTGGCGCTGAACGCGATCGAGATCATCGACCGCAATCTCTACGAACGCACCTGCGACGTGCGTTGGTGGGCCACGGATGCGGCGGTGGTGGAGGCCGCGGCCGAACCCACGCCGGCCCGCGTCAGCCATGCGACGACGCGGCTGGGCGTGATCCTAGGCGCCTATACCGTCTATCTCGACCTCTGGCTCTGCGATGCGCGCGGGCGGGTGGTCGCGACCGGGCGGCCGGACCGCTACCCCGGCGCGCTGGGCCTGGATGTCTCGGGCGAAAGCTGGTTCCGCGACGCGCTGGCCTCGGCCAGCGGGGATGATTTCACGGTTGCCGATGTCGCGCGCTGTGCCGCGCTTGGCGGCGCGCCGGTCGCGACCTATGCGGCGGCGGTGCGCGAGGGCGGCGAGGCGCGGGGCCGGGCGATCGGCGTGCTCGGCATCCATTTCGACTGGGAACCGCAGGCCGAGGCGGTGCTGCGCGGCGTCCGCCTGACGCCGGATGAGGCGACCCGCACCCGCGTGCTGCTGGTCGATGGCGCCGGGCGCATCCTCGCCGCCTCCGACCGTCGCGGCGTGCTGCAGGAGAAGATCGCTGTGGCGCGGGACGGCAAGCCTTCGGGCTTCGGGCGCGACGCTTCCGGCAGCACCCTCGCCTTCCATCTGACGCCCGGCTACGAGACCTATCGCGGGCTCGGCTGGTACGGCGTGCTGGTGCAGGCGCCCGACCTGCGCGGCATGGACCCCGTTCGGGCAACCGCCGTCCCGGCGTGACCCTGCCCGAATGGCGCCGGCGCTCAGTTCACCGCGAGGTTGGCCGAGCGCGCGATGGTCTGCCAGGTCTGCGCGCTGCGGGTCACATAGCTGTCCAGCTCGGTGGGCGGGATCTTGAGCGGATCGACATAGATCGTGCGCAACCGGCCCTCGAACTCGGGCGTGGAAATGGCCTGCATCGCCGTCTTCAGCCGCGCCACCACCGGTGCCGGCATGCGGCGGGACCCGAAGGCGCCGAACCAGATGCCCATGTCGTAGTCGGGCAGCCCGGATTCCTTCAGCGTCGGCACTTCCGGCAGCGCCGAGGCACGATTGGCCGTGGTCACCGCCAGCGCGCGGATCGCGCCCGACTTCACATGCGCGGCCGAGGTCGCGGTGGTGTCGAAGGCGAAGTCGATCTCGTTGGACAGCATCGCCGCGACCAGCGGCGAGGAGCCGCGATAGGGCACATGCGTCGCCTCGATCCCGAAGCCCTGCATGAACAGCGCCGCGGACATATGCGAGGAGCTGCCATTGCCGACCGAGCCGTAGAGGAGCGGCTTGTCCTTGGCGGCGGCGACCAGCTCGGCGACCGTGGTCGCCGGCATCCGGCGCGGCATCACCGAGAGGACATTGGCAACCTCCCCCGACAGGCCGAGCGGCTGCATGTCGCGCAGCGCATCGACGCCGCTGCTGGCATAGATCAGCGGGTTGACGCCGAACATCGCGGTGGTGCCGAGCATCAGCGTATAGCCGTCGGGCTCGGCCTGCACCGCCGCCTGGGTGCCGATATTGCCGCCGGCGCCGCTGCGGTTTTCCACGACCACGGTCTGGTGCAGTTCGCGCCCGAGCGCCTCGGCGATCAGGCGGCCCATCAGGTCGGTCACCCCGCCGGGCGGATAGGTCACGATCATCCGCAGCGGACGGTCCGGCGACCAGCCCGCCGACTGGGCATGGACCGTGGGGGCCGTGAGGAGAGCAGGGGCCGCTAGCAGCAGCGAGCGACGGCGAAGAGGCGGTGGCTGATGGCTCATTGTCGGCTATGTCTCCCTTGCCGTCCCAGCATGGCCGCGACGGGTTAAGGCAAGGCTACGTCAACGATGCCGATCCGGATAGACGCGTCCCGGCCGGGCGCGATAGGCCGGCAGCGACCAGCCGCGACGGATCGCCAGCGCCCGCAGCCCGAACCCGGCGACGGTGCCCAGCGCCACCGCGACCTCCCGCCCCGCGCCGAGATGGTAGGCGGCGACGAAGACCGCAGCACCGAGGGCGGCGGCGGAGGCATAGATCTCCCGCCGCAGCATCAGCGGCAGTTCGGCGCAGATCACATCGCGCAGAATGCCGCCGAAGGTCGCGGTGATGGCGCCGAGCAGGATGGCGGCCCAGGGGCTGGCGCCATGGCGCTGGGCGGCCTCGGCCCCCAGCACGGCAAACAGCGCCATGCCGATGGCATCCGCCCAGACCAGGACCACGAAGCGCCGTTCCACGAGGTGCGCGGTGAAGAAGCTGGCCAGCGCCAGCGCCCCGGTCAGCGCGACGAGGCCCGGTGTCAGCAGCCAGAACACCGGCACGCCCAGCATCAGATCCCGCGCCGTACCGCCGCCGAAGGCGGTGACCGCGGCGATCAGGATGAAGCCCACGGGGTCAAGCTGCTTGCGTGACGCGGTCAGCGCGCCGGCAACGGCAAAGGCGGCAACCCCGACCCAGGTGAGCAGGGTGACGAGGGTGCCGAAGGCCTGCACCTATTCGGCGGGGATCGCGCCCGCCGCCGGCTGCCGCGCCGCGCCATTGCCGAGGCCCGCGCAGAGCAGCGACAGCCCGAGCAGCCCGGCGACCAGCGGCAGCAGCAGCTGCGGATAGCCCGCATCCAGCAGCCAGCCCATCGGCACCGGCATCACCGCGCCCCCCAGCGGCAGGCCGGACGATACGAAGCCGAACACCTTGCCGACCTGGCCCGGGGGTGCCGCATTGCGCAGCATCACATCACGCGGCGTGCGGCTGGCGCCCAGGCAGAGTCCGGCCACCAGCGCGACCACCACCGGCACGAAGCCCGGCATCCGCACCAGGCCGAGCGAGAGCATCAGCGCCATCGCCGCAAAGGTCAGGCCGATGACGAAGACGATCAGGCTTTCGGTCTTGCCGGCAGTCCGGTCGGCGAACCAGCCGCCGACCAGCGTGCCGCCCGTCGCGCCGATCATGTAGCCGGTCAGCAGCATGGAGGCGATCGCCAGCGGCATGTCCCACAGCGTCTGCATCAGGGTGATGATGAAGGCGGTGAAACCCGACCCGGCCATGGAGGACAGCAGGAAGAAGGCGAAGAACAGCAGGATGGGCCGCGACAGCAGCACATCCCGCCCCGACATCGCGGGGCCGGTGTCGCGGCTCTTGGGCTGGTCCTTGAGGATGCGCGACTGCCACAGGATGGCGCCGACCACCGGCACGCCCAGCAGCCCGACCACCAGCAGCGCCCTGCGCCAGTCCAGCGCCAGGAGCAGCAGCGCGATCGCCGGCGGCGCCAGCGCGAAGCCGAGGTTGCCGGTGAAGGTATGCAGCGCGAAGGCGCGGCCCATGCGCGACGTCTCCACGCTGCCGGCCAGGATCGCGTAATCCGCCGGGTGGATCACGCTGTTGCCGATGCCCGAGAGCACTGCCAGCACCACGATCCAGAAGAAGCTGGGGGCGAAGGCCATGGCCGAGATCGACAGCGCCATCAGCAGCGTGCCGCCGACCAGGAAGCGCCGCGCGCCATGCTTGTCGACCAGGAAGCCGACCGGTGTCTGCCCGACCGCGGTCACGCCGCTCATCAGCGCGAGCGAAAGGCCAAGGGTGGCAAAGGAGACGTCGAATTCCTCGCGCCAAGCCAGGAACAGCGGCGGCAGGCAGAGCATGTAGAAATGCGACAGGAAATGCCCGGTGCCGATCAGCGTGACGATCGCCCAGTCCTTGCTTGGCCTGGCGGGCGGCAAGGGGGTCGACAGGGGCGCGGCGGTGTCCATTGTCGGGACGGTGTCCTCAGCTCACGGAACGATCTCTGCGCCCAGGCGGGCGGTGCGGTCAATCCGGGCCGGGGTGCCGGGCGGCGCCAGCGCCTGTTCGCGGATGATGGCGACCAGCGGTTCGACCAGCTGGCCGCGCCCTTCGGCATCGCCGAAGACCGCCATCTCGGCGGTGCCGAGCGGCGGCAGGCCGGGCCATTCGACCAGCCCCTCCGGCATCCCGGACCGGCCGAGCACGGTCGCGGCCAGACCCGCCTGGGCCGCGGCCGCGACGCCCAGCAGGCTGGCGGAGACATAGGTGACCTCGAAGGCGATGCCGGCGCGGGCCAGCGCCGCCAGCGCGCGGTCGCGGAACATGCAGCCCTGCGGCAGCATCGCCACCGGCAGCGGCCGCCCGCGCGGCGGCGCCCAGCCGGGGGCGGCGGCCCAGACCACGGGCTCGGTCCAGATCGCGCGGCCATCCGTCTCCCCGTCCCGGCGCTTGCCGAGGACGAGGTCGAGCCGGCCGGCCGCGGCCTCGGCGCGGAGTTCGTGGCTGCGACCGACCTCGACCTCCAGCACCAGATCGGGGAAGAGCGCGGCGAAACGCGCCAGCACCGGGGCCAGGCTGCGCGGGATGAAGTGATCGGCGACGCCGAGCCGCAGCCGTCCGGTGACCGGGGGCGCCACCAGCCGCCGCACCGCCTCGTCGTTCAGCGCCAGCATGCGGCGGGCATAGGCGAGCAGGGTCTCGCCATCCGGGGTCAGGCTGCTGCGGCGGCTGGTGCGGGCCAGGATGGGGCGGCCCAGCACCTCCTCAAGCCGTTTGACCTTGAGGCTGACGGCCGATTGGGTCAGGCCGAGCGCCTGGCCCGCAGCCGTGAAACCGCCGCGTTCGGCCACCTGCACGAAGCAGCGCAGCAGGTCGAGGTCGAGGTCGGGCAGGCGCATCGCCGCGATCGATGGGCGCGCCCGGCAGCCGCGTCAACGCCCCGATGGGCGTCAGGCGTTCTCGTCGTAGCCGCCACCGGCGTCAAAGTCGCCGTTGTCGTAGCGGCCATCATCCTGCGCGGCCGAATCATAGCCGCCCGGCGTATCCTCATAGGCGCCGGCGGCGTCATTGCCGGCGAGGCCGGTCGGATCGGTCCAGGGCGAGGCGCCGGTGACCGCCTCCTGCCCGAAGGCGCCGGCCTGGTCGGCCACCTGCGTCGCCGCATGGGCGCCGCCGCTGAACATCCCCATCAGCGCATTGCCCAGCATCATGCCGCCCGCGACCCCGGCCGCGGTGGTCAGCGCGGTGCCGAGAAAACCCGATCCCCGCTGCTGAAACATCGCCGGATTGCCGCCCGGTGGGGCCATCGGATAGGGCCGCGGCGCCATCGGCGGCTGCCGCCCGGCATTGCCGCCAAACATGCCGAACAATCCGCCGCGGTGGGCGGGCGCCTGCTGCTGGGCTTCCTGCAGACGCCATTCCAGATCCTGGATGCGGTTCTGCGCTTCGACCAGGGCGGCCTCGGTCACGAAGGCGGTCTGGGTGAGGCGGTAGCGGGCCTCGGGGTAGCGATGGAACAGTTCGGCGATCAGCGCATCGGCCTCCGGATCGACCGGGGGCAGCGGCGGCTGCGGCGGGGCGGCGGTGGCGGGCATGCCCCCCCAGGGGCTGGGAGCAGGCCGCGCGGCCTGGACACCGGCCACCCGCTCCACGAAACCGGTGATGATGCGGCGTTCCTCGTCAGTCATTGTTCCGCCCTTTTCGCCGAATCCCGCGACCCGTCGCGGGCAAATGTGAACTGAGCTTCATGTGGCCCGGCGGCACCGCCGCATCAAGCGGTGGTTGCGATTCGTCACGCCATCGCAGCGGAGCCCGGCACGCCGTCCCTGGGCAGGCCGAGGCGTCCCCATTCGATCGCCGGGCAGCGGTCCATCACCACGGTCAGCCCGGCCGCCCGCGCCCGCGCCGCGGCGGGCCGGTCGATCACGCCAAGCTGCAGCCAGACGGCGCGGGCGCCGAGGGCGATGGCCGCATCCACCACCTCCCCCGCCTGTTCGCTGCGGCGGAACACGTCCACGAGGTCGAGCGGCACCGCCTCGTCCAGTCCCGCGGCCACCGGGATGCCGTGCAGCGGGCGGCCGGCGAGCAAAGGGTTCACCGGGGTCAGCGCATAGCCGCGCGCGATCAGAAAGGCGGCAACGCCGAAGGAGGGGCGGTGGGGCCGGTCCGAGGCCCCGACCAGGGCGATGCGCCGGGTGCGGCGCAGCAGGGCGCGGATGTCGTCGTCGGAAAGATCGTCGGCTGCCATGGCGGCAGCCTGCACCCGGGCATGGCGCAAAGAAAGTCGCCACCGACTTCAAACTTCCTTCACCGCGCCCCGCCATCTTGTCCCGCGGTTCGGGGCGACCGGGGCCATGCGACAGCCACCCCAGAACGGGGTGTGAACAGGAGGCAGGATGCCCCTTTCATCTGCCTGCGCGTCCTTCGGCCGGGACGCGTTTGCCCGCTCTCTGGCTCAGCCCGGGCTCCCCCCCACAGCCTTGGGGGGACCGAAGCGTTCTGTGGGCGGCGCCGGACATGCAATGGCTCGCCACCCTGCGTGCGGATTGGTCGGACCCGGACCAGACCCTGCTGATGCAGGCGATGGCCTATCGCGGGGACGGCGCCGAGCAGGCGCCGGCCATCGAGGGGCCGCAGACCCGTGTGCGGCTGGTGGACGTGCCGCGGCCGATGGCAGCGGCATGGCGCCGGTCGCGGGGCGCGACCGGCCAGCCTCAGGCCTCGACCAGCCGGTCCGGGATCGTCACGCCCTTGCTGCGGAAGTAGCGCGCGGCACCGGGGTGGAAGGGCAGGAAGGCGTTCTTGGTCGCATTCGCCGCCACCGTCTCCCGCGCCGCGGAAACCGCCTGGACCAGCCGCTCGTTGTTGTCCATCACCGCCTCGACGATGGCGAAGGCGACATCCTCCGCCAGGCCCTTGTGCCCGATCGCGAAGTTGAACATGCCGACGACCGACAATTCGCGGCCGGCGGTGCGATAGACGCTGGCGCCGATCGTGCTCGGCGAAAGCTCGGGCATCGCCGCCGTCAGCTTCGCGGTCTCGGCCGGGGTGAAGTCGAGGAAGGTGACCTCGGCCTGCGTCTCCGCCTCGCTGAAGGCCGGCACGGGCACACCTGAGGCGAACAGGAAGGCGCCCAGCAGCCCGTCCTGCAACTGCCCCGTCATGTCCGAGGCCGAGCCGTAGCGCACCGCCGAGGGGGCCACACCGATCGCTTCCAGGATCAGCGGGAAATAGGTGCCAGGGGTGCCGCCGCGCGGCCCCACACCCACCGTCTTGCCGGCGAGATCGGCCATCCTGGTGATGCCCGACCGCTTCAGCGCGATGCCGTGGAAAGGCGTGTCGTACATCGGGAAGAGCGCGCGGATATCGCGGAACTTGTTGCCCTGGGTCCAGTCGCCGACGCCGTTCCAGGCCTGCAGCGCGACCCCCATGGTCGCCATGCCGAGCTCGATCTCGCGCCGCTGCACCAGGATGATGTTCTGGTTCGGCCCCTGGGTGGTGCGGTAGGAGATGTTGATCCCGGTCTTCTCGGCGGCCAGCTGGCCCCAGGCCGGCCCGTAAAGCGTATAGGTGCCGCCGGGCGAGGCCGTGCCCATGTTCAGCGCGCGCGGCCAGGACGCCACGCGGGGATCGGCAAAGGCCAGGGTCGGAGCGGCGATGAGGGTGGGGGTGGCGGCAAGCAGCCTGCGGCGGTCGATCATGGGTCTCTCCCGAGGTTGGGCCCGCTCTCCTGGCGGGGCTACATCCTGTTAACCGCAAGGGCAACTACGGGGGAAGGCCCGCGAGCCGCTTGCGCCGGATGGCCGCGCGCGCGATGGGCTGGCCTGTGATTCATCTCCTGAAACTCTCCGTGGGCACGCGCGACGTGCCCGGGCTGGCGGCCTGGCAGGCACAACGCCACCTTACCGACCCGCCGCTGCGCCACCAGACGCGCCAAAGGCCGAAGCGCGCGGCCGAGATCGAGGACGGCGGATCGATCTACTGGGTCATCGCCGGCTTCGTCCGCGTCCGCCAACGCATCCTGGAAATCCGCGACGAGGCCTGGGACGACGGCACCAGCTGCGCCGGGCTGGTGCTGCACCCCGACCTCGTCCCGGTGGCGGCGCGCCCGGTCAAACCCTTCCAGGGCTGGCGCTACCTCGCGCCCGAGGCGGCACCGCCGGACATCGACCCGATGGCGGCGGCCGCGGGGATCGAGGCGCTGCCGGCGGAGCTGCGAGAGGCGCTGCGCGGGCTGGGCCTGCTCTAGGTCGAGGGGCGTCGCCCCTCGAGCACCCAAGCAGAAACAAGGTGTTGCTGCACTTCCCGCCAAAAGGAAGGTCCAGGAAACTCAGTTTCCTGGTGGGTGGGTGTGGGAGGGCGAAGCCCTCCCATCGCGGCGCCAGGCGCATGACAAGCTTGTCAGCCTCGGCCCATGGCGACGAGAGGTGGCGGGGCGGAGATTACGGCTCGGTACTGGCCATTTCCCGGCAGGTCAGCGCCGATCCGGTCCTGCCGATTGGGGGGACCTTTCAAGGGCCCGTCGGTCATGCCGTCGGGCCCTTTTCTTGACCCGCCCGCTCCGGCGCCGCATTGGCCACCAGCAGCGCCACCAGCCCCTCGATCAGCGCCATGGGCGAGGGTGGGCAGCCCGGGATCAGCAGATCGACCGGCAGCACGGCGCCGGTGCCGCCGGCGACCGCCGGCGAGCCCTTGAACACCCCGCCATCCACCGCGCAATCGCCGGCTGCCACCACCCATTTCGGGTCGGGCGTCGCGGCGAAGGCGATGGCCAGCGCCTCGGCCATGTTGCGGGTGGTCGGGCCGGTCACCAGCAGCACATCGGCGTGGCGGGGGCTTGCAACGAAGCGCAGCCCGAACCGCTCCAGGTCATGCAGCAGGTTGGAGGTCGCATGCACCTCCAGCTCGCAGCCGTTGCAGGATCCGGCGTCGACATGGCGGATCGCCAGCGACCGGCCGAGCCGGGCGGCCGAGGCGGCCTCCAGCCGCGCCACCAGCGCCGCGACGGTGCTGTCGGGCGGCAGTGCCACGGGTTCGGCGATCGGGCGGGACAATAGCGCGCGGGCGAGGCGGGGCCACAGCATCTACAGGTCCACCCCGGAATAGGAGGCGTTGATGGATTTGTTGATGATGGGGAAGTCGGCGACGATATTGCCCTCGATCGCGGCTTCCAGCAGCGGCCAGTGGAACCAGGACGGGTCGCGGATAAAGCTCGCCTCGATCAGCCCGCCATCATCCAGCCGCAGCCAGTGCAACACATCGCCCCGAAACCCTTCGGTCATCGCCAGCCCCTCGCCGGCGCGGATCGGCAGGGGGATGTGGATCGGGCCGGTAGGCAATGCGTCCAGCAGCCGCGCGACCAGGCGCAGCGAGGCCTCGATCTCCGCCACCCTGACCCGCACACGGGCATCGACATCGCCCGATGGCAGCACCGGCACGGTGAAGTCGATTGCGTCATAGGGCGCGTATCCGGGCATCCGCCTTGCATCGAAGCCACGGCCGGAGGCGCGGCCGACCACCCCGCCGGCGCCGAAGCGGGCGGCAAGGCTTGTGGAGATGAGGCCGGTGCCGACCACCCGGTCCTGCAGGCTGGCATGGGTTTCATAGATCCGCAGCAGCGCCGGGGTTTCCGCCGCGACCTCGGCCAGCACCGCGCGCAGGGCGGCGGCCCCCGCGGCGCCGAGGTCAGTCGCCACACCGCCGGGCAGCACCCGGTCCATCATCAGCCGATGGCCGAAGGCGGCCTCGCAGGCCCGCAGCATGCGTTCGCGCAGCAGCCCGGCCTGGGCCAGCGGCCAGGCGAAGGCGGCGTAGTTGCAGATCGCGCCCCAGTCGCCGAGGTGGTTCGCCAGCCGCTCGCATTCGGCCATCACCGCGCGCAGCGCCACGGCGCGGGGTGGGGCGGGGGTTTCGGTCGCGGCCTCGGCGGCGCGGCAGAAGGCGAGGGCATGGGCCACCGTGCTGTCGCCGGACACGCGGGCGGCGAACTGCACCGCTGCGCGCGGGCTTTTGGCGCGCATCAGGCCGAGGATGCCCTTGTGGACATAGCCGAGCCTTGCCTCCAGCCGCACCACCACCTCGCCCTGGACATGGAAGCGGAAATGCCCGGGCTCGATGATGCCGGCATGGATGGGGCCGACCGGGATGATGTGGATGCCCTCGCCCTCGGCGGTGCGGAACTGCGGCTGCGGGGCGGCGCCGCTGCGCGGCAGCGGGCGTGGACCCATCGGTGCCGTCATCGGCCAGCGGCCGTGGTCGAGCCAGGGGCGGCGGTCGGGCGCATCCACGGCATCCACACCCCAAAGATCGCGGGCGGCGCGTTCCATCAGCCCCGCGCCCGGCCGCGCCTGGGCCAGCGAGGCATAGGTCTCGCCGAGGGTGGAGGCGATCACCGGCACCCCATCCTCGGGGTGCAGGAAGGCGGCATGGACGCAGCCCGGTTCGGCCCAGAGGCCGAGGAAGATCACCTCCGGATCATCGGCCAGCGCCGCGGGCAGCGCCGACCAGGCCTCGGCGGTCAGCAGATGGCGCTGCGACGCGACCTGGGGCGCGGCGCGGATCAGGGCCAGCGCGCTCAACGCAGCACCTCGGTCGCGGCGGCGAGCATCCGCCCCATCGGGCCGGGCAGGCCGAAGGCCAGCAGGGCGGCGACGGCCAGATGCAGCCAGACCGGGCCGATCACCGTCCAGTCCCCGGCCAGCGGCGGTGTCGGCGGCGCCGGCGCATCCGGCGTCGCCGGCCCGAGGCAGAGCCGCATCATCGTCGTCACCAGCGCCGCACCCGCGGTGAACAGCCCGAGCACGAGCGGCACCAGCAGCCAGGGGCTGACCGGCACCGCCGCCAGCAGCACCCAGAACTCCGACACCAGCAGCGGGAACGGCGGCATCCCCGCCAGCCCCGCGATGCCGAGCAACAGCCCCCAGCCGAGCGCGGGGTGGGAGGTCACGAGCCCCGAGATATCGGCGATCTTCTGGCTGCCCTTGAGGAAGATGGCCCGGCCGACCGCATAGAAGACCGCGGATTTCAGCAGCGAATGGCCGATCAGATGCAGCACCCCGGCCGCAGCGCCCCCCGGCAGGGCGAAGCAGACCGCGGCGATGCCGATGTGTTCGATGCTGCTCCAGCCGAACAGCCGCCGCGCATCCCGCCGGCGCCACAGCGCGAGCGCCGCCAGCAGCAGCGAGGCGAGGCCGAGCCCCATCAGGAAGGGCGAAGGCGGGATCGCCCCGCGATTCAGCGCGATGATCCCGTTGACGCGCAGGATCGCATGCAGCGCCGCGTTCAGCAGCAGCCCCGACAGCACCGCCGAGATCGCCGTCGGCCCCTC
>Ga0255334_1000463_pt1 | contig 31587 bp, 26 predicted proteins | sample EtOH5_35cm_T3_12_FD_202080 | JGI IMG/M metagenome (GOLD analysis project Ga0255334, IMG submission 202080) | Sandy soil microbial communities from University of British Columbia, Vancouver, Canada - EtOH5_35cm_T3_129 | ecosystem: Engineered > Artificial ecosystem > Sand microcosm > Unclassified ... | reverse complement strand
CCAGCCGCTCCGTGTCTGGCTCGCACGGCGGGGGAAGGATCGGCGTCAACGGCTCGGCGATCTGCGTCATCGCGCGGCACTGAAACACATATGCGCAGGTCGCCAGGCTCCGCCCCCAGGATTCGAACCTGGACTGCAAGGCTCCAAAGGCCTGCGTGCTGCCGTTACACCAAGGCGGACCGGTCCGGCTCCCCAAGTCTGCCAGCGCGGATGGGCCCGGGCGGACGGCTGCACGGGCACAATGACCCGATGGCCACCGACTCCCGCCGTACGCCACGGCGCATGACGGGCACGCAGCGTCGTGCGCAGCTCCTCGATGTCGCGCGGCGGCTGTTCGCGGAGAAGGGCTTCGACAACACGAGCATCGAGGAGATCGCGGCCCGCGCCGAGGTGTCCAAGCCCGTGGTGTACGAGCACTTCGGCGGCAAGGAGGGCATCTACGCCGTCGTCGTCGACCGCGAGATGCAGACCCTGCTCGCCGCGCTCACCGGGCCGCTCGATGTGGGCGCCCACCCGCGAGTGCTCGTCGAGCGCACAGCGATGGCGCTGCTCGACTACATCGAGCAGTCCGAGGACGGGTTCCGCATCCTGGTGCGCGACTCCCCCGTGGCCCAGGCGACCGGCACGTTCTCCTCCCTGATCGGCGATGTCGCCACCCAGGTGGAGCACCTGCTCGCCGATCAGTTCAAGCGCACCGGCCTCGACCCGCGCACCGCGCCGATCTACGCGCAGATGCTCGTCGGCATGGTGGCACTGACGGGCCAGTGGTGGCTTGACGCGCGCAGCCCCAAGAAGCAGGAGGTCGCCGCGCACCTGGTCAATCTCGCCTGGAACGGCCTGAAGGGCCTCGAGCGGCGGCCGAGCTTGGCAAAGCCCCGGCCCAGAGCGGCGGCGGCGGCACCGGCGACGCAGTCTCTCGACGTCGAGTAATCTGGCTGGATGACCGACGCCCGCGACGAGGTGGACCGCATCGTCGCCGCGTGGCAGCGCGAGCGCCCCGACCTGGACACCGCCCCTCTCGAGGTGTTCTCCCGCGTCACCCGCCTCGCCCGCCATCTCGACCTGGCCCGGCGTGGGGCGTTCGCCCGGCACGGGCTCGAGACGTGGGCCTTCGACGTCCTCTCGGCGCTGCGCCGCGCCGGCGACCCCTACCGGCTGTCCCCCGGCGCGCTGCTCACCCAGACCCTGGTGACGAGCGGGACGATGACCAACCGGATCGACCGGCTGGTGGAGCACGGGCTGGTCCAGCGCCACCCGTCGCCCGACGACCGCCGCGGCGTGCTCGTCGAGCTGACGCCCGCCGGGCTGGAACGCGTCGACGGCGCGCTGGCGGACCTGCTCGAGTCGGAGCGGCTGCTGCTCGCCGGCCTGCCCGAGGCCGACCGCGACACGCTGGCCGGACTGCTTCGCGTTCTCGTGGCGCCGTTCGACGACGCCCGCTGAGACTCCGGGGCGCCGACGCGGTCGCGGCCACGATCGGCCTGTCGCCGCCCGCCGCACTGGTCCGCCGGCGGTGGGCGCTCGCGTCCCGGGGCCTGGTGGCGGCGATCGCGCTGGCCGTATGGTGGCGCGCGCACGGCGGGAAGGGGCGGCACGACGAGCCCCACGGCCCACCACCCGCCGGCGCGGCGAGGGAAGCAACGGCGCCCCGCCGCAGTTGGCCCCGACATGACCATCCTCGTCACCGGTGCCACGGGGCACCTGGGCCGCCACGTCGTCGAAGCCCTGCTCGCCCGCGGGGTGCCGCCCGGGGACATCGTCGCCACCGGGCGCCGCACCGCGGTCCTGGCCGACCTCGCCGAGCGCGGCGTGCGGACCGCCCTCGCCGACTACGACGACCCCGCGAGCCTCGACGCCGCCTTCGCCGGGGCCGACAAGCTGTTCTTCGCCTCCGGCACGGAGGTGGCGCGCCGCCTCGGCCAGCACCGCACCGTCGTCGACGCCGCCGTGCGCGCCGGGATCGGGCACGTCGTCTACACGTCGGCGCCGCACGCCGACGTGTCGTCGCTGCCGGTCAACCCGGACCACAGGGCCACCGAGGAGATGCTCGCCGCCTCCGGCCTCGCCACGACCGTGCTGCGCAACAACTGGTACAGCGAGAACTACCGCGCCGAGCTCGGCATGGCGCGCGACACCGGGCTCGTCGTCTCCGCGACCGCCGGCGGGAAGGTCGCCTCGGCGGCGCGCAAGGACTTCGCCGAGGCCGCCGCCGCCGTGCTGACGCAGGACGGCCACGAGGGCCGCACCTACGAGCTGGCCGGCGACGTCGCGTGGGACTACGACGAGCTCGCCGCGCTCCTGTCCGAGCTGACCGGCCGCGAGGTCACCCACCTGCACGTCACGCCCGACGAGCGACGCGCGGGCCTCGTCGAGGCCGGGCTGCCCGAGGGGGTCGCGAGCTTCGCCACCGCGATCGACGAGGCCATCGCCGGCGGCGCGCTCGCCGACTCGGACGGCACCCTGCGCCGCCTGATCGACCACCCCACCACCCCGCTGCGCGACACGCTCGCAGCCGACTGACCCCAGCCCCCCTTGCGTCCGCACTCGTCGGTGTCAGGGCACCATCGAGTGCGGACGTTGCGAGGGGGTCAGGAGTCGGCGAGCTCCGCGGCCGTGACCCAGGCCGACTCCAGGTCGGCGCGTTCCGCCGCGAGCGCGCGCAGCTTCGTGTCCAGCACCAGCACCGTCGCGTGGTCGGTGGCGTGGGCCGCGAGGTCGGCGTGCAGCGCCACCTCCTCGTCGTCCAGCCTGGCGAGGCGCCGCTCGATCCGGGTGACCTCCTTGCGCGCGGCGCGGACGTCCGCCGCGCTCGGCGCCGGGCCCGACGACGGCGCCGACCCACCCGCTACGCCTCCCCCGGCATCCCCGCCCGTCGTTGCGTCCGCACTCGTTGTTGCCCTGACCCCAACGAGTGCGGACGCAACGGGGGTGGAGGGGGCGGCGGCGCGCAGCGCCAGGTACTCGTCGACCCCGCCGGGCAGGTCGCGCAGCGAGCCGTCGCCGAGCAGCGCAACCTGCCGGTCGGCGACGCGTTCGAGCAGGTAGCGGTCGTGCGAGACGACGACGATCGTGCCGGGCCAGCCGTCGAGCAGGTCCTCGAGCGCGGCGAGGGTGTCGGTGTCGAGGTCGTTGGTGGGCTCGTCGAGCAGCAGGACGTTCGGCTCGCCGACGAGGATCCGCAGCAGCGCCAGGCGCCGGCGCTCCCCGCCGGACAGGTCCCGCACGAGGGTCTGCTGCCGCTCGCGCGCGAAGCCGAGTCGCTCGACGAGCTGCGCCGCCGTGACCTCCTTGCCGCCGACGACAAGCGAGTGCCGCTCCCGCTCCACCGCCTCGACCACGCGCAGGTGCGCCAGCTCGGAGAGGTCCTCGACCTCCTGGCGCAGCTCGGCGACGCGCACGGTCTTGCCGCGCTTGACGCGCCCGCCGGTGACCGGGATACGCCCGGCCAGCAGCCCGAGCAGGGTCGTCTTGCCCACGCCGTTGACGCCCACCACACCCCACCGGTCCCCCGGCCCCAGCCGCCACGTCACGTGGTCCAGGAGCACGCGGTCGCCGAACGCGAGCGTGACGTCCTCGAGGTCCAGCACGTCCTTGCCGAGGCGGGCGGTCGCGGTGCGGGCGAGCTCGAGGCGATCGCGCGGCGGCGGCTCGTCGGCGATCAGCGCGGCGGCGGCGTCGAGCCGGAACCTGGGCTTCGACGTGCGGGCCGGCGCCCCGCGGCGCAGCCACGCCAGCTCCTTGCGCAGCAGGTTGGAGCGCTTCGCCTCGGCCGTGGCGGCCTGCTGGGCGCGCTCGGCACGGGCCAGCACGTAGGCGGCGTAGCCGCCGTCGAACTGGTCCACGGTGGCGTCGTGCACCTCCCACGTGCGCGTGGTCACGGCGTCGAGGAACCAGCGGTCGTGCGTGACGACCACGACGGCGCCGCCGCGGCCGAACCGCTCGACGAGGTGGCCCGCCAGCCACGCGACGCCCTCGACGTCGAGGTGGTTGGTGGGCTCGTCGAGCAGCAGCACCTCGGCGTCGCCCACCAGCAGCGCGGCCAGCGCGACGCGGCGGCGCTGCCCGCCGGACAGGGTCTCGACGAGAGCGTCGAGCGGCACGTCCGGCAGCAGGCCGTCGTGGACGGCGCGGATGCGCGGGTCGGAGGCCCACTCGTGGGCGTCGGAGGCGGGGTGGATCGCGTCGAGGACCGTGCCGTCGGGCAGCGTGTCGCGCTGGTCGAGCACCGCGACCCGCAGGGAGCCGGCGCGGGTGACGCGGCCCTCGTCGGGCACCTGGAGCCCCGCCAGCAGGCGAAGGAGCGTCGACTTGCCTGCGCCGTTGGGGCCCACGACGCCGATCCGCGCACCGTCGTCGAGCCCGAGGGACACCCCGGCGAGGATCGTGCGGGTGCCGAGCGCGACCGCCGCGCGGTCGACCCCGAGGAGGTGGGCCATCAGCCGCCGAGCGGGCGGACGCGGGCCGCCGGGAAGTCGGCGACGTGCGTCAGGCCCTGCTCGACGAGCGAGTCGAAGAACCGCGCGCTCGGCCTGCGCGGCGCGCGCACCAGCGTGACGTCGGCGCCGTCGGCCTGGAGCGCGGCGCGGGTGGCCAGCAGCTCGGCGACGTCGGCGCCCTCGGGGTGCAGCAGGGCCAGGCGGACCCCGGCCACCGCCTCCGGGGCGACCAGGTCGACGATCCGCTCGAAGCCGATGGAGAACCCGGCGGCCGGCACGTCCCGGCCCAGCCACGTGCCCACCACGCCGTCGTACCGCCCGCCACCGGCCACCGAGTAGCCGAGCTGCGCGTGCTTCACCTCGAAGATCGGGCCGGTGTAGTAGCCCATGCCGCGCACGAGCGAGGGGTCGAGCACCACCCGCGCGCCGGGGAGCACCTGGCGCACCGCGGCGACGATCGCCGGCAGCTCGTACAACGACACGTCGCCGAGGCCGGGCAGCGTCAGCGCGCCGCGCGCGAGGGCGGCCTCGGCATCGTCGCGCACGGCGAGCACCGCCTCGAGGACGGCGCGCACGTCCGCAGGGGCGCCGAGCCCGACGAGCTCGTCCGCCACCGCCGCCACGCCGATCTTGTCGAGCTTGTCCAGGCTGATCAGCGCGGCGGGGACGGCCTCGCCGGCGAAGCCGGCCGCGGCGAGCAGGTCGATCAGCGTGCGGCGGTCGTTGACCAGGAGCGTGGTGTCGTCCGCCATGCCCAGGTCCGCGAACGCGGTGAGCGTCGAGACCAGCAGGTCCACCTCGGCGAGCAGCGACGGCTCGCCGAGGATGTCGATGTCCACCTGCGTGAACTGCCGGAACCGGCCCTTCTGCGGGCGCTCCGCCCGCCACACCGAGCCGATCTGGAGCGCCCGGAACACCTCGGGCAGCTCGCCCTGGTGGGAGGCGTAGAACCGCGTCAGGGGGACGGTGAGGTCGTAGCGCAACGCGAGGTCGGTCGCGTCGGCGGGGGTCACGGGCTCGTCGGGCGCCAGGCCGCGCCTGAGGATCTCGAAGAGCATCGACTCGTTCTCGCCGCCCTGGTTGGACCTCAGGCGGGTGAGCGGCTCGATGGCCGGCGTCTCGATCTCCGCGAAGCCGAACCGGCGGTAGGTGGCCCGCAGCGACGTCAGCACGCGCTCGCGGGCCTGCTTCTCGGCGGGAAGCACGTCCCGCATCCCCCGTGCGGGAACCACCTTCTGCGCCACGGCCCCAGGCTACCGTCCCCCCTCGCCCCCTCCCTCACCCCGCGCCCCTACCGCAGCGTCCGCACTCCCCGGGGTCAGGACCCCGACGAGTGCGGACGCAACGGATGGGCAGGTGCAGCGTCCGCACTCGGTGGTGCCGGGACCCCAACGAGTGCGGACGTTGCGGGGAGGACACTGCGGGTGGGGGGAGGGAGGGTCAGGTGGTGGCGGCGCGGCGGCCGAGGACCTCCTTGAGGTGGACGCGGGCGCCCATGCGCAGCACCGACCGCTGGTACACCTTCGCGGCGAGGGCGACCACCACCAGGGCCCCGGCGGCGAGCACGACGAGCGAGGCGAGGGGCTCCCACCACGCGGCCTCGCCCAGGTACAGCCGCACCGGCATCGCGACGGGAGCGCTGAACGGCACGTAGGACGCGACGCGCAGCAGGGTGTCGTTCTGGCTGCCGAACACCACCAGGAAGTACGGGATCATCACCAGCCACATCACCGGCTGGAGCACGGGCCCCGTGTCCTCGATGCGGGAGACGAGCGAGGCGGCCGCCGCGAACATCGCCGCGAGCAGCACGAACCCCACGGCGAAGAAGACGACGAACCACGCCATCGGCGCCCCGACGAGCGACAGGATGTGGTCCTGCCCCGTCAGCACGAGGCCGAGCACCGCCACCGCCGCGATCGCCGCCGTCTGGCCGAGGGCCAGCACGCTGTTGCCGAGGATCTTGCCGCCGAGCAGGCCCCGGGCCGGGACGGCGGACAGCAGGATCTCCACCACGCGGGTCTGCTTCTCCACGACGGTGCTCTGCGCGATCGTCGAGCCGAAGCCCATCGCCGCCATGAGGAACACGAGCCCGAAGCCGAGCGTGACGATCGAGCGCACGGCCTCGTCGGCCGTCGCGGGGTTGAGCACCTCGATGGCGGGCGCGACGGTCAGCGCGCCGACCAGCTCGGAGGGTGGCGAGTCCTGCACCACGATCCGCACGCCGGCGGGCCCGCCGTCCGGGACGAGCGCCGCGCGCACGGTGCCGGCCTCCACGCGCGAGCGCGCGTCGGCCTCGTCGGCCGCCGGCTCCAGGCTCACGCCGGGCAGCTCGGGGAGCCGCCCACGGACCTCGTCCACCACCGCGACGACGATCCCCGTGCCGACGGTCGTCTCGTCACCGGACCCGCCGGTGCCCAGTGGTCCGCCGTCGTCGCCTCCCGAGAGCAGCGACGGCACGACGATCCCCGCGAGCACGACGAGCAGCAGGATCGCCGTCGAGATCACGAACGACTTGCTGCGCACCTGGGCGTTGATCTCGCGCTCGGCGACCATGATCGCCGCGCGCCCCTCCGACGGCGGGGCCGCCGCTGCTCGGCCGTTCACGCCGCCACCTCCACGTTCTGCTCGTTCTCGATGACCTCGCGGAAGATCTCCGCCAGACGCGGGCGCACCGGCGCGAACTCGAGGACCGCGCCGCGCGACAGGGCCCCGGACAGCACCTGCTGCGCCGTGACCTCGTCGGACTCGAACAGCGCCTCGCCACCGGCCAGCTCCAGCACCTCGACCCCGGCGACCTCCCGCACCCAGCCCAGGTCCGCGCCGGCCTTGATCTGGTAGCGCGGCCGCGTGTACGCGGCGCGCAGCTCCTCGCGCTCCCCGGCCGCGACGATCCGGCCGCCGGCGATGATCACCACGTCGTCGCACAGGCGCTCGACCACGTCGAGCTGGTGCGACGAGAACAGGACCGGCGCCCCGCGCGACGCCTGCTCGCGCAGCACGCCCTGCACCGTCTCGACCGCCATCGGGTCGAGCCCCGAGAACGGCTCGTCGAGCATGAGGAACGTCGGGTCGTGCACCAGCGCGGCGGCCACCTGGGTGCGCTGCTGGTTGCCCAGCGACAGAGCCTCGAGCTTGTCGTCGGCCCGTTCGGTCAGGCCGAGCCGAGCGAGCAGCGCGCGCGCCCGCGCATCGGCGTCGCCGCGCTCGAACCCGCGCAGCCGGGCCAGGTAGGCCAGCTGCTCGGCGACCTTCATCTTCGGGTACAGGCCGCGCTCCTCCGGCATGTACCCGAAGGTCCGCCGGGTGCTCTCGGCGATGGGCCGCCCGTCCAGCGTCACCGTGCCGGCGTCCGCCGACAGCACGCCGAGGATGATCCGCATCGTCGTCGTCTTGCCCGCCCCGTTGCCGCCGACGAAGCCGGTCAGCCGGCCGTCGCGGCACGTGAAGCTGACGTCGTCGAGCGCCTTCCGGTCGCCGAACGACCTGCTGACGCCGTTGATCTCCAGCATCGTGTCCCCTGTCCGCCGGCGCCGCGCCGGCTTCGATGGACACGCTACGGAGGTCGGCACCCCGGACGGATCGGGCGCGGGGCGGAGCCGCGGCCTCCGTCTCGAGGTGGAAGGACCTAGGTCCAGCCGTGCTCGTGCGCGTGGACGACCGCCTGCACGCGGTCGCGCAGACCCAGCTTGGCCAGCACGTTCGAGACGTGCGTCTTGACGGTGGCGCGGCCGAGGTACAGCTCCGCCGCGATCTCGTCGTTCGTCAGGCCGCGCGCGACGAGGGCCAGCACCTCCGCCTCACGTTCGGTCAGCCCCGGTGGCGGCCCGGCCGTGGGTCGGGGGGTCACCGCCCGCGCGATGACGGCTCGCGTCACCTCCGGCGAGAGCAGCGCGTCACCCGCGGCGGCGGAGCGCACCGCCTCGACCAGCTGCTCCGGGCGGGCGTTCTTCAGCACGTACCCCACGGCGCCGGCGTGCAGCGCCTCGAGCAGGTAGTCCTCGCGGTTGAAGGTGGTGAGCACCACGACCGCGGCGTGCAGTGCCGGCTCGCCGACGATCCGCCGCGTCGCCTCCAGGCCGTCCATGTCCGGCATCTGCACGTCCATGCACACCACGTCGGGGTCGAGCTCGAGCGCCCGTGCGACACCCTCCGCTCCGGTGCCGGCCTCGCCCACCACCTCGATGTCGTCGCGGGCGGACAGGATCGTCGCGATGCCGGCGCGCAGCAGCGCCTGGTCGTCGACGAGCAGCACGCGCACCGTCACCGTGCGGCCCCGCCTTCTCCGAACCCGGCACTTCGTGCCGAGCCCGGCAGCACTGACTGCCGGACTCGGGTCGAACTGCCGGGTTCGGCGGGGGTGGCCAGCGGGAGGCGCGCGCGCACCAGGAAACCGCCGCGGGCGCGCGGGCCCGCCGTCAGCGAGCCCCCCAGCGCGGCGACCCGCTCGCGCATCCCCACCAGTCCCAGGCCCGACGAGTGCTGGTCCGCGCGGCGGACCCCGGAGCCGTCGTCGGACACCTCGACCTCGACCACGCCGGGCAGCCACCGCAGCCGGACGTCCGCCCGCGCGCTCGCGCCGCCGTGCTTGCGCGTGTTCGTCAGCGCCTCCTGCGCCACGCGGTACACGGCGAGCGACGTCATCGGCGCCACCCGCGACGGCTCCCCCACCACCGCGAAGTCCACCCGCATGCCCGCGGCGCGCGCCTGGTCCACCAGCTCGCCGAGCCGATCGACGCCCACCGACGCGACACCCTCCCCCGGCGTGACGGCGTCCACCGAGCCGCCCGCACGCAGCACGCCGAGCACACCCGCCAGCTCGTCGACGGCCTGCCGCGCGGCGTCCTCGACCTGCTCCAACGAGCCCGCCGCGCGGGCGGGGTCGCGCGCCAGCAGCGTGCGGGCCGCCGCCGCCTGCACGCCCATCAGCGAGACGTGGTGGGCCACCGAGTCGTGCAGCTCGCGCGCCAGCCGCAGCCGCTCCAGCACCACCGCCTGCTCCTCGGCGCGCAGCCGCTCGATCTGCAGCAGCCGACCGCGCCACGCGGTCCTGGCGCGCTCGCGCGCGGAGCTCCACGCGTGGTCCCCGAACCACCACGCGCCGGCGAAGTAGAGGACGTTGGTCAGCGACTGGACGAGCATGAACGCGACGAAGGGCGAGAACGCGCCGGCACCCTCGAACTGCTCGGCTGCCTCGGGGTCCGTCGACACGCGGAACAGCGCGACGAACAGGTAGACGAACATCCCGACGACGATCGTCAGGCGAGTCCAGAACGCACGCCTCCGGCTGGGGTCCCACGCGCCCACCGTGTACAGGGCCATGAACAGGGCGATGTTCATGAACAGCACCTCGGGCACCCGCAGCTCGCCGACCACGACGGCCGCCAGCGTGACGAGCACGGCCACGAGCGTCGGCTGCACCCGACGCAGTGCCAGGGGGAGGGTGACCGCCGCGAGCGCGATCGCGGACACCCAGCCGGCGGCGGGTTCGTCGAAGTACCCGGCCACCCGGTAGAGCACCATCGCCAGCAACGCGCCCACGAAGAGACCGACGGCGAGCAGCAGGTCCCAGCGCCGGCCCTCGGCGTCCGGAACGGGGCGCCGCCAGCCGGGCTCGTCGGGGTCGACGACGTCGCGCGCGAGCTCGCGGGCGACCACGTCAGTCACCGTTGCTCACCACGCGCGCTCCCGGCACGGGGCCGACCGCGGTCAGCACCCGGTCCGTCACCCCCGCCGCCGTGAACGCCGCGGCGATGACGAGCGCGTGCTGTCGGTTGCGGGCCAGGGCCGCCACCGTGGGGCCTGAGCCGGACACGACGACGCCGAGGGCTCCGGCGTCGCGGGCGACGGCCAGCGGCTCGGCGAGGTCCGGCGCCAGGTGGAGGGCGGCAGCCTCGAGGTCGTTGTGGAGCACCTGACCCAGCGACACGGCGTCGCCCGAGCGCAGCGCCTGCATCAGGGGCACGTCGTCGGCGTCGGTCGGCGGCGGAGGCGGTGCGGCAGCCGTCAGCTCGTCGTGCGCCGCGTACACCGCGGCCGTCGACAGCCCCTCGTCGCGCACGGCGAACGCCCAGTGGAACTCCCCGCGCGTCAGCGCCGGCGTCAGCAGGTCGCCCCGGCCCGCGCCCACGGCGGTGTGCCCGGCGAGCGCGAACGGCACGTCCGCGCCGAGTCTCGCGGCGATCGCGACGAGGTCGTCCCGGCTCAGGCCCGTGCTCCACAGCGCGTCGCAGGCCAGCAGCGCGGCGGCGGCGTCCGCCGAGCCGCCCGCCATGCCGCCCGCGACCGGCACGCCCTTGACCAGGTGCAGGTGGACGCCCTCGTCGACCCCCGCGCGCTTGGCGAGCATCCGTGCGGCGCGCAGCGCGAGGTTGCTCTCGTCGGTGGGGACCGCGCCGGCCTGGGCGCCGCTGACGGTGAGGACCATCCCGTCGTGCGGGACGGCGACGACCTCCTCGTAGACGGACACCGCCTGGAACACCGTCGACAGGGCGTGGTAGCCGTCGAGCCGGCGTCCGCCGACCCGCAGCGACAGGTTGACCTTCCCCGGTGCACGGACCCGCACCTGCCGCGCCGGGGGCGGCTCGACCGAGGTGAGGCTCACGTGCCCACTGTGCCAGGTCGCGGGGCGCCCAGGTGCTCGGCGATGCGCGCGAATCCGGCGACGTCCACCGCCTCGCCGCGGGACGTCGGGTCCACGCCCGCGGCCCGCAAGGCCTCCTCCGCGGCGCCCGACGAGCCCGCGAGGACCGCCAGCGCGGAACGCAGCATCTTGCGCCGCTGCCCGAAGGCCGCGTCGACCACCGCGAACACGTCCGCGCGGCTCGCGGACGTCGCCGGCGGCTCGCGCCGGTCGAGGCGCACCAGCGCGGAGTCGACGTTCGGTGCGGGCCAGAACACCGCGCGGCCCACGGTCGCCGTGCGCCGCGCCGCGGCCCACCACGCCGTCTTGACCGACGGGACGCCGTACGTGCGGCTGCCCGGCGGCGCGACCAGCCGGTCCGCGACCTCGGCCTGCACCATCACCAGGGCGCGCTCCAGGGAGCCGAACCGCTCGAGGAACGAGAGCAGCACCGGCACGGAGACGTTGTAGGGGAGGTTGGCGACCAGCGCCGTCGGCGCCGGGCCGGGCAGCACCGTCACCCGCAGGGCGTCCGCGAGGAGCACCCGCAGGCGGATGCGGCCGTCGCCGTCCCGGAGCACGGCGACGAGCTCGCCGGCGCCGCCCGCGGGCTCGTCGTGCCCGGCGCGAACGTCCGCGGGCTCGTCGTCCTCGTTGTCGACGACGAGCCCCGGGGCGTGCGCCGCGACCGTGCCCGGCAGCAGCCGGGCCAGCACGGGGTCGATCTCGACGGCGACCACGTCCGCACCCGCCTCGAGCAGCCCGAGCGTCAGCGACCCGAGCCCCGGGCCGACCTCCACCACGGTCTCGCCAGGCGCGACGTCCGCCTGCCGCACGATCTTGCGGACCGTGCCGGCGTCGAGCACGAAGTTCTGGCCGAGCGTCCTGGTCGGCCGCACGCCGGCCCGCCCCGCCAGCTCGCGGATCTGGCCCGGTCCCAGCAGCTCGACGCCCACGGCGGGCAATCTACCCACCCCCTGCACCACCCACCCCGCCGAGCGCATCGTTCGTGCGCCGGCGCGTACGTTGCGGCGCCCGGAACGCACGCGTTCGGTGAGCAACGTTGCGCTCGGCGGAAAGGGGGCCTACGAAAAGGGGGCCTACGTGAACAGGCGCGGGCCGCAGTGCGGCCAGGGACCGGCGCCCGAGCGGGCGTACAGGGCCTTGGCCCGCGCGGTCTGCTCCTCGGCCGAGGCCTGCGACGGCAGGCCGGACCCGCCGACCCCGGCCCACGTCCCCACCGAGAACTGGTAGAGGCCGTGGTAGAGCCCGTTCCGCGAGACCGCGTCCACCCTGCCGCCCGACTCGCACGCCGCGAGCGCGGCCCAGTTGAGCGCGTCGATGTCGCCGGAGACGCGCGCCGCGGGCGTCGACGCGGGCCGCGCCCTGGTGCCGACCGCGACCACCTCGTCGACGGGGGCCGCGGTCACCGCGTCGGACACCAGGACACGGGCGGTCTCGACGCCGTCGATCGTGGTGACCGTCTCGACGACCGTGCGCACGCCCGGCACACCGGCCTGGCGCACCGTCGTGGTCCCCGTGTAGCGCGAGGCGTCCTCGACCGAGCTGCTCGCGAACGGCACCTCGAGCGTGGTCGTCACGTCCTGGACCACGACCCGCTGCACCACGAGCTGCACCCGCCCGCCGCTCGCACGCTGCACCGACACCAGGTCGAGCGGCTGGAGGGCGATGCCGAGCCGCGCCAGCGTCCCGGCCGCGTCGGAGCTGCCGTGGACGGTGGTGGTCGTGCCGTCGACGATCACGTCGGCCGGGCCGTCGAGCGTCAGCTCGAGCGGCAGCTCGGCACGCCCGCCGGAGCGGGACGCGACGAGCGCCACCGGGCCACCGTCACGACGGGCCAGGGTGTCCAGCGCCTCGTCGGCGGCCAGCGCGGTGGTCCACACCTGCTCCTGCTCCCCGTCCCGCGACACCGTGATCCGGTGGGCGTGGCGCACGACGACCTGCGAGCCCTCGGCCAGGGCACCGGACGGGCTGACCGCGTCGCGCGGGCCGACCGCGACCCCGCGGTCGGCGAGCAGGCCGGTGACGGAGCCGGCGAACGTCGAGACGGTGACGAGCTCGCCGTCCACGTCGAGCGTGACGGTCTTGTGGGCCTCCGCCACGGCGGTACCGCCGCCGACGAGCGCGAGCAGCACGGCGACCGACGCCACGGCGAGCACGCGCGACCGACGCCACCGTCGGTTCCGTGGGTTCTCGGGCGGGTTCGCAGGAGTGTCCTGATGGGAACCGAAGGTGGGGGTCGGGAAGTGCACGAGGCTCCAGCCGTCGTCGTACCCGGGCACTCAGGGGCGATGCGTGCCTGGGTGAGGCACCCGACGATGCGGTGTCTTGCCGCGGCGGGGCGGAGGGGCCCCTGCGCCGGTCGCGGACCTGGGATCCGGCCGTCACGACGGGCCCGCACGGGCCCGTCGGCCGCCCGCCTGCCCCGGGGGGCGGCGGCGCGCGACCCAGCACGCTAACCGCGGGACACCCCGATCGCCAAACCGGCGGTCAGTACCAGCCCCGCGCGGAGAAGAACTCCCAGGCGCCGCACGGGCTGCCGTAGCGGCCGGTGATGTAGTTCAGACCCCACGTGATCTGGGTCGCCGGGTTGGTCTGCCAGTCGGCGCCGACGGTGGCCATCTTCGAGCCCGGCAGCGCCTGCGGGATGCCGTACGCACCTGAGCTGCTGTTCTGCGCGTTGACCCGCCAGCCGCTCTCGTGGTTCCACAGCTCGACGAGGCAGGCGAACTGGTCATCGCCCCAGCCGCGCGCGTAGACCATCTCCTTGGCGATCGCCTGCGCGCTGCCGGGCTCGACGACGACGAGGGCCGGGTCGGGCAGCGGCTTGGTGCCCTTGCGGACCACCTGGGTGACCGGCGGGGTGGTGACGACGTTGGACAGCTCGGTGCGCGAGACGACGACCCCGCCCACCACGTCGATCTCGTACGTGATGGTCCGCAGGCCCGCCCTGCCGGGTGTCTGCACCTTCGTCGTGCCCGAGATCAGCCTGGGGTCCTCGACCTCCTGCGTGTCGAACGGGACCACCTGGGAGACCTTCTCGCCGCCCGACGAGGCGCGGGTCACCATGACGACGAGCCCGTCCACCGCGGCGGCCTCGAGCGGGACCGACACCTGGTCGCCCGGCTCGAGCACCAGGCCGATGTCGCGCAGCGCGTCCCGTACCGTGCCGGCGCTCGACACCCCCGTGAGGACCTGGCCGTCGACCGCGAGGTGGATCGTCTTCTCCGTCGACACGCGCAGCAGCCCGTCGCCGAGCCGCGCGGACCGGGATGCCGACAGGCGTGTGCCGTCGCGCAGGCCGAGCCCGTCGACCGCCTCGCCCACCGTGACCGCCGTGGTCCAGACCTGCTGCTCACGTCCGTCGATCTCGACGGTCAGCTCGCGGCCGTGGCGCACCACGACGAGGTCGCCGGCGGCGATCGGGTCCTGCTGCACGGGCGCGACGACGTCGTCCGGGCCCACGGTGACGCCTGCGGCCACCAGCACGTCCCCCACCGTCCGGCCGAAGGCCTGGACCTCGTAGGTGGTGCCGTCGACATCGACCGTGACGTCCTTGTGGAGCACCGCGAACGCGGTGGTCGCGGCGGCGACGAGCGCGAGGACCAGGCCCTGGGCGACGCCGCGGACCAGCCGGCCGGCCGCGCGCGAACGCGCGCGGGGGTCGGGGCCTCGCGTCACGGCCTGCCTCTCGTCGGGTGATCCGTCCTGCCGGCGCGCTGACGCGCGAGCTGTCACGGCTTCCTCGGTGTCGTCGGCACGGCCGCGGCCGTCCTCGACCCCCAACACCGCAACCGACCGTAACGGAAACGTGACCCCCGGCGAAACCCCGCTACCAGGTCCCGTAGATCTGCTCCGCCGTCGCGGACAGGCCCGTGCAGACGTCCGCGAGGTCACGCCCGGTCGCCTCGGCGATCGCACGGACGGTCCCCGGGAGCAGGTAGGGGGCGTTCGGGCGGCCGCGGTGCGGCCGCACCGTCAGGTACGGGGCGTCGGTCTCGGCGAGCACCAGCCCGGCGGGCAGCTCGCGCAGCGCGGCGCGCAGGTCCTCGTTGGCGTTGTAGGAGACCGGCCCGGCGAACGAGCAGAACCAGCCGTGCTCGGCGGCGGTGCGCGCGAGGGCGGGACCGCCCGAGAAGGAGTGGAACACCGTGCGCTCGGGTGCGCCGTCGCGCAGCAGCACGTCGACCACCTCGTCGTGCGCGTCCCTGTCGTGGATCTGGAGCGCCAGCCCGAGCTCCTTGGCCAGCGCGACGTGCGCGCGGAACGCCTCGCGCTGCACCGGCCGGCCACGCTCCCCGGCGCGGAAGAAGTCCAGGCCGGTCTCGCCGATCGCCCGGATCCGCGGGTTGGCGCGCGCGGCGGCCTCGACCGCGGCGACCGCCTCGTCGAGCGGCACGTCGTGCCACGGCTGCGGGTCCGGATCCAGGCCGTCCGGCGCCACCTCGCGCACGCCCGCGTGCAGCACCGCCTCGTTGGGGTGGATCGCCACCGCGCCGAGCAGCTGCGGGTGCTCGCGCACCGCCCTGTCCGTCCAGGCCACCGACTCGAGGTCGCAGCCCACCTGCACCATCCGGGTGACGCCCACGGCCGCGGCGGCGGCGAGGTGCCACCCCAGCGCGTCCGCCTCAGGTTCGTCGCCGGCCGGCAGCGGGTGCGACACCCGCAGCACCGACTCCAGATGGGTGTGGTCGTCCACCACCGGGAGCGGGAGCGGGTCCGGCAGGGGCGGCCAGCCGCGCTCGCGCCGCGCCATCAGCGCGCGCCCGTGGGCGTACGACGAGCGGCGGCCGCACGCCGGGCGTTCGTCGGCGCACGACGAGCCCACGGTCCGGCCGGCGCGGTCATCACCCCTGCTCGGCGCGGGCGATCTCGTCCTCGACGACCGAGTCGTCGAGCTTGGTGAACACCGGGGTGGGCCTGCCCACCGGGGTGCCGGGCGTCGCGGTCCTCGGCGCCCACGCCGGGACGGTGGCGCCGAGCCGGTAGTCGCCGGTGATGACGAGGTACGTGCGGGTCTCGTCGTCCAGGTCCGTCACCTCCTCGATGCGCGGCATCGGTGAGAACGTTCCGGTCCCGCCGAAGGTCTCGTGGACCGCCTGCGCCGAGAAGGGCAGGAACGGTGCGAGCAGCGTGTTGAGGTCGAGCACCGCCCGCGTGCTGGTGTGCAGCACGGTGGCCAGTCGCTCGCGGTCCTCCTTGATCTTCCACGGCTCGGTCTCCGAGACGTACCGGTTGGCCTCCTGGACCAGCCGCATCGCCTCGGTGAGCGCCGCGCGGTTGTGGTGCGTGCGCAGCAGCTCGCCCACCGTGCCGAACCCGCCCGCCGTCCGGGCGAGCAGCGCGGCGTCCACCGGCAGGAGCTCCCCCGGCGCGGGGATCTCGCCGAAGCTCTTGTTGACCATGCTCGCCGTGCGGTTCACCAGGTTGCCCCAGCCGGCGACGAGCTCGTCGTTCGTCCTGCGCTTGAACTCCGCCCAGGTGAAGTCGACGTCCTGCGACTCCGGTCCGGCGATCGACAGGTAGTAGCGCAGCGCGTCCGGCTGGTAGCGGGACAGCATGTCGCGCACGTAGATCACCACGCCGCGCGACGAGCTGAACTGCTGCCCGTCCACGTTGAGGTATTCGCTGGACACCACCTCGGTGGGCAGGTCGAGCTCGCCGTACGGCCCCGGCGCCCCGCCCTTGTTCCCCTTGCCTGCGTACCCGAGCAGCTCTGCCGGCCAGATCTGCGAGTGGAAGGTGATGTTGTCCTTGCCCATGAAGTAGTAGCTCAGTGCCTCGCCGTCGTTCCACCAGGCGCGCCAGGCGTCGGCGTCACCGGTGCGGCGGGCCCACTCGATCGAGGCGCTCAGGTACCCGATCACGGCGTCGAACCACACGTACAGGCGCTTGTTCGGGTTCTCCTCCCAGCCCGGCAGCGGCACGGGGATGCCCCAGTCGATGTCGCGCGTCATGGCGCGCGGGCGGACGTCGTCGAGCAGGTTGAGGCTGAACTTCAGCACGTTGGGACGCCAGTTGGTGCGCGTGCGCAGCCAGTCGCCCAGGGCCTGGACGAACGCCGGCAGGTCCAGGAAGAAGTGCGACTGCTCGACGAACTGCGGCGTCTCGCCGTTGATCCGGCTGCGCGGGTCGATCAGGTCCACCGGGTCGAGCTGGTTTCCGCAGTTGTCGCACTGGTCGCCGCGCGCGCCGTCGTAGCCGCAGATGGGACACGTGCCCTCGATGTAGCGGTCCGGCAGCGTGCGGCCGGTCGACGGGCTGATCGCGCCCATCGTCGACTTCTCGATCATGTAGCCGTTGCGGTGCACGGTGCGGAACATCTCCTGCACCACGGCGTAGTGGTTGCGCGTCGTCGTCCTGGTGAACAGGTCGTAGCTCAGGCCGAGCGCCGTGAGGTCCTCGACGATCACCCGGTTGTAGCGGTCCGCCAGCTCCTGCGGCGTGACGCCCTGCTTCTCCGCCTCGACGAGGATCGGCGTGCCGTGCTCGTCGGTCCCCGACACCATCAGCACGTCGTGGCCCGCCATCCGCATGTAGCGGCTGAAGACGTCCGCGGGGACGCCGAAGCCGGCGACATGACCGATGTGACGTGGGCCGTTGGCGTACGGCCACGCGACGGCAGACAGGATGCGGGACATGTCCCGCATCCTAGGTGGGGGGCCGGGTCAGACCGCGCGCTCGACGACGACCGCCGCAGCGGAGCCGAAGTCCTGCGAGCCGATCGTGCTGAACGCACCGCTGACGGCGCCGCTGATCAGCGAAAGGCCCCACAGGACGCCGGTGACGATCCAGGCGACCTTCTTGTTCTCCTCGTACCCGGCGAGCGGGCGGCCGTCGCTGTCCCGCGTCTGCCCGGCGAGCACGAGGATGACATCGACCAGCGCCCAGATGCCGCACCCGCCGAGGGTGAGCAGCTTGGCGACGCCCGTGCCGGTCTTGCCCAGGTAGAACCGGTCGACGCCGAGGACGCCGAGGAACCACGACAGCAGCCACGTGACGACGAACGACTTGCCGGGCTGCTCGTACCCGTACTGCACGCCGTAGGGCTGGGCGTAGGGCTGGGCCGGGTACTGGGGCTGGCCGTACTGCGGCTGGCCGTACTGCGGCTGGCCGTACTGCGGCTGCCCGTACTGCGGCTGGCCGTACTGCGGGGCGCCGTACTCGGGCTGCCCATAGCCGGGCTGCCCGGACTGGGGCTGCCCGTAGGGCGGGGCCGGCGGCTGCTCGCCGTACGGCGGCTGGTCGGGGTCGGGCTGGCCCGGGGTGGCGTACGGGTCGGTCGACGACACGGGGTCTCCTCCTGCGGGGCCGTCCTGGCATCCGCCGGGTACTGCGGCCCCACCCGTCCCGGTGCGCCCATCCTGGCAGGTGACGCCGCCCGGATCATGGGCTTTCGGCCCGTGTCGTCCAACCCCGCCGCACGTGTGACTGGTGATGCAGACGTGACACGCGAGACGTCCCACGCGTCCCACCAGTCACTTCCGTCACACGTGCGGCGGGGTCCGACGAGCGGTCACGAGGGCACCGCGAACGGCGGCGACGACTCGCCACGGCTCGCGGAGGACCTCGTCGGCCGTGAAGCGCAGCACCACGTAACCCTGGAGCGCGAGCTCGCGGTCGCGCCGCCGGTCCTCCTGGAACGCGCCCCGGTCGCTGTGGAACGCGTACCCGTCGAGCTCCACGACAACCCGTCCGTCGACGAGCAGGTCCACCTCGCCGACCTTCGGGATGACGACACCGGCGCGAACCTCGAGACCCGCCCCGACGAGCGCCAGCCTCGCCACGGTCTCGAGTGGTGAGCGGGCGTGGCCGTCGGCAAGGGTCAGCGCGAGGCGGGAGCGCACGGCATCCTGCGGCACGAGGGCGCGCACGTCGTCGAGCGTGACCAGTCGCTTGTTGAGCGCGCTGTCGACCGAGACGAGCGCCTCGGTCTCCGGGCGGCAGACGAGCGCACGCGCGAGCGCGGAGGCCACCGTCACCGAGACCAGCCCGTCGGCCACCGCGTGCTCCCGGTGGATCACCACCGGGAATCGGCTGCGCAGGACGGACGGTCGCCGTCCGCGCGTCCGGTCGACCGCCAGGTGCGGCTCGTCGGGCGGTCGCAGCACCGCGACCCCGGCCCGCGACAGCGCCGAGAGACACCCGAGCCGGGCGTTGTGCACCACCGCGGCGACGACCTCCTTCGGCGTCCCGGGCAGGGCGAAGATGCCGTGGGCGACCCGCCGGACCATCCCGCACCCGACGGCGTCGGCGAGGCGGTACGCGTCACCCCGGGTCCTGACGAGCCAGGCGCGGCGGGCGGCGCCGCCGTGCTCGCGGAGCCGGGCTTCGATGATGGCGGGCATCCGCCCAGCACACCGTGGCCGACGAGCGGACGGGCCGCAGGTCTGCCGACCCTGTGGATCGCGGGCCGGATCAGCCGGCCTGTGGTCGCCTCACCGACCGCCGCCCGTCGTCGGCCCCCGGCGTCCAACCCCGCCGCACTTGTGACGCATGGGGCTGATGTGGCAGGTGTGACGTCACATCCGCATCACGCGTCCCACCAGTCACAAGTGCGGCGGGGTTGGACTACGAGAGGGTGATCCGCAGGATGCGGTCGTCGCGGTCGCGGGGCGTGCCGCGGCCGTCCGTGTTGTTGGTCAGCACCCACAGCGAGCCGTCCGGTGCCACGGCGACGGCACGCAGCCGCCCGTACCCGTCGAGGACCACCTGCGGCTCCCCCACGCCGGCCGGGTCCGTCGGCGAGGCACCCGCCGGCAGGGCGCGCAGCGGTACGCGCCACAGCCGTTCGCCGCGCAGGGCTGCGAGGTAGACGCCCTCGTCGGTGACGGCGATGCCGCTGGGCGAGGCGTCGGACGTGGGCCAGGTCGCCAGGGGGTCGACGAGGCCGGCCACCCCGCCGACACCCTCGACCTCCGGCCAGCCGTAGTCGGCGCCCGGCACCAGCACGTTCAGCTCGTCCCACGTGTTCTGCCCGAACTCGCCGGCGAACACCCGGCCGTCGGGGGCCCAGCCGATGCCCTGGACGTTGCGGTGACCCAGGGTCCACACCGGGGAGGCCGGGTCGGGGTTGCCGGGTGCGGGCGCGCCGTCGGGCGTCACCCGCAGCACCTTGCCGCCGAGGCTCGCCGGGTCCTGGGCGAGCGGCCGGTCGCCCACCTCGCCCGTGGTGACGTACAGCATCCCGTCCGGCCCGACGGCCAGCCGGCCGCCGTTGTGGTTCCCACCCCTGGGGATGCCGGTCAGGATCGGCCGCGTCGCCCCGAGCGAGTCGCCGGTCAAGGTGCCCCGCAGCACCCGGTTGTCGCCCTCGGCGGTCAGGTAGACCGCCAGGTCGGCCGACGAGGCCGTGGCGCCCGGCAGCACCGCGACCCCCAGCAGGCCGCCCTCGCCGCTCGGCCTCGTCGCAACCGCGATCTCCTCGGCACCCACCCCGGTGACCGCGACCACCGCGCCGTCCGGCCCGATCAGCACCAGCCGCGCCTCGTCGCGCAGCGTCACCACCGCCCGGCCGTCCGGCAGGAACGCGATGCCCCACGGCGCGTCCAACCCGGTCGCGACGTCGGTCACCGAGGTGACCGTCACCGTGGGCACCTCGCGGATCGCGGGCTCCGGCGCGGGCGTGGGTGCCGGCTCCGGCGCGGGGCTCGGGGACGTGGACGACGAGACCGCGGGCGCCGCCGCCGTGGTCGTGGACTCGTCGGGCGCGCCCGTGCACGCCGTCAACAGCACCGCACCCAACAGCGGAGCCGCGACACCGACCACGAGCGCTCGTCGTCCCACCACGCCAGTCTCCGCAACTCCCACGGACCTCGCACTGCGTCGCACCCCGCCGCACTTGTGACGGGTGGTGACGCGTGTGACCGATGGGAGCGCTCCAGGTGTCACGTACGTCCCACGTGCGGCGGCCTCGGACGGAAGCGGAGTTGCGGCACGGTGGTTGACTCTCTACATGCCGAGTACCCGCAGGGCCCTCCTCGTGGTCGACGTCCAGCCGACGTTCTGCGAGGGCGGCGCGCTGCCCGTGCCCGGCGGCAACGCCACGGCCGAGGCGATCGCCGCCTACGCGGCAGCCCACCGCGACCGCTACGACCTGGTTGTCACAACCCAGGACTGGCACATCAGCCCCGGCCGCCACTTCTCCGACGAGCCGGACTTCGTCGACACCTGGCCGCCGCACGGCGTCGCCGGCACGGCCGAGGCGGAGCTGCACCCCGCGCTGGCGGGCCTGGACCCGGACGTCAGCGTGAAGAAGGGCGCGTACACCGCCGCCTACTCCGGGTTCGAGGGCGCCGACGAAGGCGGGCGAGCGCTGGCGGACGTCCTCGACGACGAGGCGATCACCGACGTCGACGTCGTGGGCATCGCCGAGTCGCACTGCGTGCTGGCCACGACGCTCGACGCCATCGCGGGCGGGCTGCGCGCCCGCGTCCTCACCGACCTGACCGTGCCGGTCAGCGAGGAGCTCGGCGTGCGGGCACGCGAGCAGATGACCGCGGCCGGCGCGGAGCTGCTGCCCTCGTCGGACGCCTGAGGCCTAGCCGGACGCCTGACGACGGGCCGCGAGCGCCGCCTCGTAGAGCGCGCGCTTTGCGACCCCGGCCTCGTCGGCCACCGCGGCGACCGCCTCCTTGAGCCGCTCGCCCGCGTCCGCGCGCGCCAGCACGAGCGACACCAGGTCGCCGGGCTCGGCCACGCGCTCGGGCGCCCCCGCGATCACCACGACGATCTCGCCGCGCACCTCGCCCCGCGCCCACTCGGCGAGCTCCGCCAGCGTGCCCCGGCGCACCTCCTCGTACGTCTTGGTCAGCTCGCGGCACACCGCGGCCCGCCGGTCGGCGCCGAAGGCCTGCGCGGCGGCCGCGAGGAGGTCCCCCAGCCGGTGCGGCGCCTCGAAGAGGACGAGCGTGCGCCGCTCGTCGGCCAGCGCGGCCAGCGCCCTGGCGCGCTCGCCCGGGCGCCGGGGCGCGAACCCCTCGAACGCGAACCGGTCGGTCGGTAGTCCCGACAGCGCCAGCGCCGCGAGCACCGCGGACGGTCCGGGCGCCACCGTCACGGGCAGGCCCGCCGCCGCGGCGGCGGTCACCAGGCGGTAGCCCGGGTCGGACACGGCCGGCATCCCCGCGTCGGTCACGACGAGCACCGTGCCGCCCCCGGCGACCACGGCGAGCAGCTCCTCGAGCCGGCCCGCCTCGTTGTGCTCGTGGTGGCTGACCACGCGGCCGCCGATCGTCACGCCGAGCCGGCGCGCGAGATCGCGCGTGCGGCGGGTGTCCTCTGCGGCGACGACGTCGGCCTCGGCGAGCAGCCGGCGCAGCCGTGCCGACGCGTCGTCGGAGTTGCCGATCGGGGTCGCGGCCAGGACCAGCAGCCCGGCGGGCGTCGACGTCACGGCACCAGCGTCCCACGCACGGTCGACACCCCTACGATGACCGCGTGCCGCCGAACGGTCGCCACCGGGCAGAGCCCGGCCCGCCGCAGGCGCCGGCCCCTGCCTTCGAGCCGCCCCCCGAACCCCTTGCGTCCGAGCAAAGTGACGCCCTGGGGTCACTTTTCTCGGACGCTGGCACCTTCCCTCCCGTTGCGTCCGAGGAAGGTGACGCCCTGGGGTCACCTTCCTCGGACGCAGCGGGTTCGGGGGGCGAGGGTGGGGAGCGGCTCGAGCCGGTGGGCCCCGTCGAGACCAACCTCGAGCGGCTGCGCCGCCTGCTGCTGGGCGAGGCCCACCCGGCGCTGGACGCCACCCGCCGCGCCCGGCTGATCGGCTGGCTCCTGCCGCTCGCGGTGACCGCGATCGGCGGCTTCCTGCGGTTCTGGCGGCTGGACGTGCCGCACAGGCTCGTGTTCGACGAGACGTACTACGTCAAGCAGGGCTTCTCGATGATCCGGCGCGGCTACGAGGCGTCGTGGGGCGACGACCCCAACCCGCGCTTCGAGGCCGGCGACGTGTCGATGCTCGGCACCAACCCCGAGTACGTGGTCCACCCGCCGGTGGGCAAGTGGCTCATCGGGATGGGGATCGAGCTGGGCGGGGGCGTCACCAGCTCGTTCGCGTGGCGGTTCGCCGCCGCGGTCTTCGGCACGCTGGCGATCCTCATGGTCGCGCGGATCGGGCGGCGGCTGTTCGCCTCGACGGCGCTCGGCACCGTGGCCGGCCTGTTCCTCGCCCTCGACGGCGAGGCCCTGGTGCAGTCGCGCACCGGGCTGCTCGACTCGTTCCTCATGTTCTTCGCGCTCGCGGCGTTCGGCGCGCTGATCCTCGACAGACAGCAGGCCCGACGAAGGCTCGCCGAACGCGCGGCCGCCGTCCTCGACTCCGGCGGCGAGCTGAGGTGGGCGCCGGGGCTCGGGATGCGGTGGTGGCGGGTGGCGGCCGCCGTGCTGCTGGGGCTGGCGTGCGGCGTGAAGTGGTCCGGCATCTACTTCCTCGCCGTGTTCGGCGTGATGACGGTGCTGTGGGACGTCTCCGCGCGGCGCACGGCCGGTGTCAGGCACTGGTTCGCCACGGGGCTGTTCCGCGACGGCGTCCCCGCGTTCCTCACCCTGGTCCCGGGCGCCCTCGCCGTGTACCTGGCGAGCTGGTCGGGCTGGTTCGCCTCGTCGGGCGGCTGGGGCCGCCGGTGGGCCGCGGAGCACCCCGGCGAGGGCGTGACGTGGCTGCCGGAATCGCTGCGCAGCCTCTGGAAGTACCACGTGGACATGTGGCGGTTCCACAACGGGCTGGAGAGCGAGCACCCCTACGCGGCGCACCCGCTCGGCTGGATCATCCAGTGGCGCCCGACGTCCTTCTTCTACCCCACCGACGTCTCGGGCCTCACCGGCCAGGACGCCCTCGACGCGTGCGGCGCGGCGAGCTGCTCGCAGCCGATCACGTCACTCGGCAACCCGATCATCTGGTGGACCGGCGCGGCCGCCGCGCTCGTCGCCACCTACTGGCTGTTCCGCTACCGCGACTGGCGCGCCGGCGCGGTGCTGTCCGGCATCGCCGCCGGCTGGCTGCCGTGGTTCGCCTACGCGCACCGCACGATCTTCACGTTCTACTCGGTGGCGTTCGCGCCGTGGGTGGTGCTGACGCTCGTCTACGTCCTCGGGCTGCTGGTCGGCAGGCCCGACGAGGTGGACCAACGCTCGAGGCGGCGCGTGATCTGGGGCGTCGGGGCGTTCGTGGCGCTCGTCGTCGCCGTCGGGCTCTTCTTCTACCCGGTGTGGACCGCCTGGGTGATGCCGTACCAGCAGTGGCACATCCGGATGTGGATCCAGCCCTGGGTCTAGCGGTCCCAGTCCACCTGCGGCGACGCGTACCAGGCGAGCCCCAGCCGGTCCCACGCGGCCGCGTGCTGCGCCACCCGCGCCCGGAAGTCCTCCCAGTCGGTGCCCGACGACCACGCGACCTCGGCCACCGCCGCGAGCCGCGGCAGCAGCATCGACGTCACGTCGTCGAGCGTGCGCAGCGTCTCGGTCCACACCGTGGCCTCGACACCGGCCACCGCGGCGGGGTCCAGGCCCGGCAGGTAGGTGGCCGGGTCCCACTCGTAGGCGTCCCGCAGCTCGGTGTGGCCCGCCCAGTCCTGGCCCAGCTCGTCGTCCGGCGTGTGCTTGATGTCCAGGTACACCCGCGAGGCCGGTGACATCACCACGCGCGCACCGGCGTCGACGGCCGCGAGGAGCGGCGCCGGGTCGGCGCGCTCCAGCCAGTACTGGAGCACCGACCCGGGCGGCAGCGGCGCCGCCGCCGCCTCCTGCCACGCGACAACGGACCGGCCCGCGGCGTCGACGGCCGCCACCGCCGTCCCGACGAGCGCCACGTAGTCCTCGGCGCGCATCTCCAGGGCCTCGTCACCGCCGATGTGCAGGTACGCACCCGGCGTCATCGCCGCCAGGTCGCCGAACACGTCCCGCAGGAACGGCCCGGTGGCCGGCAGCTCCGGCCGCAGGCCCGAGAACCCGACCCCGATCCCCGTGTACACGGCCGGCGCCTCGCCGGACGGGGTGAGCTCGGGCAGGGCGTGCAGCGCCGCGTTCGTGTGGCCGGGCACGTCGATCTCCGGCACCACGGCCACGCCGCGCGCCGCCGCGTAGGCGACCAGGCTCGCCCAGTCCTCCGCGGTGTAGCAGCCGCCCGGGCCGCCGTCCACCGCGCTGCCCGACGAGCGCTCCGCGAGCTCCGGCCGCGACGGCAGGTCGATGCGCCAGCCCTGGTCGTCGGTCAGGTGCACGTGCAGCACGTTGAGCTTGTAGGCGGCGACGAGGTCGACGATCACCTCGACGTCCGCAACGGGCAGGAAGTGCCGGGCGACGTCCACGCAGAGGCCTCGCCAGCCGAAGCGCGGCGCGTCCTCGACCTCGGCGGCGGTCACGGTCACCGCGCCGCCGTCCACCGTGACGAGCTGCCCCAGCGTCGCCGCGGCGCGGTGCAGGCCGTCGACGGTGCGCGCCTCCAGCCGGACTCCGTCCGCCCCCGAGGTCAGGCGGTAGGCCTCGTCGCCGGCGGGCACGTCGTCGGTCAGCGTGAGCACGACGAGCCCGGCGGCCGCGGGCTCGTCGGGCGCGGGACGGACCTCCGGGACCCGAGCGCCCCCGGCGCCCAGCGCCCGGGCGACGACCGCCGCGGGCGCCTGCGCACCCGGCGCGGCGACCACCGTCGTGGCGGGGGTGACCGTGAACGCCGCCGCGTCGAGCGCCCGAGCCCGCACCGGCGCCGGCACGATCGGCAGCAGCCCGTCCACCGTCCCGGCCGAGGCGCTGTGCTGCACGTCCTCATCCTCCCATCGCCTCGGCGAGCGGATCGCCGGGACCTGTCCTACGTTCGTGGAAGGCTCGCCGAGCGGGGAAGGGGGGCCGCCATGGACCTCGGCAGGGGCTACGCGGCGAGGCGGAGACCCGCGGCATGAAGCCCCCGGTCGGGGGGCGGCGGATCTACCCCCCGGAACCGTCGCCCCCCGACCGGGTCGTCCTGCGGCGCGACACGTATCCGGCGACCGGCAGCGCGCTCCTCTCCCTCGTCAGACCACTGCGACAGGGGGACAGCGATGGACGACCAGGAGTTGCGCGTGATCGTCACCGACGAGGATGTCCGCATCGCGCGCAGGGCGTGGCTCGCCGCGCTCGACGACGACACGACGCCGGCGATCCGCGTCGCCCAGCTGCACGACGACCTGCGCCGCATGATCCGCACGCAGGCGCAGCAGATCGCGGAGGCGTTCCGCGCCGCGCACCGCGCGGCCGCCGACGACCTGCGCGCCGCCCGCGCCGCTACCCGCCTGGGCCTGCCGGCGACCGACTGACCCGGCGCGGGTCCGAGCTGTGACGTGCGGTACCCGTGCTCCGCGGCGTCTCCGTGGCCCTGCTTCTGCAGCAGGACCTCGGGGGACGAGGAACCACGAAATCGGGCGCGACCGAGCCGGTTCAGCTCCTCGGCACGTAGTCGAAGCGCTCGACGTGGGCGGTCGTCTCCGTCGATCGTCCGTTGCTGGTCGCGTACACGCCGATCCACAGCCCGAGAAGGCCTCCGGTCGCGACGCTGTCGAGCGTGCGCCCGTCGGCCACGGCGATGACCGCGGGCTCCTCGCCGGCCGCACCGGCCAGGAAGGAGTAGTCCTGCCCCCTGGCGCTCAGCCGCAGGGTCACCGGCCCCTCAGCGTCTCCCGCCAGCGTCCGCCCGCCGAGCACGGTCTCGGCACCGTTCCTTCGGTGCACGACAACGACCTTGCGCCTCTCCGGATCGTCTGCGCCCGTCACGAAGAGACGCACGTGGTCGCTCTCCGACTGACGCACGGTGAGCCCGACGTCCTCGCCCAGCGCAAGAGCCGCGCGGATGCTCGCGTGGACCTCGACGTCGACATGCTGCTGCCGCACCCCGAGGAACGCCGGAGTCCCCGGGTCGCTCAGGGTGCGCGACCGCATCCTCAGGTCCCACCCGTCGCCGTTCGGGGACGCGAACTCGGTCGCGGGCCCGCGCAGCGACGTCCACCGCGGGTCGTCGGGGTGGACCAGCCCGGACGCGCGGCCCTGGGCGATGCCGGGCCTCGCCGGGCCGGCGAACGGGACGTCGACCTCGGCGGGAACCCGTCCCACGCCGGGCGCGAGCACCGGCCAACCATCTTCCCAGACGACGGGAACCAGGAACGTCTCTCGACCGAGGTTGTAGTGGTGTCCCCCGTAGGGGCGCATACCCAGCAGGACGGCCCACCAGCTGCCGTCCACAGCCTGGACGAGGTCGGCGTGCCCGGCGCCGACGACGTCGGAGCCGCGGCCCAGGTGCCGGTGGGTGAGCACAGGGTTGGCCTTGCTGCCGACGTACGGCCCGGTCACCACGCCGGCCCGCGCGACGCACACGGCGTGGTGGAACTCGGTGCCGCCCTCGGCCGCCACGAGGTAGTACGTGCCGTCGGCCTTGTACACGTGGGGCGCCTCCGCCCAGACGACGTTGCGCAGTGCGCCGTTCCAGATCACGTGTTCCGGCCCGACGAGCGTCTTGGTCTCCGGGTCGAGCTCACGCACCCACACCTCGGTCTGGTCGTGCCACTCGGGTTCGCGGGCCAACCGGGTGCCGTGCACCCAGACCCGGCCGTCGTCATCGAAGAAGATGGACGGGTCGATGCCGTCGGCATCGAGCCATACCGGATCGGACCACGGCCCGGCCGGGTCGGTCGCCGTCATCAGGAAGTCGCCGCCACGTGCGGCGTCCCGCTGGTCCACCAGGGTGCAGACCAGCCAGAAGACCCCCTGGTGGTGCCGGACCGTGGGCGCGTAGAGCCCGCCCGAGGACGCGATGCCGTCGAAGTCGAGCTGGCCTGGCCGGTCGACCACGTGGCCGACCTGTTCCCAGCTCACCAGGTCGCGGCTGTGGAACACCGGCAGACCGGGGAAGTACTCGAACGTCGAGGTGACGAGGTAGTAGTCCTCACCGGCCCGGCAGATCGTCGGGTCGGGGTAGCACCCCGGCAGCAGAGGGTTGCGCACAACGCTCACCGGGCCACCACCTTGACCTCCACCCACCGCGGGTCGGCGGCCGCTACCTCGTGCACGCCACCCACGACCGCGACGACAAGGCGAGCCGTCGCGGTACCGGGAGGCTCGCCCCCTGCGGCGGCCTTGCCGTTGGAGATCACACCGCCGGTGGACTCCTTCGTGCTCGCCCCTGTGGCGGAGGCGGCGGCGTGCGAGCCGACCCAGACCTCGACGTCGCCGGGCTCGACGATCCGGACCATGCGTCGGTCGGAGAACGCGAACCGGGTGGTCGGCACCTGGAACGTCACCCGGCTGGATTCACCCGGGCCGAGGACGACGCGCGCGTAGCCCAGCAGCTGCGCCACGGGCCGGGTGACCGTGGCGTGCCGGTCGTGCCCGTAGACCTGGACGATGTCGGCACCCGCGACGGCGCCGGTATTGGTCACGGTGACACCGGCGTCGAACGTGCCGCCGGAACGCACCGAGGCGTCGACCACGAGGTCGCTGTAGGCGAACGTCGTGTACGACAGCCCGAAGCCGAACGGGCGCAGCGGCGTGGAGTCGGCCGACGTCACGTCCGACGGACCCCCGAGGATCGGGTGCAGGTAGGAGTACGGCTGCGCCCCGGTCGAGCGCGGCATCGACACGGGCAGCCGTCCGGAGGGGTTCACCCGGCCGGTGACGATGTCGGCGATCGCCAGGCCGCCATCCTCCCCCGGGAAGAACGCCTGAAGCACCGCGCCCGGTCGAGGCCGGGCGCCGTCGAGCGCCCAGCCGATCGCGTACGGCCGGCCGGTGAGCAGCACGAGGACCACCGGAGTGCCGGTCGCGACCAGAGCCTCGACGAGTTGGCGCTGCACGCCGGGCAGCTCCAGCGACTCGGCGTCGTTGCCCTCTCCCACGGTGCCACGGCCGAACAGTCCCGCCTGGTCGCCCACGACGACGACGGCGACGTCCGCGCCCTCGACGACTGCGACGGCCTCGGCGAATCCGGAGGTCTCCTCACCCGATATCGAGCAGCCCTCGGCGAACACCAGCTCGGGAGCGGAGACGCCGGTCTCGGCGAACGCGGTGCCGAGCCCCTCCAGCACGGTCGGGACCTCGATCCCCAGCGGAAGCTCCGGGTGGTGGGCCAGCACGTGGTTGGCGAACGAGTAGCAGCCCATCAGCGCCTCCGCGCGGTGGGCGTTCGGCCCGACCACGGCAACCCGGGCGGGCGGCGTCGCCCACTCGCCCAGCGGCAGCACGCCGTCGTTCGAGAGCAGGACCACCGACTCCTCGGCGAGCCGGCGCGCCAGCTCCCGGTGCCGCGGGGAGTCGAGGTCGACCTGCGTCGGCGGCTCGTCCTCGAACGCCTCTGGGTCGAGCAGGCCCAGCTCCTCCTTCTGCGCGAGCGCGCGCAGGACGGCCCGGTCGACGAAGGCCTCGTCCAGCAGCCCGGCGCGCACCCGGTCCCCCAGCGGGCGCAGGTAGGCGTCACCGGTGGGCAGCTCGATGTCGATCCCGGCCTGGATGGCCAGTGCCGCCGCCTCTCCCCGGTCGCGCGCCACCGCGTGCATGACCTCGAGGAACGCCACCGCGAAGTAGTCGGCCACCACGACCCCGTCGAAGCCCCACTGCTCGCGCAGCAGGTCCGTGAGGTAGGTCGTGCTCGACGCCATCGGCACGCCGTCGAGGTCGGTGTACGCATTCATCACCGACCGGGCGCCGCCGTCGCGGACCGCCATCTCGAAGGGCGGGAGGAACACGTCCGCGACTTCGCGCGGTCCCGCGGTCACCGGCGCGTGGTTGCGCCCGGCACGGGAGGCGGAGTAGCCGAGGAAGTGCTTGAGCGTGGCGTGCACGCCGGCGTCCTGCAGGCCGCGCACGTAGGCGGTGCCGATCGTGCCGACCAGGTACGGATCCTCGCCGATGCACTCGTCGACGCGGCCCCAGCGGGGGTCGCGCACGACATCGAGCACCGGGGCCAGTCCCTGGTGGATCCCGAGCTCCCTCATGGTGCCGCCGATCGCGTGCGCGGCCTCCTGGACCAGGTCGGGGTCGAACGACGCACCCCACGCGAGCGGCGTCGGATAGGTGGCCGCCTGCCACGCGGCGAGGCCGGTGAGGCATTCCTCGTGCACGAGGGCGGGGATGCCCAGCCGTGTCTCACGCTTGAGGCGGCGCTGCTCGGCCCACAGCCAGGCGGCCCGCTCGACGGGGTCGACGGGGCGCGTGCCGTAGACGCGCGTGTAGTGGCCCAGGCCGTGCTGGGTGATCTCACCGAGGCGGCCGGAGTCATCCTGGCCGGAGGCCATCTCGGACTGCATCGGCGCGACGGTGCCGTCCTGGTCCAGCCAGTAGCCCACGAGCTGGGCCAGCTTCTCCTCGAGCGTCATCTGCGCATGGAGCGCGCGCACGCGCTCCGACACGCAGGGCATGGCAAGGACGACGTCGGACACGCGGCCATTTCTCCTTTGTTCGTGACGCACGATTTCGGGGGCCGGGGCGGTGCTGGGGACACCGCGCGGGCCGGAGGCGCGCTGCGCGTCGGGCAGCGGCTCAGCCCTTGACGGCCCCGGTCAGTCCGCCGACGATCCGCCGCTCGAACAGCGAGAAGAAGACCAGCGCCGGGATCATCGACAGTGAGGTGAACGCCAGCACGCGGGCGGTGTCCACGGAGTACTGCGACGCGAACGACTGCACCCCGAGCGGCAGGGTATAGGACGTCTCGTTGCTGAGGATGAACAGGGGCAGCATGTAGCTGTTCCAGCTCGCGACGCACGCCAGGATGCCGGTCGTGACGACGCCGGGCACGGACAGCGGGACGACCATGCGCCAGAAGAACCCGAGCCGGCTCGCGCCGTCGATCGAGGCGGCCTCCTCCAGCTCCTTCGGAATTGCCCGCAGGAACGGGACCAGGATGATGATCGTCGTCGGCAGGGCGAACGCGATCTGCGGCAGGATGATCCCGGCCAGGCTGTCCATCAGGCCCAGGCTCCGGATCATGATGTACAGCGGTGTGATGGCCACCGTCATCGGGAACATCAGGCCCGCCGCGAACAGCGAGTACATCACCCCGCGCCCGGCGAAGTCGTACCGGGCGAGCACGAAGCTCGCCATCACGCCCAGGACCACGACACCCAGCGTCGTGAAGAGGCCCGCGACGACCGAGTTGCCGACCTGTCGCCAGAAGATCTCACTGCGCAGGACCTCGAGGTAGTTGCCGAACTCCCAGGTGCTCGGAAGGCCGGAGGGGTCCGCGGTGATCTGCGAGTTCGTGCGAAGACCCCCGAGGATGATGTAGATGACGGGGCCGATGCACACGCCGACGAGCAGCCATGCCACCCCGTACACCAGAGGGTTGACCCGCTCGAGCCGCCGCCTGCGCGGCCGTGGGGCCGGGCCGAGGGGCTGTGCGGCGGCGGGGGCGATCGAGATCGCGGCCATCACTTGGCGAATTCAGTCGGTGAGTGCGTCGCTTGCGTTCAAGAGTAGCATGTCGAGTTTCTCGGTGGGTTTGAGCCAGTTGAGGGTTTGGCGGGGTCGAGTGTTGAGCAGGTAGGCGACGTTGTCCAG
>Ga0255334_1000462_pt1 | contig 31617 bp, 34 predicted proteins | sample EtOH5_35cm_T3_12_FD_202080 | JGI IMG/M metagenome (GOLD analysis project Ga0255334, IMG submission 202080) | Sandy soil microbial communities from University of British Columbia, Vancouver, Canada - EtOH5_35cm_T3_129 | ecosystem: Engineered > Artificial ecosystem > Sand microcosm > Unclassified ... | reverse complement strand
AGGGGTGACTCAGAAGAAGATGTTGAATCTTCTAGAATTCGAAGAAGAAGTTGCTTCTGCTGAGGTTCCAATTCCTCAAGCGCATCAACGATTTGATTCAATGGGATGTAGGCCATTTCCGTTACCTCCGAACATTTGTTCTATATTCTAATAATATCAGAACAAACGTTCCTAAGCAACAACTACGTGGAACTCAGCCTTTAAAATAGTATATACCCCAAACGAGTAAACAATAGCTCGTTTGGGGTCTCTTTTTTGCTCTAGTAACTGCCGTGGCGGCGAGTGAGATAGACCCCCGCCCAGTGCCGAATGAACCGTTTGAGTCTGTCAAGAAATTTGTGTAACCTAGTAAAATCAACACCTGTATTTCGTAGCACCGTAGCTTGACTTGGAGCCTCTGTGGGCATGGCTTCCATGCGATATGGCAAGAGGGGGAACCTTTCTCGCCTCGGCAACCGGCCTATCATGCCCACCCTCCAAGTAAAGCTGTCTCAGCGAACATGGACACGCTCAGGGTAATACACGCTCAACTGCAACAAGATTTGCCCCCAGTTCTGGACACGCCCCGTCCACTTTCGGAGGACATCCATCGTTGCAAGATAGAGCAATTTTGAGCAGGGACTCATCGGGCGGATTCTTGAAGAAGGTCGCTAGTTCTTCCCAGTTTTGCCGCCATGAGCGTACGATGAGCGGATATTTGTCTCCCCATATTTCTTCAAAACGGTCAAGCTCTAGCTGGGCAGCTTGCTCGGTTGCAGCCTTGTAAATGGGCTTGAGGTCTGCGGTTACTTTCTTGACATCCTTGTAGGAAACGTAGCGGATGGAGTTCCGAATTTGGTGAATGACATATTTCTGAATATCAGTCTGGGTGTCGATCATACCCTAATTGGGTATCCAATTCGGCTTCCAATGCTTCTTGCAGCACATCCTTAAAGAGCTCCTTTAAGGTCGCCTGGATCTGCTCTGGGGATGCCATATTCGCCGGAGGGGCTGGCGTTGACGGGAGGGCCGTAGGGAGTGGCGTCCGGCTCCAACCCTTGTGTATGCACCACGCCTTGCTGGCAGTAATAATGACGATCGCTTCCTTCTTTTCATGCCGTGCCCGCCCGCTCTCCGTCCCGGGTCGGAGGACAAATCCCTCTGCGGGTCATTTTACGAAAAAGCGCGGCGGGGTATCCTGTAGATACAAGGCAAGCGGAAAGCAGAGAGGAAGGAATGCGATGATGGAAAGACGTCTGTATCGTTCACAGCAAGATAAACGGCTGTTTGGAATTTGTGGAGGGATCGCCCGGTTTCTGGGGATTGACTCGACGCTGGTGCGCGTAGGCGTCGTGATCTTGACAGTTTGCACCGGCGTGCCCATCCTGATTTATTTGCTGCTGATGCTGGTCATGCCCAAAGAGCCGGGCTGGTCTTATGCGGCGGAAGGATTCGATGTGTACGAGCGGCCCTACCCGAGCCACACCCGCATGAACGACCTGGATTCGGAGATTGACCGTCTCGAGAAGCGTGCATTGGTTCAAGAGGTGCAGCGGCTGCGCACCGAGCTGGGCAAGTACAAAAACATCTAAGCTGCGCAAAAGACTTCCTGTCGAGATGACGGAAGTCTTTTTTTCGCGAAAAAAGGCATGTCTGCCGACCAGGACTTAGGAAACAATGGGGATCGGCTGCATAACATGTAAGGTGGAAAATGTACATAGGGAGGGAAAGGCAGTGTATCTCGGCGTATTTGATTTGAACCAGCGTTTGGAACAGACTCGGAAAATTCTGCGGGACAAACAGCATCTGAAAAAGCTGATTGAGGAAGATATTTGCGATCTCGAAAAAGACATCCAGGACCTGGAAGCCATGGTCAACGACAAAAAAATGGCGACCAGCGCGCAAGGCTAGGCGGGAGCAAGGACGATGCCCGTAAGTTGCCGCTGCGACGTAAGATTTGGCATGGCTGGGTATGGAATGCCGAAGGGACGATGTAAAAAAGTGGCGATTGCAAGAAACGTGCAGCCAGCCACTTTTTTTTGCGCAAAAATCTTCCCGCTCGCACGCGGTCGCAGAGAATCCGTCATTTTGCCACGGCCGCATCCATCAGTTTTTCCACGATGGCGGGAAGCATCTGGAGGTCGGCGCGGCCGGTCCCGTATGTCTGGCTGTCCGCATACGCGCCTTCCATCAGCAGGCGCAGGGTAAAGGCCAGCTCGGAAGGATGGACGGCACCGAGGTCTTCAGCCATTTGAAGCAAGGTGTCATGCACACGCTGCTGATGGGCGGCGACGAGCTCCCGAACCGCATGCGACGGATCGGGAAATTCGACGGCGACATTGAGAAAGCAACAGCCCCGATAGTCGGAGCAGACCGCTTTGGCGACCAAATCCCGGAAAAACTGGATCAGCTGCTCTCTGGGCTGGGCGGGGTGCATGGCCAGGCTGTTCGTCCACTCTGTCCAAAAAGCTTGCTGCTTGCGCGTCATGTAAGCGAGAATCAGCTTGGTCTTGGAGGAGAACTGGCGGTACACGCTCATTTTGTTGATGCCCGCCCTCTCGACCACGGCGTCTATGCTGACGGCATGGATGCCCTCTTGATAAAACAGCTCTTCAGCGGCGTTTAAAATGATTTCCTGCGCCTGTTCCCGAGGGATGCGCGCGCGTTTGCCTGCGCTCATGCCGCTACGCTTTCCAGACATCGGCGACAATCTCATAGGAGCGGAGCCGGTCGGCATGCTCGAACACGGAAGTCGTGATCATCAGCTCGTCTGCCTGGGTGGAGTCCAGCAGCTCCTGCAGCCCTTTTTTCACGGTTTCAGGGCTTCCGATGATGGAGGAGCCCAGCTGGGATTGCACGGACAGCTTTTCAAACTCGCTCCATAGCGCATCCATATCGTCTACAGGCGGCTGAATCGGCTTGAGGTCGCCGCGGATGAGGTTCAGGAACGACTGGTAGTGCGTAGTGGCCAGCCGCTGGGCCCGTGCGTCTGTGTCGGCCGCCATGACGTTGACGCCGACCATGGCATAAGGCTGATCGAGCACCTCGGACGGACGAAAGCTGTGACGGTACGTCTGCAGGGCAGGCAGCGTATAGTTGGGTGAAAAATGTCCGGCAAAGGCAAAGGGCAGTCCGAGCAGTCCGGCGAGACGCGCGCTGAAGTCGCTGGAGCCGAGCAGCCAGATGGGGATGTTCAGCCCTTCGCCAGGAATGGCGCGAACGCCGGCAGGAGAACCGCTGGCACCCGGCTGCAAATAATCGCGCAGCTCTTGCAAAAGCTCGGGGAAATCTTCTCCGCCGACCCGCAGATCGCGGCGCAAGGCTCGCGCTGTGCGCTGGTCGGCGCCGGGCGCACGTCCCAATCCGAGATCGATGCGTCCGGGATACAAGGATTCCAGTGTGCCGAACTGCTCCGCAATGACCAGCGGGGCATGGTTCGGGAGCATGATTCCCCCGGCTCCGACGCGCAGCGTGGTCGTGCCGCCGGCTATATGGCCGATCAGGACAGAGGTAGCCGAGCTGGCGACGCTGGGCATGGAATGATGCTCGGCCAGCCAGAAGCGGTAATAGCCCCGCTTCTCCACGTGCCGGGCCAAATCCAGGCTGTTTTTGAACGACTGAGCGGCGTTGCTCCCCTCGACGATCAAAGAGAGGTCAAGCACGGACAGGCGAATATCTTGAAGCCGTTTGGGCGTCCGGCGTTTGTTCGCTGATGCTGGCATATAGGGAAAACCCCCTTTGAAGGTTTGTTACTGCTTAGTAACAAATGTATTTGCATCATACGAGCCGCGCCTGACCCTGTCAAGATTTCGATGTTCGGTGGAGCACATTAAGCGTAAAAAGGTCGACCTACATGGACCCTGAAAACTTTTTTTGCAACAAGTGCGCCAAGTTTTTTAAATGAATCAAATCATCGTTCACTTTACGCGTCGCACTCATTTGATTCTCCGAAAGTCCAGACAGGCTTTCAACCGATGCGACGCTTTCCTGCGTAACGGCCGAGATGTTCGTCATCTCACTGGAGATTTGATTGGATCTGGTTTCGATGTGATTCATGGACTGATTCAACTGATTGATCAGGGAGATCATTTCTGCCACGGTTGCTGTCATGTTGCGCAGGCTTGCCATGGAGCTCTCTGCCCTGGCGACAGAAATCGTCGTCGCCGGCTTTCCAATTTCGATTTGCGAAACGGAAGAGCTGCTGTCTTCCTGAATCGTATGCAGGATTTTTTTGATTTCATCAGATGCCTTGTCGCTCTGTTCCAAGGATCTCGTACGATCTCCATCTTTGCCGGGAGTGACGATCCTGCCATGTGTTGGAGATGTCCATCTGTATGGTCGGTTGAGCTACTCACTCCAATTCATCCAAGCGCCCACATACAGATGAATCTTCCATGTGCCAGTTTGAATATGTACTGTACATCCTAATATTATAGAGTGAATGTGAATTTCTTCACAACCGGAACATGTCAAATAGTAGAAAATTTATCAGGAACGCTTGTCGCGGCGGAGCAGATTTCAGGCATCCGGCAAAAAAGGCCATCCAGTAAACTCTGGATAGCCTGATCACAAGAAAAAGCCCGCGTCCGAGCTTTTTCCTATTTCTTTTCACTGCCTGCCTGCTTATTGTTTGGTCAAAATGAGCGGGCCGTCCGCCGTGATGGCGATGGTGTGCTCGTATTGCGCCGAGAGCTTGCCGTCTCGGGTGCGCGCTGTCCAGCCATCCGCATCGATTTTGGCGTGATACGTACCGATGTTGAGCATCGGCTCGATCGTGATGACCATGCCTTCCTTCAGGCGCTGGCCGCGTCCGGGAGGGCCAAAGTGCGGCACGTACGGTTCTTCGTGCATCTCCTTGCCGATTCCGTGGCCGGTGAAGTCACGGACGACAGCGTACCCATTGGCTTGCGCATACGTCTGGATGGCGTGGGAAATGTCCCCGATGCGATTGCCGACGACGGCCTGCTCGATCCCTGCGTACAGCGATTTTTCCGTGACCTCCAGGAGCCGCTTCGCTTCCGGGGAGACCGTACCGACTTCGTATGACCAGGCGGAATCGGCCAGCCAGCCGTCTTTGCGCACGACCATGTCGATGGTGACGATGTCGCCGTTCTTCAGCGGTTCTTTTTTGGGAAATCCGTGGCAAATGACATCGTTGACGGACCCGCAGGTCGCGTACGGATAACCGGAATACCCTTTTTGCTCGGGGGTCGCCTCATGTTTGGCCAAAAATTCTTCCACGAATTGGTCTATGTCCCAGGTGGATACGCCAGGACGAATGATTTTGGCAATTTCCCGATGGCATGCGGCCAGTATCTTGCCTGCGGCGCGCATTCGTTCGATTTCTTCCGATGTTTTGAGGATAATCATCGATTCTCTCCTTGTCCTCGCTTTTCTTTCGCAGCGCCCCGCCAACAGCTTGTCGGAGCCATGTCTTCTACTCTGCTTCCTACAATATATAGTGTAGACCCATTTCCGGCTAATTGCCACCGTGAAAACAGCATGGTAGGATGAGGAAGAAACAATCAACCTGGGGGTAGGTAGGATGGACAAGTTTCAGGAACATCTGGCGAACTACCAGAAGCATGTTAAGGAAGACGTGGAAAAGCGCGTTGCTTTTATTCGGGAGCAAGTCGACGGACCAGGCCTGGGCGGAGCGGTTGTGGGCATCTCCGGCGGGATTGACAGTGCCGTGACAGCTGCGCTCTGTGTACGAGCCCTGGGACGGGACCGGGTGATTGGCGTCTGGCTGCCGGCGTACTCCCAAGATGTGCATGCGGAAGATGCCCAAAAGCTGGCGGACGCCATCGGGCTCAATCTGGTGACAGTCAATGTCGGAGCGGCGTTCGACTCGCTCGTGCCGGAGATCGAAAGCGTGCTGCCGCTGGGTGCCAAGACCAAGGGCAATACAAAAGCGCGGCTGCGCATGACGTCCCTCTACGCGATCGCCAACCAAAAAGGATATCTCGTCGTGGATACGTGCAACCGCAGTGAAGTTCACGTGGGATACATGACCAAGGGCGGAGATGGACTGGCCGACATCAATCCGGTAGCCAGCCTGACCAAGCACGAGGTGCGGATTGTGGCTGCCGAGCTGGGCGTGCCGGATTCGATCATGACGAAGGCGCCATCCGCCGATTTGTGGGAAGGCCAGACGGACGAGCAGGAAATGGGCTTTACCTACGAGGATCTGGACCGTCTGCTCATTACCGGGGAGACGAGACCGGAAGCAAGAGAACGCATCGAGTACCTCCACCGCATTTCCGAGCACAAGCGCAGCATGATGCCGGAAATATAATGGATGGCAGTGTGAGCCAATAGTTGATTATTGGGTGATTTTGTACGATAATAGAGGTCATGCACGAATCTTTCAGAGAAAGAGGTGGAACAGATGTCGACTACAGAGTTGATGCTGAGAACAAGTTTGGAAGGACGTGTGAAGCGTACGCTGCAAACGTATTTCCGTCGCACCAACCTCGTTTTGGTCAGCGAAAGCCTGGGAGCGAACGGCCTGTCCCCAGAGCAAGTGGAAGTAACCATGGAGCTGTTGAATCAAGACTTGACCGTTGCTGAAATCATGGAGCAACTGCGGGATAAAGGCTACTTCGCATAAGCGCACGCACAAAATGAAAAGACCGGTCTGACGCCTCTACAGTCAGAACCGGTCTTTTTTTGCATGAGCAGGCAAGACGTAAAAAGGCTTTGCCGCGCACAGGTTTGGCAAAGCCCGGATGTCATGTCATTGTGCAGCGTGGATGTTGAGACGGACGCCGGCTCAAGGCAGCGAATCCGCTGTCTTTTTCAGGAAGTGGTGCGAGAGAGGGAACGGCGCATTTTCCTTCGGCGGTACAGCTGCAGCGCCGCGTAGACGAGAAAATAGCTGGCGACCGCGACGACGAGCCCCACGACCGCGCTGCCGGTAAAGTAGGCGAGGCCCTTGTCTTTCATCCAGAACAGCCACTTTTCCCAGGGGGGCATATGGCCGTAAACGAGCTGCTCATTGATCGGTTTGCCGACGATCGCATATCCGATCTTGTAGTTGATGACCATGAATACAGGCAAAACGAGCTTGCCGATGACAAAGGCAATCAATCCGGCGGGCAGGCTGGCACGAAACAATTTGATCAGAGGAAACAGCAAGAGGAACGCCAGACCAAAGGTAGGCAATGTAATGAATTCGACGAAAATGCCGACGGAAAAGCCGCGAGCGACAAAAGAAGGAGCACCCTTCATGCGAATCAGCTTGTAGTATTCATACTTCAACTGGCGGTAGATTTTTTTCCGCATCCGGCCTGTCCCTCGTTTTTCCCGTTTCGATTTTTTTACTCTCATTCCAGCGAATCGACCTTTGGAAAGCCACGGCACTTGTCCATGATTTCAGCATTTTTCTACAAAAAGTTTATTCATGCCGAACGAAAAGGTGTGGCCACACTCCTGCCCTTTTTTCTGTCAAGGGAACTACGTAAACGTACACCGAGGCAAACAGAAAGTCAACCGGACTGATTTGAGAATGGCGCAGTCTTTTGGCATAATGGTAGGAAGGCAGACATGCCGGAAAAGTGGTGACGAATGTGGAAGAGATGATCTCGTCTTTTGGCGGATACATTACACAGTATGGATACGGAGCTCTGTTTGGCTTGCTTTTTCTGGGGATTCTGGGAATGCCGTTGCCAGAAGAAACGCTGCTCGTTTTTTCCGGGTTTCTCGTCTCTACGGGCAATCTGGAGTATTGGCCCACCTTTCTCGTCTGTTTTCTCGGCTCCGTGACAGCGATGACGACTGCCTACTGGATCGGCAGGGCGCTCGGGTTCGCGTTCCTGGAGCATTACGGAAAGCGGTTGGGTATGGGGTATGCCGTCTACAAGAAGACGGAGGACTGGTTCAATCGGATCGGAAAGTGGGCGCTGCCCGTGGGCTATTTCATCCCGGGGGTCAGGCAGTTCAGCGCTTATTTCGCCGGGATTACCCGTCTGCCGTTTCCTAGCTTTATGATGTACACGTATGCAGGCGGCTTCTTTTGGAGTTTTTTGTTTGTCAACGTCGGCTGGCAGCTCGGGGCGCGCTGGGATGAAGTGTTTGGCGGGCTGTCCCGCAATCTCGCCATCTTCTTTTTGGCCGTGCTTGCTGTTATCGCCACGTGGTCATACCTTCGCCATCGCAGCAGTATGGCGAGAAAACCGAAACGGGAGGAATCGCAATGAACGAGGAAGATCGCAAACCAGAAGAGAATGAGGGATCGCAATTGCCTGCCCTGCGCCAGTCGGAAGAGCTCATCCCTGTTGTCCTGCCGGAAAAGCACCAACGCTTTTACGACAAGCTGCGGGAAAAAATCGAAGCGTTCATCAAGGACAAGGGCGTCAATGAAACGGCAGCGAGCTATATTTTGCTTGCGCCCGATCTGTTCGTGCTGCTCGCGCGACTGATGCTGGACAAGCGTGTGAGTGTCCAGTCGAAAGCGATAGCCGGGGTAGCGGTGGCGTATTTCATCACGCCTGTCGATTTCATCCCGGAAGTGATCGTCGGGGGCTTTGGCCTTCTCGATGACGTGATTCTGGCTGTCTACGCGTTGCGGCGCATTCTGGCGGATGCGGATGAAGCGGTCGTTCGCGAGCATTGGAACGGGCAAGACGATCTGCTCGGCGTCATCACCAAGGTCGTCAAATCGGCGGACGATCTGGTCGGCAAAAAGATCGTCAAAAAACTGGAAGAGACGCTGTTTCGAAAAAAATAGGCTGGGATGGGAGACGAGATGAGATTTTTGACAGAGTATCAGGAGGGGGAGCGGGTCGTCGCGTTCTGCCTGGTTAAAGCAAAGGAGGCGGGGGTGGCCAGCAACCAGAGCGAATACCTCAATCTGGAGCTTGGCGACCGCTCCGGCACGATCATGGCCAAGCTGTGGGACGTGAGCCCGGAAATAAAGGAAGCGATCACGGTCAAATCCGTGGTCAAGATCGATGCCACCGTGCAAAATTACCGGGGGAAAAAGCAGCTGGTCATCCAGCGCATCCGCCCTGCTTCTGCGGCGGACGAGGCGCACATGGAGTCGCTGATTCCCGTCTCGCCTGTGCCGGTCAACGAATTGTGGGACAAGCTTGCAGCCGCCATCCAAAGCTTGCAGAGCAAGACGCTGCGGGCGATCATCGAGGAGGCGTTGTCCGATGAAGAAATCAGCGGGCGGCTACGCTACTATCCGGCAGGCGTGCGCATGCACCACAATTACTATCACGGACTGCTCGAGCATATCGTCTCGCTGCTGACGGCTGCGGAGCGGCTGTTGCTCCTCTATCCGCAGGTCGACAGGGATGTCCTGTACGCTACCTGCATCATGCATGACATCGGCAAGCTGTATGAGCTGTCGGACCCGATCGCGCCTGACTACACGACGCCCGGACAGCTGATCGGTCATTTGGTGATGGGAACAGAGATCGTGAGCGGCATCTGCCGCAAGCTGAACATTCCGCTGGGAGACGCGGAAGTCTTGCACCTGAAGCATTGCATACTCAGCCATCACGGCGAGGTGGAAAACGGCTGGGGCAGCGCGGTATCCGGCAAGACGCCTACTGCGGTGCTCTTCCATTACCTCGACCAGATCGACAGCAAGATGAACGCCCTGGGCCAGACTCTCGCTGACGCGGGCGAGGAAGAATGGGCTTATGCGGGAGTCCTCAAAAGAAAGGTATGGCGCGGCTATTGAGCGAAAGTGGCGGGGCCGTCTGGCAAGGTGTGCACCCCAAGCGAAGACAGCCTCTCCCGTGCGATGATCGATGCCCATAGCGGCGGCGCCGGGCGCAGCTGGCTTCCCTGGGACGGAATAGCAAAGCAAGCCTGGCATGGCCCGCGACGGCTGTGGCCAGGCTTTTTTCGCGGCGGTCTGCCCGCCTAATTATCCGAATTGAGAAACACTTCGGGGCAGGTAGGATTTTTTTTCTTTTTGTAGAATAACTCTTTTGATTCCCATTTGAAGTGGCAAACAATGCCGGTCACGAGAAGGAGAAAGTTCATGAAACGGCCAACCTATACCCTACCAAGTTTTGTGAAAAAGGTATTCCGGTCCGGTGAGCGCTCCCTCCCCCGCACAGAAGTCTGCTCCCGCATGGAAGCGAACGAGCTGAATGCACATCTGCATCTGGACAGCGAGGCACTGCTTGACAAAGTGCTGGGTCTAAAGCAGTCGCCCGTACGGGTAGGGAGCTCGGAAGCGATTGTGGAATTAACCTTTCAACCTCACCAGTTGTTCGATCTGGCCTACCGTTTTTTGCGCGACACGCTCACGCCGAAAAAAATGGAGCAGATCGTGGCGGAAATGCGTCGCCAGACCCAATTTGGCTGGAATCAGATTCAACGGCTGCTGCAGCTGGAGAAGGATCCGCGCTTTGTGCAGTACCAGGGCGATCCGCGCTGGTTTTTAGCCGAATGGACGCTGGGCAACGATCAAGTCTTTGCCTTTTGCCAGGAAAACGGCATCACGCAGGTGACTTCTCGCTCCCTGATTCATTTTCTGGAGCAAAAAGTGGGAATGGCGCAGGATGCGGCTTTCTTGCCGGTCCTGGATGATCGCTTCCGGATCGATGGAGAACGACTGTACATCATTGTTCGCAACGAAGAGCCACTGGAAGAAGAGTCGGCGGTACAGGAAATGGCCGTCACCGCCGCTTCCGAAACGATAGCGACAACCAGGGAAGAAACAGAAGCAACGCCGTCTGAACCGGTACATACCGTACAGCTTTTGAAAGGACACCACGAATCAACGGACACGAAGGAGGAAAAGACAATGAATACTACCGTTTCCGATCGACAAGTTTTGCAAGAGGTTCAAGAACTGCTGCAGCAGGCAATCAGCCGTCTGGAATCCCGTCAGCAAGAAATGGCGCAGGAAGTGGTCGGCTATTTTCAACAAAGCAATATGCAAGCTATAGAAGTGCTGATGAAAGAGAAACATAAGCATGAGCAAGTTGTTCTCGGCATCAAGCAGGTGCTGGCTGCCAGTGAAGAGCAATGAGCAACGTTGAGGCTACAATCCGGTTGGAGCAGAGGTTTGCCTTGCTGCGCGAAGTCATCGCGAGCTATCGGATTCGGCTTCAAGAAATGGAGCAGGAAGTGGTGCAGCTTTTCACCACGAACCAGCTCTCTGCTATTTCTGCATGCATGGGCGAGAAGCAGCGCATCGTCAGGCTGATGAACCGGCTTGAGCAGTTCATCCATCAGTGGGAGAACAGCAGCGATGTGGGGATCGTCCATGAATCAAAGCGAGAACACTTGAACACATGAAGAAAAATGCGGTAAAATAGGGGGATTGTGCAGGATTCCCCGCGCATGCCGCGTGGGATGGAAAGGAGATTCAAACCCTCTATGTCTGTAGGAAGAAACGAATTGTGCCCCTGCGGGAGCGGGAAAAAATACAAAAAATGCTGTGGCGTGGTCACTCCGATCACAGAGCTGCGCAGCCGTCACGAACAAAAGCTGCAAAAAGAATACGCCGGCTGGGTCGAGCGTTTGAACCACTTTGTGGGTGGAAATGTGACCGCTGAGGCGATCCAGGAAGCGCGCAGCCGCTTTGCCGAAGAGGTCGGCCTGGCGGAAGAGCGCATCATGCGTCCGGAGTGGGCAGCGCATTTCTTCAACTGGTGTGTGCTCGATGTGAAAACTGGGGGCAGCACCTTGCTGGAAAACTACGTAAAGCAGCATGGCCGCCGAATGGAGCCGGACCTGCGGCGAGCTTTTTCCCGGCTGCATCTAAACGTATACGAGGTGCTGGAGGCCGACCGTGATGTATTGACGGTTCAACAGCCGATCACCCAGGAGAAGCACTACTTGCTGCGCTCCAACAATCTGCAGGTGGAGCCGGGGCAAATGATCGTCGGACGCCTGCTGAATCTGGGGCTGCGCGACATGCTGTTCTCAGGCAGCATCGTTTTGCAGCCGCATGTGAAGCAAGCGCTGCTGGAATGGCTCAGAGAGCACCCGGAAGTGGAAGAAGCGGCGGGCGATTCGAACAAGCGGGTGTATACGACGGATTTGTACCGCTTCATCGTTCAGTTCGGCGAGAAAGGCAACGGTGCAGGCACAGAGGAAGATTCCCTGCTTCGCCGCACCTACGCCGTCACGAACCGCGGCGAGTTGATCGCGGAAATGGAGGCGACGCGTTCCTTCGAGCTGAAGCGGAAGGACAGCACGAGCGAGATCTGGGTGTATGCGACACGCAAGGAGGAGTATTTGTTCCCGGCCTTGAAGGGAGCTCTGCTGGAACTGTACGAGGTGCAGGCAGAAGTCATGTTCCAGGATGACAAAATCATGCTGGAGGGCTTCGCGCCGCAGCTGGATGAAGTGGCAGACCTGCTGCAGCTGCATCCGCTGCAGGACGAGACGGAAATTCGCGTCCTGACCTCGACCGGCTCCAAGCTGTCCAAAGGCACGCTGTTCATCACCAGCCAGCCGACCTTGCCTCCCAAAGTGCTGCAATGGGCTGTGCAAACATACTTTGCGGAAAAATGGCTGGTCACGCCGCACGCAGCGCTGGATGAGCTCCCTCCTATTTTGGTGGCGGCTTCGGACAAGGAAGAGCTGCACGGCAAGCTGCAAAGCCTGCTGGAACAGATGGAGCAGGACAGCAAGCTGGGCCAGGGAATCGCGCGGTTCATCCGGATGGACTTGCTCCGCCCGCGTCTGACGCTGAAAAACGACAGCCTGCACATCAACAACCTGCTGCGCCGTCCGCTGATTGAGGGATTGCCGGAGAGCGTCTATACGGTACACCCTGATCGTCTCGCGGACATCAGCCGCTTTGTGCAGGAAATGACAGAAGGCAAGTCGGAGGCGACGATCAAAAAGTACGACGAGGTCATGAACAACTTCCGTTCCTTCGTCCGCGGCGCTTTCGGCCCGAACTTTACGTGGGATCAGCTGCGCAAGGAAGATCTGGCGTACTTCCTGGTGCGCGATATCTACACGCGCACGGATGCGACGACCAAGACACTGGCCGCGAATCTGCTGTCTGTCCTGACCGCGTTCTTCAAGTGGCTGGACAAGCAAGGCGCCGCCAGCATCCACGGAGCGGTACAGTCCTTGTTTGCCGAACTGAAAGAATCGCTTCCCGAAGTGTATCGTCTGCGCAGTCTGCTGGAAAAAGAGGCGAGCCAAAATCTGTTAGGCCAAACGAGCGGCCTCGGTCAAATTGCCGAGGAAACGCTGCAACTGGTCGAGCCGGACAAAAACGGCTGGGTCGCCAAACGCAAAAACGGTGAAAAGCTCAAGCTGGCGCTGGAGGCAGATGCCGGCCAGGTGCTGGCATCCGACTGGCTCATCGCTGGACTCTTTGGCCAGACGGAAGGCGGCGGCTGGAAGGTGTACGGCACACCTGAGCTGTATCCGCCAGTCGTTGCCCAGATGCTTGGCGCTCCTACTGGCGTGCTGGTCTAATCCATAAAAAAAGGTGCTCCCAAGCAGAGGCTTCTGCCAGTGGGGCACCTTTTTTTGCTTTCTGTGCTGGGGAAAGCCAGGTTTTTCCATGCAACGAGCTCATGCAGGAAGCAGCCGGGCAAACGGGATGAAAAAGGGCCATTCCTGTTGCGGAACAGCCCTTTTGCAGCAGATGCGAAGTGCTTGCTCATTCATAGCCGCTGCATCGCGCGGCTCTTATGTGCGCGCCCATTCCCGGACGGTTCCATCCTTCGGCAGGAAAAACCCGAGGAACCCGATCAACGGCAACAGCGAACAAAGCGTGATGACAAACGTCAGGCTGAATGTGTCGGCGAGGTAGCCAAAGGCGAGGCTCCCCATGCCGCCCATCCCGAAGGCGAGGCCGGTGATGAGACCGGATACAGTCCCGATGCGTCCGGGAAGCAGCTCTTGCGCATACACGACGGTTACGGAAAAGCTGGACAACAGGATGAGCCCGCTCAAAAAGAGGACAGGGTACGTCCAGATGCCGGAGACGTAGGGCGTCAGGATCGTCAGTGGAACAGCGCCGAGCGTCGAGATGATCAGCAGGTTGCGTTTTCCGAAGCGGTCGGAGAGAGGGCCCCCCAGGAATGTTCCGATCGCGCCTGCCAGCAGGAAGCCAAAGACGACGATCTGTGCATGCGAATACTCGACTCCTTTGATGTACATCAGGTAAAACTGGTAAAAGCTCTGAAAGCCCGCATTCATCCAGGAGCGGACCGTGACGATGAGAATGAGCAGACCCAGGGCGATGAACCGTTTTCTGCGATGGTTGTACGTGACTGGGCCGGACACCGCTTTTTTCATGCGCTGCTGGGTACGGTACCAGAGCGCGACGTAAAGCAGGACGCCGCTGGCGAGAATGGCAGGCAGCAGGAACCACTTGGCACCTGTCTGTCCCAGGTTGGCGAAGACCAATATGGTCATCAGCGGGGCGAGCGCTTGACCGGCGTTGCCTCCTACCTGAAAAATGGACTGTCCCAGGCCTCTGCGGATTCCGGAGGCCTGATGGGCAAAACGGGATCCCTCCGGGTGGAATACGGCGGAACCGATGCCCACGCAGGCGACCGCGATCAGTACGAGGTAATAGTCTCCGGCAAAAGCGAGCGCGAGCATGCCGAGGCCGGAAATGAGCAAAGCGAGAGGGGGAAGAAACGGGTGCGATTTCCGGTCGGAAAAGTAACCGACGACAGGCTGCAGGACAGAAGAAGTAAGATTCATCACAAACAGAATAAGTCCGACTTGCGTAAAGCTCAAGGCGAGGTTTTTCTCGACGATCGGAAGCAGGGCCGGAATGACGGCTTGCAGGCTGTCGTTCAGCAAGTGAGCGATACTGATGGCAAAGAGCATCCGGTAAATCGTAGGGGCCGCGCTACCCGTAGGTGACGCATGGATAGGTGTCGTTGTGGCGCTCATATGGTTCATCTCCATTTTTCCTATGAAAAACGATCGGCCGTTTTTCTGTTTGTCCGTGCATCCGTTCAGGGCGACGGTTTTGTTCTCACTTTAGCATGGAACTCGCAAGCCGTCATCCATGTAACTGTGGCATATGGAAGCTGGAAATAATGGATGGAAATCGCAAAGGGAACTTTGCCAGCAGGTAGGTAATTGAACAATTGCTATCGAAAAAGAGGGAAGAATGAAAAAATGGTGCAGTGGCTGAAGAACGCGACCGAGTGAATCGGCTGGGAGGGGTGCATGTATGTTGGAGAGGATGCGTCTTTGCGCTCGTTGGCAGCATGGATGAACTGGAGGCGTTGAGCAGTCAGCCGCTCCATTCCTGTCAGGATGTCGAAAGGTGCACGCAAGGATTGATCGCAGAGGGGATCGGCCAGGTGATGGTCATCTGCGGCGAAGCAGGCCTTTTCCTGTGCAAGGAGACGGAAGCGCTCTGGCTGCCGGCTCCGCCCGTCCCGGTCCGGGAAGCGGCAGGGGACACCTTTGCTGCCGGTGTGATCTACGCCCAGAACAAGACCTCGCACTTGGCGGAGCAGGCTGCCTATGGGATTGCCCTCGCGGAAATGAGCGTCGAAAGGAAAGGGAAGTACGACCTAAGCGAGCTTCTCCAGCGCATGGAGTCCTTGGCCTCCAACCCGATCCGTGTCACGAACCGGGAAGCGGAATGAGATAACGGATCTTGCGCAGACTACCGGGTAGCTTCATAACAAGGAGGAGTGTACCCGTGGAAAAGAAGTCGAATGATGTAAACGGCAAACAGGAGAGTCACGTGCGCCAGGGCGGCGATTCGCACCGCTCGACACAGAAGCGTCCGGAAGGTCCTGTCCAAGGCTTCAGCCAGGCGCCGCGCGGTTTGCAATAAGCCTGCAGCCGCGCCATCCACTTTGGCCCCCATCGACAAAAAGATGGGGGTTTTCTGCGTAGAGGGAACATTTTTCTACAAATGCAGACAATGGTATGATACAATACCGTAATCAGAGTATTACCATCTGCAGGAAAATTGGGTGCATCATGTCGAGTGGCACCGTTCACAATTGTGCCTCTGTTTCTCTTTTCAAAAAGCGTGCGCGAACAAGGAGACTGATACATATGCCAGAAACGGTGACAAGACGCGCCTCCGCTCCCCGAAAGAAGCAGCCGGGACGCAGTCGCAAATTTCGTAGATTTGCTGTGTTATTTTGCTTGCTCGCTCTGCTCACGGTAGGCGGTGCTGCGGCCGGAGCGATTTATTGGAAAATCAATGACACGCTGGATACGGTGACGAGACCAAACGATGGCTTCACATCCCCAGTCTCGCAAAATATAGACCCGGAGTACCACAACGACAAGCCGATGTCCTTTATCATCCTCGGCTCTGACAGCCGTCCGGAGACAGGCTCGATGAATACGGACGTCATGATCGTCGCCGTAGCCAATCCGTCCACGAAAAAAGTGACGATGGTCTCCATCCCGCGGGATACGAGGGTCAAGATCCCGGGCTATCGCGATTATCACAAAATCAATTCCGTCTACGCCAACGGCGAAGCGGAACGCCGTCAGGCAGAGCGCAACAACCAGACGCCGACGGAAGATGGCATTTCCCTGACGAAAAAGACAATAAACGAGATTTTGGGAATTCCGATCGAGCATTACGTAGCGATCGACTTCGATGGATTCAAGGCAGTGATTGACGAGCTGGGCGGCGTGGAAGTGAATGTAGACCGCAAGCTGGTCTACGATGATCCGACAGACGACACGCACATCAACCTGAACCCGGGCTTGCAGACACTAAATGGCGAACAAGCTCTGGGCTACGTCCGCCACCGCCATGACAACCGCGGCACGAAATACTTTTCCAACGACTTCGACCGCAACCGCCGCCAGCAAGAAATCATCAAGGCTGTCGTGGACAAGGCTGCCTCGGTGGAAGGCTTGACAAAAATCCTCAACATTCTCGATGTTGGCGCGAAAAACATACATACAGACCTCTCCAAGAATCAAATCAAGGGACTGGCTTATGATTTCAAAGGCTTCAGCTCTTCGATGGTGACCGCTCTGGACAACGGCGCTTACTGGCAAGGCGGATACACCTATCTGGAAAAAGACAAGCTAGAAGCAATCCGCAGCTCGCTGCAAGCGGAAATGGGGATCACCGACAGCGTGGTTGCCCAATTGAACAATTCCCCCGTGCTCGGTTCCAGCGAAGCGGCTGTAGCAGCTTCCAGCAGCACCACGACGAAGGCCAAAAAGAAAACGACCCATTCTGCGGCACCTGCGACCAAACCGAAAGCGCCTGTCGCAGAGGAGCAGGAGATGGCGGAAGCGCCTGTGGATGCGCCAGAGGCTGGAACGGCGCCGCCACCGGATGTTGTGAGCCCGTCCCTGCCAGAACAGACGCAGCCTGCAGATTCCGCGAATCCGGCGGGAGCAGCGCCTGACGCGGGAGCGACCCCGCCGCCGGACATCGTCCAGCCGCCGCAAACGGACGCGAATTCTGCTCCAGACTCGACCCATTCGAAAACCAATTCCTAATCGGACCAGACACCCGTGCTGCCAAAAAGAGCGGGTGTCTGGCTTTTTACGTGTTTAGGACCACGGTAGCTATTTTTTTGCTTATACTCGTCCTACATACTTATTTTCAGAAAGTTTTTTAATAAAATATTGTAAGGAAAGGTTTAGAAATCACCAAATACATGGTACAATAATAATATATAATAAGACAGATTAATCAGATAATTAATAATCTATTTTGACTGGAGGGATTTGGATGACGATTTTCTTGGTGAACCTGTTTCTGGTAATTGCTTTTGTGTACCTGATCAGCCGCCAACAAAATGAAGAGTTTGTGTATGACGAAGATTTTTTCCTCCAGAACCCCTCAGCCCTCGAAGAATATCAGCAGATGCCGATTGATTTTCAACACGCCTTTTTCCGCAAGCACAAAGAGTGGATCAAGGAAAAATATATGCGTGGGGAGAGCTACATTCTAGGCTACTGCCCGAACAAGGAAGTTCGCCGAGCCTGGCTTTCCGAATTTATGAATCAAAAAAATATGAACAATTCGCCTACCCCTTCCTCGTGAAGGGGTTTTTCGTTGAGCGGCCTGGCATGCTATACTGCTGGGAGAGCATCAAAGCGTGTGAGAGGAGCAATGACGTGCTGCAATACTTGGTGGAGCAACTAAATGAACATCTCTCCCTGCATGGAACGATCATGGACGTAACCTTGCGTTCGGATCAGTCGCTGGTGGAGGAAGAAGAAATACGGGAAGTCATTCTCTCGTTCGCAGAGGCAGAAGCGGAGGGAAAGCCGCAGGCAACCATCCATCTGTTTGAACTGGGGGACGGGAACAGCTGCGAAGTGGAAGTGGAAGTGGAGTATGGAGCGTGCGGTGAGGCCGAACAGACTGAACGGACCGACTCGTTCTGGGAACAGGCGAGAGCGCTCGTGCCGGAGATTTCCTTGACGGAAAAACGCCGTTATGTGGAGCCGGGACTGTCGGCGCAAGCTGCGCTCATGCTGGATTATCACTTCGTCGTGGCCCAGCCGCAGACGGAGGCGGAGCAGCAGCGATTGACGCACGCACTCGAGCGGTTCGCCGCCGACCTCGGCAAGCTGGTGCGCCTGTCCTGATGGCAGGAATTCCAAGCCTCCGACGAGAATGGTTATAAAAATAAATGAGTGTTCAGTCTGATCGACGGAGCCAAGGAAGCGGGAGAGCTGGACGCCAAGCGGGCGATTTACGAGGGCGCTGCAGTGGGCAGGGCGATCTGACTCCTCGGAAGAAGTGATTCTTTATTTCGAAAATAATGAATGTAGTGTATGATGAAAGGAGATGTCATCTTTTCAGAAGTTTTGTCGAAAGACTTTTCAACGTACTTAAATTCTTGCAAAATGATAACATATTGCTCAAACTTATTTGATTGGGGGCACTCGCCTTGATGAATCATAATGGCATACTGCTGGGAAAACGTCACTTTTTATACTCCATCGAGCCGTTAATAGAGGTAGAGGGCTGGACGCTTACCATTGCCCCGGGCTTTAAGGTGATCGCAGGAGGCAGTGCGAACCCCCTGCAAACATTGATCAGCGTATATCGTGAAAATGAAAAGCTGGCCCAGCTTGTTCTCCACCATAGACGCTCTGATTCCGATGTGACGGTGCAGGCAGTCTCCAGCGAGATCCTGTTGGAAATCGCCCCGGCGACGCGAACCGTAAGTGTGGCAGAAAAGCAGTAAGGCGCTCTTGGCGGAGTGCTTGTTGTACAGAGAAGAAGGGATGAGATCCTGATCCGTATAAATGCAGCTTGGGCTCCGCCAAAGGCATGGCGGAGCCAAGTTTTCGAATGGGACCGATCAGGCAGCAGACTAACCCGAGGCGTAGGAGGCAGCAATGATGAAGTTGAACGAATGGACACTGGGCGCCTTTCACCTGACATGGCTGAAGGGCGGGCTTACCCAGCTGGATGGCGGAGCGATGTTCGGCGTCGTGCCAAAGCCGCTGTGGAGCAAAAAATACCCGTTTAATGAGAACAATCAGATTCCCCTGCGTGCCGACCCGATTTTGCTGGAGGCGCACGACAAACGGATTCTCATCGAGTCAGGGATGGGGAATGGACGGCTGACGGACAAGCAGAAGCGCAATTTCGGACTGGTGGAGGAATCCCAGGTCGTCGAATCACTGGCGGCAAAAGGGCTGACTCCCACCGATATCGATATCATCATCATGACGCACATGCATTATGACCATGGCAACGGGCTGGTGACCTGGCAGGACGGTCAGCTCGTCTCTACTTTTTCGCGCGCTGCCATTTACGTCCAGGAGCAGGAGTGGGCGGAGATGCGCGAGCCCAACATCCGCTCCCGCAACACCTACTGGGAGGAAAACTGGCGCCCGATCGAGCAGCAGGTGCAGACGTACGGGGAAGCGCATGAGCTGCTGCCGGGAATCACGCTCCACCATACCGGCGGCCACAGTCAGGGACATGCCATCGTGCGGCTGGAGAGCGAAGGACAGCTGGGACTGCATCTCGCCGATATTCTGCCGACCCATGCTCACCAAAATTCGCTGTGGGTGATGGCGTACGACGACTACCCGATGACCTCCATTTTCGCCAAGGAACAGTGGGTCAAAGGCGGAATCGAGCAGGGAGCCTGGTTTACGTTTTACCACGATGCCATCTATCGCGCCGTGAAGTGGAATGAGCGAGGCGAAATCATCGAGCGTCTCGATGTGGAGCTGTGAGGAGAAACCGGGTGAATGCCCGGTTTTTTTGCCTTGTATCGAAAGTTTGATGAACGTCATAGAAATTTTTCATCATCCAAAAATTTTGAATGCTCATTGACGAAGCCGCTCCCTCCCTCTACAATGAGTACAGCATAGAGCATCTGTTCTGGTAGGAACAGAACGGCTGCGCAAGGGAGAGAGCGTTCATGGGGAAGGTCGCATCGCTGTTGAGGGAGTTTCATCCCATCGTCTGGTCGCTGGTGATCGGAACGGTTTTTGTCAGGGCAGCCAGCTCGATGAGCATGCCGTTTTTGTTCCTGTACTTGTCCAACCATACCGATATGGATCTGGCGATGATCGGGCTGACGATCGGCGCCGGTCCGCTCGCGGGCACGGTGGGAGGGTTTATCGCGGGGACCTTGTCCGACCGGATCGGGCGAAGGCGGGTCATGCTGGGAGCCCTCTACGTGTGGACGCTGGTGTTCGTCGGATTTGCGCTCAGCAAGAATCCGATGATGCTGCTGGTTTTGAATATGCTGGGCGGGCTCTGTCGATCGTTCTACGAACCGGTGTCTCAGGCCCTGATGGCGGACGTCACAGCGCCCGAAAAGCGGTTCCGGGTCTTTAGTCTGCGCTACACGGCGATCAATGTGGGAGTAGCGGTCGGGCCGATTGCCGGAGCGGTGCTGGCGAAGACGTCGGTCGCGCTGCCCTTTTTGATCACGTCGATCATTTACTTGCTGTATGTCGTCAGCCTGCAGGCTCTTTTGCACAAATTCGGCATCAAAAAAATCGAAGGACAGAAGAAGGAGCACGTCACGTTTGCCCGCGCGTTTAGTGTCGTGGTGAATGACAGGGCTTTCCGCTTTTACATGATCGCCGGAGTGCTGGGGGCCATCGGCTACTCCCAGATGTCGTCGACGCTGGCCAAATTCGCGGAGATGACCGTGGCGAACGGGACGGAGTTGTTTGCGATTCTGATGAGCATCAACGCGATCGTCGTCGTGCTCATGCAGCTGCCGCTGACGACGTGGGCAGAAAAAAAGACGCCCCTCACCGCGATTGTCGTGGGGAACGTCATGTACGTCATCGGCGATATCGGATACGCCTTTGCCCACTCCTGGCTCATCTTCATCATCGCCATGGTCTTCTTCACGTTTGGGGAAATTCTCACCTTCACGTCCGGGGATGTGCTGATCGACCGGATGATACCCGAGGGGATGCGGGGCAGCTACTACGGAGCCAAGAGCTTCAGCAGCGTCGGGCAATTCATCGGACCGTGGATGGGCGGGATGCTGCTCGCAGCGTACGGCGGGACGACTTTGTTCCTCGTCGTAGCCGCATTTTCCATGCTCAGCAGCGCGTTCCAATGGGCGGGGCAGCGCGCATATTTGCTCAGTACCGGAAAGTCCATCAACTACGCGCGGGTCGACTCACTCTAACGCCTGCAGGATGCGCTGCGCGATGCGCTCGTACCCGGCTGTGTTGGGATGGAAATGATCCGTGTACAGATACTTTTTTTCCTTGTTGATGAACAGGTCGTATGTCGGGACGACGATGACGCGCGGATATTTGGCTGCAATCTCGGAAGCGGTATGGTTCCAATCCAGCACGGGCCGGATCGTTTCGCCGGAGGCCTCGGTGTCCCCGAACGGATTGTACAGCGTCGTGTAGACGATCGTCGCTTGGCTGTTGACCGCGCGAATGCGCTGGATGATGTCCTCATAATTGGCCGTGAGCGATTTTGTCGCCGCGGCCAGTTTTTTTGGATCGATGGTATAGAGGCCGCCGGTCTGGTGGAACAAGTCATTGCCGCCGATGGTAAACAGGATCAGATTGGCTTCGGCCAGCTGCCTCTTTACTTGCTCCTGCGACAGCTGTTTGACCAGATCAGGGGATTCCTGACCGTTAATGGCAAGATTGGAAAAGCTGATGGACTTGCCGAATTTTTTCTCCAGTGACTGGCGGACGAGACCTGCGTAGCCTTGGCCGTTGGCGTCGCCTGCCCCGCGTGTGAGCGAGTCTCCCAGCGCAACGACCTTCTGGATTCCCTCTGCTGGCAGCGGCGCCGCTTTTTCGGGTGCGGGCGCTGGCACGGCTTTCTTCGCAGGTGCCAGCTGCTGCGGATTCAGGGCCAGTACGAAGCCTGTCGCAAACAACAAAAAGGAAACGAAAGACAAGAGACCTGCCGTGCGCCAGAGCAGTTGACCGGATGTGCGCATCGCTCACCCCTCCTATTCGATGTTGGGTCAAAGATCGTGGTATAATGTGGATGGACATCTTTTGACAGTGTACCATAAACAGATTGCTTCCGTCAGGCGAAGGGACGGCAAGAGAACAGGAGGGTGCACATTGGCTGAGCCAGTGCTGTCTGTAAAAGGATTGCGAAAAAGGATTGGGAAAAAGCCGATCATTCACGATATTACGTTTGACGTGTATCCCGGCGAGGTGTTCGGTTTTCTCGGGCCAAACGGGGCAGGCAAGACGACGACGATCCGCATGCTCGTCGGACTGGCCGCTGCGGACGGGGGAGAGATCAGGATCGGGGGCATCTCGCTTCTTGAGCAGTTCCCCCAGGCCATCTCCCAGGTCGGGTGCATCGTGGAAAACCCGGAGCTGTACAAGTTCATGACCGGCAGGGAAAACCTGGAGCATTTTGCCCGCATGAGCGGCGGCATCACAGCAGAGCGGATCGAGGAGATCGCGCGCTTCGTCGCTCTCGAGCGAGCGATTGACGACAAGGTCAAGACGTATTCGCTCGGCATGCGCCAGCGATTGGGGATCGCGCAGGCTTTGCTGCATCGGCCCAAAATTTTGATTTTGGACGAACCGACGAACGGGTTGGATCCGGCGGGGATTCGCGAGATGCGTCAATTCATCCGCAAGCTGGCGGAGGAGGAGGGACTGGCCGTCTTTATTTCCAGCCATCTGCTCAGCGAGATCGAGATGATTTGCGACCGCGTGGCGATCATCAGCCAGGGCAAGGTCATCTCCGTAGGACTGGTCCAAGAGCTGATGGAGCAGTTCGCCGATCAGGTGGACTGGACAATCCAGCCCGCGTTCATGAGGCAGGCGATCGAGCTGCTGAGCAGGCACGAGGACGTCGCGGAAGTCTGGAAGGTCGGCGACGAGCGTCTGAAATGCCGGATGAATGTCGAGCGGATCAGCAAAGTGAACCAGGCGCTCGTGCGTGCCGGGATACCGGTCGCGGGCATCGCCACCAAGACGGTAACGCTGGAGGACCTGTTCCTGATTCTGACCAAGGGAGGTGGCCATCGTGGGACCGAGCATGCTGGGGCTGGTGCAAAATGAGACGGTGAAACTGCTGCGCCGGCGCCGATTCCTCGTCGTCGTGCTGATCCTGGCCATTCTCATTCCGATTTTTACCTACGCGCAGTACCGCTCGGTCGTCACCGCCCAGGAGCGCATGGGCACGACGGATTGGCGGCCGCTTCTCACACAGCAGATCGTCGACATGCAAAACAGGCTCGCCTCCAGCCGCTTGCCCGACGAATGGCGCGATTTTATCAAAGTGCGCATTCAGCAGCAGCAATACTACCTCGATCACGACATCAACCCGATGGCGCCGGGCGGACCGACGTTTGCCCGCGGCTTCATGGATCAGGCGGTCTCGATGTTTCTGCCGATGATCATTGTCGTCCTGGCGGTAGATCTGGTTTCGGCGGAGTTTAGCGAAGGGACGATCAAGCTTTTGCTGACCCGGCCTGTCCGCAGGTGGAAGGTGCTGACCAGCAAGTACATCACCTTGCTGCTGTTTACCTCCCTCACCGTGCTGATGACGCTGCTTTTGGCGTATCTCATGTCCGGAGTCGTGTTCGGATACGCGGGGTGGACGCTGCCCATTTTGACCGGCTTTGAGGTGACGGGAGGGGAACTGGAGACATCCGGTGCGTTTATGCTGCCCCAGTGGCAGTTTTTGCTGCTGCAATACGGGTTGGGCTGGTTCGTCTGCGTCGTGGTCGGCACCGTGACGTTCATGGTATCCGTGCTCGTGCGCAGTGCGGCAGCGGGCATGGGGATCATGATGGCCGCCTTGATCAGCGGAACGATCCTGACGCAGATGGCTTCGTCCTGGGAGTCCTCCAAGTACCTGTTCGTCGTGAATCTGCAGCTGACCGATTATTTGAATGGCACGCTGCCGCCGATCAAAGGAATGACCTTGCCGTTTTCGCTGACGGTCTTGACAGTCTGGGCGATTGCCGCTTTGATCGTAGCGTACACCGTTTTTATTCGCAGGGATGTGACTTCCTGAGTGATCGGAAGACCAAAACCCGCCGTTTGCTTTCTATGGGCAAAGGCGGGTTTTTATGTGCCACTTTCTTCTATCTTCTGCCTCTTCCGCGCGTAAAACTCAGCAGCCTTATGCCGGTTCCCGCATGTTTCCATGCTGCACCAGCGCCTTTTCCCCGATTTGGAGGTATCGATAAAGTGCAGGATGCAGTCCTCGTGCTCGCAGCTGCGGAGTCGGTCCATAGATACCGTCTGCAACGTGTGAATGATGGACGCGATGACGTGATACGAGATGTGGTCTTCGAGCGTGGAGCCCTGGCAGATCAGCTCCGGACGTTCTTTTGACCAATCGAGGGAGAGGTGTACATTTACTTGTTCCACTATGCCATGCAATGGATTCAGACAGGATGGGGAAATCCCCTCCTGCTCGATGGCAGAAAGAACCGTAAGGCAGATGTCGCGAAAGGAACGCAGAGCAGATGTGATGTGGAGCAACCGTTCACTATTTTCCAGCGCGCCTAGGTCGCCCTCGCGCAGCAGTTGATTTTCTTGCAGCCAGCGTATGACTTTCGCGGGGTCATCCAGCATGTCCACCCGCCGTTTATTGATGGTATTTACCAGATTGATCCATATCGCCCCGCCCAAGGTATAGCGATTGTTATCCATAGGTGATCACCTCTTTTCTATTATAACCGTTAAAAATGCATTTAAAAGGTTGGGGAAATTGGGTATTCTATAACTGTTAAAATTAAAAAAATAAGGTTATAAGAGGGCGGTGTGCGCCAAGATGGACCTGAGCGGTGAACAAATTTTGCGAGACAAATTTCAGACAAACGGCATCCGAGCGGGCCAAAAATTGTCGCCACTTTTGAGCAGGTACGTGGAAGCGATGGATTTCTTATTCATTGCGACCGCAGACAAAGGGGGGAATTGCGATTGCAGCTTTCGCGGTGGGTCACCGTCTGTCAAGGTGCTGGATGAGGTGACGCTGGTATTTCCGGATTACCCGGGCAACGGTGCATTTCAGAGCCTGGGGAACATCCTGGAGAACCCGAAGATTGGCATGCTGTTTATTGATTTCACCCACCAGCAGCGCCTGCGGGTCAATGGCAAGGCCGAGGTGCTTGACGATCCTGACCTTTGCGCATTGTTTCCCGGTAGCATTCAGGTGGTCAAGGTATCTGTCGAGCAGGTGTATCGGAATTGCTCTGCACGGATTCCAAGATTGGCGAGCTTGTAAAATACGATGAGGGAGTGGGCAGGATGGCATTGACCAACGGCGTGCACCATGTAGGCTTGAGCGTCACGGATTTGGAGGCGAGCAAAGGATTCTTTACGGATATTTTGGAATTCGAGGTGCTGCAGTATGAAGCAGGACACCATGCCTATGTGACGGACGGAACGAACATGATTACCCTGTGGCAGACGGCTGACCAGGAAGCAGCGGTGAAGGTGGCGGGATTGCATCATCTTGCTTTTCGGGTAGCTTCCGTAGCGGTGTTGCGACAATTGGAAGAGCGGATGAAGCAGAATGGGGTTCGCCTGCAGTTTGGCGGGATTGGGGTAAAGGGGCAGGAAGGGGGATACATTGGCTTGTTCTGCTATGAACCTAGCGGCATACGCATCGAGTTGACCACCGAGGAAAGAGATGAGGCCAAAGAGATTCCGATCATCGGCGGCTGCGGTGCGGTAGAGAAGGAGTAGACAGCAACCCAAAAGGACACGCAGGCTGCTGGGGTAGCGCTTCGTGTCCTTTATCTTTTGCTGACGAGCTTTATTCCCACGTCATCAGTTTCGCCGTCTCAATCAATTCATTCAGGCTGATTCCGTGGCCGGTCATGACGACGTACAAGGATTGGTTGTCGGCTTGGGCATTAAAGTATACCGCATGCTGGGCGCTCGCTTCTTTGGCGCCTTTTTGGTCAAAGGTCACCCCGATCGCTTGCTCGCTGCCTACCGTAAACAACTGGGTGGCCGCAAAGGTACCGGGAATAGAGAGACTGCGTTTTCCGTGCGAATTGCTGACCACATTGATCTTGATCCAGCTCTTGCTGCGTTTGTACTCAGCGGTGAGCTGCGTTACCTTTTGGCTGGTCTCGGACTCGTATTGCACAGAAATGTCGGAGACGGTAAAACCGTTTGTCGACTGATTGAGTACGGGAACAGGCATGTCGGATGCTTGTACAGCGGTATCGACATCGGCGAACGAAGAGAGGGTGATCTCCGCTTTTTCCACTGTCGGTAGGGGCGGTCCCGCAAAGGATTCGGCTGTTTCTGTCTGGTTCGATCCTGTCAATGTCTGTGCAGTCAATGCGTATACAGGTTCACCTGCAGCGGCAGCAGCTTGGTCGGCTGCGCTCGCGGTTTTGCTTTCGCTAGTCGAATCAGTTAGTGCTACCGCCTGCTTATTCTCAGATTCGCCGACATGCTGTTTAGTCCCAGCGTAGCGAGCTGTAGGATGGGCCTGCGTTTGCGCCGAACGCGATTCCGGACTGACTGACTTCGCTGGTTTCGTGTTGACATCGTTGATAGCCAGAGCAGATTCGGACATGGCAGAAGGCACTTGCGCTGCACTTGGTGTGGCCGTCGACGCCGTGGTTGCCGCTGACGGTGTTGACGCCATGGCCGATTTCTCGGCTTTCGGCTGTTGCGTACCCGCGCCAGTAGCAGCTGCGGCAGGTTTATTGCTCGCCGTGTCAGAGCTTTTCACTGGTGCATCTGCCGCCTCCAATTTTGGTTGTGCCTGCGTGCTGAACGCTATGTCTTGGTTGGCAACGCTACTTGCGCTGCTTTGTGGCTGAGATGCCAGCTCTTGCTCGCCTGATTGGAGCTGCTTGTAACCGACTAAGCCTGCAATGAGCAGGACTGCTGCTGCACTGACCATAGCGAATGAAGGGAAGCCTTTGGTCCGGCGCTTGCTGCTTGCGTTAGTCTTAGGCGAACGAAGCGATTGAAGCGATCCTGTTGAGGCGTGAGGGGGCGTACCTTGCCCGGTGTTCTGGTAGACAGCCTGCATAATTCTCTCTTCCAGGATCACCGATGGTAAAGGAACCTCCTTCAAGAACTGCACCTCCTCGTCTGTTGTCATCTGTTTTTCTATCCACGCCATGCATTCCTCACATGTTTCAATATGAGCAAACACACTGATATTCGTGTCGTCCAACCATGCTTTTCTAAATGCCTGGCAGTTCATGTACGAGCCCCCCTTCCTTGCGGGTTAACAGTTTTGCTAGTTCCTGGCGAGCGCGCAGATAGCGGACGCGGGCGGTTGATTCGGCAATACCGAGGAGCGAAGCAATTTTTTCAAACGGATATTCATGCGTGCAACGAAGCACGATAACTTCTCGATAGGAATCCGATAGCAAAGCGAATGCCTCTTCGATTTCGCGACGCTGCTCCTTGTTCATGAGCGACTCCTGCGGAGATTCGTCTCGTGTGCTGGACGGCACGTAAGCCAGCTGTTCATCCGAGTCGTGGAACTTCCGGCGGCGCAAGAAATCGATGCTCTTGTTGCGGGCAAGCGTGTGCAGCCACGAGGAGAATTGGCTGTCCCCACGAAAGGTGGACAATTTTTCATACGCTTTGACAAATACTTCCTGAGTGAGATCCTCCGCATCGGAGCGATTATTCACCATCTTGAAGATGAATACGTAGATCATATGCTGGTATCGTTGGATGAGGTCGCGATACCCTTCGATGTCGCCCTGAAGAATCCGCTGAATGATTTCGGCGTCGGATTGCATTGAATCTCCGGCCTCCCTTCCCTCTATGAGACGCTGGTTTTTTCGCAAACGTTTCAAACCAGCGTTTCCATCTCTATAATATCGTATGGATAGCCTTGCTCCACGAGAAAAAGCTGGCGATGGAGTGAAAATTCCTGCTCGCGCGTATCCCGTGTCACTAATGTATAGAAGTGCGCCTGGTTGTCATCGGATTGCTTGGGGCGCAGGATGCGTCCGAGACGCTGCGCTTCCTCCTGGCGCGAGCCGAACGTTCCCGAGATCTGGATGGCCACGTTGGCGTCCGGCAGATCCACTGCGAAGTTCGCTACCTTGGAAACGATCAGGCGCTTGATGTTCCTCTGTTTAAATTGCTGGTACAGCCGCTCGCGTTCCTTCTCCGGCACTTTCCCTGTGATCAGCGGCAGCTGCAGGGCGCTCGCGAGCTGATCGAGCTGGTCGACGTACTGCCCGATGATCAGGACCTGGTCGTTCGAATGCTGTTCCAGCAGATAGCGGACAACCTCCAGCTTGCGCGGGTTTTCGGCCGCGATGCGGAATTTTTGTCTGGCCGTGGCGCGGGCATATGCTTCCCGCCATTTCGGCTCGAAGGGGAGACGGATTTCCCGACAGTGCGCTTCGGCGATCCATCCCTGTTCTTCCATGACTTTCCACGGGACTTCATACTTTTTCGGACCAATCAGGGTAAAGACGTCTTCCTCCCGACCGTCTTCCCGCACCAGCGTAGCCGTCAATCCCAGCCGCCGCGTGGCCTGAATGCCGGAAGTGACCCGGAAGACAGGGGCTGGCAGCAAATGAACCTCATCGTAAATAATAAGCCCCCAGTCGCGCTCTGAAAAGAGTCTCATGTGAGGAAATTCATCCTCGGCGCTGGGACGGTATGTCAAGATTTGATAAGTCGCCACCGTGATCGGCCTGACTTCCTTGCGATCTCCCGTGTACTCGCCCACCAGGGCAGGGTCCAGACCGGTCTTGTCCACGAGCTCGGATATCCACTGACGGACAGAAGTGGTGTTGGTCGTCAGAATCAGGGTCGCCGTCTGCAGCTGGCAAATGGCGCCAAGCCCGATCACAGTTTTACCGGCTCCACAGGGCAGGACGAGCACGCCGCTGCCTCCCGTAAGCTCGCCTTTGGAGTAAAAGGCGCCGATGGCTTCCTCCTGGTACGGGCGCAGGGAAAACGGGCGGCCGGCCGCTGTGATTTCCCGCCAGCTGACCGGGCAGCTTTCGCCGGTGGCATAGCCTGCGAGGTCCTGAACGGGGTACCCGAGATGAATCAGTTCCTGCTTGATCAGCCCGCGAGCGTACGGCTTGATGACCCAGCCATCATTGCCGTCTGACGGCTCCAGCAGCGCTGCGATCGATTTGTACCCGGCGAGCTCCTCGAGCAAGAGGGGATCCTCGCATTGTAAAATCATGGCGTCTCCCGCCTTCTCCAGCCGGATGCGTCCATAACGGCCCATCGTTTCCGCGATTTCCCGGACGATCGTGGGCGGAACCCCGTATTTGCTATACGCAGTCAATGCCTCCGATGCTTGCTCGTGCGTCATTCCGGCGGCCGCCGCATTCCACAGCGACAGGGGAGTGATCCGGTACGTATGCATGTATTCCGGGCTTTTCACCAATTCCGCAAAGCCGTGGATGGCTTGTCGCGCATCAGGAAACAGCGGATGCTGCGTCTCCAGCAGGATCGTTCGGTCACTTTGCACAATCATGGGCAAATCTGGACGGTAAGACAAGGGAGTCACCTCATTAACATTGAACATATACATACAGAACCATGGTATCACAACCGGGAAAAGAAAGAAAAACAGACAGGTAACTTTTGACCCGGGGTGGGAAACAATATCCCAAAGTACGGAGGTAAGGGAAGGAGGGTCACGGCGTTGGCGTGGACCTGGTTCAATTTGGGGATGGTCGTGCTCCTCGTGCTCCTCAACGGATTTTTTGTGGCCACGGAATTCTCGGTCGTCAAGGTGCGGGAATCGCGCATTGCCCAATTGGTGGCGGAGGGGAACAGCGGGGCGGAGAATGTGGAAAAGCTCTTGCACAATCTGGATGCCTATTTGTCGGCGTGTCAGCTCGGGATTACCCTCGCTTCACTCGGTCTGGGGTGGCTGGGAGAGCCGGCGGTTGCCCATTTGCTGCACCCGGTGTTCCGCTATTTCGGACTGAATGAGACTGTAACCAGCAGTATTTCCTTTATCATCGCTTTTACGCTCATTACCTTTTTGCATATCGTGCTGGGAGAGCTGGCACCCAAGACGCTGGCGATCCAGCGCACCGAGACGATCGTTCTTGCTGTCGCCAAGCCGATCATGTGGTTTCATAAAATCATGTATCCGTTCATTGCCTTGCTGAACTGGTCGGCCGCCCGCTTTCTCGCGCTGTTCCACATCTCCATGGAGCCTCATCAGGAGGCGCACACGGAAGAGGAGATCCGCATCCTCGTCAGCGAAAGCCACAAGAGCGGCCTGATCGACAACACGGAATTGATGCTGGTGGACAATATTTTTGACTTCTCCGAGACGATGGCGCGGGAGATCATGGTGCCGCGGACCGACATGGTCGTGCTGAACATGCGAGACCCGTTCGAGGAAAATGTCAGACTCGTGCAAAACGGCCGGTTCACCCGCTATCCCGTCGTGGACGGAGACAAAGACCACGTGGTGGGGAGCCTGCACATCAAAGACATGCTGACTGGCCTTCTCGAAGGCGAGCAGCACGAGCTGCAGGCGCTGATGCGCCCGGTGCTGACCGTTCCCGAGACCATCTCCATCAGCCGCCTCCTGACGATGCTGCAGAAGCAGCGCGGCCAGCTGGCGATCATTATTGATGAATACGGCGGTACGGCAGGGCTTGTCACCCTCGAGGACATCATGGAGGAAATCGTCGGGGACATCCAGGATGAATTCGACGACGAGCGCCCCGAGATCGAGCGCAAGGACAACGTGCTCTCTTTTGACGGCCGCGTGCTCCTGGAAGAAGTCAGCGACTACCTCGATATCGACATGGAATCCAGCGAAGTCGACACCCTCGCCGGCTGGATCTACATGCAATTCGACCATTCTCCGCGCGTGGGAGACACGGTAAAACAAGGCAAATACCTCTTCATCGTCGGAGAAGTCGACCATTACCGCATTACCCGGGTAATCGTAAAGAAGCAGCAGGTAAAGGAAGAAGCGGGGGATGCCAAAAAGGACAGCGGGCCCCCCACGGAGCATTAGAAAAACAAGCTCGTTAATTTGCAAATAAACAATATGACGAACAAAAAATTATCAATTCGTACTAAAATGGTAAGAAAAATCGACATTCTTTCCTGTTGATGGCGACGAAAAATGTTTGGCGCGGGGCGGAGAGATCTTCAGCGAAGACCGCTACCTGCTCTCCTAAAAAAGAGGCGAATCAGCCTTCCTGTTCTGATATGCTCCCCTTTACGTAGACAGGTTTAAAAAATAAACCTACTACTTGGAGGGGAGTATTTCTTTTGGCTAAGAAGAATGAGTATAGCGGCGCTGAGAAATTGGCGATTTTGGAGGAGTTGAAA
>Ga0255334_1000461_pt1 | contig 31679 bp, 28 predicted proteins | sample EtOH5_35cm_T3_12_FD_202080 | JGI IMG/M metagenome (GOLD analysis project Ga0255334, IMG submission 202080) | Sandy soil microbial communities from University of British Columbia, Vancouver, Canada - EtOH5_35cm_T3_129 | ecosystem: Engineered > Artificial ecosystem > Sand microcosm > Unclassified ... | reverse complement strand
GATCAAGCTGCCCGGCATGGCCAACCACTTCTACCGCGAGCGCGTGGACCAGCACCTGCGCATCGGCATGCGCGCCGTCGAGATCCTGCGCACCGGCGGCGTGCACCGCCTGCACAGCCGCAAGCTGCGCAGCTTTGCCGAGGTGGCCTTCCAGTAAGTCGCGCGGGGCGGCGCAGCACCGCCAAACACTTCATTTTTGATAGCTGCAAGCGCTTGCACAGAAAGCGCTTGAGGGCTATTTTTCATTAAATTGCCGCTGCGTACACCGGCGCCCGGCCACTGTGCTCGGACACCCGCCAGATCGCACACAATCAGCCCATGACGGACCTCTTCGCAGCCTCGCAGCTGACCAAACGCTACGGCAACACCACGGTGGTCAACGATGTGTCGTTCGCCATTGCCCCGGGCGAATGCCTGGGCGTGATCGGCCCCAATGGCGCCGGCAAGACCACCACCATCCGCATGTGCCTGGGGCACACCGCCCCCGACAGCGGCACCGTGCAGTTCTTCCCCGGGGCGGGCGCGGCCCCGCTGCACATGCCCCGCGATGCCCTGGCCATCAAGGCGCAGTTGGGCGTGGTCACGCAGTTCGACACGCTGGACCCCGACTTCAGCTGTGCCGAGAACCTGCGCGTTTTCGGCCGCTACTTCGGCCTCAAGGGTGCGGTGATGGACGAGCGCGTGCCCCGCCTGCTCGAATTTGCAGCGCTCACGCACAAGGCCAACACCAAGCCCGGTGAACTGTCGGGCGGCATGAAACGGCGCCTCTCGCTGGCCCGCGCGCTGGTCAACGACCCGCGCCTGCTGCTGCTTGACGAGCCCACCACGGGCCTCGACCCCCAGGCGCGCCACCTGATGTGGGAGCGCCTGCAACGGCTGCTGCAGCAGGGCAAATCCATCTTGCTCACCACCCATTTCATGGACGAGGCCGAACGCCTGTGTTCGCGCCTGCTGGTGCTGGACCATGGCAGGAAGATCACCGAAGGCCGCCCGCGCGAACTGATCGCCCAGCACCTGGAGCCCGACGTGGTGGAGGTGTATGGGGCGGGCGCCGTCGCCCTGGCCCATGACGACGCCCTGCGCGCGCTGGCCGCCCGCGTGGAGGTTAGCGGCGAGACCGTTTTCTTCTACACCCAGAACGCGCAACCCCTGCTGCAGGCACTGGGGCAGCATGGCCACCTGCGCACGCTGCACCGGCCGGCCAACCTGGAGGACCTGTTCCTCAAGCTCACCGGGCGCCAGATCCGCGAAGATGGTTGAGCGCGCAAGAATTGCTCATTAATTCATAGCTATTGGCGCTTGCCTGATAAGCGCCAACAGCCTTTTTGATACTCAAACCTGGCGTGGCCGCACCTTGCTGGCCGCCAGCTTGGCATTGGCGCGCGCCGTTTCCACATCGCCCGCGCGCGCCAGCGCCACGCCCATGCGGCGCCTGGCAAAGCTCTCGGGCTTGCCGAAGAGGCGCAGGTCGGTATCGGGCACGCGCAGCGCTTCTTCCACGCCGTCGAAGACGATGCCTGGGGCGTCCACGCCGCCGTAGATCACCGCGCTGGCGCCGGGGTTGCGCAGCGATGTATCCACGGGCAGGCCCAGGATGGCGCGCGCGTGCAGCTCGAACTCGCTCTGGTGCTGGGTGCACAGCGTGACCAGGCCCGTGTCGTGCGGACGGGGGCTCACTTCGCTGAACCACACATCCTCGCCCTTGACGAACAGTTCCACGCCAAACAAACCCTGGCCACCGAGGTTGTCCGTCACGGCCTTGGCGATCTGGCGTGATTTTTCGAGCGCTGCCGGGTGCATGGGGTGGGGCTGCCAGCTTTCCACATAGTCGCCACTCACCTGCACATGGCCGATGGGGTCGCAGAAGCTGGTGGCGATCTGGCCATCGGCGCCCACTGAGCGCACCGTGAGTTGGGTGATTTCGTAGTCGAAGTCGATGAAGCCCTCGACAATCACGCGGCCGTGGCTGACGCGGCCACCGGCCATGGCGTAGTCCCAGGCCTTTTGCACGTCGGCGGGGCCGTCGATCTTGCTCTGGCCCTTTCCCGAGCTGCTCATCACGGGCTTGACGATGCAGGGGTAGCCGATCCCACGGCGGCCAGGACCGCCGTCTTGCGGCCCCTCAATCGCGGCCTGCAGCTCCGCCAGCGAATCGCAGAACCGATAGGGGCTGGTGGGCAGGCCCAGCGTTTCGGCGGCCAGCACGCGGATGCCTTCGCGGTCCATGGTCAGGCGCGCGGCGCGGGCGGTGGGGATCACGCGCACGGTGCCGGCGGCCTCCAGCTCTTCGAGCATGGGGGTGGCAATGGCCTCGATCTCGGGTACGACCAGGTGGGGGCGGTCGGCCTCGATCAGGGCCTTGAGCTGCGCAGGGTCGCTCATGGTGATGGTGCGGCTGTGGTGCGCCACCTGCTGGCCCGGTGCGTTGTCGTAACGATCGACCGCGATGGTTTCCACGCCCAGGCGCTGCAGCGCAATCAGCACTTCCTTGCCCAGCTCGCCCGAACCCAGCAGCATGACTTTGGTGGCATGGGGTGACAAAGGAGTTCCAAGGGTGGTCATGGCGGGTGTTTCACAAAAAGTGGAAGAAAAATCGAGGCAACGGCCGGGGCGTATGCGCACCGGCCACGCGCTGATGGCGACTTTAAGCGATGATCGCACCGCGCTGCCGGGGGCTGTCCGCCGGACTGCCAGCATCGCACAATAAGCGCATGCCAACCACCTTCCCATCCACCCCGGCCACTGCCGGCCCGCATCCTCCCTCCGTGTGGCGTGCGCCCAGCCTTTCGGCCCGCTGGTGGCCGGTGTTCCTGCGCAATCTGCTGGTATGGCGCAAGCTGGCCATTCCCAGCCTGGTGGGCAACATTGCAGAACCACTGATGTGGCTGGTGGCCTTTGGCTACGGCATGGGCGCGCTGGTCGGGCAGATCCATGTGGGCGGGCAAACGGTGCCCTACATCCTGTTCCTGGCCAGCGGCTCGATCTGCATGAGTGCCATGAACGCGGCGAGCTTCGAGGCGCTGTATTCGGCGTTTTCGCGCATGCATGTGCAAAAAACCTGGGACGGCATCATGAACGCCCCCATCAGCCTGGACGATGTGGTGCTGGCTGAGATGCTATGGGCCGCGTTCAAGGCGCTGTTCACCGTGACCACCATCCTGGGGGTCATGCTGGCGCTGGGCATCAGCCACAGCCCCAAATTGCTGGTGGCCTGGCCGGTGCTGCTCTTCGTGGGCATCATGTTTTCCAGCATTGCGCTGATCTTCAACGCGCTGGCCAAGGGCTACGATTTCTTCACCTACTACTTCACGCTGGTGCTCACGCCCATGATGTTCCTGTCGGGGGTGTTCTTCCCGCGCGAACAGTTGCCGCCCATCGTGCGCGCCATCTCCGACTGGTTGCCGCTGACCAATGCGGTCGAGCTGGTGCGGCCGCTGTTCATGGACCAGTGGCCCGACAACGCGCTGCGCCACGCTCTGGTGCTGGTGGTCACCACCGTGGTGGCTTTCTGGGGGGCGCTGGCGCTCACGCGCAAACGCTTCAAGGCCTGATGGCACTGCCATGACGCATCCGGCACTCCTGGACCCCGACCGCATTGCCATGGTGGCCAAGGGCGTGTCGGCCATCGTGGCCTCCCGCAATGCGGCGTTGCGGCCGAGCGTGATGCGCGCCGTGGGCAGCCACATCCGCGCAGATGGAGGCCGGGTAACCGTGTTCCTGCGCAGCAGCCAGTCTGTGCAATTGTTGCGCGATATTGAAAGCACCGGTCAAATTGCCGTGGTCTTCAGCGAGCCCTCTACCCACCGCACCCTGCAACTCAAGGCAGCGCAAGCGCAGGTGCGCCCAGCCGTGCCCGATGACCTGCCCCAGCTGCAGGCCTACCTGCGTTCCATGCAAGACGAAGTGGGACAAGTGGGCTACGGTCCGGCCTACGTAGCCGCCATGCTGGCCGCCCCATTGGCCGATCTGGTGGCGGTGGAATTCACCCCCACGGCCGCGTTCGACCAGACCCCCGGACCTCGCGCCGGCCAACCCGTGGAGCCGTTGCAGCCATGAGCGCGATCTCCCTGCACGCAATCCGCCCTTGCCTGGAAGGTGCCATTCCCGCCGTCATGTCCACCTGCTCCCCCGATGGGACGCCCAATGTGGCCTACATCTCGCAAGTGGTGTATGTGGATGCCGGCCACGTGGCACTGTCGTACCAGTTTTTCAACAAGACGCGCGAGAACATCCTGAGCAACCCGTGGACTTCGGTGCTGGTGCTGGACCCTGTCACCGCGCGGTTCTACCGGCTGCACCTTCACTACCAGCAAACCGAAACCGCAGGCCCGGTGTTCGAGAGCATGAGGGCTCAGCTGGCCGGAATTGCATCGCATACGGGCATGGCTGGCGTTTTTGAACTCCGGGGCGCGGACATCTACGCAGTCGAGCATATTGACGAAGTGCCGGGCGAGGGACTGGATGCACCCGCCCCCCGGCCTGGCCTGCTGCACGCGTTGCGGCTGTGCGGCGAGCGCTTGGCACGCTGCACGGCGCTCGACAGCCTGCTGCAGGCCACGCTCACCGCGCTGCAGGAGCATCTGGGAATTCGCCACGCCATGGTCCTGATGCTGGACCCCAGCGCGCAGCGGCTTTACACCGTGGCCAGCTGCGGCTACCGCACCTCGGGGGTGGGCTCCGAGATACAGCTGGGCCATGGCGTGATCGGCGTGGCGGCGCGCGAGCAGACACCGGTGCGCATCTCGCACATGACCCACGCCGCACTCTACAGCCACGCCATCCGCACGAGCCTGGCCCAGGCGCACCACGAGGTGGCCACGCTGCCCGGCATGGACATACCGTACCCGGGCCTGGCGCAGCCCCACAGCCAGATCGCCATTCCGCTGATCTCCGCCGGACACCTGCTGGGCGTTCTGTTCGCGGAAAGTCCGCTGGACTTGCAATTTAATTTTGAAGACGAGGACATGCTCGTGGCCATAGCGGGCCAGCTGGGCGCCGCCATCGACCTGCTCCAGGCGGCCACCGACAGCCCGGAGGTCACCAGCCCTGCCACCTCCCCCCCTGCGGTCGGCGGAGCCCCGCTGCGGGTACGCCACTTTGCGGCCAATGACAGCGTTTTCATCAACGATGACTACCTCATCAAGGGCGTTGCGGGGGCTATTTTCTGGAAGCTGCTGCGCGACAACGCCAGCCAGGGCCGGGTGGACTTCTCCAACCGCGAATTGCGGCTGGACCCGATGATTCGGCTGCCGGATTTTGCCGACAACCTGGAAGCCCGGCTGCTGTTGCTGCAGCGCCGCCTGCAGGAGCACTGCCCGTATGTTCGCATCGAGAAAACCGGACGGGGGCGCTTTCGCCTGTGCATGGAGCGTCCCATCGTGCTTGAAGACGTGCCAGGTTGATTCCGCCGCTCTCGGCCTTCAATGCACCAGGCCCGGAGCGGGCGGCATTCCAAGGCCCCGCATCAGCTTGCTCCATTCGGCATGCGTGAGGTGCGGCTGCACCGTGTTGAGCACCGCAGCGAACGCCGGTGCGGGCGCATGCTGGCGCATGTCGGCCAGCATGGCAACGCGCTCTGCGGGCGCCATGAAGGGAACCAGCCAGCGCACCACCACCATCATTTCCTCGGCGGGAATGGAGGCCACGAGCGCTTCATGAACACCCATGAGCTCCTCATCGCTGTAGTGGGTCCACAGCACATCGTTGTGCACGGTTTCCTCCCGGTGCATGTGCTCGAAGTTATGGGCCACAAACAATGCCAGCTGGCGATAGAGCGCCTGGGCCGCTGCGGGCCGTGCCACGCGGGTGCAGGCCTGCAGGTGCGCGATGCTGGCCGCCAGTGCAGCAATGGCCTGCTCGTGCTCGGCATGCTCCGCCTCGACGTCAGCGCTGGTGCCCGGCGCGCGTGCATCCATGGCCTTGTGCACGAAGGCGTTTTCATGGTGCAGGTGTGCGCGGCAAAAGTCCAGCAGCTGCATCACGCGCTCGCCGGCCTGGGCGAATTCAAGGTCGTCATCCACATCCATGCGCCCCAGCCCCAGCAGGGTGTCGGCCATGAAGGCACGCATGGCCTTGTGAATGCCCGCATACATGTCCATGCGGGGAGCGCCTGGCTGGGCACTGGCGAGTTCGGCGATTTCGCGGGGATCGATTTTCATCACGTTCTTTCCTGGCCTGAAGGCCAAATACGCTGCCGCTGTCGCGGCACCGGGCCGGTTGCACCATGCATCCGTAACCGTGAAGGAAGTCTAGAAAAGCCCGCCGCTTTTGCCCGTTAAAAATCGCTTACGCAGATCTGAAAGATTTCTTAAATTCCCGCTCGGCACGCCTTGGCATGGCCTGTTTCACACCGCCGCACGCAGGAAATCCACCGCCTTTTCGGCAATCATGACGACCGGCGCGTTGGTGTTGCCGCTCACGATGCGCGGCATGATGGATGCATCCACCACCCGCAGGCCCGAGAGGCCATGCACACGCAGCTGGGCATCCACCACGTCCATCGGCCCTGGCCCCATGCGGCAGGTGCCCACGGGGTGGTAGATGGTGTCGGCATACTGGCGGATGAACTGCTCGATCTGCGCATCGGTCTGGGCATGGGCGGATGCGGCCTGCTCCCTGGCGCCAAACCGGGCCAGCGCCGGCTGTCCCAGGATGGTCCGCACCCGCCTGACGCCCCGCACCATGCGCACCATGTCGTCGGGATGGCGCAGAAACTGCGGGTCCACCAGCGGCAGCTGCAGGGGATCGTTGCTGGCCAGCGACACGGTGCCGCGGCTGCGCGGTTGCAGCAGGCAGACATGGGTGGAATAGCCATGGCCCAGCACGGTCTTGCGGCCATGGTCGAGCAGCTTGCCGATCACGAAGTGCAGTTGCAGATCGGGCGCCGGCTCTGAGGGTTCGCTCTTGATGAAGCCCCCCGCCTCGGCGAAGTTGGTAGTGAGCATGCCGGTGCGGGCGCGGTGCCACTCCAGCATGCCGCGCGCCACGTTCACCATGCCGGGCAGCGACAGCCCGAACAGGTCGGTCACCCCCGGAGCATCCATCACCTGCACCACGTCCGGGTGGTCATGAAGATGCTCTCCCACGCCGGGCAAGTCGTGTTGCACCGCCATGCCGTGGCGCTGCAGCTGCGCCCCCGGACCAATGCCCGACAGCATGAGCAGTTGCGGCGACAGCAGTGCGCCCGCGCTCAGCAGCACCTCGCGTGCGGCCCTGATCTCATGCAACTGGCCGCCCTGGCGGTATTCCACGCCCACGGCCCGCCGCCCTTCCAGCAACACCCGCGTGGCATGCGCCTGGGTGATGACGCGCAGGTTGGGCCGGCCCAGGTGCGGGGTGAGATAGCCCTTGGCCACGCTATGGCGCTCGCCGTTCTTGTGCGTGACCTGGTAAATGCCCACGCCTTCTTGCGTGGCGCCATTGAAATCGGTGATGTGCGGAAAACCGGCCTGCACCCCCGCCTCGGTGAACAGCCGGCTGAAGCGGTGGGGCGCGCGCAGGTCCGCCACGTTCAGGGGGCCGCCCTGGCCGTGCCACTCGTCCACAAACCGCTCGTTGTTTTCGGCGCGCAGGAAATAGGGCCTGACATCGCTCCAGCCCCAGCCGGGGTTGCCCTGCTCGGCCCAATGGTCGTAATCGGCATGCTGCCCCCGCACGTACACCATGGCGTTGATGGAACTGGAGCCGCCCAGCACCTTGCCGCGCGGCTGGTAGCCCTGGCGGCCGTTGAGCCCTGGCTGCGGCGTGGTGTTCTGCCCCCAGCCGTTGAGCTCGAACCTGGCCATCACGGCCAGCCCGGCCGGACAATGGATGAAAACGCTTTGGTCGGCGGGCCCCGCCTCCAGCAGGCATACGCGCACGCCGGGGTCTTCGGTCAGCCGCCCCGCCAGCACGCAGCCGGCCGATCCGCCACCCACCACGATGTAGTCGAACATGGTTTCCTTGTCTCTTGCGCCATTCGCCGCAGCGCAGTGCTGGCACCATAACCGAACGGACATGCGATCCCTTTACCATGTCGGCTGTCTGTTTCACTTTGACGAGGGTTTTTTATGACGATTCAAACCGTTGGCATCATTGGCGCCGGCACCATGGGCAATGGCATCGCGCAGGCATGCGCCGTGTCGGGCATCAACGTGGTGATGGTGGATATCTCCGACGCCGCCGTGCAAAAGGGCCTGGCTACGGTGGGTGGCAGCCTCGACCGCCTGATCAAGAAAGAAAAGATCACCCAGGCCGACAAGGACACGGCCCTGGCGCGCATCAAGGTCTCCACCAGCTACGACGACCTCAAAGCCGCCCAGCTGGTCATCGAGGCCGCCACCGAGAACTACGAGCTCAAGCTCAAGATCCTCAAGCAGGTCGATGGCATCGTTGCGCCCGAGGTGATCATTGCCTCCAACACCTCGTCGATCTCCATCACCAAGCTGGCAGCGGCCACCAGCCGCGCCGACAAGTTCATCGGCATGCATTTCTTCAACCCCGTGCCCTTGATGGCACTGGTGGAGATCATCCGTGGCCTGCAGACCAGCGACGCCACGCACGATGCCGTGAAGGCCATGGCCGTGGCGCTGGGCAAGAGTCCCATCACCGTGAAGAACAACCCCGGTTTTGTCGTCAACCGCATCCTGGTTCCCATGATCAACGAGGCCTTCTTCGTGCTGGCCGAAGGCCTGGCCACCCCCGAGGACATCGACGCGGGCATGAAGCTGGGCTGCAACCAACCCATCGGCCCGCTGGCTTTGGCCGACATGGTGGGCCTGGATGTGTGCCTGGCCGTGATGGACGTGTACCTGGCCGAGTTCGGCGACAGCAAGTACCGCGCCTGCCCGCTGCTGCGCGAAATGGTGGCCGCCGGCCGCCTGGGCCGCAAAACCGGGCGAGGTGTGTACAGCTACTGAGCGCTGCGGCAACGCAAGGCACAGCACGAGGCGCCCGAGGGCGCCTTTTTTGATGGCGCGGCCAGATGCCAGAAACCCCTCTTTCACCGAAGGCTTTCACCAATTTAATTGCACACAATTTAATTGCCAGCAATAATTCAACCCATGCCACGCAAGTCCTCGCCCCTTTCACCCGACACCGCTGCCCTGCAACTGGACAACCAGGTGTGCTTTGCGCTGTATTCCGCCTCGCTGGCGATGACCAAGCTGTACAAGCCGCTGCTGGATGCGATCGGCCTGACCTATCCGCAATACCTGGTGATGCTGGTGCTGTGGGAGGGCGACGGCATCACGGTGAGTGCCCTGGGCGAGCGCCTGTATCTGGATTCGGGCACGCTCACCCCGCTGCTCAAGCGGCTCGAAACATCGGGGCTGATTGCCCGCCTGCGCGACCCCGAGGACGAACGGCGCGTGCGCATCAGCCTGACGCCCACGGGGCGGTCGCTGCGCGATGCCGCAGAACGCATCCCGCCCTGCGTGCTGCAAAGCAGCCAGTGCACGCTGCCCGAACTGGCCGCGCTCACCGGCCAGCTCAAGACGCTGCGCGCCCGGCTCAACGCGCCCTGACGCCATCGAACCATTTTCTTTTCACCACCGTCCCGCGCTGCGGGCATCACCTCCGAAGGAACACACCATGGCCTCGCTCGAAAAAGTTCTGTACACCGCCCACGCCCACACCACCGGTGGCCGCGACGGCGCGTCGCGCACCGATGATGGCCGCCTGGACATCAAGCTGTCGTCCCCCGGCACGGCCGGCACCGGCACCAACCCCGAACAGTTGTTTGCAGCCGGCTATTCGGCCTGCTTCATCGGTGCCATGAAGGCTGTGGCCGGCATGCAAAAAATCACCCTGCCGCAGGACCTGGCCATTGACGCCAGCGTGGACCTGGGCAAGGTCGGCGCGGGCTATGGCATTGCCGTGCGCCTGGCCATCAGCCTGCCCGGCATGGAGCGCGCAGCAGCGCAAGCCCTGGTGGACGCCGCGCACCAGGTCTGCCCCTACTCCAATGCCACGCGTGGCAACATCGACGTGACGCTCACGCTGGTCTGACGCACCGGGCAGTGCGAAATGGCCGCGCACGCGGGCGCCCCGGCCCCAGTCGGACAGCGCGCCCGGCGTTCCTGCCAGACTCGGCAAACACGGCAAACGCACGGGCCATCGCACGGACTCACTGGCCCGTGCCAGTTTGGCCTCAGCCAGACACGGCATGATGGCGCCATCAAGGAGACGTTGATGAAGCTGGCGCTGCTGTCAGACATCCATTCCAACCGCCAGGCCCTCGACGCCTGCATGGCCCACGCCCGCGCGCAGGGCGCGCAGCGCTTTGCCTGGCTGGGAGACCTGGTGGGCTATGGCGCCGACCCTGGCTATGTGGTGCAGCAGGCCATGGCGCTGGTGGCAGACGGCCACTGCGTGATTGGCGGCAACCATGACGCCCTGGCCGTGCACCCGCCACAACCGGGTGACAGGGTGGCCAGCACCGTGGCCGCACAGGGTGCCAGCTGGACCCACGGGCAGCTCACGCCGCACGAGCGCGCCTTTCTCGCGTCACGCCCCCTCATCGCCGAGGTGGGCGGCGTCTTGCTGGTGCACGCCAGCGCCGACGCGCCCGAGCGCTGGCGCTATGTGGACAACGAGGCCGTGGCGGAACAATGCCTGGACGCCGCCACCCAGCGCCCCGGCATCCGCCATGTGTTCTGCGGCCATGTGCACCAGCAAACGCTGTACTACCGGGGCACCGGGCGCGGGCTCATGCGCTTTGCACCCCAGCCGGGCGTGGCCATTCCGGTGGCGCCGCGCCGGCAATGGGTGGCCACCATCGGATCGGTGGGCCAGCCGCGCGATGGCGACCCGCGCGCCATGTATGCCCTGCTCGACACCGATGCCTGGCTGCTGCGCTTTGAACGCGTGCCCTACGACCATGCCGCCGCTGCCACCGCCATTCGCGCCACCGGCGCCATGCCCGATTATTTTGCCCAGCGCCTGGAGGTGGGCCGATGAAGCTGCTCGAACCCGGCACCGAGGTGGACGGCTTCACGGTGCTCGAATGCATCCATGCGGGCGGCATGGCCCATATCTACCGCGTCGAATACGCCGTGGGACCACCCAACCCCGGGTTTCCGCTGGCCATGAAGATCCCGCGCATGACGGCGGGCGATGGCGCCGAGAACATCGTCAGCTTCGAGGTCGAGCTGCAGATCCTGCCCACGCTCACCGGCCCGCATGTGCCGCGCTTTGTCGCCGCGGGCGACCTGGATCGCATCCCCTACCTGGTCATGGAATATTGCAGCGGCCACACGCTGCAGCACTGGCTGGATGCAGCCGAGCGGCCCGACGTCGCAACCATCGCCCGCCTGGGCGCCGCCATGGGGCGTGCCGCGCACAGCCTGCACCAGCAAAACGTCTGCCACCTCGACCTGAAACCCGGCAACGTGGTCTTCACCCACGATGACCATGCCGTGCTGCTCGACTTTGGCCTGTCCTGCCATGCGCACTACCCCGACCTGCTGGCCGAAGAACTGCGCCGCGCCGTGGGCTCGCCGGCCTGGATCGCCCCCGAGCAGGTGGTGGGCGTGCGCGGCGATCCGCGCAGCGACATCTTCGCCATTGGCGTCATGCTCTACGAGCTGGCCACGGGCGAATTGCCCTTTGGCGCGCCCACCACACAGGGCGGCCTGCGCCAGCGCCTGTGGATGTCGCCCGCGCCGCCGCGCCAGCACCGCCCCGATCTGCCCGAATGGCTGCAGGAAACCATCCTGCGCTGCCTGGAGCCCGAAGCCGCCCGGCGCCACCCGTCGGCCGCACACCTGGCCTTCGACCTGACCCACCCCGGCCAGGTGCCCGCCACCGAACGCGGGCAGCGCCAGCGCGGCCCGGGCCTGCGCACGCATTTCAAGCGCTGGATCAAGGCCGCCGGCATGCACTACCAACCCAGCCCGCTGCCCACGCGCCAGATCGAGGAAGTGCCCATCGTCATGGTGGCGGTGCCGCACGCCGACGTGACCGACGCCACGCTGTATTCGCTGCGCCAGGCCGTGGGGCGCTCGCTGGGCATCCGCCCCGGCGCGCGGCTGGCCTGCGTCACCGTGATCTCGCCCGCGGCCAGCAGCAGCACCGACAGCGAGCGCAGCGAAACCGCCCTGCACCGCCAGCACCGCGCGCGGCTCAGGCAATGGGCCGAACCGCTCGACCTGGCGGGCCACAGCGTCAGCTACCACGTGCTCGAATCGGGCGATGTGGCCCACGCGCTGGTGCGCTACGCCGAGGGCAACCAGGTCAGCATGATGATCCTGGGCGCCGCCACGCACGGGCTGCAGACGCAGCGCTTCATCGCCACCGTGCCCATGCGCGTGGCGCGCGACGCGCCCTGCACCGTCATCCTGGTCAAGCAGGCGCTGCCCTTTGCCCAGCTGGCGCGCGAATACAGCGAGTAAGCCGCCACGCCACCACGGCCGGTGCGCCAGCAGCCGCATTTCACCGCCATCATTTACTATTAAAACAATAGCTGTTAGCGCAATGCCATAAAGCGCTAGCGGCCATTTTCGTCCAAACATGCGCCGCGGACTGCGCCCCGCCCATGCACGCGGCAGGGCCACAGCGCCCAGGCCGCTGCCCGGCGACAATGGGCCGATGAACATTTCCCCCGAAGCGCCTGGCCCGCACCCTTTTTCCACCCTGACGCCCGACGTGGTGCTGGACGCACTGGCCAGCGTGGGCCTGTATGGCGATGGCCGGTTGATGGCGCTCTCGTCGTATGAAAATCGCGTCTACCAGGTGACGCTGGAAGACGGCGAACGCGTGGTCGCCAAGTTCTACCGCCCCGGCCGCTGGAGCGAGGCGCAGATCCTCGAAGAGCATGCCTTCGCCGCCGATCTGATGGCGGCCGAGGTGCCCGCCGTGGGGCCGCTGGTGCTGGCGGGACGCACGCTGCACCCGTTCGGCGGCTTTGCGTTCTCGGTCAGCCCGTGGCGGGGCGGGCGCCAGCCCGAGCTGGACGACTTCGAGGTGCTCGAATGGATTGGCCGCTTCCTGGCCCGCATCCACACCGTGGGCGCGGCGCAGCCGTTCACGCACCGCCCGCCGCTGGACTTGCACAGCTTTGGCTCGGAGCCGCACGACTGGCTGCTGGCCCACGAGCTGATCCCGCTGGATGTGCAATCCGCGTGGCGCAGTGCCTGCGAACAGGCGCTCTCGCTGATCGGCGGCCACACCCACCTGGCGCACGGCCCCGACCGCCTGCACCTGAAAGACGCCACCGTGCTGCGCCTGCACGGCGACTGCCATCCCGGCAACATCCTCTGGACCCCGCTCGACGAATGGGGGCGCGGCGGCCCGCACTTTGTGGACCTGGACGACGCGCGCATGGGCCCGGCGGTGCAGGACTTGTGGATGCTGCTGTCCGGCGACCGGCGCCAGCGCACGCACCAGCTCGGCGCGCTGCTCGATGGCTATGAACAGTTCCGCTCGTTCGACCGGCGCGAGCTGACCCTCATCGAGCCGCTGCGCACGCTGCGCCTGATCCACTACAGCGCCTGGCTGGCGCGGCGCTGGCAAGACCCGATCTTCCCCATCAACTTCCCCTGGTTCGGCAGCAGCGACTACTGGCGCGGCCAGGTGGACATGCTGCACGAGCAGGTCGAGGCGATGCAGGAAGAGCCGTTGGTGGCGTGAAGCGGCCCGTGCGGGAGGGCTGCCAGGCACGATGCTATATAATCAGCGGTTCGATAAAGCCATGATTTCATAATGGCGCGCTATAAAACGACAGCCCAGTCCGCGCGCCGCCTCTTTTGAATGGCCTTTGCACCTGTGCGCCGGTTTCTCCCAAAGACCGGCCGCCAAAGTTTCGCTCTGGCACGTGCGACTTTTTTCAGGTGTGCTCCGGGCTCCCCGCAGGGGATTGACACCCAGGATCGATCCACCCGGCCCTTCCCACGGGCCATTTCCCTTGCTTTTTGATTGACGCCGCGCATGAGACCGGCTGCCGTACCATGACCCATTCCCACACCAACACGACTGTTGGCAAATACCTTGTTTCCCCGCTGACCCGGCTGCTTGACGATGGCCGCTTCGCTGTTTCCGTCTCGATCCGCTCGGGCTCGGGCAGCGGCACGCACGACCGCGTGTTGCGCCTGGCTTCGGTGTTTGCCGACCACGCCGCCGCCGCGCACTACGCCACCAGCGAAGGCCTGCGCTGGATCCACCACCGCCACGCCCCCGCAGGGGCCTGCGCAGCCTGACCGCGCCCGGCGCTGCAGCAACCGCTGGCCGCATAAAAAAATCCCCGACGGTGCCGGCACCGTCGGGGATTTTTACATTTTTGATAGCTGCTTGCGCTTATGCAGCAAGCGCTTGAGGCCGATTTGACCTCTCACCCACCCTGGCTGCAGGCGTGGGCGCAAGCAGGCTTGCCTGCCCTGCGCGCCCTCAGACCAGCAGCGCGTTGACGCGGCGCACATAGGCCGCCGGGTCTTCGGGCAGGCCGCCCTCGGCCAGCAGCGCCTGGTCGAACAGGATGTGCGCCAAGTCGTGAAAGTGCACGCTGCCATCGAGCTTTTTCACCAGCGCGTGCTCGGCATTCACCTCCAGCACGGGCTTGGTTTCGGGCGCCTGCTGTCCGGCCTGCTTGAGCATGCGGGCCAGTTGCGTGCTCATGCCATCGTCCTGCACCACCAGGCAGGCAGGCGAATCGACGAGGCGCGTGGTCACCCGCACATCCTCGACCTTGTCTTTCAGCGCTTCTTTCAGCTTGGCCAGCACGGGCTTGAAGGTTTCGGCGGCTTCATCAAAGGCCTTCTTCTCGGCCTCGTCCTGCAGCTTGCCCAAGTCCACGGCGCCCTTGGCCACGCTTTGCAGCGGCGTGCCGTCAAACTCGTGCAGGTAGTTCAGCGCCCACTCGTCCACGCGGTCGGTCATCAAGAGCACTTCGATGCCCTTCTTCTTGAAGACCTCGAGCTGCGGGCTGTTCCTGGCGGCGGCCAGGGTGTCGGCGGTGATGTAGTAGATGGCCTCCTGGCCTTCCTTCATGCGTGCCTTGTAGTCGGCAAAGCCCACGGTGGCGGTGTCGCTCGTGGTGCTGGCAAAGCGCAAGAGCCTGGCCAGGCGCTCGCGGTTGGCAAAATCCTCGCCCAGGCCTTCTTTCAGCACAGCGCCGAACTCGGCGAAGAACGCCGTGTACTTGCCTTCCTTGGCCTTGTCGTCGGCATCCACCACATCCGTCACGCCATCGGCGTTGGCGGCGGTGTCATGCTTGTCGTGCTTGGCCAGGTCTTCGAGCATGGAGAGCACGCGCTTGGTGGAGCCTTCGCGGATCGCCTTGACATCGCGGCTTTCCTGCAGCAGCTCGCGGCTCACGTTGAGCGGCAGGTCGGCCGAGTCGATCACGCCCCGGGCGAAGCGCAGGTAGCCGGGCATCAGCGCCTCGGCGTCGTCCATGATGAAGACGCGCTTCACATACAGCTTCACGCCGGCCTTCTTGTCGCGGTTCCACAGGTCGAACGGCGCCTTGGCGGGGATGTACAGGAGCTGCGTGTACTCGGTGTTGCCTTCAACGCGGTTGTGGGCCCAGGTCAGCGGGGCCTCGTGGTCGTGGCTGATGGTCTTGTAGAACTCGGCGTATTGCTCGTCGGTGATGTCCTTCCTGGGGCGCGTCCACAGGGCGCTGGCCTTGTTGATGGTTTCCCACTCGCCGGTCTTGACCATGCCGCCGGGCTGGCGGCCCCCGTTTTCATCGCCGGGGGTGATCAGTTCGCCGTCTTTCCACTCTTCCTTTTCCATCAGGATGGGCAGGCTGATGTGGTCGGAATACTTGGCGATGACCTGCTTGAGCTTCCACGCGTTGAGGTATTCCTCGGCATCGCCGCGCAAGTGCAGGATGACGCTGGTGCCGCGCGCGGCGCGGGTGATGGTTTCGACCTCGAAATCGCCGCTGCCGCCACTGGTCCAGCGCACGCCTTCGTCGGCCTTGAGGCCCGCGCGGCGCGACTCGACGGTGATCTTGTCGGCCACGGTGAAGCCCGAATAAAAGCCCACGCCGAACTGGCCGATGAGCTGGGCATCCGCCTTCTGGTCGCCCGAGAGCTTGCCCATGAAGTCCTTGGTGCCGCTCTTGGCGATGGTGCCCAGGTGGTCGATGGCCTCCTGCGCGCTCATGCCAATGCCGTTGTCGGTGATGGTGAGCGTCTTGGCGGCCTTGTCGAAGGTCACGCGCACTTCGAGGTTGGGTGCGTCCTCGTACAGCGCATTGTTGTTCAGCGCCTCGAACCGCAGCTTGTCGCAGGCGTCCGACGCATTGGAAACCAGTTCGCGCAGGAAGATTTCCTGGTTGGAATAGAGCGAATGGGTGACCAGATGCAGCATTTGGGCAACTTCGGCCTGAAACGACAGGGTTTGTTTGCTCATGGGGATGTTTCTCGCGTTGGAATCAATGAAAATATGCGCGGCAGGGTACCAGCGCACCGCTGCCGATACCGGCTGCCGGCAGTTGTGGGCGGGTTGGGGAGTTTCAAGCCCCCCATTTTGATCGGCGCGCCAGCGCCGGCTCAGAACCGCTCGTTGGGCGACAGGTAACGCCACTGGCCCACCGGCAGATTGCCCAGGGTCACGCGGCCGATGCGGATGCGCTTGAGCCCCACCACACGCAGGCCCACCAGCTCGCACATGCGGCGGATCTGGCGCTTCTTGCCTTCGGTGAGCACAAAGCGCAACTGCTCGGGGTTCTGCCAGTCCACCTTGGCGGGCTTGAGCGGCTGGCCATCGAGCGCCAGGCCATGGCACAGGCGGGCCAGCTGCTCGGCCGGGAACACCGCCTGCACGTTGGCGGCCACATCGCCATATTGCACGCGCACCAGGTATTCCTTGTCGACCGTGGAGTCCTCGCCAATCAGCTGGCGCGCGACGCGTCCGTCCTGCGTAAGCACCAGCAGGCCCACCGAATCGATATCGAGCCGCCCGGCGGGCGCCAGCCCCCGCAGCTGCGGCGGCGAAAACCGGTTGCGGCTGGGGTCATCGCGCCAGTGCGTGCGCGGGTTGATCAGCGCCACGGCGGGCGTGTGGCCATCTTCGGCCTGGCCGCTCACATAGCCCATGGGCTTGTGCAGCAGGATGGTGACGCGCTGGTCCTGGAAACCCTGGGCCACCTTGTCAACGTCAATGCGGTCGGTGGGCAGCACCTGCACGCCCATCTCCGCCACCTGGCCATTGACCTTGACCCAGCCCTGGGCGATCCAGTCGTCGGCCTCGCGGCGCGAGCACAGGCCCAGCTCGGCCATGCGCTTGTTCAGGCGCGACGTGGCCAACCCGTTCGCAGCGACGGCAGGGGCCGCCCGCACCGGAGCCTGGCGAACCGGAGCGACGAACGTGCCCGACGCCGTGCGGTAGTTGGGGGGTGCGGGCGCCCTGGCGGGCCGGGGCGGCGGTGCAGGCCGGGCGGGCGCCGCTTTGGCCGCCACGGCGGGGCGGCGCAGCACGGGGCGCGTTGGGGACGCTGCGGGCGCAGTGGTGGGCGGGCCGCCTGCGTCGGAGGCGGGGGCAGCGGCGGGGCCGGCAGGCGGGCGGGGACTGGAAGAAGACATTGCGCGTATTTTCGCCTGCGGGCCGGACAGGCCAGAATTGCCAAGCAAGAATATCAGCAGCGCATGCGCATCCCGCCAGCGGCAGTGCTGCTGCAACCCAGGCCAGCAGCCGCTGGCGACGACAAAAGAGAGGCATCAAAACCCCCACAGATGTAACGGATTCATACCCCATGCCGCCGTCCATCGTGGCAATGCGATACACCGCGCCGCACGCGACAGAAAATCAAAAACAATAGCTGTTAACGCTTACCCAATAAGCACTACAGCGCTATTTGATATAAAACCCAGTCCGTGCCACGGCCAGGTTCCGGCAGCCGCCAAGGCCAACAACAGGTCTTCGCATTCGCAACAGTGCGCGGACGCCAGCGGCCCCGGGGCGACAGGCAGGGGGCCGCGGTCAAACGAGGTTGCGCGCAAAGATGCTGGACCGCAATGCGGACAGATCCAGCACCCTCAGCCCGCCATACTCGATGCGAATGGCCCCTTGCCGCTCCAGCGCAGCCAGCGCCTCGTTGACCCGCTGGCGCGACAGCCCCACCAGATACGCCAGCTCCTGCTGCGTGATGCGCAGCACCTCGCCCACACCGGGATAAAGCACGGGGTTGAACAACGAGGCCAGGCTGCGCGCCACCCGCACATCGGGGTTGTTCAACCGGTCGATCTCGCGCGCGCCAATGAACTGGGCCAGACGCTCGTTGAGCTGGTTCATCACAAAGCGGTTGAACCCGATGGAATGGTCCAGCAGCCAGTGGAAGGTGTCGATCGGCAGCCCCGCCACCACGCTCTTGCGCAAGGCCTGGATGTTGTAGCGGTAAGGCTCGCGCTTGAGCGCGGTGCCCTCGCCAAACCAGCCGCCAGGCGGCACCCCCGTGAAGGTCATGGTCTGGCCCTGGGCGTTGTCGCTGCTCATCTTGAGCAGGCCCTCGACCACGCCGAACCAGTAGGTCACCGGCCTCCCGAGACGGCAGACATAGTCGCCCGCCTTCGCGTCGCCCACCAGCAGCGAGGCCACGGCGCGTTCGCGTTCGACGGGCTGCAGCGGGGCAAGCCACGGGATATCGTCCAGTTCCTCCCGCGTGGGCGGGCGGCGGCGCTGGTGCAGGGACAGATCGTGGGTCATGCGCGGGTCTTCAGGGCAATGGACGATGGACGATGGACGATGGACGATGGACGATGGATGAGGCCACCGCGAGCCAGAGGGTGCAACTGACGCTGGTGGGGCAAGACAGGCGCCTTACCCGATAGCCGAGGGCACCAAGGGTTCAACCCCATAAGGACTTTCCCGCAAATTGTCGTCCGAAAGACATAAAAACGTCAAAGGTAGTCCTAGCATGGCCCCCAATGCACTGCCACACAAAGCAGCGCGCCCGGCTGTCACCGGGCTGACACCTCATCATTATTAGGAACCGGAATGAAGACCACGTTCCCGCAACTGCTGCTCAAGCATGCTGCCGAGCGCCCCACGGCCCCGGCGCTGCGCGAAAAAGAATACGGCATCTGGCAAACATGGAGCTGGAAGGATGCCGCACAGACCGTGCGCCTCATGGCCTGCGGCATGGCAGCATTGGGTTTTCAGCGGGGCCAGAACCTCGCGCTGGTCGGCGACAACCGCCCCCATCTCTACATGGGTTTCATTGCCGTTCAAAGCATTGGCGGCGTTCCGGTTCCCCTGTACCAGGATGCCGTGGCACCCGAGATGGCCTTCGTGATGGAGGATGCCGAAGTCCGGTTTGTGTTCACCGAAAACCAGGAACAGGTGGACAAGCTGCTGGAAGTACGCGAAACCCTGCCCGGCATTGCGCACATCATTTACGACGATCCGCGCGGACTGCGCGACTATGACCAGCCCGGCCTGATCAGCGTCGAAAAGCTCAAGACCATGGGCGCCGAATGGGACCGCGCCAACCCCGGCGCCTGGGAGGCCATGGTGGCCCAGAACCGGCCCGACGACGTGTCGGTGATCCTCTACACCTCGGGCACCACCGGCAAACCCAAGGGCGTGTGCCAGACCCACGCCAGCTTCATCGCATCGGCGCAAGGCGGGGTGCAGGTGGATGGCCTCAACCCCAACGACAACGTCATCTCCTACCTGCCGCCCGCCTGGGTGGGCGACCACCTGTTCTCGCTGGCGCAATGGCTGGTGGCGGGCTTCACCATCAACTGCCCCGAGTCGGCCAGCACCGTCAGCATCGACCTGCGCGAGATCGGCCCCACCTACTATTTCGCGCCACCACGGGTGTTCGAGGGCATGCTGACATCCGTCTCGATCCGCATGGAAGACGCCGCTCCCACCAAACGCTGGCTCTATGCCCGGTGCATGGACCTGGCCCGGCGCGTGGGCGCAGACATCCTCGACGGCAAGCCCGTGGGCCTGCGGGACCGCGTGTTGTACCGCCTGGGCGACATCGCCATCTACGGGCCGCTGCGCAATGTGCTGGGCCTGTCGCGCCTGCGGGTGGCCTACACGGCCGGTGCCGCCATCGGCCCCGACCTGTTCCGCTTCTTCCGCTCCATCGGCATCAACCTCAAGCAGCTCTATGGCCAGACCGAGACCTGCGCCTATGTGTGCATCCAGAAGAACCGCCAGGTCAAGCTCAACACCGTGGGCCAGGCCGCGCCGGGCATCGAGCTCAAGATCGCCGACAACGGCGAGGTGCTGGTCAAGGGCGTGTCGGTGCTCAAGGAATACTACAAACGGCCCGATGCCACCGCCGAGGTGATCGATGCCGAGGGCTACTTTCACACCGGCGATGCGGGCGTGCTCGATGAAGACGGGCACCTGCGCATCATCGACCGCGCCAAGGACGTGGGCAAGCTCAACAGTGGCGCGATGTTCGCGCCCAACTACATCGAGAACAAGCTCAAGTTCTTCCCGCAGATCAAGGAAGTGGTGTGCTTCGGCCATGGCCGCGACCATGTGTGCGCCTTCATCAACATCGACTATGAAGCGGTGGGCAACTGGGCCGAGCGCCAGGGGCTGCCCTATGGCGGCTATGTGGACCTGGCCTCCAAGCCGCAGGTGCTGCAGCTGATTGGGGACTGCATTGCCCAGGTCAACGCCGACCTGGCCGCCGAGGCCGGCATGGCCGACACCCAGGTGGCGCGCTTTCTGGTGCTGCACAAGGAACTGGACCCGGACGACGACGAACTCACGCGCACCCGCAAGGTGCGCCGCAACTTCATTGCCGAGAAGTACGCCGTGCTGGTGGAAGCGCTCTACACCGGAAAGACCGAGCAGTTCATTGAAACCCAGGTCAAGTTCGAGGACGGCCGCACCGGCAGCGTGAGCGCCACGCTCAAGATCCTGAACGCCAAGACCCATGCGCCCGCCAAGGCCGCCGCCTGATCCACCGGAAGCAGCCCATGACCCAGAAAAAGATTGGCGACGTCATCCTGGACGTCAAGAACATCAGCCTGCGCTTTGGCGGCGTGAAGGCGCTGACCGACATTTCGTTCAACGTACGCGAGCACGAGATCCGCGCCATCATCGGCCCCAACGGTGCCGGCAAGAGTTCCATGCTCAACTGCATCAACGGGGTGTATTCGCCGTCCGAAGGTTCGATCACCTTTCGCGGCAAGACTTTCGATCACATGAACTCGCGCCAGGTGGCCGAGATGGGTGTGGCGCGCACGTTCCAGAACCTGGCGCTGTTCAAGGGCATGAGCGTGATCGACAACATCATGACCGGCCGCAACCTCAAGATCAAAAGCAACCTGCTGCTGCAGGCGCTGCGCATCGGCCCCGCCGAGCGTGAGGAAATCCGCCACCGCGAATTTGTCGAGCACATCATCGACTTTCTCGAAATCCAGGCCTTCCGCAAAACGCCCGTGGGCCAGCTGCCCTACGGCCTGCAAAAGCGCGTGGACCTGGGCCGTGCTCTCGCCATGGAGCCGCAGGTGCTGCTGCTCGACGAGCCGATGGCGGGCATGAACGTCGAGGAAAAGCAGGACATGTGCCGCTTCATCCTGGACGTGAGCGCCGAGTTCGGCACCACCATCGTTCTGATCGAACACGACATGGGCGTGGTGATGGACATCTCGGACCGCGTGGTGGTGCTCGACTATGGGAAAAAGATCGGTGACGGCACGCCGGATGAAGTGCGCAACAACGAAGACGTGATCAGTGCCTATCTGGGCACCAGCCACTAAGGGCCGGAGAAAACACATGGCATTCTTTCTTGAAACCCTCATAGGCGGCCTCATGGCCGGCATGCTGTATTCGCTGGTGGCGCTGGGCTTCGTGCTGATCTACAAGGCCTCCGGTGTCTTCAATTTCGCGCAGGGAGCCATGGTGCTTTTTGCGGCACTGGCCATGGCCCGCTTCGCCGAATGGGTCCCCGCCTGGACCGGCATCGACAACGCGGTAGTGACCACCCTGATCGCCTTCGTGATCGCCGGAACCTGCATGTTTCTGGTGGCCTGGCTGATCGAGAAACTGGTGCTGCGCCACCTGGTGAACCAGGAGGGCGCCACCCTGCTGATGGCCACGCTGGGCATCACCTACTTCCTCGAAGGCCTGGGGCAGACCCTGTTTGGCAGCGACATCTACAAGATCGACATCGGCATGCCCAAGGAGCCCATCTTCGTGTTCGATGCGATCTTTGAAGGCGGCATTCTGGTGAACAAGGAAGACATCATTGCCGCCGCGATTGCCGCCGGGCTGGTGGTGCTGCTCAGCATCTTCTTTCAGAAGACCTCCACGGGCCGTGCGCTGCGCGCCGTGGCGGACGACCACCAGGCGGCGCAATCCATCGGCATTCCGCTCAACCGCATCTGGGTGATCGTGTGGTGCGTGGCGGGCGTCGTGGCGCTGGTGGCCGGAATGATCTGGGGCAGCAAGCTCGGCGTGCAGTTCTCGCTCACCACCGTGGCGCTGCGCGCCTTGCCGGTGGTGATCCTGGGCGGCCTGACCTCGGTGCCCGGCGCCATCATCGGCGGGCTGATCATCGGCGTGGGCGAAAAGCTCTCCGAGGTGTATCTCGGCCCCTACGTCGGTGGCGGCATCGAGATCTGGTTTGCCTATGTGCTGGCACTGGCGTTCCTGCTGTTCAGGCCACAAGGGTTGTTCGGCGAAAAAATCATTGATCGCGTGTGAAACACGTGATCCGCCCGAAGGGTGCTTCGCGCAGCGAAGAATGATTTTTCGGCGAAGGGTACGCAGCGTCCGTAGCCAAAAGACCATCGCCCCGACGGCTCACAAGGAGAAATAAAACATGCTTTACCGCGAAAACGGCCAGTTCAAGACCAGCTACCGTGCCGACCAGGCGATCTTTCCCATCGCGCAAGACCGGATCGCCATCGCCCTCATGCTCGCCGTGGCGTTTCTGGTGGTGCCCATGCTGGCCAGCGACTACATTTTCCGCGCCATCCTGATTCCCTTCGTGATCATGGCGCTGGCGGCCCTGGGCGTGAACATCCTGGTGGGATATTGCGGGCAGATCTCGCTGGGCTCGGGCGCCTTCATGGCTGTGGGCGCCTATGGGGCCTACAACTTCTTCGTACGCATGCCGGGCCTGCCCCTGATTCCCGCACTGATCCTGGGCGGCCTGTGCGCCACCTTCTTCGGCATCCTGTTCGGTCTGCCCAGCCTGCGGGTGAAGGGGCTGTACCTGGCCGTGGCCACGCTGGCGGCGCAGTTCTTCAGCGACTGGATGTTTTTGCGCATCAAGTGGTTCACCAACAATTCCGATTCGGGCTCGGTGTCGGTCAACAAGCTGCAGGTGCTGGGCATGCCCATCGAAAGCGCCACCAGCAAGTACATCTTCTGCCTGGCGGTTCTGGTGGTGGTGGCGCTGCTGGCCAAAAATCTGGTGCGCGGCGCAATCGGCCGCGAGTGGATGGCCATCCGGGACATGGACGTGGCGGCTTCCGTGATCGGTATCCGCCCCATGTACGCCAAGCTCAGCGCGTTTGCCGTGAGCTCCTTCATCATTGGCATGGCCGGCGCGCTGTGGGCCTTCGTCCACCTGGGCGCCTGGGAGCCAGCGGCGTTCTCGGTGGAAATTTCTTTCCGGCTGCTGTTCATGGTGATCATTGGCGGCCTCGGCTCCATCATGGGCGGCTTTTTTGGCGCGGCCTTCATCGTGGTGCTGCCCATCGTGCTCAACCAGTTCCTGCCCGCACTCGTTGGCATGTTTGGCATCGACATCTCCACCGCCGGGGTGTCGCACGCCGAACTGATGATTTTTGGCGCCCTCATCGTCTGGTTCCTGATCGTGGAGCCGCACGGTCTGGCCAAGCTGTGGTCCACGGCCAAACAAAAGCTGCGGCTGTGGCCTTTCCCCCACTGAGGGAGCCACCCATGAGGAAACCCCTTACTCGCAATTCCCGATACGGACGGCCTGCATTGCCGCGTTAACTGTCCATACCGCTGCCATTTCCCGTGCTTCAACACTTTTACTCAAAGGAGACATCCATGAAGCTTTCCAAACTCGTGATCGCCGCTGCCGTGGTCGCTGCGGGTGCGTCGTCCATGACGACCAGCGCCTTCGCGCAAGCCAAGGAGCAGTTCTTCCCGTTGCTGTCGTACCGCACTGGCCCCTATGCGCCCAACGGTGTGCCATGGGCCAACGGCAAGCAGGACTACCTCAAGATGATCAACGCGCGCGACGGCGGCATCAACGGCGTCAAGCTCACCTTTGAAGAATGCGAAACCGGCTACGCCACCGACCGCGGCGTGGAATGCTACGAGCGCCTGAAGGGCCGCCCGGGCGTCGCCCTGTTCGACCCGCAAGCCACCGGAATCACGTTTGCGCTGACCGAAAAGGCGCCTGTGGACAAGATCCCGCTGATGACGCTGGGCTACGGCCTGTCGGTCGCGCAGGACGGCCAGGCGTTCAAGTGGAATTTCCCCTACATGGGCAGCTACTGGACCGGCGCCGACATCCTGATCCAGCACATCGGCAAGGGCGCCGGCGGCCTGGACAAGCTCAAGGGCAAGAAGATCGCACTGGTGTACCACGACAGTCCGTTCGGCAAGGAGCCCATCCCGCTGCTGCAGGAACGCGCCAGGATGCACGGTTTTGAGCTGCAGATGCTGCCCGTGACCGCGCCCGGCGTCGAACAAAAAGCCACCTGGCTGCAGGTGCGCCAGAGCCGCCCTGACTACGTGCTGCTGTGGGGCTGGGGCGTGATGAACTCCACCGCCCTCAAGGAAGCGCAGGCCACGGGCTTCCCCCGCGACAAGCTCTATGGCGTGTGGTGGGCCGGTGCCGAGCCCGATGTGCGCGACGTGGGCGAAGGCGCCAAGGGCTACCACGCCCTTGCGCTCAACGGCTACGGCAAAGAGGCCAAGGCCACCCAGGACATCCTCAAGTACGTGCACGACAAGGGCCAGGGCACGGGACCGAAGGATGAAGTGGGCTCGGTGCTCTACACGCGCGGCATGATCATCCAGATGCTCAGCGTGGAAGCCGTGCGCCGCGCGCAGGAGCGCTTTGGCAAGGGCAAGGTCATGACCGGCGAACAGGTGCGCTGGGGCATGGAAAACCTGAACCTCGACCAAAAGAAACTCGATGCGCTGGGCTTCAAGGACCTGATGCGTCCGCTGTCCACCAGTTGCGCTGACCACATGGGCTCGACCTGGGCACGGGTGCACACCTGGGATGGCAAGAAGTTCAACTACTCGTCCGACTGGTACCAGGCCGACGAGCAGATCCTCAAGCCCATGGTCAAGGCCGGTGCCGACAAGTACCTGGCCGACAAGAAGATGACCCGGCGCGATGCGGCGGACTGCCAAAGCTAAGGACATCCCCCTGAGCGGCATTGCCGCTTCCCCCTTCTCTCTTAGCGCTTCGCGCTGCGGGAAGGGGGACGACACCAGTGGCCGGGAAAAGCCCGTTCCACGGTGTCCCTGGCGATAACGTCGCGCCAGTTTTTTAGCGGCTGTGTTTACAGCCGCCAATCCAAAGGGTTGTGCAGCAACTCTTTGGATTGGCACAGCGAAGGCAACACCATGGACTCCAAAAACATCGTTCTCAACGTCAACGGCATCGAGGTCATCTACAACCACGTGATCCTGGTGCTCAAGGGCGTCTCGCTGCAGGTGCCACAGGGCGCCATCGTGGCCATCCTGGGCGGCAATGGCGCCGGCAAGACGACCACGCTGCGCGCCATCTCCAACCTGCTCAGGGGCGAGCGCGGCGAGGTCACCAAGGGCACCATCGAACTGCGCGGCGAGCGCATTGAAAACCTCTCGCCGGCCGACCTGGTCAAACGCGGCGTGGTGCAGGTGATGGAGGGCCGCCACTGCTTCGCCCACCTGACCATCGAAGAGAACCTCATGACGGGCTCCTACACCCGCACCAGCAAGGCCGAGATCGCGGCCAACCTGGAGAAGGTCTACAACTATTTTCCGCGACTGAAAACGCGCCGCACCTCGCAGGCGGCCTACACCTCGGGCGGCGAGCAGCAGATGTGTGCCATCGGCCGCGCCATCATGGCCAACCCCAGCGTGGTGCTGCTCGACGAGCCGTCCATGGGGCTGGCGCCCCAGATCGTGGAAGAGGTGTTCAACATCGTGAAGGACCTGAACACCAAGGAGAAGGTCACCTTCCTGCTGGCCGAGCAGAACACCAACATGGCGCTCAAATATGCCGACTACGGCTACATCATGGAGAGCGGCCGCGTGGTGATGGATGGCGCCGCCACCGATCTGGCCAACAACGAAGACGTGAAAGAGTTCTATCTCGGCGTGGGCGGCGGCGAACGCAAGAGCTTCAAGGACGTCAAGAGCTACAAGCGCCGCAAGCGCTGGCTGGCCTGATATGCCCCCTGTGGCGCCGGGTTGGGGCCGTGGCGGTTTCAACGATGGCACCCCAGATCACCGCAATCGAAAACTCCTGATTTCATAGCTGCTTGCGCTTGATGAATAAGCGCTAGAGGCCAATTTCACTCAAACCAACCGCATAGGAGCCCATGGCATGAGCAAGTTCTACGACGCCCTGGAAACCCGCGATCCCGCCGAGCGCGAAGCAGCCTTGCTGACCGCGCTGCCCGACCAGGTGGCGCATGCGCGCAAACACTCTGCCGCATACGCTGCCATCCTGGCCGATGTGGACCCGGCCAGCATCACCAGCCGTGCCGCGCTGGCGCGCCTGCCCGTCACGCGCAAGCACGAGCTGCAGGAGCGCCAGCAGGCCGGGCGCGCCAACGACGTCTTTGGCGGCTTTGCCACCATCGGTTTCGGTGCCGCCATGCCGCGCGTGTTCAGCAGCCCCGGCCCCATCTACGAACCCGAGAGCACGCGCCGCGACTACTGGCGCATGGCGCGCGCCCTGTACGCCGCCGGCTTTCGCGCCGGCGAGCTGGTCCACAACAGCTTCAGCTACCACTTCGTGCCAGCCGGCTCGATGATGGAAAACGGCGCCCATGCAGTTGGCTGCACGGTGTTTCCCGGCGGCACCGGCCAGACCGAGCAGCAGGTGCAGGCCATGGCCGAGCTGCGCCCTGCGGGCTACATCGGCACGCCGAGCTTTCTCAAGCTGATCGTCGAAAAAGCGGCCGAACTGCAGCAGCCCCTGCCCAGCGTGACCAAGGCGCTGCTGTCGGCCGAGGCTTTTCCGCCGTCGCTGCGCGACTGGTTCGCCGAGCGCGGCATTGCCGGCTACCAGTGCTACGGCACGGCCGACCTGGGCCTGATCGCCTATGAAACCACGGCGCGCGAAGGCCTGGTGCTGGACGAGGGCGTGATCGTCGAGATCGTGCGCCCCGGCACCGGCGACCCGGTGCCCGAAGGCGAGGTGGGCGAGCTGGTGGTGACCACGCTCAACCCGGACTACCCGCTGATCCGTTTTGGCACCGGCGACCTTTCGGCCGTGCTGCCGGGCCAGTGCCCCACGGGCCGCACCAACACCCGCATCAAGGGATGGATGGGGCGCGCCGACCAGACCACCAAGGTGCGAGGCATGTTCGTGCACCCCGCGCAGATTGCCGCCATCGCACGCCGGTTTCCGCAAGTGCTGCGGGCCAGGCTGGTGGTCAGCGGCGAAATGGCCAGCGACCAGATGGTGCTGCAGGTCGAGACGCATGAAACCGCAGAGGGCTTTGCGCGCCAGCTCGCCGAGGTCGTGCGCGAAGTGACGAAGCTGCGCAGCGAGGTGCAGATGGTGGCCCCAGGCACCCTGCCCAACGATGGCCGCGTCATTGAAGACGCGCGCAGCTATCGCTGAAACGCCCCCGCCAGCCCGGTTTGAGCCAGCGCAACAACCGTGCACGATCGGAACCACCGCCAGCGCAGGCAGATAGGTTTTTACCCTTATTTTGCTCTTTTATTAATAGCATCTTGCGCTTATCGCAAAAGCGCTAGAGGCCTATATTAATAAAATTTATCTTTGACGAGCACTAAGTGATTTCCTCGATACCCCCTTGATGGGGACTCGTTATCATCGCGCGTCAGATTACAGGAGCATTCCGTGAAAAAGATACTGAAACTCGCACTGGTCGCCACCGCAGCCATCGCAGCAATGGGCGCACACGCCCAGGACTATCCGGCCAAGGACAAGACCATCACCCTGGTCGTGCCCTTTACCGCAGGCGGCCCCACGGACCGCGTCGCGCGTGACCTCGCAGAAGCCTTGCGCAAGCCCCTGGGCGCGAACGTTGTCGTGGACAACACGGCCGGTGCCGGCAGCTCGATCGGCGCAGCCCGTGTGGCCCGCGCCACCCCCGATGGCTACACGCTGCTGCTCAACCACATCGGCATGTCCACCATGCCCGCGCTGTACCGCAAGCTGTCGTTCAGCGTGCCCAACGATTTTGAGTACCTGGGCATGGTCAACGATGTTCCCATGACCCTGATCGCACGGCCCAGCATCCCGGCGAACAACATGAAGGAGCTCACCGCCTGGATCGGCCAGAACAAGGGCAAGATCAATCTGGGCAATGCGGGCCTGGGCGCTGCGTCCCACCTGTGCGGCCTGATGTTCCAGAACGCCATGCAGGTCGAAATGACCACGGTGCCCTACAAGGGCACGGCGCCCGCCATCACCGACCTGATCGGTGGCCAGATCGACCTGCTGTGCGACCAGACCACCAACACCACGTCGCAGATCGAAGGCAAGAAGGTCAAGGCCTTTGCCGTGACCACCTCCAAGCGCCTCACAACCCCGGCGCTCAAGGACCTCCCCACCCTGGCCGAGTCGGGACTGAAGAACTTTGAAGTGACCATCTGGCACGGCCTGTACGCGCCCAAGGGCACGCCAGCCCCCATCGTGGCCAGGATCAACGATGCCCTGAAGGTGGCCCTGAAGGACCCCGACTTCATCAAGAAGCAGGAAGCCCTGGGCGCCGTGGTGGTGACCGACAGGCGCGTCGAGCCCGCCGAGCACAAGAAATTCGTGCAGGCTGAAATCGACAAGTGGGGCGCCGTCATCAAGGCCGCCGGCACCTACGCCGACTGAGCCTGCCGGGCTTTCTGCCTGCATATGACCAGCCGCCTGCCCCTCGGGGCCAGGCGGCTTTTTTTTATGGGTTACCGGTGTGTCAATGGAACCCGCAGGGGTGAGGCAACCAGCTCCTGGTGTGCCCGAGCTCGGGTAAAAACAGGTACCGCCTCAAGCGCCCCACACCACGTCGTGCTCCTCGGCGACCGAGCGGCGCAGCATTTCGAGAAACGGCGCCGCACGCTGGCGAAGGCGCACGGTGTCCGGGCGCTCCACGCCATCCTCGTCCGCCTGTTCCTGCGCATCGGCGGCAAGCGCCTCGTCGGCGGCAACGGCCGCCTCGAGCGCGGCCATGGCACCAGGGATCTGGGCTGCCGTGATGATGCCGCTGGTGCCGGGCGTCTTGCCAACGATCTGAAGGATCTGGCGCCCGTGGGGTTCAAGCATGATCAGATCGGGCGCGGATCTGGACTTGAATTTGTAGAGCATGGCGTGCGGTCCTTGGTGGGGTACATGTAATCGCGCGTGAACGGATAGACCGATTGTGCGCCGGTCATCGTGCCCGAGCCCATGTTGCCATCGGGGCGCACTGCCAGTATCTGGTGCAAGGCCAGCCAGCCGCGCTCAAAGCCCAGGGCGCTGCCTGCCAGATACAGGCGGTAGGCTCGCAGCGCCTTGTCCGCGCGCTCCGGGCCAGCCTTCGCCACAAGCACCTGGCGGGCAGGCTCCAGCGCGGCTTCCAGCGCGTCCGACCAGGACCACAGCGTGCGGGCGTAATGGGGGCGCAGGTTCTCGGTGTCCACCATCTCCAGCCCGGCGTGCGCCATGTCGCGCAGCACGGCACTGGCGTGCAGCAGCTCGCCCCCTGGGAAGATGTACTGCTCGATGAAATCGCCCATGCCGGCTCCCAGTTGCGCGTTGTCCACGCCACCGGCGGTAATGCCATGGTTGAGCAGCAGGCCCCCGGGGCGCAGGAGGTTTCGCACGGTGGCAAAGTAGGCGTTCATCTTCGCGCGCCCGACATGTTCAAACATGCCGACAGATGCCACCTTGTCGAAGGGCTCCTCAACCTGCAGCTCGCGGTAGTCGCGCAACTCGATGCGCACCCGCCCCTTCAATCCGCGCTCCGCAATGCGTTGCTGGACATGCGCGTGCTGGTTGCGCGACAGGGTGATGCCCGTCGCGTCCACGCCATAGTGCTCAGCGGCCCACAGCAGCAAAGCGCCCCAGCCAGCGCCGATGTCCAGAAAACGCTCACCCGGCTGCAGACGCAGCTTGCGGCAGATCAGATCCAGCTTGGCCTCCTGGGCGCGCGCCAGCGTCATGCCGGGATCGCAAAAATAGGCACACGAATACACCCTGCGCGGGTCCAGCCACAGCGCATAGAAGTCGTCCGACAGGTCATAGTGAAACTGCACATGGCGCGCATCGTTCGAGAGCGTGTGCACCGCCATCGATCTGGCGTGCGCGAGCACGCGGCGCCACCAAAGATGGCCTGACTTCTGCGCGGGGTTCCCGGTGAGCAGCCCGGCAGCAGCGGCCATCAATTCGCGCATGCTGCCTTCCAGCGCCACCTTGCCCTCGACGATCGCCGCGCCGACGTTGCCGATTTCACCCGAGGCCAGGGCCAACAGCGCCATGCGATCCCGAAACCGCAGCGTGACGGCCGCGTTGCGCGCGCCCAGCCTCTGCCCCGCAGGCAACTGAACCGCCATGCGGACTGGCAGCGCCTCCAGCCGCCCCTCGAGGATGTGCAGCAAGTTCTTCATGGTGGCTCATTCTTGATTGGGCTCGCCGATACGTCAACAGCTCCCCAGCCCGGTGGTGCGCGCTCCAGCCACCAGCGCGGCAGCCACGCCATCAGCATGGCAGCAAGAAGTCGATTCTTTTACCTTTTGTTTCTTCGCCACCGGCACCCCCTGATCGCATGGCCGTGGCGCAACGTGCCAACCCGCAACGCGGTGCGCGACACCGCGGGGGAAACCCCCTCCTCTGGGCAGCAGCTGGCAGCGCAAAGACAGCGAATAGCGCTTTCGTACGAAGTGCAGGGGCCTACAGTCCGTCAGGCTGGCACGGCGGCAGGCATCTGACTGGCCAGCGCATGCCGCGCCGTGACCGTTGCCAGCGTGCGCATGAAATGCGCGAACGCGGGCGTCTCCCGGCCCGCCACCTTGGCCGCATCGTCGTAACGGCGCAGTCGGGTGGCCTCGCGGGCAAAGGGCTGGGATGCAAATTGCAGCGCCTCTTCCATCGAATACGCACCCCCTTGCAGTTCCAGGCTGTGCCGGGACGCAGGCGAAAGGGCATCCCGGTACCCGCGCTCCGAGGTGCACAGGTAGCGTTTGGCATCCACATGCAGCCGAACGGGCTCCAGCACTGCGGGCGGCAGCAGGGCCCGCAGAAACGGGAGCGCCACATACTGGTGCAGACCGTCGCGGCCGGCGCTGTCAGCGGCCCCGCCGTCCGGCGCCAGCAGGTGCCCAATGTCGTGCAGCAGCGCCGCAGCGACCATCTCTGGCGTCTCACCGGCCAGTTCGGCCAGGTGGGCGCACTGCAACGCATGCTCGAGCTGGCTGACGGCTTCGCCACCATACTGCTCGTTGCCGCGCGTCACCAGCAAGTGCGAAATGTCGATCAGGGTCAAGGCCATGGGGTACTCCAGCGCAGCCTCTTGTATCTTTAAATCAGATCAGAGCGGTAGAGTCTGAGTGCCGTTGAGGCGGTCAGACCGGCCCGTGTAGCTTGATAGCCTCTGGGGTGATCGAGCCCGTGACTGAGTACAGAGCGCACG
>Ga0255334_1000460_pt1 | contig 31692 bp, 29 predicted proteins | sample EtOH5_35cm_T3_12_FD_202080 | JGI IMG/M metagenome (GOLD analysis project Ga0255334, IMG submission 202080) | Sandy soil microbial communities from University of British Columbia, Vancouver, Canada - EtOH5_35cm_T3_129 | ecosystem: Engineered > Artificial ecosystem > Sand microcosm > Unclassified ... | reverse complement strand
CATCGTCAGAACCGCGCTTCCGGCCAGAGGGGGGGGCCAGAGGGGGGGCCAGGGGAGTCCGCGGCCGGCGGGCAGGCCGCCCGCGCCATGCGCCGGGCCGGGCCGGGGCCGCAACCGAAGATGAGGCGCCGCGCCGCCCTCGGACTGGCGCTGTCGCTGCTGCCGGTCGGGCCGGTGCGGGCCCAGACCGGCTGGCCGCGGCGCGCCATCCGGCTGATCGTCCCCGACGCCCCCGGCAGCGGCAATGACATCACCGCCCGGCTCTTCGCCAGCCAGTTCGAAACCCTGCTTGGCCAGCCCGTGCCGGTGGACAATCGCGGCGGCGCCGGCGGGCGCATCGGGGTGGAGGTCGCCTGGCGATCGCCGCCCGATGGCTACACCTTCCTGCTCGGCAATGCCGGCTCCAATGGCATCAATGCCGCGGTCTATCGCGACCTGCCCTACGACCTGGTGACGGGGTTCGAGCCGATCTCCCTGCTGGTCGCCGGTCCCAATGTGCTGGTGGTGAACCCGAAGCTGCTGCCCGCGCATGATGTCGCGGGGTTGGTCGCGATGCTGCGGACGCGGTCGGACGGCTATGCCTATGCCTCGGGCGGGGTCGGCAGCTCCTCGCATTTGTCCATGGAGCTGTTTCGCCAGCGCGCGGGCTTCGCTGCGCTGCATGTGCCCTATCGCGGCATCCCCGCACTGGCGCAGGGGATCATCGGCGGTGATGCGCCGGTCGCGATCGCCAATCTCGTGAATCTGATGCCCTTCATCCAGCGCGGCGACATGGTGGCGCTGGCGGTCACCAGCCCGACCCGCTGGCCCGGCCTGCCGGGCGTTCCCACCCTGGCCGAGAGCGGCTACCCGGGTTTCGACACCATGGCCTGGAACGGGCTGCTGGCGCCGCCCGGAACCCCGAGCTGGATCGTCACCCGAATGCATGAAGCGGTGCTGCGCATCGCCACCAACCCCGAGGTCGTCGACCGCGTCCGCTTGCTGGGCGGGGAGCTGGTCGCCTCCTCGCCGCAGGATTTCGCCGAACGCATCGAGGCCGATGTCGCCAAGTGGAAGGATGTCGCCGAGCGCGCCGGCATCCGCCTGGAATGAGCCGCATCGCCGGGCTTGCCTGGCTCGGCGTCGCGGTCACCCCCCGGACCAACTGGTCCTTCCTGCGCGTCACGGATTCGGACGGCCGCATCGGCTGGGGCGAATGCACCCTGGCCGGGCAGGAGGCGCTGCTGGCGGCCGAGGCCGGCCGGCTCGCCGCCACCGTGACCGGGCAGGCGGTGGGCGCGCGCAACCGCCTGTGCCGGCTGCTGCCGCATGCGGCGGGCGGGCTGGTCGCCCATACCGTGCTGTCCGCGTTTGAGCAGGCGCTGTGGGATTTGGCCGGCCAGGCGGCGGCGCAGCCCATCCACGCCCTGCTGGGCGGCGCGCTGCGCAACACAATCCCGCTTTACGCCAATATCAACCGCGGCGTTGCGCCACGCAGGCCGGAGGGGTTTGCCGCCGCCGCCAGCCGCGCCGTCGCCGCCGGGTTTGCCGGCGTAAAACTCGCGCCCTTCGATCCCTATGTCTGGGAGGAGCCCGACGCCCGCGCCTATGCCGAGGGCATCGCCCGCATCGCCGCGGTGCGCGACGCCATCGGCCCGGAGGTCGCGCTGATGGTCGATTGCCACTGGCGCTTCAGCCCCGGCGGCGCCGCGGCGCTGATCCGCGATGTCACCCCCTTCGCCCTGTTCTGGCTGGAATGCCCGGTCGCCGAGGCCAACCACGCCGCCACCCGCCGCCTGCGCCACCTGGCCAATGACCGCGGCATGCGGCTGGCCGGTGCCGAAACCCTGTCAGGACTTGCCGCCTATGCCGCAATCATCGCTGCCGGCTGCCACGACGTGCTGATGCCCGACATCAAGCACGCCGGCGGGCATGAGGAGATCCGCCGCATCGCCGCCCTGGCGCTGACCCAGGGCGTGGAGATCGCGCCGCACAACCCGACCGGGCCGATCTGCCACGCGCATTCGCTGCAGCTTTGCGCGACCCTGCCGAACCTGCTGCCGCTGGAGGTGCAGTTCGGCGAGACGGGCCGCTTCTTCACCCTCGCCCCCGGCCATGACCTGCGTTTTGCCGCCGGCGCCGCGAGCCTGTCCGCGACCCCCGGCCTCGGCGTCGCGCTGGACGAGGATTTTGCGCAGCGGTCGCCTTGGGTCGCGCAGGCAAAACCCTGGCTCGATCCGCGGCTGGGCTGATGATCCCTTTGTGGCTGGGGGTGACGCTTTCGGCGGCCCTGTTCCAGTGCTGGCGCACGGCCTTGCAGCAGCGGCTGCGGGGGATGCTTTCGGTGAATGCGGCGGCGGTGACGCGCTACCTCTATGGCGTGCCGGTGGGGGCGGCGCTGCTTGCGGGCTATGCCGCGGCGACGGGGCAGATGCCGCCGGCGATCGATGGCCTCGGGTTTCTCGGGCTGGCGGCGCTGGGCGGGCTGCTGCAGATCCTCGGCACCAATGCGCTGATCATGTCCTTCGGGTCGCGCGGCTTCACCGTCGGCACCGCCTATGCCAAGACCGAGGCGATGCAGGCGGCCTTCCTGGCGCTGCTGCTGCTGGGCGAAAACCTGTCGCCGCTGTCCTGGTTCGGCATCGCCGTCGGGATCTTCGGGGTGCTGTACCTGACCCTCGCCGGCCGCGCGCTGACGCCGGCCAGCATCTGGGCGGCGACGCGCCAGCCCGCGGCGCTGTTCGGGCTGCTGGCCGGGGCGGGCTTCGCGCTGACCTCGATTGCGATCAAATCGGCCAATCTGCGGCTGGACCACCCCGATGCGGTGCTGCGCTCGCTGGTCGTCGTGGTGGTGGTCAATCTGATGCAGACGGTGATGCAGGGCGGCTGGCTGCTTGCGCGCGAACGGGGGGAGGCTGCGCGCGTGCTCGCCTCCTGGCGGGTCAGTTGGCGGGTGGGGGCGCTGTCCTCGATCGGCTCGGCCTGCTGGTTCACCGGCTTCGCCCTGGCGCCGATCGCCCTGGTCCGCGCAGTGGGGCAGACCGAGATGATCTTCACCTTGCTGTTCAGCCGCTTCTACCTGAACGAGCCCTGGAAGCGGACCGATGTGATCGGCGCGCTGGTGGTTGTGCTGGGGGTGGTGCTGGTGCTCGCCGGACGCTGAACTCGCGCGACGTTTGCGGGTCGCAATTCGGCGCCCCTGTCCTATATTACCGCCAGGAAAGATTTTGCCGAAGAAAGACCTTGCCGGAGATGTCCATGGCCCCCCCGCTTCGCCTTCGTCGCGCCGCCCGCCTGCTGGCGGCTTTCGCCGCTTTGGCGCTGGTGCTGGCGCCAGCTTTCGCCGATGCGCGGCCGGGCGGCGGGGTCTCCTCCGGCAGCCGCGGCATGCGCAGCTATTCGCCGCCGCCGCGGACCAGTACCGCGCCGAGCCAGGCGCGGCCGCTGGACCGCACCATGTCGCAGCCCTCCACCCCTGGCGGCACCCAGGGCACCGCAGCCCCGGGCACCGCAGCCCCGGGGGCCGGCGCGATGCGCCCGGGCGGCTTCTTCGGGAGCGGGCTGATGGGCGGCATCGCCGGCGGGCTGCTGGGCGCCGGCCTGTTCGGGATGCTGAGCGGGGCGGGCTTCATGGGCGGGATCGGCGGCCTCGGCGGCATGCTCGGCCTGCTGCTGCAGATCGGGCTGATCGTCTTGGTGGTGTCGTTCCTGCTGCGGCGCTTCCGGCCCGAGGCCGGGCGCCCGGCGATGGCCGGTGGCCCCGGCCTGCCGCCGCGCGTCGGCTCGGCGCGAATGATGGATCCCGGAACCCTCCGCGCCATCCCTGGCGGCGGCGGTGGAATGGCCGGCGGCGCGGCGATCACGCTTGCGCCCACGGATTTCGAGGCCTTCCAGCGCCTGCTCGTCGAGGTCAACGCGGCCTGGAGCCGCCAGGACCTCGCCAGCCTGCGGCGGATCGCCACGCCGGAAATGGCGGAGTATTTCGGCAATGACCTGCGCGACCTCGCCGCCCGCGGCTGGCGCAACGAAACCCGCGACGTGGTGTTGGAAAAAGGCGACCTGGCCGAGGCCTGGGCCGAGGGGCGCCAGGATTACGCGACCGTCGCCATGCGCTTCTCGCTGGTGGATGTGACCACGCGGCAGGCCGATGGCGCGGTGGTGGAGGGCGATCCCGCCGCCCGCCAGACCACGACCGAACTCTGGACCTTCGTGCGCGAGGATGACGGCCCCTGGCGCCTGTCGGCGATCCAGCAGATCGGCTGACCGTGGGACGTGGGAGGGCTGTTCGCCCTCCCACACCCGCCCACCAGGAAACTGAGAGTTCCTGGACCTTCCGTTTCGGCGACCCGTTATCCGACCAGCACCCGCATCGGCACCGGCGCGTCGGTCACGCTCACCGGGATCTCGCCGACCGAATCGCCATCGGCCTGCACCGGCACGCCGGCGCCGGCAAAATCGATCCGCCCCGCGGTGCGGATCTCCACCCCGGGCATCCGCGACAGCAGACCGAGCGGCAGCGCGATTCCGTAAAGCGCCGCCGACCAGGGCCCGGCATGGCGGAACAGCGCGACCTGGAAACCGGGTTCCGCCGGGCGCGCATCCGGCGCCAACAGGAAACGCCCGGCGTAGAGCCGCCCCTTGGTCACGATGGCGCTGCTGACCGAGAAATCCTCGCCGTCCAGCGTCACCGTCATCCTCGGGAAGCCGTAGCGCAGCAATTCGCGCCCCGCCTGCCAGACATAGGCCGCCCGCCCGAGCCGCGCCTTCAGCCGCAGATCCAGGCGCGCGACCACGGCGGCATCGAAGCCGGCCCCCAGCATCTGCACGAACAGCAGGCTGCGGCCATCGGCGAAATGGGCAATGCCCGGCCAGACCAGCTGCTCGCGCCCCGCCGCCAGCACCCGCGCCGCCGCCGCCGGCGCCAGCGGCAGCCCCAATTCCTGCGCCAGCACATTGGCGGTGCCGAAGGGCAGGATGCCGAGCGTCGCGGTGCTGCCGGCGAGCCCGGCCGCGACCTCGGCGATGGTGCCGTCGCCGCCGGCGGCGACCACCGCCGATTCGCCGGCCGCGGCGGCCTGGGCCGCGAATCGCAGCGCATCGCCCGGCGCCCCGGTTTCCGCCACGCGTACGACCACCCCCGCGAGCGTCAACACCCGCAAGGCTTCCGCCAGCCGGCGGCGACGCCGCGCGCCGGCGGTCGGATTGAAAACAATGAGCATTCGCGCCTTGCGATAGAGGCCATTCATGACAGAACCGGGTCTCGCAAATGACATTTCAAAAACGTATCGGTCGTCACCAAGGATTCACGCCTTTTCCTGCGTTCGCGCGTTACCCCCCCGACTCATCGGCAACGCGCTGGTTCCTGTTAGTCCACCCGTTTATAACATGGGGGTGGCCGGCGGGTCCGGCGGAGCTACGGACGCGACATGCACCGCACCGACACCAAGCGACGCTACCGCAGCCTTTTCCTCTCTGACGTTCATCTGGGCACGCGTGGCTGCCGGGCGGACTTCCTGAAGGACTTCCTGAAGCAGATCGAATGCGAGCAGCTCTACCTCGTCGGCGATATCGTGGATGGCTGGCGGCTGAAGAAGTCCTGGTACTGGGACGCCGATCATGACGAGGTGATCCGCCTGATCCTGCGGATGGCCCGGCATGGCACCGATGTCCGCTACATCCCGGGCAATCATGACGAGATGTTCCGCAGCTGGCTCGGCCATGAATTCGCGGGCATCAAGCTGCAGGACGAGGCGGTGCATGTCGCCGCCGATGGCCGCCGCTACCTCGTGATCCATGGCGACCAGTTCGATGGCGTGATCCGCTATGCCAAGTTTCTCGCTTTGCTCGGGGACTGGGCCTATGACTGGGCGCTCTGGTCCAACCGCTGGTTCAACATGGCCCGGCGCCGGCTCGGCTACCCCTACTGGTCGCTTTCGCAATGGCTGAAGCGCCAGGTCAAGGAAGCCGTGAAGGCGATCGACCGCTTCGAGGGCGCGTTGAGCAATGAGGCGCAGCAGCGCGGTCTCGACGGCGTGATCTGCGGCCATATCCACCACGCCGAGATGCGCGACGTCGGCGGGCTGATGTACATGAACGACGGCGACTGGGTGGAATCCTGCACCGCGCTGGTCGAACACGCCGATGGCCGCTTCGAGCTGATCGACTGGGCGCAGGAGAATCGGCTGTCCTTCTTCCGCGCCCCCGCCACCCCGCGGCGGGACACGGCCGCGGCATGATCCGGTTTTCATGACCGAACTTTCATGACCGGAAGGCTGCCGGGGCCGCCGCAGCGCATCCTGATCGTGTCCGACGCCTGGAAGCCGCAGGTCAATGGCGTGGTCCGGACGCTGGAGACGGTCGCGGGCGAACTGATCGCCGGAGGCGATACCGTCGAGGTCGTCGGCCCCGACCGCTTCCGTTCCATCGCCATGCCGGGCTATGCCGAAATCCGGCTGGCGATCGCGCCCGGGCGGCGCCTCGCGCGGATCATCGAGGCCTTCAACCCCTGCGCCATCCATGTCTCGACCGAGGGGCCGCTCGGCTGGGCGGCGCGCGGCATCTGCCTGAAGCAGGGGATGGCCTTCACCACCTCCTTCCACACCATGTTCCCCGACTACCTGCATGCGCGGACCGGCATTCCGCGATCCTGGTCCTGGGCGGTGATGCGGCGCTTCCACGGCGCCGGGGCGGGGGTGTTTGTCGCCACCACCTCGCTGGCGCGGACGCTGGAGGGGCATGGCATCCGCAACCTCGTGCCCTGGTCGCGCGGTGTGGATCTGGTCCGTTTCCGCCCGGGCGGGGCGGACCCCTTCGGCGATCTGCCGCGGCCGATCTTTCTCTATGCCGGGCGGGTCGCGGTCGAGAAGAACATCGCGGCCTTCCTGGCGCTGGATCTGCCGGGAACCAAGGTCGTGGTCGGCGATGGGCCGCAGCGCGCGGCGCTGGAGAAGCAGTTCCCCGACACCGTCTTCACCGGCTATCGCGACAATGGCGTGCTCGCGGCCTCCTATGCCCATGCCGATGTCTTCGTCTTCCCCAGCCGCACCGACACTTTCGGTCTCGTGCTGCTGGAGGCGCTGGCGGCCGGCACCCCGGTCGCGGCCTATCCGGTCACCGGGCCGATCGATGTGATCGGCGATGCCCCGGTGGGGGCGCTGGACGAGGATCTGCGCGCCGCCTGCCTGCGCGCGGTCGGCGCCGACCGCGCCGCCTGCCGGCGCCATGCCGAGGGCTTTTCCTGGGCCGCCTGCGCGCAGCGCTTCCGGACCGCGCTGGTGCCGTCGCGCTAAAGCGGAAGGTCCAGGAAACTCTCACCTTCCAAAGGCCGGCGGGGCCGGGCACTCGTCCACCACGCATGGGTCGTGCTAGGGCCATGCCGTGACAGGCCATCAAGCGACACCGCGCCGCCCATGCTGAAGCGCCTTTTGCGGCACCCCCGGGTGGTGGCGGCGGCCGCCTGTCTGATCGGCGCCTATCTTGGCCTCGTCTATCGCACCACGCGCTGGACCTTGCTCGGAGAGGAGCATTTCCTGGTCTTTCCGGTCGAGCGCCGGCCGCTGATCGTCGCCTTCTGGCACGAGCGCCTGGCGATGATGCCGGAGCTTTGGCGGCAGGCGAGCCTGCGTGTGCCGCAAGGTCGGCCCTGGCCGGTGCATGTGCTGGTGTCGCGCTCCCGCGACGGCCGCTTCATCGGCGACATCGTCGGGCGCTTCAACGTGAGCATGGTGCATGCCTCCACCAGGCGGATCGGCTCGGGGCGCGAGCAGGGCGGGGCGGCGGGCATGCGGGAGCTTCTGCGCCTGCTGCGGGGCGGGGCGGCCGTGGCGATCACCCCGGACGGGCCGCGCGGGCCGCGCCGGGTTGCCGCCCCGGGGGTCGCGCAGGTTGCGGCGGTGTCGGGCGTGCCGGTGCTGCCCTGCGCCGCGGCGACGACGCGCCGCTGCATCCTCGGCACCTGGGACCGCATGATGCTGCCGCTGCCCTGGAGCCGGGGCGTGCTGGTCTGCGGCGCGCCGGTCGTGGTGTCGCGCGACGGGATGGCCGATGCGCTGCCGGCGATCGAGGCGGCGCTGACCGCCGTCTGCGACGCCGCCGATGACTGGGCTGACCAGGCCCGCGTGAGCAGGCCCGCGTGAGCATGGCCGCGCGGGTCTGGTGGCTGGCCATGGCGGCGGCGGCGGCGCTGTTGCCGGCCTGGCTGCGCCGCCGCGCCCGCCGCGGCAAGGAGGTTTTGCCGCGGCTTGCGGAACGCCGCGGCTTCGGCGCCGATCGCCCGCCCGGGATTCTGGTCTGGCTGCATGCCGCCAGCGTGGGCGAGACGCTGTCGCTGCTGCCGCTGCTGGCCGCGCTGGCCAGGGCACGGCCGCAGGCGCAGTTCCTGCTGACCACCGGCACCGTCACCGCTTCGGCGCTGCTGGCGGCGCGGCTGTCGCCCTGCCTTGCGGCGCGCAGCCGGCACCGCTTCCTGCCGCTGGACGTGCCGGGCTGGGTGGCGCGTTTCCTGGAGGGCTGGCGGCCGGATGCCGGGATCTTCGTCGAAAGCGAGATCTGGCCGAATCTGATCGCCGCCGCCCGGGCGCGGAACATGCCGCTGGCGCTGGTCAATGGGCGGATGTCGCGGCGTTCCGCGCTGCGCTGGTCGCGCTGCCCGGGCTTTGCCGCCGAACTGCTCGGCAGCTTCGCGCTGATCGCGGCGCAGACCACCGCCGACGCCACCCGATTCGCCGCGCTGGGGGCGGTGGGGGTGGTCGCCTGGGGCAATCTCAAGGCCGCGGCGGCGCCTTTGCCTGCCGATCCCGCGGCCTTGGCCGAAGCGCGGGCGCTGATCGGCCGGCGTCCGGTGTTCCTGGCCGCCGGCACCCATCCGGGCGAGGACGCGCTGGTTCTGGCCGCCCTGCCGGCGCTGCGGGCGGCGGTGCCGGATCTGCTGCTGCTGCTGGTCCCGCGCCATGTCGAGCGCGGCGCGGACATCGCCGCCGCCGCCGGCGGGGCGCCGCGCCGGTCCTTGGGGCAACCGCCCGCGGGCCCGGTCTGGGTCGCCGATACCATGGGGGAGCTCGGCCTCTGGCTGCGTCTGGCGCAGGTGGTGCTGGTGGGCGGCAGCCTGGTGCCGAAGGGGGGGCACAATCCGCTGGAAGCGGCGCAGCTCGGCTGCCCCATCCTGTTCGGCCCGCATATGGAGAATAATCTGGAAGCCGCGCAGCGCCTGCTGGCCCTGGGCGGCGCCGTCCAGCTGCCGGATGCGGCGGCGCTGGCCCCGGCGGCGATCGCCGTGCTAACCGACCCTGGCCATGCGGCCGCCCTGTCGGCCGCCGCCGCGGCGGTCGCCCATGATGCCGCCGGCCTGCCGGAGCGTCTGGCCAAGGAGATACTGGGCTGGCTGCCTGCGCCGGCCGCGCCGACGCAGGCAGGGGTGTCAACGGCCGCCGCGCTGATGTCGCGTGGCGGAGACGACGGAAGGGAAAGATTGCAGCCATGAAGGCCCCCGGCTTCTGGAGCGGGGGTGGCGGCGGGCTTGTGCCCCTGCTGCTCTCGCCGATCGCGGCGATCTATGCCCGCGCCACCGCCCGGCGCGTGGCGCGGCCCGGCTGGCACGCCCCGGTGCCGGTGATCTGCGCCGGCAATGCCACCGCCGGCGGCTCCGGCAAGACCACGCTGGCGCTGGATATCGGGCAGCGGCTTGCGCATCGCGGGATCGCGGCCTCCTTCCTCACGCGCGGCTATGGCGGGCGGCACAAGGGGCCGCTGCGGGTCGATCCGGATCTGCACGACAGCCGCGATGTGGGCGATGAGGCGCTGCTGCTCTGCGGCGTGCGGCCGACCTGGGTCGCTGCCGATCGCGCGCTTGGCGCCCAGGCGGCGATCGCGGCCGGGGCGCAGGCGCTGGTGATGGACGACGGGTTGCAGAACCCGACGCTGGAAAAGGACCTGTCGCTGCTGGTCATCGATGGCGGCTTCGGCTTCGGCAATGGAAGGGTGATCCCGGCCGGCCCCTTGCGCGAACCGCCCGAGGCCGCCGCCGCCCGCAGCCATGCCGCAGTTTTGATCGGCGAGGACACCACCGACGCCCTGGCCCGGCTGCCGCCCGGGCTGCGGGTGCTGCGCGCGAAGCTGGTGCCGGGGCCGGAGGCGGCGCTGCTCGCCGGCACCCCGGTCTTCGCCTTCTGCGGCATCGCCAACCCCCGGAAATTCTTCAATACCCTGCGCGAAGCGGGGGCGGTGATCGCGGGGCGGATGTCCTTCGCCGACCACTACCCCTATGACGCCGGTGACATGGAGGGGCTGCTGGCCGAGGCCGCGCGTCTGCGCGCCGTGCCGGTGACCACGCGCAAGGACATCGTGCGCATCCCCGCGATGTTCCGCAGCCGCATCACCGTGGTGACGGTGTCGCTGGCCTGGGAAGAGCCGGCGGCGATCGAGGCGCTGCTGGACCCGCTGGCCGCGCGGGTTCCGATCCCGGCCTGATCCCATGCGCCGGGCCGCCGCCTTCTGGCAGGCGCTGCCGGTGCGGGCGGCGCTGGGGCTGGCGCGGATGCTGGGGCCGGTCCGGGCCTCGGATGTCTTTGGCGCGGTGGCGCGGCGGATCGGGCCGCTGCTGCCGGTCTCGCGGATCGCGCGGATCAACCTGCGGCTGGCGCTGCCCGAGGCGGATCACGCGGCGATCCTGGCCGGCATGTGGGAAAACCTCGGCCGGCTGGCCGGGGAAGCGCCGCATCTGGCCGCCTTGCAGGAATCCGCGAGCGGCCCGGGCTGGGAGATCCAGGGCGCCGAGCATCTGCCGCGGCAGGGGCCGGCGATCCTGGTCTCGGCCCATATCGGCAACTGGGAGGTGCTGCCGACGGTGCTGGCGGCGCGCGGGCTGCCGCTCGCCAGCCTGTTCCGCACGCCGGACAACCCCACGGTCGCGCGCATCCTGCGGCGGCTGCGGCGCGGCGGCACCGCGCTGCTGCCGAAGGGGATGCGCGGCGCCCTGGGGGCCGCGCGGCATCTTTCGCGCGGCGGGGTGCTGGGACTGCTGGCCGACCAGAAGCTGAACGAGGGGCTGGCGCTGCCCTTCTTCGGGCGGCCGGCGATGACCACGCCGGCGCCGGCGATCCTGGCCCGGCGCTTCGGCTGCCCGCTGGTCCCGGGCCATGTGCGGCGGCTGGGCCCGGCGCGTTTCCGCATCATGGTCGAGCCGCCGCTGCCCGTGGCGGCCGATCCCGCCGCGACCATGGCCGCCGTCAATGCCCGGATCGAGGCCTGGGTGCGGGAGCGGCCGGAGGAATGGCTCTGGCTGCATCGGCGCTGGCCGAAATCACTGTACCGGCCGGACGGTTGAACGATCTTGCACCGACCGGCTGGACGGTATAGTATTTCAGAAAATGTCAGAGTTTCTCGCAATGCCTCCCTTCGCCCCCGCACTCGATGACCTTGCTCCGCCCTCGGTGGCGGTGCGGCTGACCGCCCAGCTGGCGACGCGCACCCGCATCCTCGATGCGGTCGAGGGCATCGTGCAGGCCCGCGGCGTGCCCGCCCTGACGCTGGAGGCGGTGGCGCGGGACGCCGGCATGTCCAAGGGCGGGCTGTTGTATCATTTCGCCTCGAAGGAGGCGCTGCTGGTCGGGGTGATGCGCCGGCTCGCCGATTTCGTCGAACAGGAGATGGCGGGCTTCCTCGCTGCTCACCCGCCGGGGCCGCACCGTGTCGCCCGCGCCTATGTGAACTGGATGCTGGACTGCCCCGTGCTGGCGGCGGAGGACCGGTTCAACCGCCTCAGCGCGGTCTTCCTTGCCGCGCACCATCATGATCCGACTTTGCTGGAGCCGGTTCGGTCGGTGATGCGGCGGCAGAAGGCGGCATTGCTGGCCGATGGCACGCCGCCCGGCGCCGTGATCACCATCATGGCCGCGGGGGATGGGCTGTTCATGGCGCATCTGTTCGGCACTTGGACCATTACCGATGCGGAGCGCGATGCGCTGCGCGACAGCCTGCTTGGGCTGCTGGGGGAGGAAACGCCATGATCTCGCCCTCGACCGTACTCGTCTTCATGATCGGCATGGGCGTCGCCCTGGGCTGGATGACGGATCTGCAGAGCCGCGCCGACATCACCGCCTTGGCCGCGGGCTACCGCGACGCGCTGATCATCCACGCGCTGCAGTACCCGGCCGAATAGATCCCGGGGGAAAAATCGGGGCGCCGCCTCCCGAACGCCCCGGCAGAAACAGGGTGCTTCTGCACGTCCCGCTTGGGGGCTCTCAGCCTTGGTTGGTGGGCAGGATGGGCTGCGGGTCCAGCCAAGTGGTGAACCAGGACAGGCAGAAGTGGCAATGCGGGCCGGTGACGCGCCCGGTCGCGCCGATCGCCCCGATCCGTTGGCCCTGCGCCACGGTCTGGCCCTCCGTCACATCCTGCGCGGAGAGATGCGCATAGAGCGTGTTCACGCCATGACCATGGTCCAGCACCAGCACCCGGCCGAAGAAGATGAAGTTCCCGGCCAGCGAGACCCGGCCCGGCAGGGCGGCATGCACCGGCGTTCCGGTCGGCGCCGCGATATCCAGCCCATAATGCGGCTGCCGCGGCTGGCCGTTCAGGATGCGCTGGCTGCCATAGACCCCGCTGATGCGGCCATGCGCCGGCCAGGCGAGGCCCTCTGCGAAGCCGGTGCCACCGGTGTCCAGGGCGCGGGCGGCGGCCAGGCGTTCGCGTTCCGCGACGATGCGTCGCAGCGCCTCGGCATCCGGCGTGACCTGGGCTGGGGGCAGGCCGTTGATCCGCTGCACATCCCACGGCCGGCGGGCGACGGCCAGCCGCGTGGTCTCGGCGCGCCCATGCGGGCCGGTCACCACCAGCAGCGCCTGGGCCGCGGCGTCGCGGGAAAAACCGAAGGCGATGGCGCCATCCCGCGCCACCCGCAGCGCGCGGCCATCCAGCGCGGCGCGGCTGCCCGGCGGCACATGCGTGACGACGAAGCCACCCTGGGTGAGCGCCGGGGATTCGGCCCGCGCGCCGCGGGCCAGCAGCAGCGCCGGTGCGGCGAACAGGGCGCGGCGGCGGATCACAGCAGCCTCGGCGTGGCGTCCTCGCGGACGGGTTTTTTCGGGGGGGCGGCGCCGGCGGCGATGACCGGGGCCTCGCCGTCATGGAAGACCAGGGTCAGCGCGGCACCGGGGCGGATGGCGGCGGCGGAGCCGACCGGCGCCTGCGCCGCATCCCGCACCAGCGCAAAGCCGCGCGCCAGCACCGCGGTATAGGAAGCACCCTGGAGGCGGGCCGAAAATCCCTCCAGCCGGACCGAGGCCTCGCGCAGCGCGGCGGCGATGCGCGGGCCGGGGTCGGGCAGGCGGTCGAGTGCGGCGCGGCGGCGGTCCAGCAGGCGGCGGCCGGCGGCTTCCTGGCGGTGCTGCAGCAGGGCGAGGCGCCCGCGGCGATCGGCGATGGCCTCGCGCGGATGCGGCAGGCGCGGCGCCAGCGCCTGCAGGTCATGGCGCTTGGCAGCGATGCCGGAGGCGGGGGCGCGGGCCAGGCGCCCGGTCAACTCGTCCAGCCGCTGCCGCGCCGCCTGCACCCTTCCCGGCAGGTCGGGCAGCCCATGCGCCGCGCGGTCCAGCCGCAGCCGCGACCGGTCCAGCCGCTGGGCGCCGGCCGCGCGCAGCCGCTGCTCGGTCTGCTGCAAGGCCGAAAGCAGGCTCATGCGCGAGGGCACCGCGAGCTCCGCGGCGGCGGTCGGCGTGGGCGCGCGCTGGTCGGAGGCGAAGTCGATCAGCGTGGTGTCGGTCTCGTGCCCCACCGCGCTGATCAGCGGGATCGGGCTGAGGGCGGCGGCGCGGACCACGGCCTCGTCATTGAAGGCCATCAGGTCTTCGAGGCTGCCGCCGCCGCGCGCCACGATCAGCACATCCGGGCGCGGGGTCATCCGGCCAAAGCCTTCGATGGCGGCGGCGATGCGGGCGGCGGCACCCTCGCCCTGCACCGGCACCGGCCAGAGCAGGATGGGCCGCGGAAAACGGCGGGCGATGGTGGTGATGATGTCCTGGATGACGGCACCCTTCTCGCTGCTGACCACCCCGATCAGCGCGGGCAGATGCGGCAAGGCGCGTTTGCGGGCGGGATCGAACAGCCCCTCGGCCAGCAGTTTTCCGCGCAGTTTCTCGATGGCGGCGAGCAGCGCGCCTTCGCCGGCATAATCCAGCCGGTCCACCGTCAACTGGTAGTTGGACTGGTCGGGATAGGTGGTCAGGCGGCCGGTGGCGATGACCTCGGTGCCGTTCTCGGGCTTCACGCCGCTGCGGCCGGCCGACCAGGCCCAGATCACGCAGCGCAGCTTGCCGCCGCCCTCCGGGTCCTTCATCGAGAAATAGAATCGGGCGGGGCCATAGCCCTTGGCCTCGGTGATCTCGCCGCGCACGCGGACGCGGCCGAAGGCGCCTTCCAAAGTGCGTTTGACGGCGCCCGAAAGCTCTCCGACGGTGTATTCGGGCACGTTGCCGCGTGGCGTATCGGACATGGCTTGAGTATGCCCCCACCGCGCCGCCCATGCTACGCGGGCGGCGCGGATAGGGAGGGCGCGATGCGGGTGCTGGTGGTGGGCGGGGGTGGGCGCGAACACGCGCTGTGCTGGAAACTGGCGCAGAGCCCGCTGCTGACCGCGCTGTTCTGCGCGCCCGGCAATGCCGGGATCGCCGAGGTCGCCCATTGCGTGCCGATCATCGCCGAGGATATTTCCGGCCTCGTCACCTTCGCCAAGGCCAATGCCATCGACCTGGTGGTGGTGGGGCCGGAGGCGCCGCTGACCCTGGGCCTCGCGGATTTTTGCGCGGCGGCGGGGCTGCGGGTGTTCGGTCCGGATGCGGCGGCGGCAAGGCTGGAAGGCAGCAAATCCTTCATGAAGGAGGTTCTGGACGCCGCCCACGCCCCCACCGCCGCCTGGGCCAGGTTCGAGGACGCCGGGGCGGCGCGTGATTATCTGGCCCGCGTCGGCGCCCCGATCGTGGTCAAGGCGGATGGGCTGGCCGCGGGCAAGGGCGTGGTCGTCGCCGCCACGCCGGAGGAAGCCGAGGCCGCCATCGCCGCCATCATGGAGGACCGCATCCATGGCAGCGCCGGCGCCGAGGTGGTCATCGAGGAATGCATGACCGGCCCCGAGGTGTCCTTCTTCGCCCTCTGCGACGGCACCACCGCGATCCCCTTTGGTGCGGCGCAGGACCACAAGCGGGTCGGCGATGGCGATACCGGGCCGAACACCGGCGGCATGGGCGCCTATGGCCCGCCGCCGGTGTTTTCGGCCGCAATGCAGGCCGAGGTGATGGAGCGCTGCGTCGCCCCCGTCCTGGCCGAGATGGCCAAACGCGGCTCGCCATTCACCGGGGTGCTCTTCGCCGGGCTGATGCTGACGGCGACCGGGCCGCGGCTGCTGGAGTTCAACGTCCGCTTCGGCGACCCCGAATGCCAGGTGCTGATGCTGCGGCTGGAGAGCGACCTGCTGCCGCTGCTGCTGGCCGCCGCCGACGGGCATCTGGCCGGCAGGGTGCCGGAATGGCGGCCCGATCCCGCGCTGGTCGTGGTGATGGCGGCCGAGGGCTACCCCGAGGCGCCGCGCAAAGGCAGCGTGATCGGCGGGCTGGCGGCCGCGGCGGCCTGCCCCGGCGTCACCGTGTTCCACGCCGGCACCGCGCGGCGGGAGGATGGCGCGGTGATCGCGACCGGCGGCCGGGTGCTGGGCATCGCCGCGACCGGCGCCGATCTGCGCGCGGCGCGGGATGCCGCCTATGCCGGCGTCGACGCGCTGGACTGGCCGGGCGGTTTTTGTCGGCGGGACATCGGCGCCCGGGCGCTTTAGCGGGTCTTCGCGACCCAGGCCGCGAAGCCTGCGATGATGCTGCCCAGGAACTTGCTGGTCTCGGCACTCGCCGGCTGGCCCGCCTCATCCAGCAGCTTGCCGACCCCGCCGATATAGGCCTCGGGCTGCTGCATGGTCAGGACGTTCAGGAAGACCAGCGACTGGCGCAGATGGTGGTTGGCGCCGAACCCGCCGATCGCCCCCGGCGAGACGCTGACCACCGCCCCTGGCTTGCCGTCCCAGACGCTCTGCCCATAGGGGCGGGAGCCGACATCCAGCGCGTTCTTCAGCACCGCAGGGACGGAACGATTGTACTCCGGGGTGACGAACAGCACCGCATGGAAAGGCTTCACCTTCTCGCGGAAGGCGGTCCAGGCGGCGGGCGGCGTCGCCTCATCGTCCAGATCCTGATTGTAGAGCGGCAGGTCGACGATCTCCACGATCTCCAGCCGCAACTCGGGCGGGGCCAGATCGGCCAGGACATGGGCGATCTTGCGGTTGAAGGAGGCCTTGCGCAGGCTGCCGACGAAAACGGCGACGGTTCGGGGCATGACGGATCCTTTCGAGAAACCGTCAGAAGATCGGGTGCGGGCAGGGGTTCACAAGACGGGAAAAGGATCGAGGGGGGCCGAAAGCGCGTCCCCCACCAGCGTCTGGCTCGCCTTGTTCATGCCGATGATTGCGACCGGGCCTTGGCAGGAGAAGACGTCCCGCTGCTGCGACGCAACATTCGCGCCGCGCCGCGCCGTACGGTCCGGGCAAGGGTCCTTCCCAGTGGCGGAATCGCCCCCGCCTGACCATGTTTGGTGTCATGGACATCATCCACATCCGCTGCGGCGACGATCTGCGCGGCCGGCTGCCGCCCGGCGACTACATCGGCTACGCCGACCCGGTCTGCCTCGGCCCCGCGCGAGATTCCGGCAGCATCGCCGCCTGGCTGGCGCAGCGGGCGCGGTTCGTGGCCGAACACGCGCATGCGCCGCTGGCCGAGGTGCGGGCGCGGCTCGGTGCCGACCACGCCGCGCTGACGGCGGCGGCGCGGAGCGGGGCGGCGCTGCATCTGTGGTTCGAGCATGACGTCTGGGACCAGATCGCCTTGCTGCGCGTGCTCGCCTTCCTCTGGCCGCAGGCGCGGGGGCGGGTCCGCCTGATGCCGGCGGATGGCCGGCGGGTGCTGCCGGCGCTGTCGGATGCCGAGCTGGCGGCGCTGGAACCGCAGCCGCTGGACGATCGGGCGGCCGAGACGGCGCTGCTGGCCTGGGACGCCTTTGCCGCCCCCGATCCCGCGGCGTTGGACCGGTTCTGGCGGCAGGTGCTGCCGTTTCCCTATCTGGCCCAGGCGCTGCGCCGGCATTTGCAGGATCTGCCCTGGGCCAGCGATGGGCTGGCGCTGTCGGAACGCCGGGTGCTCGCCGCGGTGGCCGCGGGGGCGCAGGACCTGGCCCAGGTGCTGCGCGCCTTCGCCGCCGCCGATGCGGTCTTCCACCCCACCGATCTGATGCTGGCCGAGATCATCGCGCGGCTGCGCGCCGGCACCACCCGGCTGATCGTCCGCGACGGGCCGCTGGCGCTGACCGAACGCGGGCAGGCGGTGCTCGCCGGCGCCCGGCGCCACGCGCCCTGGCCGCGGCTGGTCGGCGGCGTCGCGGTGGGGCCGGGCGCCGAGGCCTGGTGGGACCCGGCGCGGCAGGGCGTGGCCACGCGGCCGGGGCAGGCGCTGGGCGGCCTGTCGGGGCTGCGCGACGGGTGATGATCTGGGTCAAGGACAGGAAGCGCCCCAGGGTTTCTATCTCGGCCAACCGAATTCGATAGGAGTCGAGACATGGGCCGTGTGACCGGAAAGACCGCCATCGTGACGGGCGGCGCGCTGGGGCTGGGCAAGGCTGCGGCGGTGATGCTGGCGCGCGAGGGCGCCAGGCTCGTGGTGACCGATCTGAAGGAAGCCGAGGGCCAGGCCGTGGTCGCAGGGATCAAGAGCGCGGGCGGCGAGGCGATCTTCGTCAAGCAGAACGTCGCGGTCGAGGCGGAGTGGCAGGGGCTGATGGAGGCCACGCTGAAGGCCTTCGGCCGGCTGGACGTGCTGGTGAACAATGCCGGGATCGCGTTTTCCGGCGATGTCGAGCACACCACGCTGGAGGATTGGCGCCGGGTGCAGTCGATCAATCTGGATGCGGTGTTCCTGGGCACGAAATACGCGATCGCGGCGATGAAGGATCACGGCGGCTCGATCATCAACCTCTCCTCGATCGAGGGGCTGGTCGGCGATCCGGTGCTGGCTGCCTACAATGCCAGCAAGGGTGGCGTGCGCATCTTCACCAAATCGGCGGCGCTGCATTGCGCCAAATCCGGCTACAAGATCCGCGTGAACTCGATCCATCCGGGCTATATCGTCACCCCGATGGTCGAGAATTTCGTGGCCGAATCCGAAGACGCCAAGGCGACGCGGGAGGCGCTGGTGGCGCTGCATCCGCTGGGTCATCTCGGCGAGCCGGACGACATCGCCTATGGCGTGCTTTATCTCGCCTCCGACGAGTCGAAGTTCGTGACCGGCAGCGAGCTGGTCATCGATGGCGGCTACACGGCGCAATAGGGGCTTCTGGCGGGAAGTGCAGAAACACCTTGTTTCTGCTGGGGTGCTCGAGGGGCCAGCCCCTCGACTTTTTTTCCCAACCCGCCGGCGCGCCCCTGCGCTAAACTGCCTCGCATCAAGACCCCTTCCACGTCCAGGCGGCAACAGGGGTAATATCGTAAGATGGTAAGGCAGTAAGGCGCCCTACCGCCGTTCCGCGAAGAACCCACGCAGCAGGGCGGCGGCCTCGATCTCGCGCACGCCCCCCACCACCTCCGGCGCGTGGTGGCAGGTCGGCTGGCTGAAGATGCGGGCGCCATGCTCGATGCCGCCGCCCTTGGGGTCGTAGGCGCCGAAGACCAGCTTGCGCACGCGGAACAGGCTGGCGGCATGGGCGCACATCGGGCAGGGCTCCAGCGTCACCCAGAGCGTCGCATCCGGCAGCAGCTTGTCGCCGCGCAGCGCGGCGGCGGCGCGCAGGGCGAGCAGCTCGGCATGGGCGGAGGGGTCGCGGCGGGCCTCGACCTCATTGCCCGCGGCGGCCAGGATTTGTCCCGTGGCATCGGTCACCACGGCGCCCACCGGGACCTCGCCGCGGGCGGCGGCGGCGGCGGCCTGGTCCAGGGCCAGTTGCATCGGGGCGTCCATCGCCCTGTGTTGCCGCAGGGCGCGGGTCACGCAAGCGGTATGACCGCTGGACGCGCCCCCATCGGCGCGCGTAGCAAGCCGGAATGTCCCCAAATCCCCTTATCGGCGTGACCCTCGATGCCGAACCCGCCGGCGGCTGGTCGAAACTGCCCTGGTATGCGCTGCGCCAGAACTACTGCGAGGCGGTCGCCGCCGCCGGCGGCCTGCCCGTGGCCCTGCCGCATGAGGCCGATCTGGCCGAGGCCTACCTCGACCGGCTGGACGGGCTGGTGGTGACCGGCGGCGCCTTCGATGTGGACCCGGGCCTTTATGGCGGCGGGCCGGTGCATGCGACGGTGGTGCTGAAGGAAGCCCGCACCGGCTTCGAGCTGGCGGTGCTGCGCGGGGCGCTGGCGCGCGACATGCCGGTGCTCGGCATCTGCGGCGGGCAGCAATTGCTGGCGGTGGCGCTGGGCGGCACCCTGCACCAGCACATCCCCGATGCGGTGCCCGGCGCGCTGCAGCATGAACAGATCAACCCGCGCGACGAGCCTGGGCATGGCGTGCTGATCACCCCCGACACGCTGCTGGCGCGGGTGGTGGGGCAGGCGCGGATGGCGGTGAATTCCTCGCACCACCAGTCGGTCGCAACGCCCGGGCCGCGCGGGATCGTCAATGCCGTCGCCCCGGACGGGGTGGTGGAAGGGATCGAGGCGCCGGGGATGCGCTTCTGCCTCGGCGTGCAATGGCATCCGGAATATGCGGTGGACCCGGCCGATCCGGCGATCTTCATCGCCTTCATCGATGCCGCCCGAAGCTATGCCGCGCAGCGGGAGATGGCGGCGTGACCGGCCAGCGGAAAGTGCCCCCGAGCAAGCTGCCCGAGGCCGAGATCCTGGATGCGATGCCCGAGCTCGACTCGCCGAAGGGCGAGCGCATCGCCAAGGTTCTGGCCCGCGCCGGGATCGCCAGCCGGCGGGATGCCGAGAAGCTGATCGCCGATGGCCGCGTCGTGGTGAACGGCCAGAAGCTGGACACGCCGGCCTTCTTCGTCGGGCCGGAGGATCGCGTCACCGTCAACGGCACACCCGTCGCCGCGGCCGAACGCACCAGGCTGTTCCGCTACCACAAGCCGCGCGGGCTGGTGACGACGCACAAGGACACCGAAGGCCGGCCCACGGTCTTCGAGAACCTGCCGGCCGGCCTGCCGCGGCTGGTCTCGGTCGGGCGGCTGGATTTGACCTCGGAAGGGCTGCTGCTGCTGACCAATGACGGCGCCTTGGCGCGCAAGCTGGAACTGCCCGCCAATGGCTGGATCCGCCGCTACCGCGCCCGGGTGCATGGCAAGGTGGAGGAGCCGGTGCTGGCCTCGCTGAGCCGCGGCATCACGGTCGAGGGCGTGAAATACGGCCCCATCGAGGCTGGGCTGGACAGCCGGCGGGGCGCCAATTCCTGGCTGACCGTCAGCATCCAGGAAGGCAAGAACCGCGAGGTGCGCCGGGTGCTCCAGCATCTCGGGCTGCATGTCACGCGGCTGATCCGGGTCGCCTATGGCCCGTTCCAGCTGGGGCTGCTGCCCGAAAGCGGGGTCGAGGAAGTCAATGCCAAGGTCATGCGCGACCAGCTGGGCGTCGATGCCGCCCCCCGGCTGCAACGCGGCACCGAACGCATCGCCGAGGCCGCCCCGGAGCCCGAAGCCAAGCCCGCCCGCGCCCCGCGCGCCCGCCGCGCCGGCGACCCGCAGCTGACCCCCTGGGGCGCCGCCGACTGGGCCGCCGAGGACGGCAAGCCGCCGCGCAAAGCGCCGCGGCGCGGGGGCTGAGCCGATGCGGATCATTTCCGGCATCAACCGTGGCCGCATCCTGGCCGCCCCCGAGGGCGATATCACCCGCCCCACCGCCGACCGCGTCCGCCAGGCGCTGTTCGACGCGCTGACCCATGCCGCCTGGGCCGGGCGGGACCGCCTCATCGGCGCCCGGGTGCTGGATGGCTTCGCCGGCACCGGCGCGCTGGGGCTGGAGGCGCTGTCGCGCGGGGCGCTGCATGCGACCTTCCTGGAAACCTCGCGCCCGGCCTTGCAGGCCCTGCGTGCCAATATCGCCATCTGCAAGGCGGAGGCTGCGACCACGGTGATCCCGGCGGATGCGACCAAGCCGCCGCGGGCTTCGGCGCCGGCCTCGCTGATCTTCCTCGACCCGCCCTATGCGAAGCTGGCGGCGCCGGACCCCGAGGCGGAACCCGAACCACCCGAGGCCGGCATCATCCCGCGCACCGTCGCGGCACTGGCCGCGGCCGGCTGGATCGCGCCCGAGGCGCTGCTGGTCGCTGAAACCGCGCGGGCGGCGCCGGCGCCGGAACTGCCGGGCTGGGAGTTGGTGGACGAGCGCGCCCATGGGGCGGCGATGCTGCGGGTGTGGCAGTCGGTCGGCTGACGCCGCGGCGACCTACCCCCCCAGCCGCACCCCCAGCCGCGCGTAAAGCTCGGCCAGCCGCCGCTCATAGGGCGCGGCCCCGAATACCGCGGCCTGCCCCGGCCCCGCCTGCGACAGTGCGCCGCAAAGCTCGGCATCGGTGTCCAGCGCCATGATGCCATTGGCGATGTCGCGCACGTCATAGGGATCGACCATCAGCGCCGCCCCGCCCACGATTTCCGGCAGCGACGCCGCGGTGGAGGTCAGCACCGGCGTCCCGAGCTGCATCGCCTCCAGCGCCGGCAGGCCGAAGCCCTCGTAGAGGGAAGGAAACAGCACCGCCCTGGCGCCGCGGATCAGGCTGACCAGCAGCCGGAACGGCGCGTAATCCATCCGCAGGATGCGGCCCTGCACCTTCTCGTTGAAGCCGCTGAGCCATTCACCATTGGCCTCCGGCAGCAGCCGCGCCGCCCGCCGGCCGTTGGAATCGCCATCGGCCCAGCCATCCTTGCCGACCACCACCAGCCGCCTGGCGCTGCCGCTGGCCAGGAAGGCCTCGATGATGCGGTCGACGTTCTTCTTCGGCTCGATCGCGCCGAAGAACAGGAAATAGCCGTCCGGCTCCAGGCCGAAGGCGGCGCGCAGGTCCTGGCGCACCGCGGCCTCGGGCGCGCTTGCGATGTCGGGCGGCATCTCGACGGATTGGTAGGTATTGGTCACCCGCGCCGGATCGGCGCCGAGCAGCGCGACGATGTCGCGCGCCGAACATTCGCTGACGGTGACGATATGATCGGCCTCCCGCGCCAGCATCCGCGCCACCCGGTAGTAGTGGCGCTTGTTGTCGAGCGTGGTGTAGGGCAGCCGCAGCGGCACCAGATCATGCATCGTGTAGATGTTGCGTGCGCCCGGCACCATGATCGGCAGCGGATAGGTCCAGTGCACCAGCGCGGGATCGCCCGGCACCCGCACCCGCAGGCGCCGGCCGGTCCATTTGAAGTAGTTGATGGCCAGCCGGTACAGATCCGGCAGGTTCCAGATGTGTCGCGCATCCGGCAGCGCATGCGCCATGCTGTCGGTGATGACCTGGCCGGTGACCGGCACCGTCATCGCCTGCACCCCGGCCCCCGCCAGCAGCAGCCGGCGGGAATCGCGGAGGAAGCGGGGCAAGGGCTTGGGCAGCGGCCGCTCGGCGTCGAAGAAGGTCACCTCGCGCAACAGCTGGTCACGGCCGATGCTGCTGCGCTTGCCGTAGAGCACCGCCACCTCGGCGCCTAATGCGCCCAGGCGGAAGGTGAGGTTGCGGGCATAGGTCGCGACCCCCGTGCCCTGTTCCCGCACCAGATTGTACCCGTCGACCGTGATCAGCGCGCCCAAGCGATAGCCCCCCGAATCCGCTGCCGTGCGCCCGCGCCCATGCCCTGGTGTAGCCGCGCCCCGCATGATTGGCGATAACGACCGGGCGGATCGCCAGGAGGACGCATGCGTTTGATCGGGAAGCGTTTCAGGGTCCGCACGCCGGATCCCGCGCAGGTGCTGTTTAACCGCGGCAATGCGCTGCGCGACCAGCGCGACTGGGCCGGCGCGGCTGAGGCCTATGCCGCCTATCTCGCCCTGTGCCCCGATGATGGCGCCATCACCATCCAGCGCGGCCATATGGTGAAGGAGGCCGGCGACCCCGAGGCCGCGCTGGCCCTCTATCGCCGGGCCGAGGCGATGATGCCGGAAGATCCCGACATCCACATCCAGATCGGCCATGCGCTGAAGCTGCTGCGGCGCCTGCCCGAGGCCGCCCGCGCCTATCGCACCGCCGCCCGGCTCGACCCCGAGGCCGCCGATCCCTGGCGCGAACTCGCGACCCTGCAGGGTTTGGGTGAGACGCCGCCCTGGCGCCCCGACGACGCGCCGCAGACCCCGCCCGCCGTGCTGCTCGACATCAGCGACCTGCTGTCCTGGATCCATCGGCGGCGGGTGCCTTCAGGCATCCAGCGCGTGCAGCTTGCGGTCGCCGCGGCCGCCCTGGCCGGCGGGATGGATGCCGCCCTGGTCGCGACGCGCGCCGATGCCGCGGGCTTCGTCGCGGTGCCGGCGCTGTGGTTCGCCCGGCTGCATGCGGTGATGCGGCGCGATGCGGATGCCGAACACCCCGATTTCCGCCAGATCCGCGAGGCGATGGAGGCGGTGCTCGCCGGCCCGCCGCTCAGCTTCGTGCCGGGGCAGGTGCTGCTGACGCTCGGCACCGCCTGGTGGCTGCCGGGCTATTTCGACATGATCCGCGCCGCGCGGCTTGGCGCCGGGCTGCGCCATGTGGCGATGGTCTATGACCTCGGGCCGATCCTGGCGCCGCGGGATGTCTCGCCGGGTGCCGGCGCGCAATTCGCCCGCTGGTTCGCGGGGCTGGGCCTGCATGCCGATGGGGTGCTGGTCGCGAGTTCGGGGACTGCTGCCGATATCGCCGCCTTCTCGGATTCCACGCTGCGGTCGCTGCCGGTCGAGATCGTGCCCTTCGATGCGCGGCCCGACCTGCCGCCGCCGGTCGCGGCGCATCCGCTGTTGGCCGAGCCGGGGCCCTTCGTGCTTTGGGTCGGGTCGCTGGAAACCCGCAAGGACCACCCCTTCGTCTTCGCCGCCTGGCGGCAGCTTGCGAATCGCATGGGAAGGGCGACCCCGCGGCTGATCTGCGTCGGCCGCGCCGCCGAAGGGGCGGAGGCGGCGCTGGCGATGCTCGAGGCCGATCCCGGTCTCGCGGCCCAGATCACCGTGGTGCAGGACGCCGATGACGCGCTGCTGGCGGGGCTGCTGCGGGCGGCGCGCTTCGTGCTCTACAACTCGCGGCACGAGGGCTGGGGCCTGCCGGTGACCGAGGCCCTGGCCTTCGGCAAGCCCGTGGTGATCCCCGACCTGCCGGGGCTGCGTGACGCCGCCCGGGGCCTTGCCGAGACCTTCCGCCCCGGCGATGCCGAGGGGCTGGTCGATGCGCTGCACCGGCTTGCGGCCGATGATGCCGCCCTGGCCGCCGCCGCCGCCCGGATCGCCGCGGCGCCGCCGTTGCGATCCTGGGCGGAGGTCGCGGCCGAAGTGCTCGCGGCGACACGGCGCCTGGCCTCCGGCGAGGGCTGGGCGGAGGAGGAGATCGTCCTGCCGCTCGGGGTCCGGCTTGCCTTCGGCGCGGATGCGACGGCGGTCAATGTCACCAGCCTCGCCTTCGCCGCCTTGCAGCAGAGGCGCGACGGCTGGGGAGGCGCCGATGTCCGGGGGATCTGGGCGCGGCTCGGCCATGCCGCGCTGACGGTGCCGATCGCGCCGGGCGGCACCGCGCCGCGGCTGCATCTGGAGATGATCGCGCCGAGCGCGGATACGCTGGTGATGATGCGGCTGGACCGCGGCAGTGCGATCGGCGCCTGGCAGAGCCTTGCCCTCGCCGAGCCCGGCCCCTGCTTCGCCGCCCTGACCGCACCGCCGGGGGAGGGGCCGCTGGCGCTGCTGCTGATCACCGAAAGGCCGGACGGCAGCGACCCCGAGCACGGCATCGGCATCGCCGCCTTGACCGCCTTCGCCGACGACGACCCGCTGGCGCGGATCGCGGCGCTGGAGCGCGAGGCCTACCGCTCGGTATCGCTGGCCTGACGATCACCGGCCTGACGATCACCGGCCCGACGATCGCTGGCCTGGTGATCGGCCCGCGGCCCGGCCGGGTCAGTCGAAGACGCGGACCGCCAAGGCCGACTGGAACACGAGGCTGAGCAGATCCCGGGCGATCTGGAAGGATTTCGGATCGAGCTTGGGCAGCACGATCAGCTCGTCGCCCGGCGAGGGGCCAACCTCCGGGGCCAGCAGGACCTCGCCGCTGGCGCGGCGGATGATGACCCGGTCCGTGTCGGCGCGCAGGTCAAAGCCGCCGGCCGCGCGGATGTAGTCCGCGATATGGTAGTCGCGCCGCCACAGCACCGCCTGCGGCGCGCCGACCTCGCCCGAGACCATGACCGTCTCGACCCGTTGGGGGATCACGATGGTGTCGCCGTCTTCGAGCCGAGTGTCGGTGCAATGGCCGTTCTGGGAGACGACCAGCCGCCCCTCGGGCCGGATGCGCCGCCCGCGGGAAATCCATTGGGAGACGAGCTGGGCTTCCGAGGCGCGGATCTCGGCGACGCCGGTGCTGGCCGACATGGCGGTGAAGAGCTGTCGCTCCAGCCGGTCCAGCGCCTCGTTGATCGAACGGATCTGGGCGGCGGCCAGGCGCGGGCGCAGCAGGAACACCGATCCGGTATCGGCAAGCGCGGGATCGACCGCGACATGATCGAGCAGCTGGCAGAGGGTGATGTCGCGGTCGGCGATGAGCACCGAGGGGCCGATGCGGCTGCCCTCGATCGAGACCCGGACGGTGGGCGCCGGTACATCGGCGATGAAGGTGACGGAATCCTGGTCGCGCAGCCGCATCCCGGTGAGCTCGGCGACGGTGGTGTAGCGTGACCAGGGCTGCGCATTGCGGGTGCCGCGCACCACGACGTTGGTGGCCGAAGGCAGCGGGGAGGCGAGCTGGACCAGCTCGCTGCCGGCCATGTTGTGGCCGGTCATCTCGAACAGGAAGTTGTTGCGGATGGCGCCATCGGCGCTGACCATCGCATGCTGCGGAGCAACGATGATGGTGTCCCCCTCCTGCAGCCGGACATCGGGCAGGACGCCGCGGGTCAGGAAGGCATAGAGGTCGATGGACCGGCTCTGGCCGTTGTTGCGGCGCAGGGTGATCTGCCGGAACGACCCGCGGGAGGGATCGACGCCGCCGGCGCGGGTCAGGAAGTCGAGCACGGAATCCGAAGCCTGGCCGACGTGCCGCCCGGGCGCGCGCACCGCGCCGGTGACGAAGACGCCGATCCGGTTGACGGTCAGCAGCACGGCATAGACCTGCACGGACTGGGTGTAGATGCGCTGCACCTGCTGTTCGATCACCCGCTGCAGGTCACCGGCCCTGGTCCCGGCGATGGCGATCGGCCCGATGCCGGGGATGAAGACATTGCCGTCCGGGTCGACGAAGGCGGCGACCTCGGCATCGGTCGCGCCCCAGATGCGGATGCTGATGCGGTCGCCCGGGCTCAGCACATAGGAAGGGTTGGGCGCGTCGGAGGAGAGGGTGACCGGCCGGGTGAAGAGGGTCGAGCCGAAGACGGCGGTCGGCGGCCCTGCGCGGCGGTCAACCTCGCCGAGCGGGGCGATGATGGTCGGCCCGCCCTCGGCCTCGGTGGCCGAGCCCTCGCGCACCGTCGTGCGGTCCTGCCCGAGCAGGTTGGGCAGGATCGGCGCCTGCGAGGCGCTGCCCTCGGCCCCGAAGCCGGGAGTCGGGGCAAAGCTCTGCGGCGCGCCGGAGGTGGTTCCGGGCGACGCGCCGGGCGGGACGGCCCGCCCCCCCGACAGCTGGGCCAGGGCTGGATGCCCCATCGGCGCCCCCAGCAGCAGCACAAGTCCCAGAACTATCTGCCACCGTGCCGGGGCAGACCGCATCAAACCATCAAGAAGCATGTTCTCGCATCCCGGCAACGATCAGCCAGCCAATCGCATACAGCACAAGCAGGACGGCGGCCATCGACGCCAAGATGAAAGCAGCCCGCGGGTAGAGCGGATATTCGGCCAGGTTCGGCTGTACCACGCGTGCCAGGAAGAGTTGCTGGCGGGATGCTTCCACCCGAGCCTGTTCGAGCGAGGCGGTCGCCGAAGCCAACTGGCGGTCGGCGAAGTCGCGTTCGAGTTGCAGACGTTCGAACCCCGCCATCTGTTGCGGCAGGGCCTGCCCGCCAGTGGTGGTGCGCAGGCGTTCCTGGGCTATTTCCGTTTCGAGTGCGGCGATGCGGTTCCGCAGATTCGCCATCAGCGGATTGTCCGGCCGCATGAAATGGGATTTTTCCTGCATTTCGGCGCGGGTTTCGAGCAGGGTCTGTTCCAGGGTCCCGACCGAGCGCAGGGCGGAGGCCGCGGTCGCAGAGGGGTCGAGCGCGCGCTCGGTCTCGCGGAAGGCGAGCAGGCGTTCGGACACGGCGCTGAGACGTTGCTCGGCGACAGCGACCTCGCGCCGGGCCACCTGCAGCGTGTCGTCGCGCACCCGGACCGAGAGCTGGTTGACCAATTCTTCCGCCATATCCAGCAGCGCCTCGTTGAGATCGCGGGCATCTTCGGGGCGGAAGGCGCGGACATGGATCGAGGTGATCCCCGTGGTCGGGTCGTTGGAGACGCTGACCATGCGGTTGTAATAGGCTTGCAGCTTCTCCGCCGGGGGGTCATCCCTCACGAGGCGGGCCAGCAGGTCGGCCTCGGGCCGGCGGTAGATATCGATCAGATGGTGATCGGCGCGAAGCGCGATCACCGCATCGACCGAGGTCAGGTAATCGCCGACCGCGAGGCCTTCCTGCGGCATGGCCGACACCGTGCTGCCGCCCATCAAGGCTGCGAGCCCCCCCCCGGCGGCACCGCCGACGGCGCTGGCAGCGCCGCGGCCACGCACCTGGAACTTGCTTTCCGAGACGTATTGCGGCGCCGCGAAGCCGTAGAAATAGATCGCCGCCAGCGCCACAGGCAGCACGACGCAGAGCAGGAACCCCTGCCGCTTGCGCCAGAACTGCACAAGGGCCGAGGGCGGTCGCGGCGGCCGGGCGCGGGGCGGCTCGCTGACCGAAACCTTGCTGTCAGAGAGATTGATAGGCGGTGATAGCTTCATCGAGGTCATCGTAAAACCTCAGCCTTCCCTGGTGAAGCACGACAGCCCGCCGGCAATACAGCCGGATCAGATCCATACTGTGCGAAACGAGAACCAAGGCGGCTCGCGATCTTCGGTCGTCGAAGGCCTGAGCGCACTTGTCCACGAAACGCGCGTCGCCCGCTCCTACCACCTCGTCGACCAGGTAGCACTCGAATTCGACGGCAAAGGACAGACCAAGCATCAGCCGGCCCATCATGCCGGACGAATAGCTCTTGGCCGGCTCGTGGAAATAGGGGCCGAGCTCGGCGAAGGCCTCGACCCTTTCCAGGGTTTCCCTGACGTCCAGACCATAGATACGGGCAATGAAGCGGGCATTGTCCGCGCCGGTCAGGCTGGCCTGCACCCCGATGCCCGACCCCAGCGGCCAGGACACCGACATGCTGCGCTGGACGCGACCGCGCGTCGGCTTGTCGACCCCGCCGAGGATGCGCAGCAAGGTCGATTTGCCGGCGCCGTTCCGGCCGAGGATGCCAAGCGCGTCGCCGCGCTCGATTGTCGTCGTGATCCCTTTCAGCACGTCCCGGTAGCCGCCGCGGACCGGATGCGCCTTCCAGACGTCGTCGAGGGCCAGCACGCGATCCCACCTTCAGTAGAGGTCGAGCCGCGGCCGCGCATAGCGCAGCGTCGACAGACCGATCAGGTTCATGCCCAGGATCCAGTAGAGCACATAGGGGATGTCGTAATAGGAAACGATCTTGTCGCCGAACTGCCCGTCACGAAGCAGTTCGTGAATGCTGACGAAGGGGATCCACAGCGCCGGTTCCCGCCACGACGGCGGCAGCCAAGCCACCATGAAGAAGGCCCCGGAGATCGGCATCATGATGTAGGTGAGGGGGTGGACGATGCGGTCGGTGATCTCGCTCAGGGCGGCAAAACCCGCGACCGTCATCGAGAACCCGTGGCCAAGCAGCCCCATCAGCAGCAAGGCCGCGACAATCTTGAACGGCGACTGCGGAACCTCGCCGGCCAGCCAGAACGCGGCGGCAAGAAAGACCAGCAGCACGCCGCAGACCGCCACGAATTCGATCAGGTTCCGCGACAGGCAGATGTCCTGCAGCGTCACGTCACGGTGATAGAGCAGCGACAGGTTCGAATGGATCGCGCTGCTGGCGCGATTGATCATGGCCCGGAGCATGAAGAAGGGGACATAGCCGATCACCGACAGGGTGAAGATCGAGATCCCGTGTTGCCCGTGCCCCCGCAAGCTGTGCAGCGCCGAAACGATTCCGCCGAGGAACAGCGGTTCGAAGAACATCCAAAGGAAACCGAGGTTGCTGCGCCCGAATCGGGTCGTCAGCTCCCGCATCATCAGCGCCCCGATCACCCGCCGCCGGACGGCCAGGATCTGGCCCAGGCTGCGGCCCCCGTAGAAGGGGCCGGAAGAGGCGCCGGAGGCCGCGGCGCTCATGCTCTCGGCGCGGGCCCACCGCTCTGCAGCAGCGGCCGTGCCGCCACCCAGGACGCCCCCTCCTGGCAGAAGATGCGGGTCATCGGCTCACGGCCGGAGCCGATCGAGACCTCACGGCATTGGCGGCCGCTGCCGGCAAACCAGGCCCGGGTGAGGCGTACCGGCACCGGCGGGGCGCCGGGACTGGGTTCGACGCGGTCTTCCTGGCCCGGCAAGGCGCGGCCGGCGAAGGCGGCCAGCGGCTCCATCGGCCGCGCCGGCACGGCAGAGGCCTCGATGGAGTTGCCGCCCCGCTGCAGGAACCCCGGAACGGCACAGCCGGAGGTCGCGAAAATGGACGTCACGGCCAGCACCATGGCGGCCATGCGAGGCATGCGACAGGGACCGGTCAACATCGTCATGCCCCTCGAATAGCTGATTTTTGGGCGCGGCGCAAAAACCATCGATCACGACTGCGTTGGCCCCGGAACGGTGCCGGCGCCGTTCCGATGGCCGCGCCCGCCGCGGCATGTTAGGCCCTGGCGCATGATCGCAGGCGCAGGCGCGGCCCCCACGGCGAACCATAGGCCGGCATGACGGAACCGCCGCCCGGGGCAGAATCGGATGTGCCCGGCTGGGAGCTCTGGCAGCCGCCGCGCTTCGGCCGCGCCCGCGCCCGGGTGGCATGGCTCGACGTGGCATGGCTCGACCCCGCGGGCCCCTCCGGTCCCGGCCTGGCCGCCGCCGAGGTCGCCCGGCTGGGCGCCCTGGTCGCGCAACGCCGCATCGGCGGCCCGGCGGGGCTGCCCGATCCGGGGGCGGCCGCGCTCGGCGTGCCGGCGGCGGGCGCGATCCTGGTGCTCGACCCCTGCGAGCCGGCCCTGGCCGAAGGGCTCCGCGCCGCCCTTGCCGGGGCGGTGGCCGCAGCGGCGGGGCGACCGGTGCTGCTGCTGCCGCATCCGGCGGCGCCGGGGCGCCGGGGCCGCCGGCGGGGCGAGTTGCCGCAGGGGGTGACCGGGCTGCCCCATCGCCTCGATGCCTGGACGCTGCTGGATGCGGCCGCGGCGCTGCATCTGGTGGCCCCGGCCGCGCCCGCCCCCTGGCCCGACCCGCTGCTCGCCCTGGCCGGCGCCATCGGGCGGCCGGCCAGGGTGGCCGGGCAGGCGGTCGATACCGCCGCGATCTGGGCCGCGGCGATCGGCGCGACCCGCTGGCGCTGCCCCTTCCATGGCACCGCGCTGTCGCCCGATGCCGGGATCGGGCTGCTCGCCCTCTGGCGCCTGGCCGAGGCGCAGAACCGCCGCATCGCCGCCTGCACCGGCATCCCGCCCTGGAAGCGGGGCTCGGTCGCGGCCCTCTTCGCCTCCGGCCGCGGCCGCCCGGCCTTTCGCGCCGCAGCCGGGGCGGCGCTGAAACGCGCCACGCGCCGGGGCGGCGCGCTGGTCGCCTGGGCGAGCGCGATGCCCGCGGCGCTGCCGGCCGCTGCTGCCGCCGCCGGCGTGCCGCTGCTGCGGCTGGAGGATGGGTTCATCCGCGGCAGCGGCCTCGGCGCCCGGTTTCGCCCCGGCGCATCCTGGTGCCTCGACAGCCGGGGGGTGCATTACGATGCCACTGCCCCCTCCGACCTGGAGACGCTGCTGCAGGAGGCACGGTTCGATCCGGCCTTGCTCGCCCGGGCGGCGGCGCTGCGCGAGAGCATCGTCGCGCGCGGCATCAGCAAGTACAATCTGCGCGCCACAACGCCGATGCCGGCGCTGCCGGCCGGGCGACGGGTCGTGCTGGTGCCGGGCCAGGTCGAGGATGACGCCTCGGTGCGGGCGGTGCGCGGGCCGGTCGCCGGAAATCTGGCGCTGCTGCGGGCGGTGCGGGCGGCCGAACCCGAGGCCTTCCTGGTCTTCAAGCCGCATCCCGACCTGGTCGCGGGATTTCGGCGCGGACGGCTTTCGGCCGGGGATCTTGCGGGTCTGGCCGATGCGGTCATCACCGACCAGCCGCTGCCGGCGCTGCTGGCGCATGTGGAGGCGGTGCATACCCTGACCTCGCTGGCGGGGTTCGAGGCGCTGCTGCGCGGCGTGCCCGTCACCACCTGGGGCCAGCCCGCCTATGCCGGCTGGGGGCTGACCGAGGACCGCGAGCCCATCGCGCGCCGGAGCCGCAGGC
>Ga0255334_1000459_pt1 | contig 31704 bp, 35 predicted proteins | sample EtOH5_35cm_T3_12_FD_202080 | JGI IMG/M metagenome (GOLD analysis project Ga0255334, IMG submission 202080) | Sandy soil microbial communities from University of British Columbia, Vancouver, Canada - EtOH5_35cm_T3_129 | ecosystem: Engineered > Artificial ecosystem > Sand microcosm > Unclassified ... | reverse complement strand
GACGAACTCGCGCGGCACGCTGGTGTTGGCGTCGACGAAGACGGCGATGTATGGCGTGAAGCCGTTGTCCGTGCACCATTCGTAGATGGCGCGGATCAGGTAGGGCTTGGTGGAGGTTTCAGGCATTGTGCTTCCAGTGGCGCGGGGCGCGTTCCGGGTGGCCCGAAGCGGGGGACTTCGGGCCGGGGGGCCGGTTTAGCGGCGCATCACCTTTTCCGACGGGGTGAGCGCTTCGATGTAGGCCGGGCGGCTGAAGATGCGTTCGGCGTACTTGAGCAGCGGCGCGGCGTTCTTGGAGAGTTCGATGCCGTAGTGGTCCAGGCGCCAGAGCAGCGGGGCGATGGCGACGTCGAGCATGGAGAACTCTTCGCCGAGCATGTACTTGTTCTTGACGAAGATCGGCGCGAGCTGGGTCAGGCGGTCGCGGATGGCGGCGCGGGCGCGCTCGTGGCTCTTCTCGGCGGCCTTGCCCTTTTCGTTTTCGAGGGCGTAGACGTGTGTGAAGAGTTCCTTTTCGAAGTTGAACAGGAACAGGCGGGCGCGGGCGCGCTGCACCGGGTCGGCCGGCATCAGTTGCGGGTGCGGGAAGCGCTCGTCGATGTACTCGTTGATGATGTTCGACTCATACAGGATCAGGTCGCGCTCGACCAGGATGGGCACCTGGCCGTAGGGGTTCATCACCGAAATGTCTTCCGGCTTGTTGAACAGGTCGACGTCTCGGATCTCGAAATCCATGCCCTTTTCGAACAGGACGAGGCGGCAACGCTGGGAGAACGGGCAGGTGGTGCCCGAATACAACACCATCATGGTTGGATTCCTTTGATGCGGGGTCGATTGACTGGATCGGTATTCTGGCAGAAGCGCGATGCAGAAAGCAAATTAGATGCGCTTAAAGCACATTTATGCCTGATCTTGATGGTATGGAGCGGTGTGCCGGGCACTTGAGCTACCGGCGGGCTGGCGAGGTCGCCAAACGAAAAGGGCCGGGGCGGCGCCGCTTTCGCAACGTCCGCTCCGGCCCCCTGCCCCGCGAGGCTTCCGCCTCGCGAGCCTTGCCGCGCGTTACTTGATGTCCTTCCAGAACGCGGCGTTCAGGCGCCACGCGAAGATGGTGAACATGCCGAGGAACAGCAGCACCCAGACGCCGAGGCGCTTGCGCTGGTTCTGGGCGGGTTCGGCCATCCAGTCGAGGTAGCCGACGAGGTCGCTGACGGCCTGGTCGTATTCGAGCGGGCTCAACTTGCCGGGGGTGAGCTGCTCGAAGCCGGCGAACTTGTGGACCTTCTCGCCATGCTCCTCGGACTCGACGAACTTGGCGGCGCGCTGGCCTTGCAGTTCCCACAGCACGTGCGGCATGCCGACGCTGGGGAACACGAGGTTGTTCCAGCCCGTGGCGCGCTCGTCGTCGCGGTAGAAGGTGCGCAGGTAGGTGTAGAGCCAGTCGTCGCCGCGCGCGCGCGCGATCACCGACAGGTCCGGCGGGGTGACGCCGAAGAAGGCCTTGGCGTCCTTGGGCTGCATGGCGATGGTCATCATGTCGCCGACCTTGTCGCCGCTGAACAGCAGGTTCTGGCGGATCTGGTCGTCGGTCAGGCCGATGTCCTTGAGCCGGTTGTAGCGCATCATCGACGCGCCGTGGCAGTTCAGGCAGTAGTTCACGAACAGCTTGGCGCCGCGCTGCAGCGAGGAGAGGTCGCTGGTCTGCACGGGAGCCGGCTCGAGGGGATAGCCCCCTTCGCTGGCCGTGGCGGGCGCGGCGGCAAAGAAGGCGCCGGCCAGCGCGAGAATCGAAAGCAGCTTTTTCATCGTGTGTCCTTGTGCTCTTGTCGGGGTTCGTCCGGGCTCAGTGCGGGTGGAACGTCACGCGTTCCGGCACCGGCTTGAACTGGCCGACACGGCTCCACAGCGGCATGGTCAGGAAGAAGGCGAAGTACAGCAGGGTGCCAAGCTGCGACACCTTTTCACCCACCGGCGACGGGGGCTGCACGCCCAGGTAGCCGAGCACGACGAACACGACCACGAAGACCACCAGGATGCTCTTGTGGAAGGCCGGGCGGTAGCGGATGGACTTCACCGGCGACTGGTCCAGCCACGGCATGAAGAACAGGATCACCACCGAGCCGCCCATCACCAGCACGCCCCAGAACTTGGCGTCGATGAAGTAGAAGCCCACCGCCAGGATCAGGGCGATGGCGAGCGCTCCGATCTTGATGCGGGCGTCCTTGCTGCGCAGGAACACCAGGCCGAGCAGCACCGCGAAGAACACCCACAGGATCGGCAGGAAGTTCGAGGTGGTGGCGCGCAGCATCGAGTAGAACGGCGTGAAGTACCACACCGGCGCGATGTGCGGCGGCGTCTTCAGCGGATCGGCGGGGATGAAGTTGTTGTACTCCAGGAAGTAGCCGCCCATCTCCGGGAAGAAGAAGATCACCGCGGAGAAGATCATCAGGAAGCCGCCCACGCCCAGCAGGTCGTGCACCGAGTAGTACGGGTGGAACGGGATGCCGTCCAGCGGGATGCCGTTCTCGTCCTTCTTGGCCTTGATCTCGACGCCGTCCGGGTTGTTGGAGCCCACTTCGTGCAGCGCGATGATGTGCGCGACGACCAGGCCCAGCAGCACCAGCGGCACGGCGATGACGTGGAACGAGAAGAAGCGGTTCAGGGTGGCGTCGCTGACGACGTAGTCACCGCGGATGAACAGCGACAGGTCCTGGCCGATCACGGGAATCGCCGAGAACAGGTTCACGATCACCTGGGCGCCCCAGTACGACATCTGGCCCCACGGCAGCAGGTAGCCCATGAAGGCTTCGGCCATCAGGCACAGGAAGATCAGGCAGCCGAAGATCCAGACCAGCTCGCGCGGCTTGCGGTACGAGCCGTACAGCAGGCCGCGGAACATGTGCAGGTACACCACCACGAAGAAGGCCGAGGCGCCGGTGGAATGCATGTAGCGCACCAGCCAGCCCCAGGGCACTTCGCGCATGATGTACTCGACGCTGGCGTAGGCCACGGGCACGCCAGCGGGGTTGAGCGTACCGTCGGGCTTGTAGTTCATCACCAGGAAGATGCCGGTGACGATCTGGATGACCAGCACCAGCAGCGCCAGCGAACCGAAGAAGTACCAGAAGTTGAAGTTCTTCGGCGCGTAGTACTTGGAGAGGTGGTCTTCCCAGAGCTGGGTCGCGGGGAAACGGGCGTCGATCCAGCCGAGCAGGCCGGTCGTCTTGACTTGTTTTTCTGCCGCCATGATCAAGCGTCTCCTTTTTCATCCTTGCCGATCACGATCCTCGTGTCGGACAGGAACTGGTAGGGGGGTACGTCGAGGTTTTGCGGGGCGGGCTTGTTCTTGAATACGCGGCCAGCCAGGTCGAAGGTCGAACCGTGGCAGGGGCAGAGGAATCCGGGGTCGGAACCGAGCTGGGGGTTGGCGCCGGCGCCGAACGGGCCGGAGGGCGAGCAGCCCAGGTGGGAGCAGATGCCGACGACGACCAGGAGATCCTTGTGATCGGCGCGCGAGCGCGTTTCGTTCTTGCAGTACTCGGGCGTCTTCATGGTGAAGGGCACGTCCGAGTTGGGGTCGGCGACTTCGGAATCGGTCTTCTTGAGCGACGCGAGCATTTCCTCGGTGCGCTTCAGGATCCAGACGGGCTTGCCACGCCACTCGACCGTCATCATCTCGCCCGGTTTCAGGGCGCTGATGTCGGCCTCGACTGGTGCTCCGGCTGCCTTGGCTTTCTCTGACGGCGCGAACGTGCTGACGAACGGCACTGCGACCGCCACGCCTCCGATGCCGCCAGCGACTGACGTCGCAATCAACCAATTGCGGCGACCCTTATCCACGTTCTTCACGTTTTGCTGGTCACTCATTCCAAACCCCAGGGGATGTCAAATTAGATTTTGCGTCAACCTAAAATTGTACCTTACGCACATGTGGCATTGAAAGGCGCAGATTTGCTCACGTTCGCGCGATAATCGGACAGAAAACACCGATGTGGCCTGCAGGCTTGCGTTACAGGCAGTGATGCGGCAGGCTTTTATCCTAACAACCGTTCAACACAAGCAACAGTGGGAGAAATAGCATGGGGATGATGTCAGAGTTCAAGACCTTTGCAATGCGAGGCAATGTGGTCGACCTCGCCGTGGGTGTCATTATCGGCGCGGCGTTCGGCAAGATTGTCGATTCGGTGGTCAACGACCTGATCATGCCGGTGGTGGGCCGCATCATCGGCAAGCTCGATTTCTCCAACATGTTCGTGCTGCTGGCGGAGCCGCCCGAAGGCGTGCCGCGCACGCTGGATGCCTTGAAGAAGGCCGGCGTGCCGGTGTTTGCCTACGGCAATTTCCTGACCATCCTGGTCAACTTCCTGATCCTCGCCTTCATCATCTTCATGATGGTGCGGGCCATCAACAAGCTGCGCGCCGAGGAGCCGGCGGCCGCGGAAGTGCCTGCACCGACACCCGAAGACGTGGTGCTGCTGCGCGAAATCCGCGACAGCCTGAAGGCGCGCCAGGCCTGATTAACCACGCGCGCAAGGCCTGCCGCGAGGGCCCGCTGCGACAATAAGCCGCGCCCGTGGCGGCTCCCAGGGCGGCTCCCGGCGCGGTCAGACCGGATTCGGAATGTCGATGAAGGTGTGGCGCAGGCCGAACTGCTGCGCGAGATGCTCGCCGAGCGAGCGGATGCCATAGCGCTCGGTGGCGTGGTGTCCGGCGGCGAGGTAGGCGACGCCGCTCTCGCGCGCGAGGTGCGTGGTCTGCTCGGAAATCTCGCCGCTCAGGTAGCAGTCCACGCCGGCGGCCACGGCGCCGTCGAAGTAGCCCTGGGCACCGCCGGTGCACCAGCCCACGGTGCGGATCATCTGCGCCGGGTCGCCGATGGCCAGCGGCTCGCGCGCGAGCACGCCGCCGACGTGCGCGGCCAGCGCCGCGAGCGGCATGGGCTGCGGCAGGGTGCCGGTCCAGCCGAGCTGGTCGTCGCCAAATCGGCCGGTGGGTGTAAATCCCAATTGCTGCCCCAGCTGGGCGTTATTGCCGAATTCCGGGTGATTATCGAGCGGCAGGTGATAAGCCAGCAGGTTCACATCCGCGCCAAGCAGGCGTTTCAGGCGGGCGTGTTTTTGTCCGATTACCCGCGCGTCTTCGTTTTTCCAGAAATATCCGTGGTGAACCAAAATGGCATCGGCGCCCGCCTCGATGGCGGCATCGACCAGGGCAAGGCTCGCCGTCACCCCGGTGGCGATATTTTCGACCTCCGGACGGCCTTGCACTTGCCATCCGTTCGGGCAATAGTCTTTGTATCGAGGCACCTGGAGCAGGTCGTTCAAGTACAATTCAAGATCTTTTGTTTTCATTTTTTGCCCAAACTCAAATATGTTGCGCCGTTTCTGGCTGTTCTTTGCCCAGGCTGTCACCGTCGTGCTGGCAGTGTGGTTCGTCGTGGCCACGCTCAAACCGGAATGGCTGCAGCGCGGCCGGGTGGCCGTGCAGTCCGGATCGCCCATCGTCGCGCTGAAGGAAGTCGTCCCCAGCGTGGCGGGCTCTTCGGCGCAGGGCTCCTACAGTGACGCGGCCCAGCAGGCGATGCCGGCAGTGGTGAACATCTTCACCAGCAAGAACGGCCCCAAGCGCACGCCCAACAACCCGCAGGCGGAAGATCCGTGGTTCCGCTTCTTCTTCGGCGACCGCCTGCCGGAGCGCCAGGAACCGGTGTCCAGCCTGGGCTCGGGCGTGATTGTCAGCGCGGAAGGTTACATTCTAACCAACCACCACGTGGTGGACGGCGCCGACGAGATCGAGGTCGCGCTGACCGACGGGCGCAAGGCGAACGCCAAGGTGGTGGGCTCGGACCCGGAGACCGACCTCGCCGTCCTCAAGATCACGCTGAAGGACCTGCCCGCGATCACGCTGGGGCGCATCGAGAACGTCAAGGTGGGCGACGTGGTGCTGGCGATCGGCAACCCGTTCGGCGTCGGCCAGACCGTGACGATGGGCATCGTGTCGGCGCTCGGCCGCAGCCACCTGGGCATCAACACCTTCGAGAACTTCATCCAGACCGACGCGGCCATCAACCCGGGCAATTCGGGCGGCGCGCTGGTCGATGCGCAGGGCAACCTGCTGGGCATCAACACGGCCATCTATTCGCGCTCGGGCGGCTCGCTGGGCATCGGCTTCGCCATTCCGGTGTCGACCGCCAAGCAGGTGATGGAGTCGATCATCTCCACCGGCAGCGTGACGCGCGGCTGGATCGGCGTGGAGCCGCAGGACATGACGCCGGAGATCGCCGAGTCGTTCGGCCTGGAGGCCAAGGAAGGCGCGCTGATCGCCGCCGTGGTCCAGGGCGGCCCCGCGGACAAGGCCGGCGTGAAGCCGGGCGACGTGCTGGTCTCGGTCGACGGGCAGGCCATTTCCGACACCACGGCGCTGCTCAACGCGATTGCGCAGCTCAAGCCGGGCGCGGAAGCGAAGATGAAGGTGGTGCGCCGTGGCAAGCCGGCGGAGCTGACGGTGATGATCGGCAAGCGCCCGCCGCCGCCACGCCGTGCGCTGCCGCTGGACGAAGAGGAATAACAGGTCCGCGCGCGACACCAACGCCTACGACCTTGTGCGCCGGCGCCGCCCCGCCCGATGCGGGCCTTGCCCAATGAACCCCGCCCTTGTGGCGGGGTTTTTTGTTTCCGATGGCGGCTTCCTGATGCCGCGCGCAGTGCGTCGCGGCACCGCGAACGAGGTTCGTCAGGGCCGCCGGCGCGTACCCAGTGCTGCGCTCGCGGAATCGCCATGCGCATGGTCCGGCATGCCCATGCCGATGTGGTCACGCGACGACCTGCCACGCCCGCAACTGACGGCGTCCATTCGTGGCGCGGTGGGCAAGCGGGCCGGATGCACGATAGATAGGCGCTAGCCGCACCGTGCACATGCAGATGGCAGGCGGCCGCCATTGCCAGCCGGTCTGCCGGAGACTGGCATCACACCGGGCAGCCGACACAAGCCACCAGCATGCCACAGCGGGCGTGGGCGCACGCAACGGCAAACGTGAGCACATGCAGCACATGGACCGCCAGAACGACAAAACGCCGGCATCCTTGCGGATGCCGGCGTTTTGCATCAAGCCAATCTAAAGCGAGCTTACGCCCGCGTTAAATTAGAACTTGTGGCGGATACCAACGGTAGCGCCGAACTGGTTCTGACCCGGGGTCACAACAGCGCTGTCGGTGCCGACGCCGTTGAAGCCGTTCACGCCCAGAGCCGAGTTGCTCTTGTTCTTGACGTACGACAGCGAGGTGTACAGGTCGGTGCGCTTCGACAGAGCGTAGTCAGCCGTAGCAACGAAGTTCCACGGATCTGCGCTGGTGCTCTTGAAGTCTTGGTAGTAAGCCGCGCCCGTCAGCGAGAACGCCGGGGTCAGCTGGTAACCAACGCCGAGCCAGTACAGGTTCGAAACGCTGTTGCTCAGAGCCGTAGCCGTGTTGGCAACGATTGCGCCCGGCAGCGTTGCGCCGTTGAACGAGTGAGCGTAACGGTAGCCGGCGTAGACCTTTGCCGGTCCGATCGCGTACGTACCGGCAACGGTAGCACGACGGATCATCTGGGCGTTGGTCGTCGGAGTGGTCGTACCGTTGGTGCCGTTCGACTCGTCGTATGCAGCACCAACCGAGAACGGACCAGCAGCGTAGCTAGCCATGAACGCGTACTCGCGGCCAGCCGTGAACACGCCCGGAACTTCCTGGCCGTCACGTTGGAACGAGTACAGAGCTTGCACCGTCAGGCCCGAGAACGTGCCGATGTACTTGACGCTGTTGTCGGCACGCGAAGCGCCGATGTAGTTGTCTTGTGCACCGATGCTGTAACGGGTCGAAATGGCCATCGGATCATAGATCAGGCCGAAGTCGTAGAACGGGGTCTGATGACGACCCAAGGTCAGCTGACCGTACTGGCTTTGCAGACCGACGAAGGCTTGACGGCCGAACAGGCGGCTGCCTTGGCCCGACGTGCCGGTATCGATGCTGAAGCCGCTTTCCAGGACGAAGATGCCCTTCAGACCGCCACCCAGATCTTCGATGCCACGCAGGCCCCAACGCGAACCGGACTGGTTGCCCGAGGTCAGGCGGAAGGCGTTGTTGTTGCCGGTCTTACCCACGGTAGCGTGGTTGGTGTATTCAATACCAGCGTCGGCCACGCCGTACAGGGTCACGCTCGACTGGGCATACGCACCGCCGGCGGCCAGGGCAGCGACAGCGGCTGCAAACAGTTTCATCTTCATATCGACACTTTCCTTGTCAACTGATTGGGAAATCTTGGCTTGCCCAAGTGCTTGGGCGACGCATTTACCTCACGTCTGCTGCGTATTATGGGTCAGCCCCCCCAGCCGCCAGAAGGCTTTTTCGTCGTAAACCGTGGATGGCGGGGGATTTTGTTGTGATGTCGCAACAGCACGCAGAGGCATATTCCCCAACTTGGTGCAAAAGTATCCCGCCGCAGCTTTGCTGCGCTGCGGCGGCGCAACGGTCAGTCCGGCTGCGCTTCGCTGCCCGCGGGGTTCGCCGCGACGGGCTTGGCGGTGAAGCGCGCCATGATCAGGCCGAGCTCGTACAGCGCCACCAGCGGCACCGCCAGCAGCAGTTGCGACAGCACGTCCGGCGGCGTCACCACGGCCGCGATCACGAAGGCGCCGACGATCACGTAGGGCCGGATCTGCTTGAGCTTGTCCAGCTCGACCACGCCGAAACGCACCAGCACGATCACCACCACGGGGACTTCGAACGTGATGCCGAACGCCAGGAACATGGTCATGGCGAAGCTCAGGTATTTGTCGATGTCGGTCGACATCTCGGCCCCGAGCGGCGCGTTGTAGTGCGCCATGAAATGGAACACCGTGGGGAACACCAGGAAGTAGGCGAAGGCCACGCCGCAGATGAACAGCACGTAGCTGCTGCTGACCAGCGGCACAATCAGCCGTTTCTCATGCTGGTAGAGACCGGGCGCGACGAACTGCCAGACCTGGTACAGCACCCAGGGCAGCGCAATCAGGAAGGCCACCAGCAGCGTGACCTTCATCGGCACGAAGAACGAGCCGGTCACGTCGGTGACGATCATCTTGCCGCCCTTGGGCAGGTTCTCCATCAGCGGCCGGGCGAACAGGTTGAAGATGTTGGGCGCCCAGTAGATCAGGCTGACGAACACCAGGATCACGCCCGAGGCAGCCTTGACGATACGCGAGCGCAGCTCCACCAGGTGAGAGATGAAGGTTTCCTGCTGGCCTTCGTCCTGCGGGTCGTGGGGATCTTGGGAACGGGAGTCGCTCATGGCGTGGACCGCTCAGCCGGGCGGGCTGGCATGGAGAAATCGGTGGCGGAACCGGACACGGAACGGCGGCACGGTGCGCTGGTCGGAGCGCACGACAGCGACAGCCGGCCGGGTACCGGCGTGATGGCAAACCCCGTCATGCTCAATCGAAGAAAGAGCGTGCGGGACCGGTGGCGGGACGGTGGCGCTTGACGCGCGCGGCGCCCGACTGCGCCCACACGCGGACATTGTGCTGGCGCTTGTACCACAGCGGCTGCGCGCCCTGCTTGACGCGCCAGCTCTTGCGGCCGTTGTGGAGCTTGTGCGCCGTGTCCCACGAGGGCATGTGGCCGCTGTCGGCGGCCGGCCCCGGCGCCGCGGCGCCGGCATCGTTGCCGGACAGCGCGTCGCTGAAGGACTGGGCGTGCTCGTGCACCTCCTTGTGGACGGTGCGCTCCACGTCGCGCGCGGCATCCTCGAACTCCGTGCGCATCTTGCGCAGTTCGTCGAGCTCGACCTCGCGGCTGACTTCCGCCTTGACGTCATTGATATAGCGTTGCGCGCGGCCAACCAGCGCGCCGACCGTGCGCGCCACCTTCGGCAGCCGCTCGGGACCGATCACCACCAGCGCCACGGCGCCGATCAGTGCAAGCTTGGAAATGCCGAGATCGATCATGCGAGCGTCGGGAAGAAGGGGCCGCCGCCAGCCGCCGCGACACGCGGGGCCCCACGCGGGCAAGCCTGCCGCGGCGGGGCCGGCACGCAGGGCACGGCTGGCGGGAGAAGGAACATCGGGAAAGCCGGCAAGGATCGTGTCGCGCTTACTGCTGGCGCGACTTTTCCTTGGCTTCGACGTCGATCGTGGTGCTGTCGCGCAGCTCCTTGGCCGGCGCGGTCGCCGCGGCGTCCTCGCCGTTGGCGTCCTTCATGCCGTCCTTGAAGCCCTTGACCGCGCCGCCCAGGTCCTGGCCGATGTTGCGCAGCTTCTTGGTGCCAAAGACCAGCATGACGATCACCAGCACGATGAGCCAGTGCCAAATGCTAAACGAACCCATTTTCTGCTCCTGATGAAGCCGGGGGCGGCACCTTGCCACCCCGGCTCGTTGTTCCGTCACTGAATGCCATGCCGGGCGACGGTTGCCGGCACGGCGTCTGACCGTGGGCCAGCCGGCCCGCGGTCCTGCATGGGTTGGCTGCCGGCCTGGCCGGGGCCGGCCGGCCAGCGCCGGGCACCGCGTTCAGGGCAGCGCCACCTTCCACTGGTTGCGCGGACCGCCGAGCACATGCAGATGGAGGTGGTAGACCTCCTGTCCGCCATCCGGGCCGGTATTGATCACCGTCCGGAAACCGTTCCCACAGCCTGCCGCACGCGCCAGCTCAGGCACCTTCAACATCATTTTAGCAAGCACGGCGCCGTCGCCGGGTCCGCAATCGGCCAGCGAATCGACATGCGCCTTGGGAATGAGCAGGAAGTGTACCGGGGCTTTCGGGTGAATATCATGGAAAGCCAGCATGTCGTCGTCTTCGTAGACCTTGTTCGACGCAAGCTCGCCCGCCACGATCCGGCAGAAGATGCAATTTTGCTGTGGATTCATGAAAATTTCATTGCGCGCCGCAAATTGAGCCGGACCGCCGCCGCGAGGCGCCCTTCCTGGCCGCCCCTCCCGGCCGGCACCGGAGCGGCTTTTCAGAACGCCTGGCCCGGATACATCGGCTTGCCGTCGTTCAGGTAGAGCCAGCCCTTGACGATACGATACAGCATCCACAAGGACAAGACGCTCCACAGGGCAAAGGCCAGCGGAATCAGGATCACGGTGGCGAACAGCACGCCGCCGAGGACCGCCCAACCCACCGACCACCAGAAGGAGCGGATCTGCCAGGCGAAATGCGAGGCGTAGAGCGTGCCTTGCGTGTCGTCGCGCTTGACGTAGCCGACGATGATGGCGATCAGCGCCGTCACGCCACCGGTCAGCCAGAAAATGGCGTACAGCGCATACAGGATATGCGTGAGCTTGCGCAGGCCGGCGAGCCGGTCGCCGTCGGCGGTGATCACCTCTCCCATCTCGTCATGCTCCTCCTGGTTGTGGCCCGCCGCGGATGCCGGATCACCGGCGCCCGCGGCAAACCGTCAGGCGCCGGGCCCGCGCCGCGCCTTTTCCTCGAGGCCGGACAGGCCCTCGCGGCGGGCCAGCTCGTTGACCACGTCGGCCGGCTCCAGGCCGAAGCGGGCCAGCAGCACCATGCTGTGGAACCAGAGATCGGCCACCTCGTAGACCACCTTGCCGACGGCTTCCGCGCCAAGCCCGGCGGCGCGCGCATCCTTGGCGGCCATCACGGTCTCGGTGGCTTCCTCGCCGATCTTCTTCAGGATGGCGTCGTCGCCCTTGTGGAACAGGCGCGCCACGTAGGATTTGTCGGGATCGCCGCCGTTCTCGGGCTTGCGCGATTCCAGCACCGCGGCCAGGCGGGCCAGCACGTCGGCGCTGCTTGTCCGGGTTTCGTCTTGCATGTCGCCCTGGCTCATGGCTTGGCCGCGTAGATGGTGGACGGGTCCTTGAGCACCGGCTCCACGGTCTGCCAGTCGCCGTTCTCGGCGTCGCCCTCGAATTTCTGGAAGAAGCAGGAGTGCCGCCCGGTGTGGCAGGCGATGCCGCCGTCCTGCGTGACCTTGAGCAGCACCACGTCCTCGTCGCAGTCCAGGCGCATCTCATGCACCTTCTGCACGTGGCCGGATTCCTCGCCCTTGTGCCACAGGCGCTTGCGCGAGCGCGACCAGAACACGGCCTCGCCGATCTCCGCGGTGCGCTGGAGCGCTTCGCGGTTCATGAACGCAAACATGAGTACGTCGTTCGAGCCGACTTCCTGGACGATCACCGGCACCAGGCCGTTGTCGTCCCACTTCACCTTGTTGAGCCACTTCTTTGCCATGTCGGTTCGCCGTGTTCCAGAGTTCAGATCCGCACCGGGATGCCCTCGCGGGCCATGAATGCCTTCGCCTCGCCCACGGTGTGCTCGCCGTAGTGGAAGATGCTGGCGGCCAGCACCGCGTCGGCGCGGCCGAGCTTGATGCCGTCGGCCAGGTCCTGCAGCCCGCCCACGCCGCCCGAGGCGATCACCGGCACCGATACCGCGTCGCTGACCGCGCGCGTGAGCTCGAGGTCGAAGCCGCTGCGGGTGCCGTCGCGGTCCATGCTGGTGAGAAGCAGTTCGCCGGCGCCGCGCGCGGTCATCTCGCGCGCCCATTCGACCGCGTCGAGCCCGGTCGCCTTGCGCCCGCCGTGGGTGAAGACTTCCCAGCGCGCCGGCTCGCCCGGCGCGGAGCTGCGCTTGGCGTCGATCGCCACCACGATGCACTGCGAACCGTAGCGCGCGGTGGCATCGGACACCAGCTGCGGGTTGGCGATGGCCGAGGAGTTGACGCTGATCTTGTCCGCGCCGGCATTGAGCAGGCGCCGCACGTCTTCCACGGCGCGCACGCCGCCGCCCACCGTGAGCGGGATGAAGACCTGCGAGGCGACCGCCTCGATGATGTGCAGGATCAGGTCGCGGCCGTCGCTGGTCGCGGTGATGTCCAGGAAAGTGATTTCATCGGCGCCCTGCTCGTCGTAGCGGCGGGCGATCTCGACCGGGTCCCCCGCGTCGCGCAATTCGACGAAGTTGACACCCTTGACCACCCGCCCGTTGGTCACGTCGAGGCAGGGGATGATACGTTTGGCTAGCATGAGGTTCCTTGCCCGCCGCCGGCGCCTGGCTCTCGCGGGCGCTGGCGGCTGCAACTGTCGCGCGGCAACGCGCGGGGTCTTACTGCTCGGCGCCGAGCTTGTCGGCCAGCGTCTGGGCTTCGGCGAAGTTCAGGTCGCCGGAGTAGATGGCGCGGCCGCAGATGACGCCTTCGACGCCATCCTTCTGCACGCCGCACAGGCGTTCGATGTCGGCCAGGTTCGACAGCCCGCCGCTGGCGATCACGGGAATGGCCGCGGACTGCGCCAGCTTGACGGTGGCATCGATGTTGATGCCTTGCAGCATGCCGTCGCGGCCGATGTCGGTGTAGATGATGGCTTCGACGCCGTAGTCTTCGTACTTGCGCGCGAGGTCGGCGACCTCGTGGCCGGTCAGCTTGCTCCAGCCGTCGGTGGCGACCTTGCCCTCGCGGGCGTCGAGGCCGACGATGATGTGGCCGCCGAACGCCGAGCACGCGTCCTTGAGGAAACCCGGGTTCTTGACCGCGGCCGTGCCGATGATCACGTAGGACAGGCCGCCGTCGAGCCAGCGCTCGATGGTGTTGAGGTCGCGGATGCCGCCGCCGAGCTGCACGGGGATCTCGTCGCCGACCTCGGCGATGATGGCCTTGATGGCGGCCTCATTGCGGGGCTTGCCCACGAACGCCCCATTGAGGTCGACCAGGTGCAGGCGCCGCGCGCCCTGTTCCACCCAGTGACGTGCCATGGCGGCGGGATCTTCGGAAAAGACGGTGGCCTGGTCCATGTCGCCTTGTTTGAGGCGTACACATTGACCGTCCTTCAGGTCGATGGCCGGAATGAGCAACATAAGCGTGAAGAGCGTGTTTGATTGAAAGAGAAGAAAGATGAGCCTAGGCCAGCATGGCCGTCCGGCCCGGTCCCGGTAAAGCCGTTACCTCAGGATCAGGGATGCCAGTGCACGAAGTTCCGGTAGATCTGCAAGCCCATGGCGGCGCTCTTCTCCGGGTGGAACTGCGTGGCAAAAATATTATCGCGCGCCACCGCGCTCGTAAATACGACGCCATAGTCGGTCTCGCCGGCAATATGCGCCGGATCCTGCGCATGCACGAAGTAGCTGTGCACGAAATAGAACCAGCTATTGTCGGGAATGCCTGCCCACAGCGGATGGCTGCGGACCTGCCTCACGCGGTTCCAGCCCATCTGCGGCACCTTGTAGCGCGAGCCGTCCGGCTGGGTCAGCCCGTCGAGCTCGAAGCGGATGACCTCGCCCGGCAGCAGGCCCAGGCACGGCGTGCTGCCGCCCGCGATCCTGCTTTCCTTGCTCAGGTCGAACAGCATCTGTTCGCCAACGCACACGCCGAGCAGCGGTTTGCTGGCGGCGGCCTCGATCACGGCCTCCTGCAGGCCCGACGCGCCGAGCGCCGCCATGCAGTCCGGCATCGCGCCCTGGCCCGGCAGCACCACGCGGTCCGCCGCGCGGATCGCCTCGGGGCGGTCCACCACCTGAACATCCGCCTCCGGCGCCGCGGCACGCAGTGCCTGCGCCACGGAGCGCAGGTTGCCCATGCCGTAATCCACAATTGCTATGGTAGTCATGATTTCAAAACAGGCAACAATGTCTTCAGCCCGTCCACAATGAATTCTACGGCCAGCGCCGACAGGATCAGCCCCATCAGCCGCGTGCCGATATTGATGCCGGTGCGCCCGATCACGCGGGCGATCGGGTCAGCGGCGCGGAACGTCATATATACCACTGCGCCAAGCACCACCCCGATCCCGACCAGGATCAGCAACTGGTACCAGTGCTGCGTCTTGCCGGCATAGACGATCACCGTGCTGATCGAGCCGGGCCCGGTCAGCAGCGGCAGCGCCAGCGGCACCACCGCGACGCTGGCCTTGGCTTCGGCCTCGTCCTCCTCCTCCGGCGTGGCCCGGGTGCGGCTGGTCTGGGCGTTCAGCATGTTCATGGCCATCATGATCATGATGAGGCCCCCGCCCACCTGCAGCGAGGCCACCGAGATATTGAAGAACTCGATGATCTGCTGGCCGAGCAAGGCCGAGATGCCGACCACGATCGCCACCGAGACCGACGCGATCCGGATGGTGCGCAGCTTTTCCTCCTCGGTCTGCTGGGTGGTCAGGCTGATGAAGAACGGGATCGCCCCGATCGGATTGATCAGCGCCAGCAGCGAGATGAACGACTTGAGCGTATCCATCGGGTCGGGCCTGGTCGGTTGGTCTGGCGCGGCGCCCGCGCGCGCCGTGGCACGGCTGCGCGCGGGTCCCGCGTCGGGTCTGCATCGGTACCGCGTTGATCGGAGGTTGCCGCAGGCGCCTGGCCGGCCGCGCGGGTCGCCGCGCGCCGGCGCGACTCAGCCTACCAGGGTGCCCTTGGTCGAGGGAATCGTGTTGCCCGCGCGCGGGTCCATCTCCACCGCCATGCGCAGCGCGCGGCCGAAGGCCTTGAACACGGTCTCGCACTGGTGGTGGGCATTGATGCCGCGCAGGTTGTCGACATGCAGCGTGACCGCGGCATGGTTGACGAAGCCGCGGAAGAACTCGATGGTGAGGTCCACGTCGAAGCTGCCGACGCGCGCGCGCGTGAACGGCACGTGGAATTCCAGGCCGGGCCGGCCGGAGAAATCGATGACGACGCGCGACAGGCATTCGTCCAGCGGCACGTAGCTGTGGCCGTAGCGGGTGATGCCCTTCTTGTCGCCGATGGCCTTGGCAACGGCCTGGCCGAAGGCGATGCCGATGTCCTCCACCGTGTGGTGGTCGTCGATGTGCGTGTCGCCGGTGGCTTCGACCTCGAGGTCGAACATGCCGTGGCGGGCGATCTGGTCCAGCATGTGGTCGAGGAACGGCACGCCCGACGCCAGCTTCTGGCGGCCGGTGCCGTCGAGATTCAGGGAAACGCGGATCTGCGTCTCCGATGTATTGCGGGTGACCTCTGCAACACGCATGGTGTTAATCCTGCAACGCCGCGGCAAAGGCGGCGAGAAATTGCGCGTTCTCTTCGGGAGTGCTGACCGTAACGCGCAGACAATTGGCCAGCAACGGGTGCATTTTACTCACGTTCTTGATCAAGACCTTGCGCGCGAGCACGCCGTCGAACACGCGCGCGGCGTCGGGCACGCGCGCCAGCAGGAAATTGGCGTCGCTGGGGAATACCGTCACCCCCGGCATGGCCGCCAGCGCCGCCGCCACGGCGGTGCGCTCGGCGCGCAGCAGCGCGGCCTGCTGGTCGAGCACGTCGACGTGTTCGAGCACGAACAGCGCGGTGGCCTCGGTCAGCACGTTGACGTTGTACGGCGGGCGCACCTTGTCGAGCTGCGACAGCCACTCGGGCGCGCCGGCGAGGTAGCCCAGGCGGATGCCGGCCAGCCCCAGCTTGGACACCGTGCGCATCACCAGCAGGTTGCCGAACTCGGCCAGGCGCGGCATCCAGGTGTCGTGCGCGAACGGCTGGTAGGCCTCGTCCACCACCACCAGGCTGTGGCTGACCTCGCCCTGCGCCGCGCGCACGATGGCTTCCATGTCGGCCGCGTCGAACGCGTTGCCGGTCGGATTGTTCGGGTAGGCCAGGTAGACCACGGCGGGCTGGTGCTCGGCCATCGCCGCGAGCATGGCGGCGCGGTCGAGCGTGAAATCCGCCTTGAGCGGCACGCCGACGAACCCCACGCCGGCGAACTGCGCCGAGATGGCGTACATGACGAAGCCCGGCACCGGCGCCAGCACCTTGGCGCCGGGCCTGGCCACGGCCAGCGCCAGGATGCTGATGAGCTCGTCGGAGCCGTTGCCGAGCAGCACGTCCATGCCCGCCGGCACCTGCATCACCGCCTTCAGGCGCGCGCGCAGCGCTTCGCTGCTGGGCACCGGGTAGCGGTTGAGCGCCACCTCGGCCAGGCGCGCGGCGAGCTGGTCGCGCAGCGCGTCGGGCAGGCGGTAGGGGTTCTCCATCGCGTCCAGCTTCACCAGACCGTGCGACTCCGCCACATGATAGGCGCCCATGGCGCGCACGTCGTCACGGATGATGCGTTCGATCAGGGAAGGCTGGACTGCTGACATTGACGTTACCTCTTGGATGGTCTGGGTGGTGGTGAAACCGGTGGTTGCCTCAATTGCGCCGCAGGCGGTACTCCGCGCTGCGCGCGTGGGCCTGCAGGCCCTCGCCGTAGGCCAGCTCGGCGGCGATCTGGCCGAGCATCTGCGCGCCCTGCTCGCTCACCTCGATCAGGCTCGAGCGCTTCTGGAAGTCGTACACGCCCAGCGGCGACGAGAAACGCGCGGTGCGCGAGGTGGGCAGCACGTGGTTGGGGCCGGCGCAGTAGTCGCCCAGCGACTCGCTGGTGTAGCGGCCCAGGAAGATCGCGCCGGCGTGGCGGATCTTCTCGGCCCAGTGGCGCGGGTTCTCGGCGGAAATCTCCAGGTGCTCGGGCGCGATCGCGTTGGCGATCTCGCAGGCCTCGTCCATGTCGCGCACGCGCACCAGCGCGCCGCGGCCGGACAGCGAGGCGCGGATCACGTCGCGGCGCGGCATGGCCTTGATCTGGCGATGTATGCTCTGCTCCACTTCCGCGAGGTAGTTGGAGTCCGGGCACAGCAGGATCGACTGCGCCAGCTCGTCATGCTCGGCCTGCGAGAACAGGTCCATCGCCACCCAGTCGGGGTCGGTGGTGCCGTCGCAGATGACGAGGATCTCGGACGGGCCGGCGATCATGTCGATGCCCACCGTGCCGAACACGCGGCGCTTGGCCGCGGCCACGTAGGCGTTGCCGGGGCCGACGATCTTGTCGACCTGCGGCAGCGTGGCGGTGCCGTAGGCCAGCGCCCCCACCGCCTGCGCGCCGCCGATGGTAAACACCCGGTCCACGCCGGCGATCTGCGCCGCGGCCAGCACCAGCTCGTTGCGCACGCCGCCCGGCGTGGGCACGACCATGATGACTTCCTTGACGCCGGCCACGCGCGCCGGAATCGCGTTCATCAGCACCGAGGACGGATAGGCGGCCTTGCCGCCCGGCACATAGATGCCGACGCGGTCCAGCGGCGTCACCTTCTGGCCCAGCACGGTGCCGTCGGACTCGGTGTACTCCCAACTGTGGCTACCGCACTCGATCTTCTGCTTCTCGTGGTAGGCGCGCACGCGCGCCGCGGCCGCCTCCAGCGCCGCGCGGCGCTTGGGCTCGAGCTCCTCGAGCGCGGCTTCGAGCTCGGCCTGCGACAGCTCCAGCGCGGCCATCGAGCCGGCCTTCACGCGGTCGAAGCGCTCGGTGTATTCCAGCACCGCGGCGTCGCCGCGGGCCTTCACGTCGGCCAGGATCTGCGCCGCGGCGCGGTCGATGGCCTCATCCTCGCCGGCCTCGAAGGCCAGCACGTGGCGCAGCGCGGCCGCGAAATCCGGTTCGGTCGAATCCAACCGGCGGATTGCGAGATTTTCCATAGCGTATTCGTTCATGACTCCAGTCTCCGGGTCCATGCCCTTGTCCGTCTCCATCGCACCCTCTTCATCGCGCGCGGCGTCAGGCCAGCGCGGCCGAAGCGCGTTCGAACGCCTCGAGAATCGGGGCCAGCCGCTCGCGCTTGAGCTTGAGGGCAGCCTGGTTGACCACCAGGCGCGACGAGATCTGCGCGATCTCCTCCACTTCGACCAGGTTGTTGGCGCGCAAGGTCCCGCCGGTGCTGACCAGGTCGACGATGGCGTCGGCCAGCCCCACCAGCGGCCCGAGTTCCATCGAGCCATACAGCTTGATCAGGTCCACGTGCACGCCCTTCTTGGCGAAGTGCTCGCGCGCGGTCTGCACATACTTGGTGGCCACCGCCAGGCGCGCGCCCTGGCGCACGGCGCTGGCGTAGTCGAAGCCGGCCGAGGTCGCCACCGACATGCGGCAGCGGGCGATGTTCAGGTCGATCGGCGCGTAGAGCCCGGCCATGCCGTGCTCCATCAGCACGTCCTTGCCCGCCACGCCGAAGTCGGCCGCGCCGTACTGCACGTAGGTCGGCACGTCCGAGGCGCGCACGATGATGACGCGCACGTCCGGGTCGGAGGTGGGCAGGATCAGCTTGCGCGAGGTCTCGGGATCCTCGGTCACGTGGATGCCGGCCGCCTCGAGCAGCGGCATGGTTTCGGTGAAGATCCGGCCCTTGGAAAGGGCCAGCGTCAACTGGTTCGGGGAGGGGCTCATCTGCGTCCTTGTTCTGTCTGCTGTCGTCTCGCTCAGGCGATGCGGCGGATCTTCGCGCCGACTGCCGACAGCTTGTCTTCCATGCGGTCGTAACCGCGGTCGAGGTGATAGATGCGGTCGATCACGGTCTCGCCCTCGGCCACCAGGCCGGCGATCACCAGGCTGGCCGAGGCGCGCAGGTCGGTGGCCATCACCCTGGCGCCCGACAGCCGGGGCACGCCGGTCACGACCGCGGTGTTGCCTTCGACCGCGATGTCCGCGCCGAGCCGGTTGAGCTCCTGCACGTGCATGAAGCGGTTCTCGAAAATGGTCTCGGTGATGCGCGCCACGCCGCCGGCGATGCTGTCGAGCGCCATGAACTGCGCCTGCATGTCGGTGGGGAAGGCGGGGTATTCCGAGGTGCGGAAGCCGACCGGCTGCGGGCGGCGGGCCATGCTCAGGCGGATCCAGTCCTCGCCGGTCTCGATCGCCGCGCCGGTTTCGCGCAGCTTGTCGAGCACCGCGTCCAGGATGCCCGGCGGGATGCCGCGCAGCACCACGTCGCCCAGCGTGGCCGCGGCCGCGCACAGGAAGGTGCCGGCCTCGATGCGGTCGCCGATCACGGTGTGGCTGGCGCCGTGCAGGCGCGCCACGCCCTGCACCACCAGGCGGTCGGTGCCGATGCCGTCGATGCGCGCGCCCATCTTGACCAGCAGGTTGGCCAGGTCGGTCACTTCCGGCTCGCGCGCGGCGTTCTCCAGCACGGTCTCGCCCTCGGCCAGCGTGGCGGCCATCAGCAGGTTCTCGGTGCCGGTCACGGTGATCATGTCCGTCACCACGCGCGTGCCCTTCAGGCGCCTGGCGCGGGCGTGGATGAAGCCGTGCTCGATGGCGATCTCGGCGCCCATCGCCTGCAGGCCCTTGATGTGCTGGTCGACCGGGCGCGCGCCGATGGCGCAGCCGCCGGGCAGCGACACGCGCGCCTCGCCGAAGCGCGCCACCAGCGGGCCGAGCACCAGGATCGAGGCGCGCATGGTCTTCACCAGTTCGTAGGGCGCCTCGGGGAGGTTGACGCCGGTGCCGTCGAGCGTGACGCGCGCGCCGTCCTGCACGGCCTGCATGCCCATCTGGCGCAGCAGCTTGAGCGTGGTGCTGACGTCCTGCAGGTTGGGCACGTTGTCGAGCGATACGGTATCGGCCGCCAGCAGCCCCGCGCACAGGATCGGCAGCGCGGCATTCTTGGCGCCCGAGACGCGGATCTCGCCGCGCAGCGGGCCATTGCCCTGGATCTCGAGTTTGTCCATCTTCTGTCTTTTCCGGCCGGTGCGCATGGTGCGCGCCCGGCATCGTTCGTCACATTCCGCGGTCGGCGCATCGGCGTGCCCGTCCGCGGTGTCTGGTACCCGCGGGCCGCGCCGGGCGGCCCTGTTTGTCACGTCCGGCCTGTCGGGCGGCCAGCTTGATGTTCCGAGCGGCGTAGCTTGCTGTGGCTTACTTGGCCTGCGCCTGCCATTCGGCCGGCGTCAGCGTCTTCATCGACAGCGCGTGGATCTCGGCGCGCATGCGCTCGCCCAGCGCGGCGTAGACCTGCTGGTGGCGCTGGATCAGGCGCTTGCCGTCGAACTGGGCGCTCACGATGGTGGCGAAGAAGTGCTGGCCGTCGCCCTCCACTTCGAGGTGTTCGCAGGGCAGGCCCTGGGCGATGTAGTCCCTGACTTGTTGCGGTGTAGGCAGCATGATGAGTATTGGCGTTGGTTCGCGTGCGGGCCGGTGGCGGCGGATTGGCGTCGGGTTGGCGTCGGCGGGCGGCGTTCAGTGGCGCAGCTTGTAGCCGCTCTTGAGCATGCGCAGCGCGACGGCCGCGAGCACCACGAAGGCCGTGCCCACCACCGCCAGGCTGTAGGCCGGCGCCACGTCGGAGACGCCGAAGAAACCGTAGCGGAAGCCGTCGATCATGTAGAAGAACGGGTTGGCGTGCGACACCGCCTGCCAGAACGGGGGCAGCGAGTGGATCGAGTAGAACACGCCGGACAGGAACGTGGCCGGCATGATCAGGAAATTCTGGAACGCGGCGAGCTGGTCGAACTTCTCCGCCCAGATGCCGGCGATCAGCCCCAGCGTGCCGAGGATGGCCGCGCCCAGCAGCGCGAACGCCAGGATCCAGCCGATGTAGGCGAAATGCAGGTGCGCGAACCACGCGGTCACCAGCAGCACGCCCAGGCCCACGGCCAGCCCGCGCACCACGGAGGCCACCACGTAGGCGCCGAACATCTCCCAGTGCGACAGCGGCGGCAGCATGATGAACACCAGGTTGCCGGTGATCTTGGACTGGATCAGCGACGACGAGCTGTTGGCGAACGCATTCTGCAGCACGCTCATCATCACCAGGCCGGGCACCAGGAAGGCGGTGTAGCTGATCTGGTCGTACACCTTCACGCGGTCTTCGAGCACGTGACCGAAGATCAGCAGGTAGAGGATCGCCGTGAGCACGGGCGCGGCCACGGTCTGGAAGCTGACCTTCCAGAAACGCAGCACTTCCTTGTAGAGCAGCGTGCGGAAGCCCACCAGGCCGCCCACCGCCATCGGCGCCAGGTGCGCGTTGAGAGCGTCCGGGACGTCCGCCGCGCGGTCGAATTCGGTCGGCATCTTCATGCTGCGGCCTCCACCGCCGTATCCGGCAGCGCGCCGGGCATATGGCCTTCGCGGCGCATGATCTGCACGAACACGTCCTCCAGGTCCGCCTTGTTGATTTCCATGTCCTCGATCTCGCAGCCGGCTTCGCGGCAGGCGGCCAGGATCGGCTCGACCGCCGGATAGCCGGACAGGCGCAGGCGCACCGCGCGCTCGCCCGGGTTGGCGGGCATGCGCAGCGGCTCCAGCGCGGACGGCAAGGTACCACGCGAAAATGTCAGCGCAAGCTGCAGGCCGGCGAACTGGCTCAGCAGGTTGCTGGTGCGGTCCAGCGCCACCACCTCGCCGAACTTGAGCATGGCGATGCGGTCGCACAGCGCCTCGGCCTCTTCCAGGTAGTGCGTGGTGAGGATGATGGTGTGGCCTTCGCGGTTCAGGCGCGAGATGAACTTCCACAGCGTCTGGCGCAGCTCCACGTCCACGCCGGCGGTCGGCTCGTCGAGCACGATCACGGGCGGGCGGTGCACCAGCGCCTGCGCCACCAGCACGCGGCGCTTCATGCCGCCGGAGAGCTGGCGCATGTTGCTGTCGGCCTTGTTGGTGAGATCGAGGTTGGCCATGATCTCGTCGATCCAGTCGTCGTTGCGGGTCAGGCCGAAGTAGCCCGACTGCAGGCGCAGCGTCTCGCGCACGGTGAAGAACGGATCGAAGACCAGTTCCTGCGGCACCACGCCCAGCATGCGGCGCGCCAGCCGGTAATCGGACACGACATCGTGGCCGAGCACGCGCACGCTGCCGGAATCGGCGCGGTTCAGGCCCGCGAGAATGGAGATCAGCGTGGTCTTGCCGGCACCGTTGGGGCCGAGCAGGCCGAAGAATTCGCCGCGCTCGACGGTGAAGCTGACGCCCTTGAGCGCCTGCAGGTTGCGGTAGCGCTTGCGAACATCGGTGAGTTCGATGGCTTTCATGGCCGGATACTGTTTGGCAGGCGCTGCGGGCTGCGGGCTCGCGCGCCGGCCTCCTTGAAATGGCGGGGACCGCCTTGGGTGCTTCGACCGGGTCTTGCGTCTGGTCCGTGCCTTTTTGTGCCGGAACGGTCGAACAACCCGGAATTATAGGGGATGCGGGAGCAGTCCCGCTGTGTGCGCGAGGCGTGGCGCGTGCCATCGCCCGGGCATCGCGGTAGCAGGCGCCAGCACGGCGGCCTGCCACGGATGCCGGTTCAATGTCGGTGGGAGGCCCGGTGAGAAGCGTCGGACGGCGCGCCGGCGTCCGCGGCGGGCGCCAGGGCAGGTACCAGTTGGAGCAGGGAATCGACGCCGTACAGCGTGGCCAGCTGGGCCAGTTGCGCCGGCACACCGACGAAGGACAGGACCTGCCCGCGGCCGGCGGCATCGCGCTGCCAGGCCAGCAGCACGGCGACCGCGGCGGAATCCACCTGGGCCAGCGCGCTGCAGTCCACCCGGTCTTCGCCCTGGGCCAGGCGAGCCAGCCCGTCACGCAGCACGGCGGCGGCGTTGCGGTTGGTCAGCGAAGTGTCGAGCGAGAGCATCGAAGGGAGCCAGGGCTTTGCGGATAAGGGACTTCAGGAACTGAACGGCGCACCCGCCAGTCGGGCCGGGTGCGCCCATTGTAGAACACTTCGGCCGCGCATGCTGCGCCGCAACCGGCGCGGCATGCCTCAGTTCTTGGCGTTGGCGAGCTGGCGGTTGCGGTCCTGCAGCGTCTTGACCACGCCTTCCACGCCCTGCTGGCCGACGATGGTGTTGAAGCTGCCCTTGTAAGCCTCGGTCAGCCAGGCGCCCAGCACGTTGATGTCATAGACCTTCCAACCCTGCGGGGTCTTCTCGAGGCGGTAGTCCAGCTGGATCGGGTCGCCCTTGTTGATGACCTGGGTGCGGATGGTGGCGTCGGTGTCGTCCGGCGCGCCGCGGTACGGGCGGAACTGCACCTGCTGGTCGCGGATCTGCGCGATCGCGCCCGAATAGGTGCGGATCAGCAGGGTCTTGAATTCGTCGGTGATCTGCTTCTGCTGTTCCGGCGAGGCCTTGGACCAGTTGCGGCCCATCGCGATCTGGGTGGTGCGCTGGAAGTCCGCGTTGGGCAGGATCTTCTGCTCGACCAGCGCCGAGATCTTGCCGATATTGCCGGCCTGCATGTCCTTGTCGGCCCGCACGGTGGCCATCACGTCGCCGACCACGGCCTTGACCAGGCCATCGGGCGTGCTGGCATCCTGCGCCTGGGCATGGGCGGCGCCGGCAAAGGCAGCCACGGCAAGAAAAGGCAGCAACAGTCGCTTCATCATCATCTTCTTCCTTGTCAATCTGACGCAGGGTATGCCGCGGTGCGGCGTCCTCGCGTATCCCGGCCTCCGGCCGGTTGGTGGTCACGCCCGGTTGGAGTCGGGCGCACCCGGGGAGTTCGCGGCGCCGAGGCTTCCGGCGCCACATCCATACGTTTTGTTGCAACGCTCACAACCGCGTCACGCATGGCGCGGCGCGGCGGGCGCGCTCAGCGCGGAAAACGGATGCCGGGCGGCATCTGCACCGGCGGCGTGGGCAGCGCCTGGTTTTCCTGCTGGGCATCGGCCGGCGGCGCGGACGGCTCGCCGTCATCCTCGCTCTGCGGCGGATTGCCATCATAGATCTGGTACTGGCGGCGCTGCAGGTAGGCATCGCGCAGGAAGCTGTATTTGTCCAGCGCGGCTTCCTCGATCAGGTTGGACGCGCTCAGCAGCGAGGCGCGCGTGCTGACGACGCGCACCCCGGTCAGCGTATTGCGGACCCAGATCGGGTCCACGTACGCCAGCGGGTCCATCTGGCGGTCCACCAGCATGCCGGCGGTATCGCGCACCGTGCTCGGCCCGAACAGCGGCAGCACCAGGTACGGGCCGGCCGGCACGCCCCACACGCCGAGGGTCTGGCCAAAGTCTTCCTTGTACTTGGGCAGCCCGGCCGGGGTGGCGATGTCGATCAGGCCGCCGATGCCCAGCACGCTGTTGATCGCCACGCGCATGGTGTCTTCCGCCGCGCGCGTGGGCTTGCCCTGCAGCAGGTTGTTGATGGCCGAGTAGACATCGCTGACGTTGGAGAACGCGTTGTCGATCGCGGTGCGGATCGGCGAGGGCACGTAGTCGGTATAGAGCTGCGCGACCGGCTTGAGCACGACCTTGTCGACGCCGTCGTTGACGCGCTGGACCTGCCGGTTGAACGGCTCGATCGGGTCCTGCGGATTCGCCGTGGGCCCCGTCGCGCAACCCGCCATCAACAAGGCGGCCGCGGCCGCCGCCAGCCACTTCTGCCCCCCCCGCCATGACGCGGCGACCCGTTTGCGCATCATTTCACTCCCCCTGCGGGGGCGCTGGCCGCGCTCCCGCCCGCGTTGTTGCCGCCGGCACCCGCGTCCGCGGCTTTGTTATAGAGGAACTGCCCGATCAGGTTTTCCAGCACCACGGCCGACTGCGTCATGGTGATGCGCCCGCCGTCGGCCAGCATGGCGGTGTCGCCGCCCGCCTCGAGGCCGATGTACTGCTCGCCGAGCAGGCCCGAGGTGAGGATCTTGGCCGAGGTGTCCTTGGGAAACTGGTAGCGCGTCTCCAGGTTCAGCGACACGGTGGCCTGGTAGGTCTTGTCGTCGAAGCGGATGTCCGCCACGCGGCCCACCACCACCCCGGCGCTCTTGACCGGCGCGCGCGGCTTGAGGCCGCCGATGTTGTCGAAGCGCGCCTGCACGGCATAGGTCTGCTGGAACGACAGCGAGCTCATGTTGCCGGCCTTCAGGGCCAGGAACAGCAGCGCGACGAAGCCCGCCACCACGAACAGGCCAACCCAGAAATCGAGGGTATTTCTTTTCATCTCTCGTCTCTTTTTCAAATACTGCACCGCGGCAACGGGCCGGATGGGGACAACGGCCCTGCCGGCTCAGCTGAACATCAGCGCCGTCAGCAGGAAATCCAGCGCCAGCACCGCCAGCGAGGCGATCACCACGGTCCGCGTGGTGGCGCGCGATACGCCTTCGGGCGTGGGCTTGGCCTCATAACCCTGGTACAGGGCGATGAACGTCACCGCGACGCCGAAGATAAAGCTCTTGATGACACCGTTGAGCACGTCGGCGCGCACGTCCACGCCGCCCTGCATCTGCGACCAGAACGCGCCCGCGTCCACGCCGATCATCTGCACGCCGACCACGTAGCCGCCGAGGATGCCGACCGCGCTGAAGATCGCGGCCAGCACCGGCATGGCCACCACGCCCGCCCAGAAGCGCGGCGCGATCACGCGCTGCAGCGGGTTCACCGCCATCATCTCCATTGCGGTGAGTTGTTCGCCGGCCTTCATCAAGCCGATTTCGGCGGTCAGCGAGGTGCCGGCGCGCCCGGCGAACAGCAGCGCGGTCACGACCGGCCCCAGTTCGCGCACCAGCGACAGCGCCACCAGCAGGCCGAGCGCCTGCTCCGAGCCGTAGCGGTTGAGCGTGTAATAGCCCTGCAAACCGAGCACGAAGCCGACGAACAGCCCCGATACGGCGATGATCACCAGCGACAGGTTGCCGACGAAGAAGATCTGGTCGCTCACCAGCCGGAAGCGCCGCAGCAGCGCCGGCGACATCGCCAGCACCGTGAAGAACATGCGCGTGGCGTGGCCCAGCCCGTTCACGGAGCGCCGCACCGCGGCACCGATATTGGTGAAGAATCCCATCATCGGGCGGCCTCGCCGGTGAAGTCGTCGGCCAGCGACGGCCCAGGATAGTGGAACGGCACCGGGCCGTCGGCCTCGGCATGGACGAACTGGTGCACGAAGGGGTCGGCCGAGGCGCGCAGCGCCTCGGGCTCGCCCTCGGCGACGATGCGGCCGTCGGCGATGAAATAGACGTAGTCGGCGATCTGGAAGGTCTCGTTGACGTCGTGCGAGACGATGATGGTGGTGGCGCCGAGCGCCTCGTTGAGGCTGCGGATCAGGCGCGCGGTCAGGCCCAGCGAGATCGGGTCCAGCCCGGCGAACGGCTCGTCGTACATCAGCAGCGCCGGGTCCAGCGCGATCGCGCGGGCCAGCGCCACCCGGCGCGCCATGCCGCCGGAGATCTCCGAGGGCATCAGGTCGCGCGCGCCGCGCAGGCCGACCGCGTTGAGCTTCATCAGCACCAGGTCGCGGATCATCGACTCGGGCAGGTCGGTATGTTCACGCAAGGGGAAGGCAACGTTGTCGAACACCGAGAGATCGGTGAACAGCGCGCCGAACTGGAACAGCATGCCCATCTGACGCCGCACGGCGTACAGGCCGTCGCGGTCCAGCGCGGGGATGTTGGCGCCGTTGAACAGGATTTCGCCCTGCTGCGGCCGGACCTGGCCGCCGATCAGGCGCATCACGGTAGTCTTGCCGCAGCCCGAGCCGCCCATGACGGCGACCACCTTGCCGCGCGGGAAGCGCATGCTGAGGCCCGACAGGATAGGCTTGCCGCCCGCCGTGTAGGCGAAGTCGACAGCGTTGAGCTCGACGAGGTTTGAGGCGGATTCCGTCACGTTTGCACCGTTTTGGCAGTCCGCCATTATAAGGGCTAGTACCTAGCCATGCCCGGAGCAGTGTGGCGCAATCCACATCCATCGGCTGCAAATAATTGTTTCATCACTTTTTGCGGCTGGCGTGCCGTTCGAAACACATATTTCAGATCCGGCTATGGCTCCGTCGGCCCGCCCGCCTGTCGCAGGATCACCTGCCACTGGATCGACTCGGAGCGGATCGCGGTGGCGAACGCTTCCGGCGAGTCGCGCAGCGGCGTCAGCCCCGCCGCCAGCAGGCGGTCGCGCACCTCGCGCTCGCCCATGACGGCATCGAGCTCGCCGGCCAGCCGCGCGACGATCGCGTGCGGCGTCTTGGCCGGCGCGATCACGCCGAACCAGGCGCCCGCGCCGTAGCCGTCCAGCCCCGACTCCTGCAGCGTGGGCACCGCCGGCGCGAGCGGCGAGCGCGCCGTGCCGGTCACGCCCAGCAGCCGCAGGTTGCCGTTGCGGACATGGCCCTGCACCGCGGCATAAGAGCAGAAACAGGCACTGATGCGGCCCGCGAGCATCTCCTGCACCACCGCGCCCTCCCCCTTGGCCGTCACCAGCGGCACGCCGTTGGGCACGCCGTGCACCGCGTATTCCGCATACAGGTGCGAAGGGCTGCCGGCCTGCCCGGAGCCGTAGCTGTACGAAGCCGGGCTGGCCTTGACCGCGGTCAGCCACTGCTGCGGCGTGCGCATCGGCAGGCGCGCGTCGATCACCAGGAACAGCGGCATGGTGGCGACCCGCGCCACCGGCGTGAAGTCGCGCACCACATCGTAGGGCACCGGCTCCAGGCCGGGCTGGATCAGCATGGTGGCCTGGTGGAACAGCAGCGTATGGCCGTCCGAGCTGGCCTTGGCCACCACGTCGCCGGCCGTGGTGCCGCCCGCGCCGGGACGGTTGTCCACGTCCACCGACACGCCCAGGCGCGCCGCCAGCCGCTCGGCCAGCATGCGCGCCACCGCGTCCGGCACGCCGCCGGCCGGGAACGGCACGATCAGGCGCACCGGGCGCGCGGGAAACGAGATCGGACGGGCGTAGCTGGCCGGAGTGGCGGCCGAGGTCGTGGCCGAGGCAGACGATGGCGCTGCGGGCCGGGCCAGGCAGGCCCCGCCGGCGGCGGACAGCACGCCGCCGAGGCAAAGCGCCAGGGCGCGCGCCGCAAGACGGCGCGGGGCAGGCAACGAGCCGGGCCGACGACCGGCGCGCGGCGGTGGCAACCAACGGGACGGCTCTGCCGCGGGGTGAAGCAACTTCGCCTTACCTCGCCAAAGCCGCGAAAACATGCGCACTTCGGACATCAACTCCTCCGAGCCACGGGCGTTGCCGGTGACATATGGGTCGGCTGAAAAGGGGATGAGCGAGGCAGTCTTTGTTCTGATTGTGCGGTTCATTCTACGAACAATGGCCAGAGCCGCACAGACCACGTTAACCATAGCCGGGACAACCCTGTGCGGGCCGCCGGGCCGATGCGCTGCACCCCGCAAACCCGCGCCGGGGCGCCGTCTATAATCGCCGGCCATGAGCCAATCCATGCGCGAATCCATCCTCCGTCCGATGACGCCCGCCGACCTGCCCGCCGTGCTCGGCATCCAGGCGCAGTGCTACCGCGGCACGCTGCACGAATCCGGCGCGGCGCTGGCCAGCCGGCTGGCGCTCTCGCCCGCCACCTGCTGGGTCGCCGCGCCGGCGGGCCGGCCCGAGGCGCTGGCCGCCTACCTGTTCACCCACATGTGGCCGCAGGACAGCCTGCCGCCGTTCGACGGCCTGCTGGCCAGGCACTGGGACGGCGGCGAACTCACCTGGTTCGTGCACGACATGGCGGTGGCGCCCGCCGGGCAGGGGCAAGGCCTGGCCTTGCGGCTCTGGCAGGCAGCGCGGGCGGCGGCGCTCGACGCCGGGTTGCGCTCGTCGCGGCTGGTCGCGGTGCAGTCGGCGGCCGGCTGGTGGGGCCGGCTGGGCTATCAGCAGATTGCGCCGGCGGGCGCGGCGTTGTCCGCCAAACTGGCGGCCTATGGGGACGATGCGGTGTTGATGGAGAGGGAGGTTTAGTTGCGGGTCTGCTTGACTTCGATGAGGAAATTTTTTTCTTTTAAATCAATTACTTAATATCGAATTCAAGGGTTGAACGTCAACGACTGAATGTCAAAGTCAACGGCTGAACGTCAAAGTCAACATCAAAGTCAAAGGCTTTCGCTCCCCCGGAGCGACCTACTTTCTTTTCCCCGAAAAGAAAGTAGGCAAAGAAAGCGGGCTGCCTGGCCGGCAGGGGCAGAAACGTTGGGGTTTCTTGTTGTTGGTGGTTTCGTGGTGGGGCCTGTGGTTCTGCTGGCATCCTGCCGGTACCGGTTCGGCTGGCCACGATCTGGCTGGCGGTATGGGTTTCGGGGTCAGACCTATGATGGCGGGCACACTGCTGGTTCGGCCATCTGCCGTTACCGGTGCTGGCGGTCACGGCGTAGCACCGGCACTGGTTTCATGGTGGGCGCGGTGGACCCAGCGCGGGTGTGCTGGGTTGCTTTGAATCGGATTGCCTCTCAAGTCAAAACCGTTTGGCACTGAGATCGAATGGGGGCCACCACGCCCACCACGAAACCAGCTCCGTCCCTACGACGATCCCCTCCGCCCCGGTCGCGGCAGCAGCCTGAAGGGCCTGGGCCATCGCCATCATGCAGTGCCACCACGAATCGAACACCACCCGAGAGAACGTGGACGCAAAAGCTGGTACCGGCAGAACCCCAGCAGAACCACCACCCCCACCACGAAACCACCAACAACCAGCATCCCTGTTCGGCTCTGCCCCTGCCGGCCAGGCAGCCCGCTTTCTTTGCCTACTTTCTTTTCGGGGAAAAGAAAGTAGGTCGCTCCGGGGGAGCGAAAGCCTTTGACTTTGAAGTTGACTTTGATTTTGACGTTCAGCCGTTGACGTTCAGCAGCTGACTTTGACGTTCAGCAACTGACGTTAAGACACCGACGTCAAAATCAACCAGTTGACACCAAACTCAAAGCCCCCAGCAAAAAAACAAAAAACCCGCCCCAGGCTCACAGCCCCAAGACGGGTCCACCAGCCACCCTACAGCCGGCAAGGCACAAGAAACAAAAAACTTACCTCGGCAATTCAGAATGCCCCATCAGGAACGCATCCACCGACCGTGCCGCCTGGCGCCCCTCACGAATCGCCCACACCACCAGTGACTGCCCGCGACGCACGTCGCCGGCGGCAAACACCTTCGGCACATTGGTCTGATACGCCCGCTCGCCTTCGGTGGCGGCACGCGCGTTCTTGCGCGCATCGGTATCCACGCCGAACGCCGAGAGCAGCGAGCCGACCGGGTTGGTAAAGCCCATCGCCAGCAGCACGAGGTCGGCCTTGAGGATGAACTCGCTGTCCGGCACTTCCTGCATCTTGCCGTCCTTCCACTCCACGCGGCAGGCCTTGAGCGCGGTGATCTTGCCGCTGTCCTTGCCTTCCCCGCCGATGAATTCCTTGGTCGCCACCGACCAGTCGCGCTCGCAGCCTTCGTCGTGCGACGACGAGGTGCGCAGCTTGATCGGCCAGTACGGCCACACCAGCGGCTTGTTTTCTTCTTCCGGCGGCTGCGGCAGCAGCTCGAACTGGACGATCGACTCGGCGCCGTGGCGGTTGGAGGTGCCAACGCAGTCGGAACCCGTGTCGCCGCCGCCGATCACGATCACGTGCTTGCCTTCGGCGCGGATCTCGTTGGGGCCGTCGCCGGCGACTTCCTTGTTCTGCGGGATCAGGAATTCCAGCGCGTAGTGCACGCCGGCCAGCTCGCGGCCGGGCACGGGCAGGTCGCGCGGCACTTCCGAGCCGCCGGCCAGCACGACGGCGTCGAACTGGTCCTGCAGCGCCTGCGCCGAGATGGTTTCGCGCGCGTAGTTCTTGATGCCGGCCGGCAGTTCGCCGTCGGTCACCATCACGCCGGGGCGGAAGGTCACGCCTTCGGACTGCATCTGCTCGATGCGGCGGTCGATCAGCGTCTTCTCCATCTTGAAGTCGGGGATGCCGTAGCGCAGCAGGCCGCCGATGCGGTCGTTCTTCTCGAACACGGTCACGTCGTGGCCGGCGCGCGCCAGTTGCTGCGCGGCGGCCATGCCGGCGGGGCCGGAGCCGACCACGGCCACGGTCTTGCCGGTCTTGTGCTTCGCCGGCTGCGGCGCGACCCAGCCTTCTTCCCAGGCCTTGTCGATGATGGCATGCTCGATCGACTTGATGCCGACCGGCAGCTCGTTGATGCCGAGCGTGCAGGCGGCCTCGCACGGCGCCGGGCAGATGCGGCCGGTGAACTCGGGGAAGTTGTTGGTCTGGTGCAGCACCTGGATCGCCGACTTCCAGTCCTGGCGGTACACCAGGTCGTTGAAGTCG
>Ga0255334_1000458_pt1 | contig 31776 bp, 21 predicted proteins | sample EtOH5_35cm_T3_12_FD_202080 | JGI IMG/M metagenome (GOLD analysis project Ga0255334, IMG submission 202080) | Sandy soil microbial communities from University of British Columbia, Vancouver, Canada - EtOH5_35cm_T3_129 | ecosystem: Engineered > Artificial ecosystem > Sand microcosm > Unclassified ... | reverse complement strand
TGCATGGGACACGACGAAACCAGGTCCTCCCCACCATAGGGATTGTAATAACAGTGCCAAGCCGTTTTTGCTAGTCGTACCAGACACAAGAAAAGACAATGGGGCAAGGGAGAACAATGGGGGTGCAACGGTCAGGCCACGCAGGCGTGGGCCATCGAGTCGGCCAAGAGAGAGAGCCGGTGGCCGAGGCGCTCGCGCAACTCTTGCCTGACGCTGGCGCGCATGTGATCCTCGGCGATCCACACGGCCACGGCAGCGTTTCCCATCTGGCGCTTGATGGTTGCCGCCGCCAGGGCCACCTTGCAGGCCCTCTCCTCGGCGGCACTCCTGGCACGCTCCCACACGCGCACGATCATGTCGATGGTCGAGCGCTGCTCGGGCTCATGCATCCACCGCTGCTTTTCCACAACGGGTACGTGCATCCAGTCGCCGTGTCCCGACGCGGCAAACGTGCGGCGCATGAGCGGGCATATGCTGGCAAATGTCCCCACGGGCACCAAAGTGGCCACGGTCTTGTCGCTCGCGGCCACCATGTGTGTGCCCAGGGATGTCTTGTTGTGCTCTGCAATGGACAGGGCCTCGCACATGAGACACCGCACCACCGTCTGCTCCATGCTCTTTTTCAGTGTGGCCTCATCGCGGCAGGCCTGTACGCACAGCTGGCGAAACGTCGTAAACCATTCGGCTTTGGGTCTCTGCGCGAGCGTGCCCCACCGAGCGAGCATGGCCTTGGCCTCGTTCTGGTCAAAGCAGAGCATCATGCGCACGTGTCCCCCATCATCGGCGCAAAAGAAGAGCCAGTTGCTTGTCGGGTAGGCGTCCAACTTGCGCAAAAGCTGCCTCACAAAGGCGTCCATCCAGCGTTCCTTGATCTGCTCGCGCTTCTCATAGTGGCTCTGCATAGAGTCTCCAGTCTGGACGCGGGGGCTGCCCTGCCTGTGCCGCCGGTTCGCCCTCCCACGAGACGCGCCTTTTTGTTTCTGGTGCTGCTGCTGGCTTTTCCGGGTTTGATCGAGCGGGTCATGTTCGTGCACTTTACTCTCCAGCAGCAGCTTGATGGCCATGGACTCAAACCACTGGCGCCTTTCGGCGTCGTGCACACCCGGCATGTCGTCTACGGTCCCCGCCAACTGGTAGAAGCAGGGTTCGTCCCACGGGCCAGTTTCGCCGCCGGCAGTCTCGTGGTCCACGGCCGCATTGATATAGGCCCGCGCGACACGCACCAACCACTTGATCTCGGGCTCTGCGAGGGCCTCGGTGCAGAGCCATATCTCGTACAGGGACAGGTATCCCTCTGTGCGCCACTGTCTTGTGCCGACGACCGTCTCGCTGTTCTTTTGGCCCAAGAGGCGGTCGACCATCTTGCTTGTCCTCTTGCCCGTGTCCATCCTCTCTGGGTGTCTTGCGATTCTGTCTATCTGTCTATTCGTTTTGCCGCGTTTAGAGGTCCCGCTCCAAAGGGCGGTCGGCACGAATTCGGGGACCAATCGCACGGCGGTGACCTTGCTCTGTGGCGGCCGTTGGCGTGTCGCCTTTGCCCAAACGCAAATCTATCCGATCCTTGGAGAATGGCCAGGGTCGTCATTCAATGGAATTGATCGAGGTAAACCGCTTCAACCTATTTTTTCCAGCCTATTGTGCAAGTCCCGCTCTGTTCCCAACACAGGATACGGTGCCGCGCAAGCAGTTCCACAAAGGATTGGGCCATTACACAATATGTGCAACGAAATGGATCAACTCTATCGAGTCGTGCCCCCCCCCATATTCACTCTTTTGGTTTGCGCCTGGACGACGCACACTATAAAACAACCCGAAGGCGTTTGGTTTTTGGTCAATTTATGCTTGTCCTATTTAAAATGGTCGTCACCTGCGTTCATGGCGCAATAGGGCAAGGAGCCGTGCCAATCGTGATACACACGCGGCTGCGTCGGCCAGAGCCGCCTCGATCTCGCACTGAGTGTCCACCGTCTCTTTACGCCGATCGCTTCCACTGTCGTCTGTCTGGTTCTTGGGCCGCTTTGGGGATCGCTCCGGTTCGGCGCCATCGGGCTCTCGCGCACGCTTGACCGCCATGTCATCTCTCGTGGAGTGGGACGCTAAATGAGGACACCCCTCGGCGGCGTTTCCTCGGTCATGAGAATGGACCATTGGCAAGGGGGAAACACACTGCTGTTGAGGGCTGCTTTCGGCCAAACCGTCACTGGCACAGTCTGATGGATCGAGAACGAGCCATTGCATCCATGCCTGGTTGTTGGCTTCGTAATAGGACTGTCTCTGTGCAGGGGCATCCGGCTCTTTGGGCGATCCGCACGCAGGCACGAGGTGGGCATTGTCTGTCACCGGAGCGTCGCCCGCAGGAGGGGGCGTTGGAGGGAGCAAAGGCCACCCAAAGGGCGCGGCCAGGTCCGCTCTGGCGGTCTGGTATGCGTTCCCAGCGGGAGGTGCCGACTGAACGTAATCATCGACACTCTTGCGGCGCGGTCTCGGGAGGAGAAGCGGCAACTGGCGCACCGTTCCCGCTCCCGACGGCTCGCGCGGAATGGGCAACTTGTACGTCTTCTGCTGGACCTGACATTGTTGTTGTTGTCGCCGTCCAAGAGCGGTAGCAAGGGGGTCCGATGGACGGAGGAACGAGAGCAGGCGAAACCAGTGCTCACGGATGGCATACTCTCGTGAACAGAGCGGGGGACTCTGCTGCTGCTGCTGCTGCTGTTGGGACAAAAGGGAAGGGGACAGCGAGGCCCTGGGAGAACCGTCGGCGCCGTCGGGGTCGATCCACATAAACGAGGGCACGGCATGGGTGCGCCACTCGTTGGCCGAATAGCGAACGCCGCGCGCCACCTGACAGCACATATAGTCGGCGACGGCGACGCCAATGTAGGTACGCGTGATATGGCAGCGCTCGCCCGCCGGCCGGCGGCTCGATTGCGTCTGGTGCCGTGCATCGGCGCGCTTGATGCGGAGGACGCGCTCCCACACGGCGCGCAGGGTGTGTCTCAGCGGGTGCCGATCACTGTGCTGGAACCAGGCGCGTAATTGGTCCCAACTCATGTCGATCCACCTGCCATCGTTGCGGTTGGCCCTGGTGACGAATCCCACGAGGGCCGCCAGCGACGACGGCCCGATGCGCATGGCCATGGCCCTTTCCTCGGTTCGCGCCTCCCGCAGAGCATCAGGCGTTTCTCGGGAGGAGGCACCATCGGCTTGTTCATCGCCGGCGTTGGGGCCGAGCAAGAGATCGCACAGGAGCCACTTTACCATAATATAGCGGATCGAACACCTGACGTTGCCCCTGTAATGCACGAGGTCGCCGCACATTTCGTCGATGCTCTTGTAGCGATGCATCAAAAGACCCAACAGGTGGGTGACCGATGCTAGCGTAGGGTCCGAGGCAGTCCGCTGGCCCGCCAGCGACTCGGGTATGCTCAATGTCAGGGCCAGACCGTCTCGGTGCTGCAGGTTGGGCGAGGATGCGTGCGCATTGTAGTAGCCATTCAGGGCGTGAAGGCCCACGTAAAACAGTTCGTATCCCTTGGGTTCTTGCAAAAGACGCGCGTGCACTTGGTCAAACACGTCCGACACGCACAACGTACTTGGGGTGGCAACCTCTGGCCGCACTATATAGGTCAACATCCTCTTGAGGTCTAGACTATCGGCTGGTCGTGAGGTGCGTTTGCCCGTTTCGAGCCCCATTTGCCAGAAAGCCACATAGTTTCGCCGATTTCGTGCCATGGCGTACGAACCAATGCCTTTGCCGTACGTGCACCATTGGGCGGCTGCCGTATCTGCAACCAAAAGACAGGCACGACACGGATTCCCCCATCGGCCACGGGCAACACGACGCGCTGTTATCCTACCGACACGCCCGACAGCCATGCATCGAAAGGCACCGGCCCTTTGGCGCACTGCCGTCGCACGCAGACAAACACGCGCCTGTGACTGGCCTCGCCGTTTGGCACAACAAGGAGCGCACCTCATGAGCACCGGTGTTTCACACGAGCACGAACCGCATTGGGGCGACACAGAGGTTATGGTGTCTGACATGAGCGCTCTGTACGACGCTCGTACCGCATTGCATCGATGCCTGCCTTTATGGGCCCTTTTATCAACTTTGGCTATTGGTCGGCCGAGCGCGCCCTGCTTCGTGACCACAAGGAACCAACATCATTTGGGCCCATAACGAAAGAGGAACGCATGAAAGTGCCCGCGATCTCTACCGTGTGGTTCTTGAATCGGTGGAACCACACGGCACCGTCGTCGAGGTTGGATGCGGTCTCGGTGCTGGATGCCATATGGTGGCGTCAGAGTGGGCGCACCGGGTCGACAAGGTCATTGGCATCGATGCATCGCCAGACCAGATTGACCGCGCCAAGCGTATCACGGCGCCCACATCGACCGTGGAGACAAGCTTTCTCCATGCCTATTCCAAGAATCTGCCCTTTGAGGACAATTCCGTTGACTGTATCTACACTGTCGAAGCCCTCCAGCACTTTGAGTCGCCGCTGGCCTTTGTCGAGGGGTCTGCGCGCTGCCTCAAGCCCGGCGGACGCCTCGTCGTGAGCACGTTCCTCGCCGAGCGTGCCCTCACACCGAAAGAACACGATGAGATTGCCTCGCAGGTGCGCACGGTCGCAATCGGAATCGACAAGCTTGTACCCGTTGACCAGCTTGAGGGCATGATGCGCGACGCGGGTCTCTGTGTGCGCCGGCGCAGCGCTCTAGGTCACCGCGTATGGGGCGCGTTTGCTGCTTGGTGCGCGCAGGTCCAACCCTCGCATGCGTGGCCCGCTGTGTGGAAGCGCGCCTACATGGCAGGCCTGGTGGACTATTTCGTCATTGTCGCCGACAAACTCCCGTAACGTCCTATTTCTTGTCCCGCACAAGAATCAAGTACACGCACACCATCAACGATCCCTAGGGAGAGAACCTTTTGTTGTGTCTAAACCCCAATGTGCGCATCCTTTTGATAGATGTGGGCGTAGACATTGTATTGCGACAGTGGTCGGAAAGAGGACACAAATTGGGGGGGGGGTCTAACTCTGCATATCATGCAGGTCTCTGAGCCATTCATAAATGTCCTTGCGCCCTCTGTAGGTGTTGCTGTACTGCATGCAGCGCACGCAGTCGAGATGAAAGCCTCGTGCATGGAACCACTTGACAATATCGAGGTCGCCAGCGCAAATGACCGTTCGCATCACGCCACGCGACGCCTGGCAGCCGCGCTCTATAAACCAGTCCAGCACGGCAGCAAAGTCAATGCCTCTAACCTTCCAGTCCACTGCATACTGCACGAGTTGATCAAGTTTGATGCCGTCCCAGTGGCATCCCTTGGTCTGCGCCGCCCACTTGATGACGTGCAGGTGGCCCCCTCGGACAATCTCGCCGTATATGGGCCATGTCCACAGGTACCCGAAAGCGTCTACCCACTGCACAATATGGAGGTGACCGTGGCGTGCTGCCATATGGATGATATCAACCGACGGTCGACAGCCTTGACCGTGGAGCCATTTAACGAGTTTCAGGCGACCGCTCGCTGCCGCGCTCACGAGCATACGCCTGTTGGGTCGCATGCTGCACCCATGTATGCACCACTCGACAATATGTTGATGGCCATGCTCGGCGGCGGCGTAGCATACATCCACGCTGCTGTGAGAGATGTATCCGTGCCTGTGGAGCCATGGCATTGTATCCATGTGGCCCGCGCGCGCCACCATTGCGGTTACGTTGGACGGAATAGGGAAATGGGCGTTGACGCATGTCCACTGAAAGAGACGCCAGTATTGGAACGATACCAGGTAATCCGACAGGCGCATGTGGCATACACGTCGTGGGCACGCGTGTCTCGTACAGATGTTTGCGTTGGCCTGTCGCAAAGAGGTCCCCTCCCTCGGACGATTGTGGCGCATACCGCGGCGCGTGACATGAAGTATGACCTACTGTTGCTGCTGCTGCTGCTGCTGCTGCCCTTGTGCCGTCGGTGGAGTCATCAAACGCGCAAGCGCGATGGCTTGGGACCACTGACCGGACACGAGCACGAGAAAGGGCCACATGAGCGCGGGCATGTAGGAGGCGACGAGCGCCATCAGTTCAACTTGGATATCCATTGTGCTTAGAGTGCACATGCAGTCGCTCTTTCCTTTGTCAGCCGACGTTGCGCGGCTCTGGCCAATGGCGCGCCGCTCTTTCCTAGGTGGATACGCCAAACGCATTCATGGGTAGATTCGATCAGAGGTGCTAGGCCCAGTGCCGGCCTACAACTTGCCATTTGTGAGCCAGCTGCGGCTCCGACCGATCAAAAATGTTTCCTTTCGGGGCACCATAAAAGGCATGGCGAGCGCGCACAAGTGGTACTTGATTTTGACTCGCTTTCCGCAAAGTTGGGGGATCCAACTGTTGGCACTCCCGTGAGGGTAGGGGCAAGTCCTCTAGCATCAAAAGAGGATGACAACACTTTGTGCTCGATTCGATTATAAATCGTCCTGCCACTCGTGTGGCTCGGACCGCGGCTTGGCCGGCTCGTACAGGCTTGAACCGGCAAAGCCGTTAGACAGCACCAAATGCCACGCCCCCCGCCCCATTAGGCAATCAATTCCCCCGGAGAGAACCCCCTACCCTCCCCACGTATCGTACCAAAACCTTTATGTAATTCAGGAATGAACGCGCAGGCACAAACATCATGTTGCGACAGTGATTGGGGAAAAAGACACAAACAAACGATGAGGGTCTAATCCTGTGCGTCGCCCAGACTCAAAAGCCACTCGCGAACATCGGGGCGTCGGCCATAGATACCAACGCATCGTAGGTAGGGTGCAGAGTCAAAGGGAAAGCCTTGCGCGTGGACCCACTTGATGACACCGAGGTCGCCAGCCAAGAGCGCCGCCTTCATCGCATGACCGGACGTTTGGCAGCCACCCCTCACAAACAACTCCAACACGGGGATGGGATCGATGCCTCGGGCTTTCCATTGTGCCGCATACGCGACAAGCGTGTCGAGGTCTATAGAGCGCCAGGGGCATTCCTTGGCCTGTGACGCCCACTGAATCACGTGCAAGTGCCCTCCCTTGGCAACTGCGTGCGCCGTATGTCGTGTCCACGGACACCCAAGAGCGTCTGCCCATTGCACGATATCCAGGTGCCCGTGATGCGCCGCCACGTGGGTCACATCAATCGAAACGCGGCAGCCTTGATCATGAAGCCACTTGACGAGTTCCAGACAACCGCTTGACGTCGCGCTCACGAGCATGCGTCTGTTGGGTCGCATGCCACACGCGCTTATGCACCATTCAACGGCGTGCCTATGGCCATGTTTCGTGGCTGCATAGCATACGTCCACGCTCTTGTCCGATATGTATTTGTGCCTGTGGAGCCACCGCATCGTGCCGACGTGACCTGCGCGCGCCACCCTGATGGCAACGTCGGACGGGATAGATGGATTGACATGATCGCAGGTCCACTGAAAGAGGCACCAATAGTGGGACGACACCAAACGATCCACCAGATGTGTGTGGCATTGACGTCGCGGGCGCTCGTGTCGAGGGCAGATGTTTGCATCGACCCTTTGCGAGGGGCCCCGGTCTGGGCCCTTGTTACGCCTACCCCGGTGCGCGACACGATACTTGATGTGCTGCTGCTGCTGTTGTTGTTGTTGTTCCGGCACTGCCTTTTGCGGGGGAGTCATCAAGCGCGCAAGCGCGATGGCTTGAAACCACTGGCGGGACACGAGCACGAGAAAGGGCCACATGAGCGGGGGCACGTAGGAGGCGACGAGCGCCATCAGTTCGACCTGAACGTCCATCGGGCTTTTAGTGCGCGCGCGCCCCACTCCTCCTTGACGGCCGGCGTCACGGATCTGGCCAATGGCGTGTTGCCTTTTCCCAGATGGACAACCAAAAACACGCCAGCTAATGGATTTGGCCAGGAACGTAGGCTCAAACGCAAAACTGCGCCTGCGTTTCTGTGTTTCGTGAGGTGTGGCGAGGTTTGTTGGCACGGCTTTGGCGCTCCTTTGTGGATCACTTTTTCAGGCAAGCCAATCGCGTACCAGACGACATTCACCTAAAATCAGCAAGGTCAAAGACCTGATGGTTCTATCCTTTGGCGAGTCTCTTTTGACAGAGGCGGCCAGACCGTGGCACGACTGCTGTTTGGACCCTTTCCTGATAACGGTGGTGGATGAGCCTGGCCAAAATGCAAAAAGCACATTGACGTGTATGCGCTCTTTATGACCTTGCGTTGCAGGATATGTACCATGCGCCGTAACATGCATGCTTGCCGTTTAGACAGGCATGTAGGGTATTGACCATGGCACGCATAGAGGCCATCCTTTCAGGCCATCGCCGATAAAACTGCTCTGGAACCGCGGCATTGACAGATACCGCTCTGCACGCGAGCAACGTTTTGCTGTTACGTCGCTGCAGTTTAAAGGAGCACGGGGGTGTGATTCAGCATCACCGCACAAACCCAAGGGACACAGCGTGACCGGTATGGGTTTTACGAGTTGGAATTGTCTCGGATGCAGAGGACGCGAATGCGACAAGAGGCCGACCGTGCGTCTTGGCACAGTCACTCTATCTGTCGCACATCAACGTTGGATACACCACTTGGCTGCAAATCAACCAATCTCTTTTTGCAGACGACCTGTTCCCTTTCAGTCATAGACCGAGATTGCTATTTCATCATCATGAGCCACATTGACACTGGCGTAACTCTTGGTCGATCGACATGTGTGTCCAAGTGCGCGCTCTACACTCACCCTAATGTGGTGTCTACAAATGCACGTTTGGGCCCCATTGACGCAATACCAAAAGCTGCGGCTAATCAATAAAGAGTGTTAGACAGTGTCGGTAGATTCGTTGCCGTGCATTGTCAAAAGGGGTGGTAGGCGTTTATCATATGTCCTTGCGAGCATGCAAACAACTTTTGGGGTGTGCACATTAAAAGCGAGTTGGGGTCCAGCCTACATGACGATGGGTATCCCGTTTGTGATGCAGAGTTGCTCAAACGTGTCTAGCACATTAGAGAGTAGTGCGTTGGATCCGCGTTCGGCCACGCTGGTGCGGGCGGCCTCCCTGTCGAGGGACAGCGAGATCGAGAGCGCGTCGAGCACGCGCGATTCAAACTCGGCGACAACGTCGGCGCGCGGCCTCGAAAGGGCACCAGCCGTCGCCATGGCGTTAAACACGTTTAGGCACGTGACATGGTAGCCTGGGACGCACCCACCGGCCTCCAGGTGCTGCCACAGGCCCAACCCCGGCAGGTACTGTAGGTAGAGCGGACACGACCGAAAGCAGCACCGCTTGGCCAAGAGGCCCGACGGCTTGCCGGTGATGTTGTGGCGCGCCGGCACCCACTGGTCGTCCGGGTGGGCGGCATTGTGGTCGGCAATCTCCTTGGCACCAAAGACGTCGGGGACGCCCACATGAGAGAGTCTCCACAATCGATTGTCCTCGCGGCGCTTGGCGAGCCTCTCGGCCTCGACGCGCAGGCGCTCGATTTCACGCAGGCGGGCATTCTTGGCACGCACCAGGGCGCGATAGCGTTCGCGGCGCACAAACGCCGCCGTGTCACTCAGGTAGGCCACGCACGCCTCCAAGGTCGATAGATCCTCGAGTTGCGCTGCGTTCGTGTCCGGATGGGGGCAGCGGTCCGACGCGCGCGGCCTGCGGGCTGCTTGTGCTGCGAGGGCGGCTCCGCAAATGCCCACATTGTGCTCTAGGCGATCGCGGGTATCATCGCACGTGTCCAGTCCCCAGTGGCGGGCGACAAACAACAGCGGATCGCGGCCGCAGGGGTCGTTCATTGCGTCAGAGAGAACCCGCGCTACTGCAACCTCTGCGTCGGGCGATGATGCAACGTGGGCTTCGAGACTCGCAAACGGACCGACATGGGGCCCGGCGCTCACGTGGCCCATGGACAGCAGCCTACCGTGAACGGCTGCGGCCAACGAGGTTGCCGCGAGGGCGTTTACGACGGGCGCACGACGGCGCAGCCCCTGCAGATAGGCCAAACCTGACCTCGCTGCGACATCCGTATCAAACGCGCCATCAAAGACAAGATCGGTTGGTTCGCACTGGTCGTCATCCGTAGGCACGGGGTGACCGACAATGGCTAGCATGGCCTCTAGGGCGTCCACCGTCTTGGGTGGTACAGCGGCAGCATCGGTTTCTCCCTCTGCCGTGCCCTCTGAACGGGCAGTGGTATCGCCCAGAACCTTGCCATCCTGGTCGCCCTCCAGAGTCAGAGCGTCGCCATCGGACAGAGCGAGGTGAGCGGAATCGAGAGGCGCGTGGTGGTGGGCGTCGGCAATGGCCTGAGCGAGAACGGCACGCGCCACGGCGTCTGATCCTTTCGTCGTCGTCGCAGGCGTAACAACGGCCGACGGTGCCCTTTCGACACAGACCAGGTAGGTCAGTGCCTGGGCCAGGCACTTGATGCCCGCCTTTGTGGTGAGCAACGATCCTGGATCGGCCCTGGCACAGAGGTTGGCGACGAGCGAGCGCGCATCCTCGTTTGCGGCCACCAGGCGCGCCACGTGCAAGACGAGACGCAGCAGCACGCGCGCGTGCGCCTCGGTCATCAGATCACGCGACCCGCTGGCCATCTGCGTTGCCGCCCGCAGCATGGTGAGCCCGAGCAGGGCCGTACGTTGGCTCGCAATGGCGACGCTCGGGTTGCGCGCGTGCACGACGGCCAGGTAGGCCGGCCACAGCGGGGAACGTGCATAGGCGTCATAGGGTCCAGGGTTGGCGGGATCGCGTACGACGGCAACGTCGGTGACGACACGCCTCGACATGTCTTCGAGTCTATAGGCACCGTCGAGCGCGCACAGGGCATCGCTCGTCGACAAAAGGTCGCATGACACGTAGGTGACGACCAACTTCCACGGCTCGACGATCGCCGCCGGAGGTCGGTGCGTCGCGATACCATAGCCCAACATGCCAAAGGCGTAGAGCACATCGTGTTCGGTGGGCAGACCCCTGGCCACGGCGCGCACGGCGGCACGCTCGGCGGGATCCAGTGCCTGGGCCCATAGTTCGCCCGCCGTGGCGTGCGAGATGAACGATTTGGGCTCGTCATCATCGTCGTTGATATTGCCATGGCCGATATCAAGAGTCGCATCTCTGGCGGCGGGCGCACGCAGAGAAATCGCATCCAAATAGGCCATGGCAGCCTGTGCGGATGGCTGCGCGGTGCCCGACGCTTGGGCACGCCTGAGTGCCGCGGCGCCATATTTGGCCGCGCCCATGTCGGCAATGTAGGCGGCCATGTCAGACTGTGCGGCTTTCGACACAAGATCGCTGTTGCGGATTGCGCCAACGCGCGCCCTGGATTCGGCGACGCTACGTCTCATGAGGCGCACACGCTCGCGCGGTGTGTGAGCAGCTATGGCGGCCATGGCCACGGTGTGCGGATTGACGACGCCCGACTGTTCGACGACGTCGAGAAGCGACGTCATGACGGCCACCGCGACGGCCGAGTCAAGGGAACGATCGCCCCTCACCTGCGCCATGGCCACGCGACGCGCGTGATCATCCACGATCGATAGGACGGCTCCGCCCGACTCGACGGTGAGTCCGGTCTGTTCGACGATGGCAAACGCCTCGCCGTCGATCGACACCTCGGACGGCGCGCGGTCGCCCTTGATCAAAAGCTGCACAGTGTCGCCAACGACGCGCACGGGTTCCCGGGGGTCTGTCGACCCTGTATCCTGACCAACGAGCGTCACGATGGACGATCCAGGGGGCATGCACACCTCGTGGGCGCGCCCGCCACTCGTCCCAACGACAGACAGGGTGTGAGACGACAGGGTCGACACGACTTGGGGAACGTCCGAGGGAGCGTGGGCAACGGCAAAGGCCCCGTCCGAGGGCACGTCCATGGTCGAGAGCGCCGAATGGGCCCACATGCCCGCGCGCGTGTCGGCCGACGCGCCCATATTGATCACCGACACAAATGACGCGCACTTGGCCCGCACGAGGTGAGCCCCGCTGTCTCGGATGGCCCGTTCCAAGGCGGCGTCCCTACACGCCGGATCGTTGGCGCCGTCGCTCATAAAGATGAACTGGAGCACGGTTTCGCCGTCCTTGTCAGAGGTGGCGTGTTCCAGAACGAGTCTGACGGCTGCGGCGACTCCGCGATCGATTCTGGTCGTGCCCGCGGCGCGCATGCCCAGAGAGCGCATAGAGTCGGCCGTGACGTTGGTGTAGACCTCTACAGCTTCGTTAAAGAACACTGCCGATGCAGTGCGTGGTCCAACGGTCTGCAGATAGTCGGCACAGGCGGGGAGCACGATGGTGTGAAAGGTGTCGCCCATGGAACCGCTCCTGTCGAGGATGAATACGACGTGCAGCTTCGATGCGGGCGTCGAGGTGACACCCGTACCGTCCCGTGGTCCAGTGGAAAGGTCGAGGGTCAAAAGGCCTGTATCGGGGGTCAGGCGCGTGTACAGCGCCGATAGGTCGGATGGGTTCATGGCTTGTTTCGACTGCATTGATGCTTTTGCCTCTGTACGCGCACCTTGTATGCGCGCGCGAGTCTATGCGTGGTCGAGATGTCCAAGGGCACCAACAAAGAGCCTTTATATACACCCGTATTTTGCGTGCAAAGCACGCTATGCGATGCCATTGGTCGAATGTGCGCTGCGCACTGGAACCGATTCCAAATCGGCCGCGGAAAAAGGCCAGCCACGGCAATCGCGTCGTGCCCTTTTGGACGTGGACAGACACCACCCATGGCCAACCACCATGTTTGACAGCCATCGGGACCGCGACTCTGTCATTCTCTTTGGTCGACGCCCGCGCATTGGTCGGCAGGGTCGTGTACGTCAGCCAGCGTCTCGCAGAGTCCAAACTACGAGTATTCCGACGGTGCTCGATAGAAAAGGCGAGGGCGATCACGGCACGCGCATAAGTGACTGGGTTTCGTTTCTGCGTTTGGAATACAGACGTTGGGGCGCGACTCGTCGCTCCCATGCCCTTTTCCCTTCATACTCTTCTTTTACTCTTACCCCAACGATGATGAGTCTATGAGGACATTCTCATTTTTGTTTTGGTGACCGATTCCAGGGAGGTGCACGATGGTGTTGGGCTGTGTTGGTGGGGACGGCTTGCTCTCAAAATTACGCTACGCACCGGTCGCACCGTTGCACTTTTGAATATTTATGATATACGGGTGCAAGTTGGCGGGCGCATTACACACGTATTTCTTGGCACGACGATGCAGGGGCGGGAGCAACTTTCAAAGGGACCCAGGAGAAGAGGATACGAGAATGGCGTGCTGATGGAACATATCTTGGGATTCCCCATTACAGAAAAGGGGGCACTCAGAGGGCGCATGCGTGTGCGCATCTTGGGTCGGCACTGGTTTTCGCCACAACACATCGCGAGTCACAACCGACTACTGGGCCCTTTTGCGTGTTGTCTGCACCTGTAGTGTGATAGTGGTGAACCCTTTTTCCTCTTTCTTCCCCTCTAAAACGCACTCTTGGTGGAGAGTAGGGTCGACCCCCGCGATTTTTATCATAAACACGCGCGCAGCATGAAGGTGAGAATAAAGCGCAAGGAGGTCGTGATGCCTGCCGGCGGGCGTCTCCTAAGATGCCGCCGGTTGGCCGGCGTCGTCGCGCCGCGCCACCGATTCGTCGTGGGACAGATCCACTTTTGCCCGCAGCGCGTATGGGCGAGCGTCGCGCTGACGGCCATGGCAACGTCCCTAGAGTGCGTGGGCCTTGCGCCCATCGACGTCTCGCGCGGGGCGCGCATCGTGGCCGCCAAGGCGTTTGGCCCGCCGGGCCCCATCATCGATACGGTCGTCGTGGTGGTTCAGTGTCCCGGTCCCGCGCGCATAGAGTGGCTGGCAGGTAACCTCAGGGTCCTTGACAAGAATCCCGGCGCCGGGTGGACCATCGTGCGGGACGACATCCTCGAGCGCGCGCGTCTCCTCGTCGCCAGCCTTGCCCCGAACGAGGCGCACATGTTTGAAAGCGCGCTGGCCACAAACGACACGCGCGACCCACATGAAGGAGACGATCAAGGGCTCACCTCGTATCACACGTGGTTCGAAATGAACGAGCCACGGCTCGACGCAGTTGTCAGCATAGGGCGCGACGGTTCCATCTCACAGCACTGTTTCCACGTGCAGCAACAGCAACAGCAGCAGCAGCAGAAGCGTCAAGGCCACGCTCCGTGTCCTCTGTGCAGCGAGATATGGTCCACGAACCGCGATCTAGAGTGCCCGCTCCCCGCCGTGCCTCTGGAGCCCCGACCGCACCCCAACCCTCTGACGCTTCGTGACGCACTGAGACAGGTGGGCCACATCCCCGCGGTGGCCGCACCGCCCGCCGACCCGCGCTCCCACAGCGGTGCCGATCCGTGTCGTCCACCGCGCCGCCGGCACGAGGGCACCGCGGTCGGGGAACGCGAGCCGACGTTTTCCCCCATCGCAGGGGCGCCGTCGCACGCTGCCACAGAGGCCCCGGAACCGCCGTTGCCACAGAGTGCACCGACAGGCATCTACAGACGCCAGCCGCGGTGCGCGCGCGCCAGGTGCCCCTACGCGTCGCCTTATGTGGAAGACGCCCTGTCGCGTCGCGGCGGTGGCGGCATCGCCATCGTCGAGTGCAATGAGGGGTGTCGCGTGCATTACCATCGGTCATGTTGGAAAGCGCTCGATTTTGCCGTGCCGTCGACGGCGCGTTCTGCCTGCGTGACGCCCGACTGCAATGGCTGCACGGTGCGCATACTCACCCTGTCCATGCCCAGGAACGACGAGGAATGCGGCGCGGTGCGCACGCGCATCGAATGGGAGGCGGCGCCTATCGCGCAATGCAAGCCCGCAAAAGTCGACACACGGCCCGCATCACCGCCGCCACCGCCATCATTGCAGGGGGAGCCAGATATCTACGCATTTGTCAGGGACCACGACGTATCGGCCGACGATATCGACTTTGGGCCGGCACCACCACCGCCGCGCTCGGTCGCGCCCTCGGACGACCCGCCCGTACCGGCGCCGCCTGCAGGTCCAATCACGCAAGAGTGCGTGCCCTACCGCAAACAGCACGATCGTGCGGAATTCGTGGGGTCCACGAAGCGATCCCGAGTGCGCACGCAAAAGCGACAGCGTGTCCGGGGCAGAAAACACGCCCTCGGCGGGGCCCTGACCGGCGAGGCACTCCAGACGCAGCCATACGCCGACGACGCCCTGTGGCCCGAGTTTTTTGTCGACGACTCTCTATCGGCGCAGCCCGCCGGCAACCGATGATTCCCAACACGCCCTCCCTCGGACGTTGGCCGACAGAAAGAGAGATGGCGCAACAAACCCCCTGTTTCGACGACAGCGCATCTTTTCAGGATAGGCGGAAATGGGGAAAAGAGAACGTTGTGTTTGAGCGAAAAAGGACACAAGGCTATTCCTGCTTGGGTAAAGGGGGCGCATCGTCCAGGTCGTCAATCAGGGCCAACAACATGGCACGGTTGCCCGACCTGCGCCCCATTGCATAGTATAGAGCCAGCGACACCGCCAGGGTAAAGAGCACCAGCACCAGGGGGTAAAAGGTTGCCGTCTCGTAGAGGATCATAGTCGCAAAGATGGACCCCAAGGCCGGTACCAACGCGCACAGGGCCATCGTGTGCACGTACCTATCATACGTATTACCAATGTGGGGTATCTGTTATATTGGAGGGTATCATTGCAGGCGAGATAGAAAGAGAAGAGTACGCACCAGTAGACCATTTCGCTGCGTTTCCACTGATCAAACATGACGGCGGTGGACCCGCCCACCGTCGCTATGACGGCGTCGGTGCCGTTGACAAGACCAATCAGGGTGGTGCAGCGCTCGACATTGTATAGGCGCGACAGTGCAGAGCACACGCCCAGGGCCATGGTCATCCCGATGTAGACCGGCCATGAGCATCTTTTGGACCAACCGTGAGCGTCTGTCTTCCAAGAAAAGGGGTTCCACCACCGTCCCTGCGACTCTTGGTTCGAGCCATAGACGTGGTCGGCGATGATCGTGAGATGGGTACGTATCGTGTGGCGTTCTCGTGCCTGCATCCTGTAGGTGTGTTTCTCTGCACTGTTGCTGCCGCCCTGTTTTGTTGTTTTGTGTGATATGCTCTGGACCGTCCAATCCGGTGGGTTTCGCACCCGGCGTGGACGCTAGGGCGATAGGTTCTCGTACCTCGGCCAATGAAGTGATAGGGAACCGCCAAAGAGCAAAAGTTGACTCTCACTCGATACGGTTGGGGGGAGTGGGGTCTGAAGCAACGGCCCAGACTGGCCACGTTCGCGCTCGATCCTCGGCAAACCTGCGCTCTCAAAAGATGCTCTCGCACAAACGCCGAAACCCGACGTATCCCAGAGCCGAGACGCGCAAGCGTCGCAAGGCGTCAGCGGGAGAGAGCAAGGCGCCAATCGAGTGGCTCCCCACCGAGATGATCGCTCGCATTATGGAGCAGCCTCTGTTGACGCACGCCGATAGGGCGCGCGCGTGGAGGGCATCGAGGTTGCTTGCGCCGGCGGCATCGCGCCCCATATGCGCCCTCGCCCGAGCGGCTATCGCCGCATGGGAGGACGGCGACTATGTGAGCCGGCTCGCACGCCTGCATAACGCCATCGCCAACGATGACCCCCTTGGGGTGCACGTCATCCTCACCCTCTTTCCCGATATGGTCGAGGCCCACATGCCCAACGTGTATGAACTGGCACGTTGGTATGCGCCCGTCTGCGTCTTTGTGGTCGACCATGAGGCCCCAAAGAACCCTGTCCTGTGGAACAAATCCTGCATCAAAGGGAACTTTTGCTCGACGGAAGACACCTACACCCTCTCTCTCGCGCCCCATGTCTCCACGCCTCTTGTGCGCGCTGTCGATGTATGCGCGCGGCGCGCGTTCCGCGTCCTGCTGGCTCACGGTGCGCGACGTCCGGGCTCGACCGAGTGGCTGCTCAACCGCGCCATCGCTCTCTTTTGCTGGCCCACTTTGTTTCTCCTTGAAACGCGCGTCGACTCTCGGCACCGTGCCATGCTAGACCCTACCGGATATAGGACGAGATCCATCGATGGTGTCGCCATGGTGCGCGACCTGTTCTCGATATTTGGGCGCTCGCATGCGATACGACCGTGCGATGTTTTGCCGCTCACGGCTCTGCGCATCCGCGTAGGTTACTACATCATGGGTAATTACAGAGAAGACACACGCGGGAATCGCTACACAAACGATCAGCTTGTGGGTATGACGCGCGCCGCGCTGGCCATCCTCTTTCGTGCCGGATACTCGCCCGATGAATGTTGCTCCCAGGTACCCCAGAAGAACCACTTTACCGGGTTTGACGTGCAAAAGGCCACCTTTGCTCCTGGTACGGTCGTCGCACGCCCGGACGGCACCTTTACCACGGACGCGCTGGACCAGCAACGCGCAATGATAAGAGCCATCAGCGAGCGTCTCGCCGCCGAGAGCACCCCCGACTGGTACTGCCCAAATAATCCCACGCTGATGCAGCGCGTACTGGACACGATACGGGCGGCCTATGTTGCCGTCCCGCTCTCTTTTCCTGCCTGAGTCACAGACCTCCGAGTCCCATTGCCTCTGTGCTCGGGCAAGAGTGTAGGCAACACACCAAAAGATATGAATTCTTTGGATATCTACAGATGATCTGCTTGGCGGACCGGACACGCCAACAAATTTGGAATCTCTCACATCACCATGTATATCGTTTGCATTTCTGCTCGAGTCTGCCTGTGCTCGCTCGGTAAATCGTCGTCCGCCCTCTCTCGGGCCCACACAAAGTACAGAGGCTGGGCGCAAAGAGAGAGATAGATAGAGAGGGGGAAGGAGCGGAAACGCATGGATCTCATTCCCGGTTGGCGTCGAGCCACTCGACGACTGAATCCCTACCCCAAATCGAGGCCGTGCTGCGGCACTCTTCCCACTGCCACGGACAGCCTCTCTCGCGCAGCCACGCTAGCAACTCGGGATCCCTGCTGCGAGCAGCGTGCGTACACAGCTGATGGTCCCACCACCACGGTCGTCGTTTGCCATCGTAACCGTTTGGATCGAGCACGTTGCCCGGGGAACATAGCCACAGCATGACATCGAGCCGGCCACGGGCGGCCACTCTGCGCGCCACACACCCTATCTCAAACGGACAGCCTCTCTCCACGAGCCACTTGACCACGTCGATGTGCCCTCGCGCCGCCGCCTTGGCGCAGGCCTTGGGGTCCATCGGGCAACCCATGTCCAAATGGAGCCAGCGTACCGTGCCCAAGCGTCCCGTCTTGGCGGCTGCCGCCAGCATGTTCCTGCCCCAGGGACACCCACGGGCACGCGCCCATTCGACGACGTGCGGCTGGTTGCGTTTGACGGCCAGCTTGCACACGCCGCCGTTCCAGGGGCACCCGCGGGCACGCATCCACTCGAGCGCGGCGATATGGCCTCGCGAGGCCGCATTGTTGCACATTGCCGGAATCCACTGAGCGGGTGCGTATCTGTCGCAGAGCCACGCAATCACGTGCGTGTGTCCGTCATAGGCCGCCATGGCCATGCTCACGGTTGGGTCGCAGTGGCACCCCTGTTCTACGAGCCACTCTAGTATGTCCAGATGGCCACCGCGGGCCGCCATGGCGCACGTCGTCATGTCGCACAGGGTACTATCAACGGCGTGCACCCATCGCACGACCTGCATGTGGCCAAACATGGCCGCCTCGCACCCGAGCCACGTGGTGAGCGGCTCACTGTACCTGACGCGAAACCACCGTATCAGATCCAGGTGACCGTGGCGCGCGGCGCCCGCATAGACGTAGGCGTCCCACGGGCACCCGTTTGCCACGAGCCATTCGACGATGCGTTTGTGTCCACCGCGGGCCGCCATCTCGCACGTGCGCTCCCTCATCGGGCACCCCTGCTCCAGGAGCCAGTCGAGCATGTGTGCGTCACCATACCGTGCCGCATTGTCAAACGTGCGCGCGTCCCACAGACACCCCTGCTCTCGCAGCCGTTGTAGCAGACCAAGGTGTCCGCCCTTGGCCGCGTTGCAGCACAGCGTTGCATTCCATCTCTTTGGGGAGCGCTCCACGATCCACTCGATAAGATCCCTGTCGCCCCAGCGGGCCGCATCGCTGCATGCGGCCTTGGGCAGTTTCAACTGCGCCTCTCCGTGTGCCCACTTGATGAGACCCGCCTTCCTTTGCGCAAACAGGCGGCGCATGAAGCACTCTGTGCACTGAGAATCCTGACGCCACGGGCGACGCCCGCAGCACGCACCGCCGACAATCTCCCTGGTCCGTCTGTAGAGCGCGAGGGCCTCGTGAAAGGCGCGGTTCACATGGCCACATACGATGCGCGTCGCGGGATCCGAGTGGGCCACAACGATGGCCAGCAGTTCCCTGTCCATGTGCTTCCAGGGAGGCGGAACTGGGCCCCCTCTGTAATCCATACGTTGTCGTTTGGGCGATCCTTTTCCCTGCTCTCCCATTTTCTACTCTCCCCTGTACTGGTCGTTTCAAAAGCAATGTTTTTGTTCTGCCTACGCATGTTTCTCGTTAAAGAATCCTGAAAAAAGAGGAAAAGAAAAGAACAGAGGGTGGCCCGCTGAAAAGATAGATGGCCCGCAAGCGAGCCCGACACGTTCAATCGAACGGCCTGACAGAGTTGCGCGTAAAGTGATGATGCGTTGCCTGTAAAAATGCAGGGAACGAGGTAACGTGCGACTCAGGGACAATAGGCCGGCACGTCGTTGGGCGAATCGCCCTCGCAGCAGTGCTGTTCGAGCAGACGTCGACACAACGTGCTTGCATACCAATTGACGCGCACAATGTCGTGCGCGCGCTGAGCGTATGCTCGCTCCTCTTTGGGCGACAGCCAGTCATCTTTCGGCAGCGCCGGCATGGGCCGCTCCCAGCGTTTGAGCATGGCCACCATGTGGGCGATGGCGGCGCGATCATAGGGCCTGAACCCATCGATCATGGCCGGAGCGAGCACGCTGCAGCGCAACCCGAGCATGCCCTCAAAGTGCGTGCGCGCCTGCCCATTGTCCTGGTCAAACAGGCCCTCGACCCTGCCGGGGAGGCCTCTGTAACTCAGGGTCGGTGGTTGCACCATCGCCTCTTGGACATTGGCACCGTTGCCGATCCACGCGCGCGCCATGATAGCCAGAGGCAGGACGCCCACGGGCGGCATCACGTCGAGCGCACGGTTGTGCACATGGTTGGACACGGCGGTGGCGTGCTCGGGCGACGCCAGCCAGTCCGAGTGCATTTCTGCTATGGCCCTCTCGCCGACGTTTCGGCACGCGACCCCGGCCATGGCGTTGGCGGCCGTGTTGAGCGGCCACCACCTATGGCGCATCATGGCGGGCTCTGAGCCATCACCAAAGGGGCCGCCATCTTGCGCGCGCTCCCCGTCCCGACCTTTGTCACCGCCGGCGACGGCACGGGCCAGAGAGACACGTGGTGTCCCGGCCGCGTGTGGACGATAGGCCTGGTTCACACATTGGGCCTCTAGCACGCGGGCGCTCTTGTGGTACAGACTGTCGCGCTGCGCGTGCTCGTACGGCGGCGCGCTGCGGCTGTAAAGACCGAGGGCGTGGGATGGCACTGGCGAGTATGCGTAGGGATGCGCTCCATCACAGTGTCGTTCGATGTTGGCCGTCTTAGAGAGCGCCTTGCCACCGCCACTTCCTTGGACGCGATAGATGGCGGTGACGACGATATGGGCCAGCTTGCCGTCGACGGTGTGGGCCGTCGACAGGGCGCACGTCGACGCCGCTTCGGCTACATCCGACGATGTTAGCGCACCGTGTAGCGCACCCTCGCTGCACTCGGCAAACGCCATGGACGAGGTCGAGATGGTGCGTCTCTCGGGAGGCGGCGGCAGCACGGTGGCCGAGAACCCCGACAGGCGCGCACGGATCCGTTGCTCCACATGTCTATGGCAATGGCGTCTCATTATGGCTTTTTCGTAGACAAAGGGCGGCGTGAGGGGCAGAGTCTCTTGGACGGCGCAGAGGACCAGAGGGAAAGGAAAAGGCTCGTCGCGGACGTGTCCTTTATGCGTGCACCTCACCTTTGCCCCATTCTCTGTTTGCTCTTTCTTTCTGCCACCCCATGGCGCTGATAGGCCTTTTATTTTGCGGGAAAAACACCGACGCCGCTGTCGGGTCACCTCTCACCTATCTGACAGGATCTGCACAAAGGGACATGCGCGCGCCATCGGCGGTGGGGGGAGGGAGCGGGGGCGCATGATAAGGATACCACACTCCAAGAGCAGGTACCCGCAAACGCAGGAAATCATAGGGGGATCGAGAAAGAAAGGGTTTATTGGACCTGCGAATTGAGCGTCTCTTGTACCCACCGAACGAGAAATCCATAGTAGACGCAGTAGAGGTTCTTGGAAGGGTCCTCGATGTGCGCCACGTCGCGCACGAGATCGGCGAGCGCGAGTGGCCTCGCGCGGCACCATCGCCGCCAGGACATGTGCGAAGCGGGCACGGGCGCGTCCCACGTCCGCGATAGCTTTTCCATATGGTCGCAATCATAGTCGCGATCAAACGACTCCCACTCGATCGGCGCAAAGGCGTACAGGTACGTGATGCCGCCTTTGCGCCTCACGGTGCTGTAGGAATCATAGAAACAGTCTTGGTCGTCGTCCTCGCTCTCGGAGCCTACGGTGTCGTCGCCGTCTTGCTGGACCCCGCCCACGTCTCCACCCTGCACCTGGCAATCTGTGGGGGTGCCAGAGAGACACTGTCCCTGCTCGGGCAAAAGCGCGCTCTCCACAGGAACCTTGTTTGATGGAGGTGTCCCATCAGTCTCGTCGGGTCCGCAAACGGTACGCGGGCATTCGGGATCGCCATAGTCGTGATCGGGGTGTGGGAGGATGCCCGTGCACCGCAGGCACGCATACTTTAGCATGCGAACGGCCGACAAACACTTTTGTCCATCTGTACTGCCTATGATTTCGATCAAGATGGACCACAGGTCAACCGACCCCGGGGCCAGCACGCCCCTCTCGACGCAGAGGTCCAACAGCAGGACCAACCGATCCATCGCACCTGTTGTGGTTCCACTAAAAGGCTTGTAGCGCGTCGACACGGCGCATGTATGGCGCACGAGGCGGTCGAGCAGCGGCGAGGCGCCGCTGCCAAGAGTGCAACCCCTCTGCAATCGCTCGGGCCACCGCTCGGCGAGCCACAGGGCGCAGCCCGAGTCGCCCTTTTTCTCTCTCATGGCCGTCTCCATCAGCGCCTCCCAGTCGACACGCGTCGGTTGATAGCCGCCCTTGGCGGGATCGCAAAGCCATTCAAGGATGGACTCGGTGTGGGGAGACGGCCTTTTGTCGTGGCGCGAAAAGAATGCGCGCACGGCCAATTTCGCCAGACGAAACAGGTCGATTGCGTGGGAGCGCGCTTTGGCCACGCCCACGATCCACTCGAGGACCGACGGCACGAGGGACCGACAGGCGCGCTCCATGACCACCCCAACGGTGGCTCCGTCCATGGTAGGCTCCAGCAGGCGCAATACGCCCATCGAGTTGGGTTCCACAGCGTGGTTGGCTAGATCCATGCCGTTTTGAGCGAGAGCGCGCGCGACACGCTGAGCAAACATGTCCTGCGGGTTCTCGCCGGCGCGCGAGGCAATGACCGTGAGCCGCTCAAATAGGTCGATGGCGCCGCTCGACGCCAGCCGCCGCAACGTTTTGCGATCGTGTTTGTCCACCCTTGTCGATGCTGAATTGTCACCGTCGGTGTTGCTACAGGGACCATCCGTGGCACCGTGCAGGTGCTCTGCGTGGGGAAAACCGACGCCCGCGCGCATCACGTACTCGCCGATATCGGCACTGTGGAGGAACCAGTCGATACGCACGCGCTCGTGGACGACAAATGTGGGGCCGATTAATGCCATCACGTGCTCAACGAGGCCCAAATCGCCCCACACGCCTGCGGCATCAACGAGGCAGTCCTGTATCTGCTCGATCGACGCGTATTGGCTAGAGGGGCAGCAATCTGGATCGGTCTTGCCATTGACGGCATCGCGCTGACCCTTGGCCATCATGTCGACGACCATGGGGTAGATCTGGTTCAAAACGTATTCGGTCATGGGAGCGCGGCCTGTGGCCATGAGGACAATGGCGGCGTCGGCCACGTTTGAGTGGGTGTGATCACGGCACAGGCGGTAAAAGGTGTCGGGCTGATGGTCCCACAGATCGGGGCGCATGTGCGCCCACTCGACCATGGTCGCGGCACGCACGTATAGACCCTGGGAATGCAACTCGTCTGGGACTCCCCACCCATGGCGAAAACGTTGGTGGGGCAGACGCTTGTCCAGGGAGTGCGACTGGTGCAGTCGGCCGCTCGTGCCCGCCTCCTTTCCTTTGCCCCCGACGAGGTCGAGCCATAGGCGGCATACGGGGCGCGTGCAAAAGCGCCAGTCGCGCCTCGAAAAGGCGTCGTCGGTCAGTATCAGCTGAAGGATCTCTACGGGTATGCCCCCTAAAAGGCCATTGGGTATGACGACCGTCATTGCGCCAAACCGTTGTGTGTGTGTCTGGCTGCTTGCGCCTCCCTACAGCAAAGGTCCAGGGCCAATGTACGCATCCACCACCACGTCCACTATTCGTGAACGTGGCATCCTTTTCCATCTGCCGACCACACAACGCGACACAGAAAAGGGCCAATTAAAAGGGGTGCGACTTTTGCCCACGGAACGCACAAGGGATGGCGCACATACGCAACGGACAGGGAAGGCTTCCCTCTTGCAAACACAACCAGCGTTGCACCGAAAGGCACTGGTGGCTCAAAGAGCGTTTGGTCCTTTCAGGTGCCCACATGGCCATCACACGGCACATTGGTGTTTCCTTGTTTGTTAATTCTGTCCTTGCGACTGCCACGGTGCTCCTCATGTGGAATGCGTGCCCTCGTCCGATCAAAAGCATGGCACCCTGCACGCGATGTAGCCTCTTGGCGCCGCGTGCACGCCATTGTGCATCAAACACGCATGCGCGCGCGACAAGTCCATTCTCTTTCTCTCGCAAAAGGGCCGACAGTGCAGATCATGCGGGGAGAACTCCGGCGACCTATTTTGCCAAACGCACTCACCGTGCAATCACAGTGTCGGCCGCATCTGCCGATTGCATCATTGCCAGTGCCATGCGTCGAGCGTTCGGTCCCATCGGGCGCACCCTCTGCACGCCAACCGTCAGGGTCTGCACATATCATAAATGCACGCATTCACCTCCATCCCCCCTTGCTATCCGTAAATGCCCAGTTGGGCGCGGCACCACACTCCCAACGGGTACACAACGCGCCAGCGCCGATGGGCGCAAACAATGACAAGAGAGAGAGAGAGAGAAAGGTTTATTGGTGGCTCGCCAGAGGATCAAGTCTCTCCCGTATCCATTTAACGAGAAACCCATAGTAGACGCAACGAATGTCCTTGGAGGGGTCCTCGATGTGTGCCGCGTTGGGGACGAGATCGGCGAGCGTGAGCGGCCTTGCGCGGCACCACCGCTGCCAAGACGCCTGTGGGGCGGGCGCGGGCGCGTCCCACGTTCGGGACAGCTGTTCCAGATGGTCGCAATGGTAGCTTTGATGAAACGATTCCCACTTGCTCGGTGCAAAGGTATACTCGTAGGTGACCCCATCCTCGTGCACGGTGGTGCTGTAGGGATCGTAGTAGGATAGGTCGTCTCCTTCCTCATCACCACCGCCGTTGTTGTTCTTTTCGTGGCTGCCGTCGTCCGTCTTGGTAGCATCCCCACCCTGTGTCTGGCCATCTGTGGCCTCACCGGGTACAGATGACCCTCCAGAGAGACCCTGATCCTGATCCGGCAAATGCGTGCCTTTTGGAGAAGCGCCTGTAAGAGAAGATGTGGCGTCAGGCCCTTGGGGTTCGCGGACCGTGCGCGGACATAGGGGGTCTCCATAGTCGTGCTTTGGGTCTGGGACAATGCCCGTGCACCGCAGGCAGGCATACTTTAGCACACGCGTGGCCGACGAACGCTTGTGCCTCTTTGTGGAGTTTATCGTCTCGATCAAGATGGGCCACAGGTCGATCGAGCCCAGGGTCAGCACACCCCTTTCGGCGCACAGGTCCAACAGCAGAACAAGTCGATCCATCGCGCCCGTCGTGGTTCCGCAAAAGGGATCACAGCGCGTCGACGTGGCGCACGTGAGACGCACGAGGCGCTTGAGCAGCGTGGAAGGTTCTCCCCACATTCCAGAAATATGGCCTCTCTGCAATCGTTCGGGCCACTGTTCGGCGAGCCACATGGCGCAGGCCGGATCGCCCTTTTCCTCCTTCATTGCCTTGTCCATGAGCACCGCCCACTCGGCCTGCGTCGGCTGATAGTCGCCCTTGGTGGGAGCGCAAAGCCACTTGATAATGCATTCGGTGTCGGGCGACGGCCTCGTGTCATGGCGCGTAAAGAACGCGCTCACGGCCAACTTGGCCAAACGAAACAGTGGGATGGCGAAAGAACGCGTCTTGGCCACACCCACGATCCACTCGAGGATCAAAGGCACGAGGGACCGGCATGCGCGTTCCATGACCACCGTCACTGTGGCCTCGTCCATCATGGGCTCCAGCAGGCGCAGGATACCCATCGAGTTGGGCTCCACCGCATTGTTGGCGATTGTTTTGCAGTTTTGCGCAAGAGTGCGCGCGATGCGCTGCGCAAACGCATCATTGGGATTCTCATCAGCGCGCGAGGCAATGCCCAAGAGACGGTCAAAGAGGTCCGTAGCGCCGGTCAATGCCAACCACTTCCAGGTCTCGCGGTCATGCCTGTCCGTATCCGCCGACGCGGGATCGTCATTATCGTCATCGCCACTATGGTGGTCATCAGTGGCGCCGTGCAAGTGTTCCGGATGGGGAAAGCCAACGCCCGCTCGCATCATGTACTCGCCAATATCGGGACTGTGAAGGAACCAGTCGACTTGAACGCGCTTGTGAACGACAAACGCGGGGCAGACCGATGCAATCACACGTTGGACCTGACTTAAATCGCCCCACACGCCCGCAACGTCAACAAGACAGTCTTGTAGCTGCTCAATCGACGTATATTGGGTACAGGGATAGCAGTCGGGATCGGTCTTGCCATTGACGGCATCGTGCTGGCCCTTGGCCATCATGTCGGCGATCGTCGGGTAGGCCTCGTTCAGGACATAGTCGATCATGGGGGCGCGGCCCGTGGCCACAAGGACGATAGCGGCGTCGCCCCTATTTGAACGGTTGCGATCGCTGCACAGGCGGTAAAAGGCGTCGGGCTGGTGGTCCCATAGGTCGGGGCGCATGTGCGCCCACTCGACCATGGTCGTGGCGCGCACAGACAGGCCGCAAGAGCGCAACCTGTCCGATACGCCCCAACCGTGGCGGAAACGTTGGTGGGACAGACGTTTGTCCAGAGTCTGCGTCCTGAACGGGTATGACGGGTCGCGCGCGTCCCCCTTTCTTCCTGTGGCCTCCATAAGGTCGAGCCACAGACGGCACACGGGGCGCGTGCAAAAGCGCCAGTCGCGCCTCGAAAAGGTGTCGTCGGTTAGGATCAGCTGGAGGATCTCTACGGGCATGCCCCCCAGCAAGCCGTTGGGCACTACATCCACCATCGCGCAAACTGTCGTGCGTGTGCCTCTTGTTTGTTGGGCGCACTGCTGCTCCCCGCCACCTCCCATCCGCCCTGGCAAGGGCTGGGAGTCCGGGGATACTGACCAATGCGCGCACCGCCCGTCACCTACAGGTGTCGCACGCTCCGTCGTCGAGCAAACCCAAAGCGGTACCGGAAAGGACCAATCAAACGGTGTGTTTACCCGTTGCATTAGGCAAGTGTGCACAAGGAGCAAAACAACACCTGCACAACTGACGAGGTGCAGGTTCCCCACAAATGCGATAGGCATCGCGCTCAAGGGCGCGAGTGGCCCAAAGAGCGTACGGCCCTTTTTGGAGAACCGGTGGCCATCGTATGGCACGGCGGCATTTTCGGTTCGATGGTCCTACCCATGTCCTATGGTCACCGTCGTGCTCACCACATATGTCCTTCAAGAAAGCGTGCCGTTGTTGGCTAGTGCTCAGCCCAAAGATAGGGCCTATGCACCTTGGGCCATTTTCTGTATTACAGCCATTGCCCCCCCCCATGGCAGTTTGTGCCCACCAAGTGCACAACAAGCCAAATGTATCTCTTGTCTGGGGGTGGCCCAAAGTGTGGCCTGCGCTGACCGGATTTCTCGTCCCACCTCGTGACTCGCTCTATTGACCCACCATCTGCAGCGCAATCATGATACTAATCGTGTCGCTAAAGGCGCGATCGTACTCGCTGGCCATGTTACTAGCCTTTGCCGAGTATCAAAAGACCTTGCTCTGCGCGTTTTTGGACACCGCCTATGCTGATTGGTACGCTCAATGCCCACCCCCTCCCGTGACAGCATCTATTCGGCAAACCGAGCACGCTCATGTACATATAGTCAAAGCCGAGAGCACACATGTGGATGAACGTGGGGGGTCGTAAATAGACGGCGGGGAGAGAAAGGGTTTATTGGCGACCTACGGTGACTGTGAATCGAGTCTCTCTTGTATCCACCCAATGAGGAATCCATAGTACACGCAGCGGATGTCCTTGGAGGGGTCCTCGATACGTGCTGCGTCGCGCACGAGATCGGTGAGCGCAATCGGCCTCGCGCGGCACCACCTTTGCCAGGATGTCCGCGACGCAGGGACAGGCGCGTCCCACGTGCGAGACAGCTTTTCTAGGCAGCCGCGGTCATACTGGGCAGTGAACGCGATCCATTCGACCGGTGCAAAGGCACACTCGTACGTGACGCCGTCCCTGTGCACGGTGGTGCTACAAGGGCCATACTGGGATCCATGCTCTTCCTTGGCGGCGTCACCGCCGCTCCCGTCGACAGATTCTCCACTTGGGGCCTGGCCGTTTGTCGTTCCATCAGACATGGACCGTACAAGAGAATGCTGACCGGGAGCAGACGTGGTGTCCGGAACATCCCCCACAGTGGTTGCGTCCACTCTCGCAGGCCTGCTGACAGTGCACGGGCACGTGGGATCGCCATAGTCGTGCCGTTTGCCCGGTAAGACACCCACACATCGCAGGCACGCATACTTGAGCATGCGAATGGCGAATGAACGTGAATACGATCCTGCGGTGCCGATCGTCTCCACCAGGACAGACCACAGGTCGACCGAACCCCGAGCCAGCACGCCCCTCTCGGCGCAGAGATCAAGCAGCATGACGAGCCGATCCATCGCACGCGTTGTGGCTCCTGTGTTTGACATGTGGCGCGTCGATGTGGTGCACGTTAAACGCACAAGGCGTTCGAGCAACGGTGACGCGCCCATCCCTTTTGCTCCTCCAGGGATGTGGCCACCCTGCAGGCGCTCGGGCCACCGCTCGGCGAGCCATAGGGCGCAGCCCACGTCTCCCTTTCTCGTTTTCATGGCCGCATTCATCAACGCCTCCCACTCGGCCTGCGTCGGCCGATAGTCGCCCCCGCCGGGAGCGCACAGCCACCTGATGGCAGACTCTGTATCGGGCGATGGCCTCCTACTAGAGGATGTGTAAAAGACGCGCACGGCCAACTTGGCCAGCCGAAACAGCGGAATGGTGTAGGAACGCGCCTTGGCCACGCCCACGATCCATTCAAGCACCGACGGCACAAGGGACCGACACGCGCGCTCCATGACAACCATCACTGTGGCCTCGTCCATCATGGGCTCCAGCACGCGCAGGATACCCATCGAGTTGGGCTCCACCGCATTGTTGGCGATCTGCTTGCAGTTTTGCGCGAGGGTACGCGCAATGCGCTGGGCAAACGCGTCTTGGGGATTCTCGCTGGCGCACAAGGCAATGGATACAAGGCGCTCAAACACGTCGGTTGCCCCGTCGGACGCCAGTCGGTTCCATGTCCTGCGGTCGTATATGTCTGTTGGCACCGACGTGGGCCCGACATTACTGTCGTCGTCATCGTCGCTGCCATAATAACGGTCCTGCATGTCGGCAAGATGCTCCTGGTAGGGAAAGCCGACACCAGCGCGCATGACATACTCGGATATGTTGGCGCTGTGCACAAACCAGGCAAAGCCGACGCGTTCATGGATGACAAACGCGGGAGCAATCGCTGCGATGACACGCTTGACCAGGGCCAGGTCGCCCCACACACCTGCAGCATCGACGAGGCAGTCTTGGATGTTCTCGACCGATTCGTACTCAGTGTAATGATAACAACGGTCGGGATCGGTTTTGCCATTGACGGCGTCACGTTGGCCCATTGCCATCATAGACGCAATCATGGGGTAGACCGTGTTGAGGACATGGTCGACCAACGGGGCACGGCCCGTGGCCATCAGAACCATCGCGGCGTCGCCCATGTTTGAACGATTGCGATCACAGCACAGACGGTAGAAAGCGCCCGGCTGATGGTCCCATAGGTCGGGACGCATGTGCGCCCACTCGACCATGGTCGCGGCACGCACGCATAGGCCACATGATCGCGACTCGTGAGAGATCCCCCACCCGTGGCGAAAACGTTGGTGGGGCAGACGCTTGTCGAGCGACTGCGACTTGTACGCCCAGCGGTTGGCGCGCTTTTCCTTTCCGCCGCCCCCGACGAGGTCGAGCCATAGGCGGCACACGGGGCGCGTGCAAAAGCGCCAGTCGCGCCTCGAAAAGGCATCATCGGTCAGGATCAGCTGAAGAATCTCGACAGGTATGCCCCCCAGCAGGCCGTTGGGCACGGTGGCCGTCTCTGTCATGTCGGCTGTGGCTGCGGTCTATGTTGCCGTTCGGTTGCGTGCCCTTTTTGTGCGGGACCGAGGCTCGGAGACGGCTTGCCAACGGGTGCGCTCTTTGTCGCTTGCGCGTTCTTGGCCGTAAATCGCCCCGATGGCGCACGGCGCCACCACGCACCAATCATTGCAGTATGCTCTTTTACGTAAACGGCGCCGCAACGCGAGAGCGAACCCCGCGTGCGCGCATATGGCAAAGTCCACTCCGCGACCGATTGCGGTGTCTGGGCAGCGAGAGCGGACCATATGGCGTTGGACTAGGCATTTGCACCACCCACCGAAACAGTCGTGTTTATGCTCATCTCATTGTATTGGGCCCCACGTGATCGCTCGTGGTCCTTTTGTGCCCACGTGTGCGCGCACGACGGCAATGACAAGTGCGGCAACAAGTACGCCGGCGTGCGCTGGTGTGTGTGTGTGTGTGTGTGTGTGTGTGTATACAAAGAGCGAGAGCGGCAAGAACATGTATTGTCTCTGAAAGCAAAAACCTAACGCCGCTTCCCGTCGGAGCGGTGCAAGCACTTTTCCATCAACAGGCGAGAGAGCAAGAGGTTTGCGTGCCATTGCTTGCGCCACGCAGCGTCTACGCGCTCGTCGTCGTCGTCCTCGCTTTCACCAGGTGTTTGCAATGGGACCGTACCCTCTAGGAGACCATAGTCGCGCTCCTCGCGCTCCAACGCGTTGATCAGGTGGTCGATACAGCCGTCGTCATAGCGGGTGTGACCTTGCGTCACGGCATGACCGAGCAATCTGTCGCGCAGCTTGACAACGTCGGCAAAGTGATTGGGTTCCTGGAGATCAAGTAGGCCATGGATCCAAAAGGGCGCCTTGCCCGCTGTCACCAGGATCGGGGCGTGCACCGCATTTTTGACCGCGTGTTGGCCGCGTTTGTATGGCGCAAAGGTTTCGATCGAGGCGAGCGTCACCAGGGGCTGATCACCAAACAAGACCATGTCGTTACGCACGATTTCGTGAATGCGCTTTGCCAGCGCGATCCTCCCGTCGTCTGTGTTTAGCAACGCCGTATTGCCTTGGATCTCCATATCGTAGAGAGCCTGCTGCGCGCCGATGCGCAGTTGCATGTTGGCAACAATAGCCATCTGTGGGCTTTTGGGCCACCACGTGTGCATCCAACCGTCGGTAAATGAGGGCTTGCTGTAATCCCTCGCGAAAGGCGGATGCGAGCAGTAGTAGGCGCTACCCTGGCATACCTTGCAGTCCCTGTTCTCCCTTGGAGTCGATTTCTCGCACTGAGCGGGCAATGCTTCTGCGCCTGTGTCAAAAGCATTGGACGAGCCACCCCACAGAGGGCAGTTAAGGGTGGCGCGCACGGCGTCGACGCTCTGTCCTTCATCGAGCGGCTTGTACACGACAGTGACGTCAACGTTGGCGCCTTGATCGGTGCCGCACCGAACGGTCGCGTGCGTCGCATACACGAGGGCGCACACGTCTGACGGACTGGCCTTTGCGAGCACATCCAAAGGCATGCGATACTGCGGGTGCGACGAAAAGGTAGAGATGCCGCGGTGCCCCCTACACAACAACCGTGCCGGTAGCCTCTGGAGCATCATGGCTCTCGATCTGTGCATATGTATGTGTGTCGGTCGGTGGTACTGTCAACGACTGACCCGCCCGCGAGCCCGCTCGCCCATGGAGGGTGCAGGCCATCCAGAGGTCGCTTGCCATTGGCCTATTTTGCCAATGTCCAAACGCAAACCAACAGCAGACGATCCTTGGGCCCAGGGCAACCTCGCAAAGGTGACAAGCGCAACGACGGTGCCGCCTCTCACGATGGTCAGGCCTTTGGTTGGTGCCATCGGCATGGAGTGGCAAAGGCCGAGAATAATGATTGGTCCAATCGCGCACGATGGAAAACACACTGAATTGCACAAAAAGAATACAGGAGAAAAAGTAAGGGAAAAAGGGTGGCGACTAGTGGGGAGGCAGCCACAGGTAGCCCCTCTCCTTTTGGTAGAGCAGGCTGCGCCACAGACGCT
>Ga0255334_1000457_pt1 | contig 31894 bp, 31 predicted proteins | sample EtOH5_35cm_T3_12_FD_202080 | JGI IMG/M metagenome (GOLD analysis project Ga0255334, IMG submission 202080) | Sandy soil microbial communities from University of British Columbia, Vancouver, Canada - EtOH5_35cm_T3_129 | ecosystem: Engineered > Artificial ecosystem > Sand microcosm > Unclassified ... | reverse complement strand
GCAGAGGCGGGGGTGAATGTGCAGCCGATCATCTTCCCGGCAGTGCCGGAACAGGCGGCGCGGCTGCGCTTCTTCCTCTCGGCCGCGCATACGGCTGAAGAGCTTCGCGCCGCCGCGGCAATCCTGGCCGGGGCGACCGCCATCCGGCGCCAGGTCGGCTGACCGGGCGCGACCCATGCAACCTACCACCGATGTCTCGGTGCGCCCGGTGGAGACCTCCGCCGAGTCGGACCTCTTCCTGCGCCTGCCGGAGCGCCTCGGCGGGGCGGCGGCCGGCTGGTCGGTGCCGCTGCTGGTCGAGGCGCGCTGGCTCGCCGATCCCCGCACCAGCCCGATCCTGCAGGGGTGGGAGGTCGCACGTTTCCTGGCCTGGCGCGACGGCCGCGTGGTCGGGCGCATCACCGCCGCGCGGCCGCTGCCGCCAGCCGAGGCGCCCGGCAGCTTCGGTTTCCTGGTGCTTGAACCCGATGCCGCGATTCTGCGGGCCTTGCTCGGCGCCGCCCGGTCGTGGCTGTGGCGGCGCGGGGTCGCCCGCTGGCGCGGGCCGATGTCGGTGTCCATCAACCATGAGATCGGCGCGCAGATCGCCGGCTTCGGCCGTCCCGGCAGCCTGCACATGCCGACCACCCCGGACTGGCTGCCGGCGATGCTGGATGCCGTGGGGCTGGATGCGGCGGGGCTGGCGCGGGAGATGACCCTGCACGCCTGCCTGCTGCGGGTCGCCGAGGAGCGCCACCGCGCCCGCGCCGCGCGGCTGCTCGCAGCCTGGGAGGGCGCCGGCGACCTCGTCATCCGGCGCTTCGACCGGCGCCGCTATGCCGCGGAATCGCTGCTCGTCGCCACGCTCTACAACGACGGCTGGGCGGCGAACTGGGGCGCGCAGGCGATCGGGCCGGAGGAGGCGGCCGGGATCGGCCGGCTGATGCGCCCTGCCCTGCTGATGGGCGAGGTGTTTTTCGCGATCTGGCGCGGCCGCCCGATCGGGCTCTGCGCCATCCTGCCCGACCCGACTGCGGCGATCGAGGCCTGCGGCGGGCGGCTGCTGCCCTGGGGCTGGCTGCGGCTGGCGCGGGCGATGCTGCCGGGCGGCACCGATCGCGCGCGCATCCCGCTGCTCGGCACCATCGCCGCGATGCGGGGGACGCCGGCCTCGGCCCATGCCATGGCCGCGCTGCTGTCGGCGGCGATCGACCAGGCGTCCCGGCGGGGCTGGGCGGAGGTCGAGATCTCCTGGATCCTGGACACCAACCTGCGCATGCGCCAGGCAATGGCCCGGCTGCCGGCGCCGATCGACCGCAGCTGGGCGCTCTGGGGCGGCCCGCTGGAGGGCGCAGGGACCACACCGGAGAACGGGGGGTGCTGAACGCCCTGCCCCAAGGGTCAGGCCCCACGCCCCCCGATCCGCCCCCCGGCCCGGTGCCGGGCACGCCTGGCCAGCCCCCTTCCGAGCCGGGCACGAAGCGGTTCCTCTTCCTGCAGGGCCCGATCAGCCCGTATTTCGACATGGTCGCGGCCCAACTGCGCCGCTGGGGCCATGCCACGTTCCGGATCAACCTCGCCGGCGGCGACCGGCGGCTCTGGACCGGGCCGGGCGCCACGGATTTTGTCGACACTCCAGAACATTGGCCGGCCTTCCTGGACACCTTCCTCGACGCCCATGCGATCACCGATCTCGTGCTGCTGGGCGAGGCGCGTGACTACCACCGCCATGCCATCACCGCCGCCCGGGTGCGTGGCATCGCGGTGGCGGTCACCGACTTCGGCTACATGCGGCCGGACTGGATCACGCTGGAACATGACGGGATGAACGGCGCGAGCCGCTTTCCCCGCGACCGCCATTCGATCCTGCGGCTGGCGGCCTCGCTCGGGCCGCCCGACCTCGTGGTGCGGTTCTGGGATTCCTTCTTCAACCAGGCGATCTGGGACATGCGCTATTCGCTGGATACCGCGCTGTCCTGGCGGTTCCGGCGCTATGCCTCGCACCAGCTGCATGCGCCGATCCAGACCTACCTCGGGATGGGGCTGCGCCTGCTGCTGCGGCGCGCGGCCAACCGGCACGCGGCCCGGGTGCTGGCGCGGCTGCAGGACAAGGGGCCGATGTTCCTGCTGGCCATGCAGATGGAGACGGATTTCGCCCTGCGCGCCTATTCGCACTACGCCGACAATGACGCGGTGATCGAGGAGGTCTTCACCTCCTTCGCCGGCCATGCGCCGCCGGAGGCGCGGCTGCTGGTGAAGGTGCATCCGCTCGATCCCTTCGCCAAGAACTGGGGGCGGCGGGTCCGCCTCGCGGCGCGCCGGCATGGGATCGCCGATCGCGTGGAATACCTCGGCGGCGGCAACCTCGGCGACATCGTCGAGCATTGCCAGGGCGTGGTGACGGTGACGAGCACCGTCGGCATCCGCGCCCTCGTCGAACGCCTGCCGACCTTTGCGCTGGGGGAGGCGCTGTACCGGATCGAGGGGCTGGTCTCACCCGGCACGCTCGCGGATTTCTGGTGCGATCCGCAGCCGCCGGAACCTGAGCTGCGCGAGGCATTCTTGCGCGCGATCTCGCACTACCTGCATGTCCGCGGCGCCTTCTATCGCCGCCCGGGGCTGGATGCGGCGGCCTATGACACGGCCAAGCGGCTGCATGACGGGCTGCCCGAATACCGCAGCGAACGGCGCGTCGCCGAGGGCATTGTGCCGCCCCCCTGAAGCCTCCGCGGCGGGCGCCGTCACCGCCCGATGTGGCCCAGGGCCAGTCCGGACACGAGGAACAGGAACGCGGCGGCGAGGGCATTCGCCAGGAACCCCGGGTCCGCGCCATAGAGCCAGGCACTCGCCAGCGCTCCCAGCGTGGCGCCGGTCTGGTAGATCGCGTTCAGGATGGCGTTCAGGCTCCCGCGCTGCGCCGCCGGCACCAGCTGCATGGCGCTCCCCAGGATCAGCGCCAGCATGAGGTCACGCCCGAAGGCGAAGGCGGCGTAGGCGGCGGCCTGGAGCAGCGGCACCCCGCTGCCGAAGGGCACGGCGAGAACCACGAGGCCGGTCGCGAAGGCGGCGGCCGCGCAGAGCCACAACGGGCGATAGCCCCATCGCGCGGACCGGCTGGCGAGCAGCGCGCCGAACAGGCCGCCGACCTCGCCCAGGAACAGCATGGTCCCGATGGAGCCCGGCCCATGCGCGGCAAGCCCATGCTGCACGACCCAGGTCGGGTACAAGCCGAGGAACGCGAAGACCGCCGCCGACCAGCAGAAATGCCCCAGGAACAGCAGCCTCGTATCCTGGTTCAGCGACAGCGAGAGCAGGCGGCTGCGATAGGTCTGCAGGGTGGGGCGGGCGCTGGCCAGGGCCTCCGCCGGGACCGCGGGCAGCCGTGCCGCGCCGAAGGACAGGCCTGCGGCCAGGGCCGCGGCGACCGCCAGCGGCACCTGCCAGGACAGCAGGCCGCCGAGCAGCATCCCCGCGGACATGGAAAGCAGGAAGGCGATGGGGGCGGCGGTGGTGACCTGGCCTGCCGCCCGCGCGCGCGCCTCGGCCGGGACGTAATCGGCGATGGCGGCGAAGACCGATGCCCCGAGCATGGGCATGAACACCCCCGTCGCCGCCCGGCAGAGGACCAGCATCCCCACGCCGCGGGCCGCGGTCGTCGCCAGGAAGATGGCGGCGCATGCGGCGGCACCCGTGACAAGAAAACGCTTGCGGCCGTAGCGGTCGATCCAGGGACCCAGTGCCAGGTTGCTGACGAGCGCCACCACCGGAAAGGCCGCCAGGACCCACCCGGCCTGGCGCATTGACAGGCCGAGCGCCTCCTGAATGAAGGGAAGCAGCGGGATCATCATGGCGATGTTGAAATTGACCAGGAAGAAGGCTGTCCACAGCACTGCCACAACCAACACCGCAATCTCCGCCCGGATCCGGAGTGAGGTTGGCCCGGGGGCGAAGGTTTGGGTAGAACAAATAAACGAACATCCCTTTCCGGGACGGCGCCTCGCCATGCGGCGGCCATAGGCGACGACGATCTCGGCGCGCTCGAAGCCTGCGCGGCGCGGGTGCCGCGGGCGGCCGACTGAAGCGCCGCCCGCACCGCTGCCTCAGTGCAGCCGGAACACCCCGTTGGCGTAGCGGAACTCCGCCGGGCGGGTCAGCGCGGCCGAGGCGACGCGGATCGAATGCAGCGGACCCTCGATCTCCCGCCGCCAGAAATCCAGGAAGCGGTGCAGTTCCGGAAAACCGGGCGCCAGATCGTGCTTCTGCCAGATGAAGCTCTGCAGCACAGCCGGATGGTCCGGCATCTTGTAGAGGATCTCGGCGGTGGTCAGGCGCCAGTCGGGCATCAGCCGCGGGGTGACGAAGCTTTCGATACCAGTAAGGTCCATATCGAGGTGATCCTGTCCTGTCGGGCGCCGTTGGCGGCGGCCATCCTCCTGTCAACGCATGCAGCGTGACATGTGGGGTCGGGGGAAGATCAAGAAAAATCGTGTGTTAACAAGCGATTGTCACTCTACGCCGGAGAGTGCTGCTAGTCTCTTGACCGCAATGGCCACAGGGCCTAGATCGCTGGCACTCCTCGGGGGCGAGTGCTAACGCGCCCAAGCCCGAGGTGGTTCCGCAACCTGCCATGACACCAAATTCTGGCATGAGGAGAGGACACACCCATGGCCTTCCGTCCCCTGCATGACCGCGTTCTCGTTCGCCGCGTCGAGGCTGAAGAGAAGACCCGCGGCGGCATCATCATCCCCGACACCGCCAAGGAAAAGCCCCAGGAAGGCGAGATCGTGGCCGTCGGCTCCGGCACCCTGAACGACAAGGGCGAACTCCGCGCCCTGGACGTCAAGGCCGGCGACCGCGTCCTGTTCGGCAAGTGGTCGGGCACCGAAGTGAAGCTCGATGGCGAAGACCTCCTCATCATGAAGGAGAGCGACATCATGGGCGTCCTCGACACCTCGACCGCGGCGAAGAAGGCGGCCTGACCGCCGCTTCCGCCAACCCCTCCTCAATGCGTATCTAAGGAGACAGCGACATGGCTGCCAAAGACGTCAAGTTCGGCGCGAATGCACGTGAGCGCATGCTGCGCGGCGTGGACATCCTGGCCGATGCGGTCAAGGTGACGCTCGGCCCCAAGGGCCGCAACGTGGTCCTCGACAAGTCCTTCGGCGCGCCCCGCATCACCAAGGACGGTGTGACGGTCGCCAAGGAAATCGAGCTGGCCGACAAGTTCGAGAACATGGGCGCCCAGATGGTGCGCGAAGTGGCCTCGAAGACCAATGACACCGCCGGCGACGGCACCACGACGGCGACCGTGCTGGCCCAGGCCATCATCCGCGAGGGCTGCAAGGCCGTTGCCGCCGGCATGAACCCGATGGACCTCAAGCGCGGCATCGACCTCGCCGTGGCCTCGGTCGTCGCCGAGCTGGAAGCCAAGACCCGCAAGATCACGACCTCGGCCGAAGTGGCGCAGGTCGGGACGCTGTCGGCGAATGGCGAGACCGAGATCGGCGAGATGATCGCCAAGGCGATGGAGAAGGTCGGCAACGAGGGTGTCATCACCGTCGAGGAAGCCAAGTCCATCCAGACCGAGCTCGATGTCGTCGAAGGCATGCAGTTCGACCGCGGCTACGTCTCCCCGTACTTCATCACGAATGCGGAGAAGATGATCGCGGAGATGGAAAACCCGTACATCCTCATCAACGAGAAGAAGCTCTCGACGCTGCAGCCGATGCTGCCGCTGCTCGAAGCCATCGTTCAGTCCGGTCGCCCGCTGGTGATCGTGGCCGAGGACGTCGAGGGTGAGGCCCTGGCCACGCTTGTCGTCAACAAGCTGCGCGGCGGGTTGAAGGTCGCGGCCGTGAAGGCGCCTGGCTTCGGCGATCGCCGCAAGGCGATGTTGGAAGACATCGCGATCCTGACCGGTGGCGAAGTGATCTCCGAGGACCTCGGCATCAAGCTCGAGAACGTGACCCTCGCCATGCTCGGCCGCGCCAAGTCCGTGCGGATCGAGAAGGAGAACACCACGATCATCGACGGCGCTGGCGAGAAGTCCGCCATCACCGGGCGTTGCGACCAGATCAAGGCGCAGATCGAGGAGACCACCTCGGACTACGACCGCGAGAAGCTGCAGGAGCGCCTGGCCAAGCTGGCCGGTGGCGTTGCCGTCATCCGGGTCGGCGGCTCCACGGAAGTGGAAGTCAAGGAGCGCAAGGATCGCGTCGATGACGCGCTGCATGCGACCCGTGCGGCGGTTCAGGAAGGCATCGTGCCGGGCGGCGGCGTCGCCCTGCTCCGCGCCTCGCAGAACCTGGAGACGATCAAGGTGGCCAACCACGACCAGCAGGTCGGTGTGGACATCATCAAGCGCGCCATCCAGGTGCCCTTGAAGCAGATCGCCGCCAATGCCGGCCAGGACGGCGCCGTGATCGCCGGTGAGGTCCTTCGCGACAGCACCTACGTCTACGGCTACGATGCCCAGTCCGGCCAGTACAAGGATCTGGTCGCGGCCGGCATCATCGACCCGACCAAGGTCGTGCGCACGGCGCTGCAGGATGCGGCCTCGGTCGCCTCCCTCCTGATCACGACCGAGGCGATGGTCGCCGAGCGTCCTGAGAAGAAGGCCCCGATGGGCGGCGGCGGCGGCGGCATGGGCGGCATGGGCGGCATGGGTGACATGGACTTCTGAACTCCCGCCTTTAGGGGATCAGCGTTCAGGAAGGGGGCGGTCCGGCAACGGGCCGCCCCTTTTTCGTGCGCCTTGCGAATCTGGCCCCGGGCCGGTCAACCTGCGGCACACCGCCGGGACATTCTCATGAAGGCCCTTCTGCTCCGTGACATCCGCCTGCCCGACGGCACTGCCGCCGATGTGCTGATCGAGGACGGCAGCTTCACCGCCTTCGGCTGCAACCTCACCGCCCCACCGGGTGCCGCGGTCGAGGATGGGCAAGGCGGGCTGCTGCTGCCCGGGCTGATCGAGGGACACACCCATCTCGACAAGACGCTCTGGGACATGCCGTGGTACCGCAACGAATGCGGCCCGCTGCTCGCCGAGCGCATCGCCAATGAACGGCGGCAGCGCGGGCTTCTGGGGCTCGACCCGGCGCGGCAGTCCAAGGCCCTGGCCGATGCCTTCCTGGCGCTCGGCACCACCCGCATCCGCAGCTTCGCCGATATCGACACCGAAATCGGGCTGAAGCACCTGCACGCCCTGCTGGAACTGCGGCAGGCGCAGGCCGGGGTGCAGGAGATCCAGGTCGTCGCCTTTCCGCAATCAGGGCTGCTGGTGCGGCCGGGAACGCAGGATCTGCTGGCGCAGGCGATGGCGGATGGCGCGGATATCGTCGGCGGGCTCGATCCCTCCGGCATCGACCGCGACCCCAAGGGCCATCTGGACGCGATCTTCGGGCTGGCGGAGAGCACGGGCAAGCCGCTCGACATCCATCTGCACGAGGTCGGCGAGTTGGGGGCCTTCGCGCTGGAACTGATCGTCGAGCGGGTTCTCGCCCTGGCGATGCAGGGCCAGGTGGTGGTCAGCCATGCCTTCTGCCTCGGCGATGTCGCGCCGGCGCGGCAGGCCGCGCTGCTGGCCTTGCTGGCCAAGGCCGGAATCGCCCTGGCGACCACGGCGCCCCCGTCCCGCAACGTGCCGCCGGTCGCCGCCTGCCGCGCCGCGGGGGTGACGATCTTCGGCGGCAATGACGGTATCCGCGACACCTGGACCCCCTATGGCGCGCCGGACATGCTGCAGCGGGCCATGATCCTCGGCCTGAAGAACGATTTCCGGCGCGACGACCAGATCGAGGTGGCCCTGGACTGCGTCACCGGTACTGCCGCCCGCGGCTGCGGCTTTGCCGATCATGGGCTGGCGGTGGGCATGCTGGCCGAGGCGGTGCTGCTCGATGCCCAATCGGTCGCCGAGGCCGTGGTTGCCCAACCGCCCCGCCGCCTGGTCATCAGCGGCGGCCGCGTCGTCGCCCGCGACGGCATCCTGGTCTGAGGCATGGCCCGGCTGCTCGCCCTGTGGCTGCTGCTCACTGCCCCGGCGTGGGCCCAGGACCCGCCCGCGATGCATGGCGGCCCGGTGCGGGCGCTGGTGACGGCGCCGGGGCTGCTGGCCAGCGCGGGCTTCGATTCGGCGGTGATCCTCTGGGAGGCCGAAGCCGGCACCGCGCGCCATGTGATGCGCTGGCACGCCGGCGGGGTGAACGCGCTGGCGCTGCTGGCCGATGGCAGGCTGGCCAGCGCCGGCGCGGATGGGCGGATCGCGCTCTGGCACCCGCAAGACCCGGGGCTGGAACCGGCCGAGGTGCTGGAGGGCCATACCGCCCCGATCGCCGGCCTCGCCGCCGCCCCCAATGGCCGCCCCGATGGGCGGCTGGCCTCGGCCGGATGGGATGGCACGGTGCGGGTCTGGGGGCCGGAGACCGCGGTGTTCAGCGGCCATCAGGGTCCGGTCAATGCCGTCGCCTTCCGCGACGATGGCGTGCTGGCCTCGGCCGGGTCGGATGGGACGGTGCGGCTCTGGCCTGGCGGCGAGGTGCTGGCCGAATACGGGCTGCCGCGCACGGCGCTGGCCGCGGTGCCGGGGGCGCGGCTGGCGGTCGCGGGGGTGTATGGCGCGGTGCGGGTGCTGGGCCGGGACGGCGCCGAACAGGTCCTGGCCGATGCCGGCCGCCCGGTGGTGGCACTGGCGGTGGCCGAGGGCGTGCTGGCCGCGGCCTCCCTCGGCGGCGACGTGGCGCTCTATGATCTCGCCGGCGGGCGGTTGCTGCGGATGCTGGAAGGGACCGGGCAGCCGGTCTGGGCGGTCGCGTTTTCGCCGGATGCCAAGACGCTCTGGACCGGCGGGGCGGATCGCCGGGTCCGCGGCTGGGATGTCGCGACCGGCCGCCACCTGTCGTCGCTGGGCGCGGCGCCGGAGGCGGTGCCGGCAGGCCTCGACCCCGAGGGCACCCGCGTCTTCCGCGCCTGCGGCGCCTGCCATTCCCTGCAGCCGGGGCCGAGCGCCCTCGCCGGCCCCAGCCTGCACGGGATCTTTGGGCGGCGCATGGGCGGCCTGCCCGGCTACCACTATTCTCCGCGCCTCGCGCAGGGCGACATCATCTGGACCCCCGCAACCGTCGCCGACCTGTTCACCCGCGGGCCGGATGTGGTGACGCCGGGCACCACCATGCCGATGCAGCGCCTGGACGACCCCGAGGATCGCGCGGCGCTGCTGCGCTTCCTGGAACAGGCGACGCGCTGAGCGGCGCGGCACGAGGATTGCTCTTTGCCGAGTTGTTGCTTGCCGAGTTGTTGCTTGACGAATTGCTGTTTGCCGAATCCCGGGACCCATCAGGAGCCATCGCCATGCCCTTCACCCCCGTCATCCCCGCCGGCGCAGGCAAGCCGCTCGCGCCCTATTCCCCGGGGACGCTGGCCGATGGCGTGCTTTACGTCTCGGGCACCCTGCCCTTCGACCGCGACAACAACGTGATGCACCTCGGCGATGCCACGGCGCAGACCCGGCTGGTGCTGGAGACCATCAAGAGCGTGGTCGAGGCCGCCGGCGGCACCATGGCGGATGTGACCTTCAACCACATCTTCCTGACCGACTGGGCGAATTACGCCGCCATGAACGCCGTCTATGCCGAGTATTTCCCCGGCGACAAGCCGGCCCGCTTCTGCATCCAATGCGGGCTGGTCAAGCCCGGCGCCCTGGTCGAGATCGCAAGCACCGCGCATATCAAATCATGAACTACGAGATCACCGGGCGCCCCGACATGGACGAAACGATCCTGCTGTCGGCGGGTCTTGGCGGGGCCGCGGCGTTCTGGACCCCGCAGCGGGCGGCGCTGGAGGCGCAGTTCCGCGTGCTGGCCTTCGACCAGCGCGGCACCGGCCGCAACCGCGAAGCCCTGCCCGACCCCTACAGCATCGGCCATATGGCCGATGACGTGCTGGAGGTGATGGATGCCGCCGGCATCGCGCGCGCGCATTTCCTCGGCCATGCGCTGGGCGGGCTGGTCGGGCTGGACCTCGCCCGCCGCCACCCGGAGCGCCTGGACCGGATGGTGCTGGTCAATGCCTGGGCCAAGGCCGACCGGCATTCCGAGCGCTGCTTCGACATCCGCCTCGGCATCCTCAAGGCGCAAGGCCCGGCCGCCTATGTCGCGGCGCAGCCGCTGTTCCTGCATACCGCGCCCTATCTCTCCGCCCATGACGCGGCGATCCAGGCCGAGATCGCGCATGGCATCGCGCAGTTCCAAGGCAGCGACACGCTGCTCAAACGCATCGCCGCCCTGCGCGCCTTCGACGCGCGGCCGGATCTGGCGGCGATCCGGACGCCGACGCTGGTCGCAGCCTCCCGCGACGATCTGCTGGTGCCCTGGACCGCATCCAGGGCGCTGGCCGAAGGGCTGCCCTCGGCCGAGCTATGGGTGACGCCGGAAGGCGGCCATGCCTTCACGGTCGAACACCCGGCGGCGTTCAACCAGCGGCTGCTCGAGTTCCTGGGAGGACCCGGCAGATCGTGACCTCGCGGGTGTCGCGATCTTCCAGCTCCCGCGTCACGGGCACGATGAAGCGGCCGCGCTGTTCCAAGCCCTCGGTCGGCGCGTAAGCGCGGCCGGGGTCGGCCAGCAGCACCAGCGCGCCCTCGGAGGCGGCGGCGCGCAGCCAAGCCATCACGCGGGCAGCCATGGGCGCCTCGTAGCAGACGTCGCCGGCCAGGATGACGTCCCAGCGCGCCGGGGCCGCCAGCACATCGCCCGGATCGGTGCCGATCGCGACCCCGGCCAGGGTTGCGTTCAGCCGGCAGGCGGCCAGCGCCAAGGGGTCGATCTCCGCCGCATCCACCGCGCAGGCACCGGCCAGCACGGCGGCGATGGCGGCCAGCCCGCCGCCAGCCGCGAAATCCAGCACCCGACGCCCTCGCACCAGCGCCGGATCATCCAGGACCATCCGCGCCAGCGCCTGGCTGCCGGGCCAGGCAAAGGCCCAATAGGGCGGGGCGATCCCCTCCCGCGCCAGCCAGGCCTCGGTCGCCTGCCAGATCGGGGTGATCTCGGTCGCGAGGTAAAGGGCGATTTCCGGCACCAGCGGCGCCCGGCCGATCGCGGCATGGGCGCGAATGAAATCCTCGCTCACAGCCGTCCGGCGAGACAGGTCATGGCCACCGCGATCCCGACCTCCCGATTGGCGTTGAACAGCCGCAGGCAAAGCACCGGGTCGTGGATGTCGACCTTCACCACTTGCCGCGCCAGCAGCGCTGCGGGCAGCAGCAGCACCGGCCAGAACCAGGGCCCCACCCCGGCCATCCAGCCGGCCAGCCCGAGGCAGCCCAGCATCGCCGCATAGCAGGCGGCGACAAAGGGGCGGGTGCGTTCGCCCAGGCTCAAGGCGGAGGAACCGACGCCGACCTTGGCATCATCCTCGCGGTCCTGATGCGCATAGATGGTGTCGTAGCCGAGGATCCAGCAGAACGCCGCCAGCCACAGCGCCAGCGCCGCCGGTTCCAGTGCCCCGCGCGCCGCGACCCAGCCCATGGGTGCGGCCCAGGAGAACACCACCCCCAGCACCGCCTGCGGCCAGTCCGTGAAGCGCTTGGCCAGCGGATAGACCGCGACCGGGATCAGCGAGGCCGCCCCCAGCACGATCGCCGCCGGCGGCAGCGCCATCAGGATCAGCAGCCCGATCGCCGCCAGCACGCCCAGGAAGACCAGCGCCCGGGTCAGGCTGACCGCGCCCGAGGCCAGCGGCCGCATCGCCGTGCGCGTCACCTGGCGGTCCAGGTCCCGGTCCCAGATGTCGTTCACGACGCAGCCCGCCCCCCGCATCACCACCGCGCCGATGCCGAACAGCAGGGCCAGCCACAGCCCCCGGGCAATATCCGGCGCCGCCAGCGACAACGCCCAGCTTCCCGGCAGGAACAGCAGCCAGGAGCCGATCGGCCGGTCGGCGCGCATCAGCAGCGCATAGGGCCGCCAGCCCTCCGGCAGTGCTGCGACCCAGCCGCCGGCGCGGATATCGGTATGTGCGTTCATGCGCTGTACGGTGCCCGCGATGCAGACCCCGTCCATAGCATGAGCACGCTGTCCCGCCTCCACCTCGACCAGCCTTTGGCCGAGGGCATGGAGCTTCCCGGCGATCCCGCTGCCGCCCGGTATTTCGGCGCCGTGCTGCGCAAGGCGCCGGGCGATCCCGTGCTGCTGTTCAACGCCCGCGACGGCGAATTCGCCGCGACCATCGCCGCCGTGCGCAAGGACCAGATCCGCTTTGCCATCGGCCCCCGCACCCGCGCCCCGGCGCCCGGCCCCGACCTGCGGCTGCTGCTCGCCTGCCTGAAACGCGACGCCATGGAATGGGCGGTGGAGAAGGCAACCGAGCTGGGGATTTCACGACTCCAGCCGGTGTTCACCCAGCGCTGTGTGGTGACCTCGCTGAACCTCGACCGGCTGCGCGCCATCGCGCGGGAGGCGGCGGAACAATCCGAACGCCTGGACATGCCCCAAATCCTACCCCCGGCGCCACTGCATCGCGTGCTGGATGGCTGGGACGGCAGCCCCATCCTGGCCGCGGCCGAACGCCGCGACGCGCCGCCGCTGGCCGAGGCGCTGACTGGACGGTCGCTGCCGCTCGCCCTGCTGGTCGGACCCGAGGGGGGATTCACGGGGGCCGAGCTTGACGATGTGACCCGCCGCCCCTTTGTTGTAACCGCCACGCTGGGCCCCCGCATCCTGCGGGCGGAGACGGCGGTGGTCGCAGCACTCGCGGTGATGCAGGCCCTGGCGGGCGACACGCGCGGCGGCCGCTGAAAAACGCGTGACGGAAAATACCTGATGTCCAATCCCGGCGAGGCCGACCTCACGCCGATCACCTCGCTGCGCCAACTGGCCGACTGGTTCGCGGCCGGCTCGAAGCCGCGCGACGCCTGGCGAATCGGCACCGAACACGAAAAATTCGGCTTTCGCCGCAGCGACCTGTCGGCCCCGGCCTATGACGGGCCGGACGGCATCCGCGCGGTGCTGGAGGGGATCCAGGCGCTCGGCTGGGCGCCGATTCTCGACGCCGGCAATGTCATCGGCCTGACGCGGGGGGAGGCCTCGGTGTCGCTGGAACCCGGCGGGCAGCTCGAGCTGTCGGGCGCGCCGCTCGCCAGCCTGCACGACACCGCCGCCGAGCTGGCCGCGCATCTGGAGGAGGTGCGCCAGGTCGCGGGCCCGCTTGGCCTCGGCTTCGCACCCCTGGGGTTCCGGCCGCTGGCGACGCGCGAGGAAGTGCCCTGGATGCCGAAATCCCGCTACGGGATCATGCGCCGCTACATGCCGCAGGTGGGGGCCATGGGCCTCGACATGATGCTGCGCACCTGCACGGTGCAGGTGAATCTCGATTTTGGCGACGAAGCCGATATGGCCGAGAAGCTGCGCCTGTCCCTGGCGCTGCAGCCGCTGGCGACCGCGCTGTTCGCCAATTCCCCCTTCATCGAGGGCAAGCCCTCCGGCTTTCGGACCCTGCGCGGGCGGGTCTGGACCGAGACCGACCCCGACCGCACCGGCATCCCAAGCTGCGTCTGGGAGCCAGGCTTCGGCTTCGAGAGCTTCGCGGAATTCGTGCTCGACGTGCCGATGTATTTTGTGATGCGGGAGGGAGCCTTCATCGATGCCTCCGGCGCTTCCTTCCGTGATTTCATCGCCAAGGGGCTGGCGGGGCATCCCGGCGTCGAGGCGACGATGGGCGATTGGGCCGACCATGTGACCACCGTCTTCACCGATGTGCGGCTGAAGCGGTTCCTGGAGATGCGCGGGGCCGATGCCGGCAGCCCGGAGATGATGGTGGCGCAATCGGCGCTCTGGACCGGGCTGCTCTATGACGACGCGGCCCAGAAGGCGGCCTATGCGCTGATCCGCGACTGGAGCCTGGAGGAGACCCGGGCGTTGCGCCGGGCGGTGCCGCGGGATGCGCTGACCGCGACGATCCGCGGGCGGTCGCTGCGCGACATCGGCCGCGAGGTGGTCGGCATCGCCCGCGACGGGCTGGTGGCCCGCGGCCGGGATGAGGCGGGGCTGCTGGCGCCGCTGGAGGCGGTGATCGCCAGCGGCGAGACCCAGGCCGATGTTTGGCTGCGGCGCTACGCGGGGGAATGGGGCGGGGATGTGTCGCCGATCTTTGCCGAGGCCGCGGTTTGATCGCAGGCGCGTCGTAGGCAGATCAGCAAAGGTAGGGGCCCAGGACCAATGCGACGGTCCAGACCCTTCGACAACGTCTGGGATGCGCTGGAAGAAACCCCCGCCGAGGCAGCCAGTCTGCGGCTGCGGTCGGAGTTGGCGATCGCCTTACGGACGGCCGTCGAAAGCTGGGGGACGACCCAGGCCCAGGCCGCGCAGCGCCCGGGGTGACGCAGCCGCGGCTGAACGACCTGCTGCGCGGACGGGTCCAGCGGTTCAGCCTGGACGCGCTGGTGGGCCTGGCCGAACGCGCCGGGCTGAGCCTGCGGATCGAGGTCGGTCAGGCCGCGGCGTAAAAAACGCCTACGCCGGCTCCAGCTTCGCCTGCACTTCCAGCCACTCTTCCTCCAGCCCCGCCGTCTCCTTGGCGATGCTGGCCTGCTTGCGCTTGGCCCAGGCGATGTCCTGCGCCGAATGCTTGGCATAGGTGGCGGGGTCGGACAGCCGCTTCTCGATCAGCTTGCCTTCCAGCTCCAGCCTGTGCAGCCGGGCCTCGATCTCCTTGGCCCGCGCGCGCAAAGGGGCGGCGGCGGCGCGGGCCACCGCCTTGCCGCGGCGTTCCTCGCCGGCCTTGCCCGGGGCAGCTTCCTTGGCCGCCGGGCGGGTGCGGTCGCCCAGCTGCGCCCGGTAATCCTCCAGGTCGCCCTCGAACTTCGAGACCGTCCCATTCCCCACCAGCCAGAGCTGGTCCGCGACCAGCCCGACCAGATGCGGGTCATGGCTGATGAGAATCACCGCGCCGCCGTAATCGGCCAGCGCCTTCACCAGCGCGTCGCGGGCATCGATGTCCAGATGGTTGGTCGGCTCGTCCAGGATCAGCAGATGCGGCGCCTCGCGCGTCGTCAGCGCCAGCAGCAGCCGCGCCTTCTCGCCGCCCGAGCATTCCTTGATCTTGGTGTTCACCCGCTCGGCATCCAGGCCAAATCGCGCAAGCTGGGACCGGCACTGCTGCACGGTCGCGGCCGGCAGCGCCTCCTGCATATGGGTCAGGGGGGTGCCCTCGGGGTAGAGCTCCTCGGCCTGGTGCTGCGCGAAATAGCCGATGCGCAGCCGCGGCGCCCGGACCACATCGCCCGAGATCGGCTCCATCCGCCCCGCGATCAGCTTGGCGAAGGTCGACTTGCCATTGCCGTTGGCGCCCAGCAGCGCGATCCGGTCATCCTGGTCCAGCCGGAAATCCAACCCGCTGAGGATGACATTGTTGCCATAGCCCGCGACGGCGCGGCGCAGGCTCAGGATCGGCGGCGGCGCCTTGTCCGGCTCGGGGAAGGAGAAGCGGGTGACGTGATCCTCGATCAGCGCCTCGACCTGCGGCATTTTCTCCAGCTGCTTCAGCCGGCTCTGCGCCTGGCGCGCCTTGCTGGCCTTGGCCCGGAAGCGATCGACGAAATCCTGCATATGCGCGCGTTCGGCCAGGATGCGGGTATTCGCCGCCGCCAGCTGCGCCGCGCGTTCCGCCCGCAGCCGCACGAATTCCGAGAAATTGCCGGAATAGGTGGTGATCTTGCTGCGATCCAGATGCGCGATCTGGTCGACGCAACGCTCCAGCAGCCCGCGGTCATGGCTGACCACGACGCAGGCGCCGGAGAATTTTGCCAGCCAGGCCTCCAGCCAGATGGTGGCTTCCAGATCCAGATGGTTGGTCGGCTCGTCCAGCAGCAGCAGGTCGGGTTCCTGGAACAGCGCGCCGGCCAGCGACAGGCGCATCCGCCAGCCGCCGGAAAACTCCCGCACCGAGCGCATCTGCGCGGCGGCATCGAAGCCGAGGCCGGCCAGCACCATGGCGGCACGCGAGGGTGCCGCATCCGCACCTATCGCGATCAGCCGGTCGTGGATTTCCCCGATCCGGATCGGCTCGCGGCAGGTCTCGGCCTCCTTCAGCAGCGAGGCGCGCTCGGTGTCGGCGGCCAGCACCGTCTCCAGCAGATTGTCATCCGAGGCGGGTGCTTCCTGCTTCACCCGGCCCATGCGGGCGCGGGCGGCGATGAAGATCTCCCCGCCATCGACCTGCAATTCGCCGGCGATCGCCTTCAGCAGCGTGGATTTGCCGGCGCCATTGCGGCCGACCAGCCCGATCTTGCGACCGGGATCGAGCGTCATGGACGCGTTTTCGAGCAGCGGACGTCCGGCAATGCGGATCGTCACGTCACGTAGGGCAAGGACCGTCATGGGCGGGCTTCTAACCCAAGCCTGCGGTTTCGTCATGCGCCCGCTCTTGCCTAAGGCCCCGCCGCCCCCTAACGGGCGCCCACACAACGAGCACGGGAACCAGCACCATGGCCATCGAACGCACTTTCAGCATCCTCAAGCCCGACGCGACCCGCCGCAACCTGACCGGCAAGATCAACGCGAAGTTCGAGGAAGCCGGCCTGCGCATCGTCGCCCAGCGCCGCATCCAGCTGAGCCGCGCCCAGGCCGAGACCTTCTACGGCGCCCATTCGGCCCGCGGCTTCTTCCAGGACCTGGTCGCCTTCATGATCTCCGGCCCCGTGGTCGTGCAGGTCCTGGAAGGCGAGAACGCCATCGCCCGCAACCGCGAGATCATGGGCGCGACCAACCCCGCCAATGCCGATGCCGGCACGATCCGCAAGGAATTCGCCGAGAGCATCGAGGCGAACAGCGTCCACGGCAGCGACAGCCCGGAAGCCGCGGCGGTGGAGATCGCCTATTTCTTCGCCGGCACCGACATCGTCGGCTGATGCCGGCTCGCGACCCGTGCGCTGTGCCCGGGTCGCAGCACTCAGCCGACGAAGAGGTAGAGCAGCACCAGCGTCAGGGCGATCACGCCGATGCCCCAGGTCGCCGAGCGCGTGAAGGTCTCCCAGCCGGCGCGACGGTTTTCCACGATGTCCTGCGCCGTAACGGCGGCGAATTCGATGTGCTGCGACTGTTCGGCCATGCCACCAACTCCGGGAAAAACAAGCTTCGCCGGGCGGGTTAGACGGGCCGGGCGCCGCCGGCAAGATGGCGCGCGACGGCGGGGTTGACCAGCACCCCTTCGGCCCAGTCCAGGCCTTCAGCGACGACACGCCCCGCCTCCAGCCGGACCTTCCCCGCAGCAAGCCAGCCGAGCGCGGCCGGATACAGCCGATGCTCCTCGGCCAGCACCCGCGCGGCCAGGACCGCCTCGTCATCGCCGGGCAGGATCGGCACCGCGCTTTGCGCGATGATCGGGCCTTCATCCACCCCCGCGGTCACGAAATGCACCGTGCAGCCATGCAGCCGCACCCCCGCGGCCAGCGCCCGGCCATGGGTGTCCAGCCCCGGGAAGGCCGGCAGCAGCGAGGGGTGGATATTGATCATCCGACCCTCCCACCGCCGGGTATAGGCTTCGGTCAGCACACGCATGAAGCCGGCCAGGGCGATGATCGCGGTGGCATGGGCTTCCAGCACCGCATGCATCGCCGTCTCGAATTCGGCGCGGTCGCGGCCGCGGCTCGGCACCACCGCGACCGGAACCCCGGCCGCCGCCGCCAGGCCCAGCCCCGCCGCATCGGCGCGGTTGGACAGCACCAGGCCGATCTCGGCGGGATAGGCGGGGTCGGCGGCGGCGGCGAGCAGCGCCGCCATGTTGCTGCCCCGCCCCGAGATCAGGACGGCGGCGCGCGGTCGGCTCAAGCCGGCCAGCCGGCGGGGGGGGCGATACGGACCTCGGCCGCGCCGTCGCAGGCCTCGATATGGCCGATGACGTGCACGGCCTCGCCGGCCTCGGTCAACAGGGCACGGGCGGCATCGGCATCCGCGGCCGCGACCACGACGGCCATGCCGATCCCGCAGTTGAACACCCGCAGCAGTTCCGGCGCCGCGATGCCGCCAGCCCGGGCCAGCCAGCCGAACACCGGCGGCACCGGCCAGGCGCTCGCATCCAGCACCGCCGCGGTCCCCGCCGGCAGCACCCGCGGCAGATTTCCCGGCAGCCCGCCGCCGGTGATATGGGCCAGCGCCTTGACCAGGCCTGCGCGATGCAGCGCCAGCAGCGTCTTCACATAGATGCGCGTGGGGGCGAGCAGTGCCGCCCCCAGCGTCATCTCGGGCGCGAAGGGGGCGGGCGCGTCCAGCGCCACTTCCGCCATCGCCAGCACCCGCCGCACCAGCGAGAACCCGTTGGAATGCACGCCGGAACTGGTCAGGCCCAGGATCACATCCCCGGCACCCACGCCGTCGCGCGGCAGCAGCGCGCCGCGTTCGGCCGCACCGACCGAAAACCCCGCCAGGTCGTAGTCGCCCTTGGCGTACATCCCCGGCATCTCGGCGGTCTCGCCGCCGACCAGGGCACAGCCGGCCTGGCGGCAGCCTTCGGCGATGCCGGAGACGACCTCGGCGGCGGCGGCCACATCCAACGCGCCGGTCGCGAAATAATCCAGGAAGAACAGCGGTTCCGCGCCCTGCACCACCAGGTCGTTGACGCACATCGCGACCAGGTCGATGCCGACGGTGTCATGGATGCCGGCCTCGATCGCCAGCCGCAGCTTGGTGCCGACGCCATCGGTACAGCTGACCAGCACCGGATCGATAAATCCCGCGGCCTTGAGGTCGAACAAGGCGCCGAACCCGCCGAGGCCGCCCATGGTGCCGACACGGTCGGTGGAACGGGCGAGCGGCTTGATCGCCTCCACCAGGGCGTCGCCGGCGGCAATATCCACGCCGGCGTCGCGATAGGTCAGGCTGTTCATCGAAGGGTCCGATCGGCTAGGAGACAGGGGCAGCAGGGGGTCGCAGATGGATCACATCGGACGCGGGGTCGCAACCGCGGTATTGCTGGCGGGGCTGGCGGTTCCGGTGCTGGTTCCGGGCTTGGCCCATGCCCAGGCGCTGCCGCCCCTGGTCGCGGCGCCGGCCGAGGCACCCGCCGGCTATTCCCAGACCGGCGTCACCGCGGAGGCCACCGCCGCCAATGGCGTGCAGGCGCGCGAAAACGGCCGTGCCGCCGCCGCCCGCACCGCCTATGCCCGGCTCGCCAACGAGATGGGCCTGCCGCCGGCCAGCGACGCCCAGATCCAGCAGATGATCGACAGCATCGTGGTGGAGCAGGAACGCACCACCCGCACCACCTATACCGGCCGGCTGACAGTGAACTTCAATCCCGGCCGCGTGCAGGCCTTTGCCGGCCGCGGGCCGGCGGCGGACCCGAACGGCACCCAGGCCGCGCAGCAGGCGGCGACCTATCTGGAGGCGAGCACCCGCTACGGCGGGATGCCGGAATGGCTGGAGCTGCGTCGGCGGCTGCTGACCTCGCCGCTGGTGACCCAGGTCGATGTGCTGATGATCTCGACCGACCGGGCAAGGCTGCGGCTGGGGTTGCGGGCGCCGGCGGCGCAGGTCGCCCAGGCTCTGGCGCCGGCCGGCGTCACCCTCGCCCCCGGTGGGCGTCCGGGCGAGGGATGGCGCGTCGGTCTTGCCGGACAATTCTGAACCGGCTCCCGCGCCGCGGACCGAGGCCGGGCCCTTCACCTGGCCCAACCTCATCACCCTCGCGCGGCTCTGTGCCGTGCCGGCGACGATCTGGCTCGTGCTGAACGACCGCGGCGGCGCCGCCTTCGCGGTCTTCGTGCTGGCCGGGGTGTCGGATGGCATCGATGGCTGGCTGGCGCGGACGCGCAACATGCGCTCGGCGCTCGGCGCAGTCATGGACCCCCTGGCGGACAAGGCGCTGCTGGTTTCCATCTATGTGACGCTGGCGATCATGGATGTCCTGCCCGACTGGATCGCCATCCTGGTGGTGTTCCGCGACGTGCTGATCGTCGGCGGCGTGCTGGCGCTGACCTGGGCGGGGGCGCGGCCGCCGATCGAGCCGATCCGCCTGTCCAAGGCCAATACCGTGGCGCAGACGACGCTGGCCGCCCTCGCCTTGCTTGGCAGCTGGCAGGGCTGGCCGGGGCCCATGGTGATCACCGTGATGGTCTGGGTGGTGGCGGTGACGACTTGCGCCTCGGGCGCCGCCTATGTCCTCGGCCAGCGGCGCCGATGAGCGTGTCGCCGCCGCCCAGCCGCATGGGCGCCCAAGGCCCCGCCCGCACCGGCCAGGCCCCGGTGCCCGCCGCGGCGGAGCCGCCCGGCACCACGACCGGCTCGCCGAACGGAGCGCGGACGGCGACGCGCTCGCAGCGCATGACCCTGGTCTTCGGCTTCGCCGCGGCGGTGCTGTTCTCGCTCTGGCTGTTCTCGGCGATCCTGACGCCTTTCGTGCTGGCGGCGGTGATCGCCTATTTCCTCGACCCGCCGACCACGCGCCTCACACGGACCGGGCTGCCGCGCGGCTTCGCGGCGCTGCTGCTGCTGCTGCTGCTGCTGACCTTCCTGACGGTCGCGGGGCTGCTGCTCTACCCGCTGCTGTTGTCGCAGATCGGCGTGCTGGCGGCGCGGCTGCCTGCCTATATCGCCACCATCGGCGCCAAGGTGCGCGATGCCATGCAGTCGGTGGAGGAACAGCTGGGGCCGGAGGTCGTGGGGTCGCAGCTGCGGGAAATCGCGGTGGCGCAGGTCGGCGCCGTGCTGTCCTACCTCGGCGGTTCGACCGCGCGTTTCGTCGGCGGTTCGCTGCAGATCTTCAGCGTCTTCACCTTGCTGGTGGTGACGCCGGTCTGCGCCTTCTATCTGCTGCGCGACTGGCCCTTCATGATCGCGCGGATCGAATCCTGGCTGCCGCGGCGCTCGGCCGCGGTGCTGCGACGGCTCGCGCTGGACACCGACCGGGTGCTTTCGGCCTGGTTGCGAGGGCAGTTGATCTGCTGCGCGATCCTCGCCGCCTTCTATGCCGTGGCCCTTTCGGCGATCGGGCTGGAACTCGGGCTGCTGATCGGGCTGCTCGCGGGGGTGCTGTCCTTCATCCCCTATGTCGGCAGCATCACCGGCTTCGGGGCGGCGATCCTGCTCGCGATCGGGCAATGGGGCACCGGCAATGGCGTCCTGCTGGTGGTGCTGGTCTTCGCCTTCGGCCAGTTCGTCGAGGGCTATGTGATCTACCCGCTGCTGCTTGGCGACCGGGTGGAGCTGCATGCGGTCTGGGTCATCTTCGCCCTGTTCGCCGGCGGCGTGGCCTTCGGCTTCCTGGGCGTGCTGCTGGCGGTGCCGATGGCCGCGGCGATCGGGGTGGTGGCGCGCTACTGGCTGCGGCGCTACCTCGCCAGCCCGCTCTATCTGGACCCGCCGCGGACGGGCACATGACCCGCCCCATCATTCCCTGGCGGGCGCCCGCCGGCGCCCGCGGGCGCCGGCGGGGCAGGGTGTTGTCAGTTCACATCGCCGATGGCGCGGCCTGCTGCCGTGCCGCGTGGGTTGGACGGGGTGCCATCGGACTGGGAGGGGTAGGCGCCCGAGGTATTGGTGCCGGCGGCGCGATCCAGCGCCCGTTCCGGCGCGGTGCCCGGCGGGTTGGACCGGGTGCCGTCCGACTGCGACGGATAGGCGCCCGAGGTGTTGGTGCCGGCGGCGCGATCCGCAGCCCGGCTCGTCGCGGTCCCCGGCGGATCGACATTGTTCGGGGCGCAGGCGGCGACACCGAGCAGGGCCACGGCAGCGAGCATGGTCGTTGTGCGGATCATCATGGGCGGTCTCCTGAAGCCGCGGCTGAATGCTGCGGACATGGGGGAGAACGCGACCACCGCCGTATCGTTGCATCCAGGTGACCGCGTGACCCGCCAGCTCGCCCTGCCCTTGCCGATGAGCACGGTCTTCCGCGCCGGCGACTTCCTGCCCGATGAGAGCAATGCCGCCGCCCGCGCCTGGCTGGCCGATCCGACCCGCTGGCCTGCGGGCCGGCTCGCGCTGCATGGCCCGGCCGGCACCGGCAAGACGCATCTGCTGTCCATCCATGCCGCCGCCCGGGGCTGGCGCCTGATGGAGGGCAGCCTGCTGCGCGGCATCCCCTCGCCCGGCCCCACCGCACTCGACAACGCCGATCTGGTGCCGGAGGAGGCGGCGCTGTTCCACCTCCTCAACGCCTGCGCCGAGGCCGGCCAGCCGCTGCTGCTGGCGGGGCGGGAGGCGCCGGCGCGTTGGGGGGTGGCCCTGCCGGACCTGGCCAGCCGGCTGCGCGCGACCACTTCAGTTGCATTGGGGGAACCCTCGGATGCGCTGCTCGCCGCCCTGCTGGCGCGGCATTTTACGAATCGCGGGCTGCTGGTCGATGCCGGGCTGCAGGATTGGCTGCTCGCCCGCCTGCCGCGCGAGGCCCAGGCGGTGGCCGAGGCCGCGGCCCGGCTGGACCGCGCGGCCCTGGCCGCCGGGCGGCGGGTGACGCGCGGCCTCGCCCGCGATGCGCTGCGGGGCTGGGCCGGCTTCGGCGAGGACGGCGAATCGGATGACGGTTTTCGGGCAATGGCCGCAACGCCCTCCCCCCTCGGGTCGGTGCTGCTGTAACGTGTGCGGCATGAACGTCATGCCCCCCACCCCCCCCGCCGGCCCGAGCCCCAGCCCGAGCCCCAGCCCGACGGTGGCCGCCGCCGCGCCGATCACGCAGCCCGGGCGCTTCATCAACCGCGAACTCTCCTGGCTCGCCTTCAACGAGAGGGTGCTGGAGGAAGCCGCCAACCCGCACCACCCGCTGCTGGAGCGGCTGCGCTTCGTCGCGATCTCCTCCTCCAACCTCGATGAATTCTATTCGGTGCGGGTCGCCGGGCTGATCGGGCAGGAACGCGCGGGGCTGACCACCGTCTCCGCCGATGGGCTCACGCCGACCCAGGCGCTGGCCGCGGTGAATGCCCGCGCGGCGGTGCTGATCGAGGCGCAGCAATCCACCTGGCAGGAGCTGCGCGGGCTGCTGCGCGACGCCGGGGTGGTGCTCTGCGAGCCGGATGAGTTGACCACGGATGACGCCGAATGGCTCGACCGCTGGTTCATGGACCGGGTTTTTCCGGTGCTGACGCCGCTTGCGGTCGATCCGGCGCATCCGTTTCCCTTCATCCCCAACCTCGCCCTCTGCATGGTGCTGAAGCTGGTGCGGGAGGAGGATGGCGGGATCATGCGCGCGCTCTGCCCGCTGCCGCCGCAGGTCGATCGCTTCATCCGCCTGCCGTCCGACCCCGGCCAGCCGATCCGCTTCCTGCTGCTGGACGATCTGGTGGCGATGAACCTGCCGCGGCTGTTCCCCGGCTTCATCACCGCCGAACACGGGCTGTTCCGCCTGATCCGCGACACCGATGTGGAATTCGAGGAAGAGGCCGAGGATCTGGTCCGTTCCTATGAGGACGCGCTGAAGCGCCGCCGCCGCGGCCGCGCCATCCGCCTGTCGGTGACTAGCGGCACGCCGGCCGACATGCGCGCCTTCATCGCGCATGAGGTGGATGCGGCGCCGGGGGGGATGTTCATGGTCGATGGGCTGCTCGGCCTGTCCGACCTGTCGCAGATGATCGTGGACGACCGGCCGGACCTGCTGTTCACGCCCTATACGCCGCGCTTTCCCGAACGGATCCTGGATTTCGGCGGCGATTGCTTCGCGGCGATCGCGGCCAAGGACATCGTCGTCCACCACCCCTTCGAATCCTTCGACGTGGTGGTGCAGTTCCTGCGCCAGGCGGCGCGCGATCCGAATGTGGTGGCGATCAAGCAGACGCTCTACCGCACCTCCCGCGACAGCCCGATCGCGCGCGCGCTGAAGGAAGCGGCCGAGGCCGGCAAATCCGTCACCGCCATGGTCGAGCTGAAGGCCCGCTTCGACGAGGAGCGCAACATCGCCCTCTCGCGCGAGTTGGAAGCGGCCGGGGTGCAGGTGGTCTATGGCTTCGTCGAGCTGAAGACCCATGCCAAGGTCTCACTGGTGGTGCGGCGGGAGCGGGATGGGCTGCGCTCCTATGCGCATTTCGGCACCGGCAACTACCATCCGATCACCGCGCGCATCTACACCGACCTGTCCTTCTTCACCGCCGATCCGGCGCTGACGCAGGATGCCGCGCGGCTGTTCAACTACATGACCGGCTATGCGCGGCCGGAAAAGATGCGCTTGCTCGCTTTCTCGCCGCTCACCATCCGCCCCGCGCTGATGGGGCTGATCGAGCAGGAGACCCGTTTCGCCACGGAGGGCAAGCCGGCCGGCATCTGGCTGAAGATGAACTCGCTGGTGGATGAATCGCTGATCGATGCGCTCTATCGCGCCAGCATCGCCGGCGTGCAGATCGAATGCGTCATCCGCGGCATCTGCTGCCTGCGCCCCGGCGTGCCCGGCCTGTCGGAGAACATCCGCGTCAAATCCATCATCGGGCGTTTCCTGGAACATTCCCGCATCTGCGTCTTCGGCAATGGCCACAAGCTGCCGAGCCGCCGCGCCCGCGTCTTCATCGGCAGCGCCGACTGGATGGCGCGCAACATGGACTGGCGGGTCGAAACCATGGTCCCGGTCGAGAACCCGACCGTGCATGCCCAGATCCTCGATCAGATCATGGTGTTGAACCTGCAGGACACCGCGCAGTCCTGGACCTTGGACTCGGACGGGGTCTACACCCGGCTTGATCCGGGCGAGCACCCGGTTTCTGCGCATGAGTATTTCATGACAAATCCTTCCCTCTCCGGTCGCGGCAGCGCCTTGCAGCGCGCGCCCCGCAGCGTCACCCGCCGCAAGCAGGACCGGGTGCAGCAGGATTGACCGTACTGGCCGCCATCTCCGCCGCCTCGGTCTCCCATCAGGATCATGAGGCGCCGCGCCGCTGCGGCGTCGTCGATCTCGGCTCCAACTCCGTGCGCCTCGTGGTGTTCGAGGGGCGCGGCCGCAACCCGGTCGCGGTCTTCAACGAGAAGGCGGTGCTGGGCCTTGGCCGCGGCCTCGCCACCACCGGGATGCTGAACGAGGAAGCGGTGGAGCAGGCGCTCACCGTGCTCTCCCGCTACCACACCATCGCCCGCGCCATGGGGGCCGACCCCATGGAGGTGCTGGCGACCGCGGCGGTGCGCGATGCCCGCAACGGCGTCGGCTTCGTCTCCGCGCTGGAACGCATGCTGCCCGGCGTGCCGATCCGCATCCTGGGCGGGCAGGAGGAAGGCCGGCTTTCGGCCGATGGCGTGCTGCTGGGCTTCCCCGATGCCGATGGCATATTGGGCGACCTCGGCGGCGGTTCGCTGGAGCTGGTGGACCTGGTGGCCGGGACGCCGAGCGAGGTCGCGAGCCTGCCGCTCGGCGCCATCCGCCTGGCCGACCGCGCCGACAATGACACCGCCCGCGCCCGCGCGCTGGCCGAGGCCGATCTGGCCACCGTCCCCTTCCTCGCCCGGGGGGCGGGCCGGGACCTGTATCTGGTCGGCGGCGCCTGGCGGGCGCTGGCGCGCATCCATATGGCGCAGACGGCCTATCCGCTCTCGATCGTGCATCATTATGTGCTGCGGCGGGAGGAAGCGCGCGACCTCGCCTCCGTCGTCACCGCGGCGACCCGGCGGACGCTGGAACGCATGCCGGGCGCGCCGGCCAAGCGCGTGCAGGACCTGCCCTTCGCCGCCGTCGTGCTGCGGCGGCTGCTGCGCGCGACCGGGGCGCGGCGGGTGGTGTTCAGCGCCAATGGGCTGCGCGAGGGCTGGTACGCGCGGCTGCTGCCCGCGGCCCTGCGCGCGACCGACCCGCTGCTCGAGGCCGCGCGCGAAATGGCCGCCCGCTTCGGCCGCGATCCCTATCTGCCGCAGGCGCTGACCGCCTGGACCGCGCCGATCTTCCGCGACGAGGAACCGGCCAGTACGGCGATGCGGGAAGCCGCCTGCGCTCTGTCGGACACCGGCAGCCACGACCATCCGGACTACCGCGCCGAACAGGCGTTCTGGCGGGTGCTGCGGCAGCCGGGGGTGGGGCTGGACCACCATACCCGCGCTTTCCTGGCGCTGGCGACGGCCCTTCGCTATGAGGCGGAGGCGGACGCCCCCTTCCTGACCACCGCCCGCGTGCTGCTGGACGGCGCGGCGGTGCGTCGGGCGGAGGCTTTGGGCTCGGCGCTGCGGCTGGCCTATACCCTGTCGGGCGGGACCACGGCGCTGCTGACCGGAACCTCCCTGACCCGCAGCGAGGGCCGGCTGACCCTGCGCCTGACCGAAGGCAGCGGGGTTTTTGCCGGGGAATCGGTGCTGCGGCGCCTGGAAACCCTGGCGGCGGCGCTGGGCGCGCAGGCTTCGGTGGTGGTGGGTCCCGAGGCCTGAGCCGGCCTATCCCGCCACCACCAGCGCCACCCCCGACACCGCGCTGATCGCCAGGATCACCGGCCGCAGCCGAGGCCCGGTCAGCCAGACCCGCGCCGGCCGCGCCAGCGCCACGCCGATCGCAAGCCCCGGCAGCAAGGTCAGCATCAGCCAGACCTCGGCCATGCCGAACCGCCCCGCCAGCGCTGCGACCGGGACGATCATGGCATAGGCGATCAGCCAGAACAGCCCGAGCACGCCCCGCACCGCCGTCGCCGGCAGATGCGCCACGGCCAGCGCCATCAGCGGCCCATGCACCCCGGAAAACCCGCCCATCAGCCCGGAGATGAAGCCCGCGCCGAACAGGATCGGCGGCACCGGCCGCAGCCGCGGCACCGAGACCGCCAGCACCACCGCGATCAGGATGACGACGCCAAAGCCGCGCCGGCTGGCCAGCCCCGGTGCCGCCGCCGCCAGCCCCATCCCGAGCGCGGTGCCCAGCGCGAGCCCGGCGACCGACCAGACCAGGATGCCTTTCGGGACGGCGCGCACATCCGCCCGCCATTGCCCGAACATCAGCAGCGAACCCACCGCCAGCAGTGGCCCCGGCACATAGCGGGGGTCCAGCGCCACCAGCGGCGGCACCGCCACCATCGACAACCCCAGCCCCGCTGCCAGCTGCACCAATGTCGCCGCCGCCATCGCGGCGGTGGCGATCAGCGCATCAACGAACAGCGGTGCCGCCGACGGTCAGCCCATCCATGCGCATGGTCGGCTGGCCGACGCCCACCGGCACGCCCTGGCCATTCTTGCCGCAGGTGCCGACGCCCGCATCCAGCGCCATGTCGTGCCCGACCATGCTGACCTTGGTCAGCGCCGAAGGGCCGTCGCCGATCAGGGTCGCGCCCTTCACCGGCGCGCCGATCTTGCCGTTTTCGATCAGGTAGGCCTCCGAGGCGCTGAACACGAACTTGCCCGAGGTGATGTCCACCTGCCCGCCGCCGAAATTCACAGCGTAAAGCCCGTTCTGCACCGAGGCAATGATCTCCGCCGGATCATGCTGGCCGTTCATCATCACGGTGTTGGTCATGCGCGGCATCGGGATATGAGCATGGCTCTGGCGGCGGCCATTGCCGGTGGGGGCGACGCCCATCAGCCGGGCATTCTGCCGGTCCTGGATGAAGCCGACCAATATGCCGTCATCGATCATCACGGTGCGGCCGGAGGGCGTGCCCTCGTCATCCACGGTCAGGCTGCCGCGGCGGTCAGGGATGGTGCCGTCATCGACCACGGTCACCCCCGGGGCGGCGATCCGCTGCCCCAGCAGCCCGGCGAAGGCCGAGGTCTTCTTGCGGTTGAAATCGCCTTCCAGCCCATGGCCGATCGCCTCATGCAACAAAATGCCGGGCCAGCCGGAGCCGAGCACCACGGTCATCTCGCCCGCGGGCGCGGGCACGGCATCGAGGTTCAGCACCGCCTGGCGCAGCGCCTCGGCCACCGCCGCGCGCCAGACCTCAGGCGTGGTGACGCGGGCATAGGTGAAGCGCCCGCCGGTGCCATAGGAGCCGGTTTCCCGCCGCCCATCCTGTTCCACCACCACCGAGACGTTCAGCCGCACCAGCGGGCGCAGATCGGCGACCTCCGCACCATCGGCGCGGATGATGCGCACCGCCTGCCATTCGCCGGACAGATTCGCCATCACCTGGGTCACGCGGGAATCGCTGGCCCTGGCGAAAACGTCCATCTCGGCGAGTAGCGCGGCCTTGGCGGGGAAATCCATCGCCTCCAGCGGGTTGGCGGGATCATACAGGCGCAGATTGGTCGCGCGCGGGCCGACCGCGACGCTGCCGGCCTCGCCCGGCCGCACCGCGCGGACGGTGGCCGCCGCGCGGGACAGCGCGGCCTCGCTGATCTCCCCGGCATGGGCATAGGCGGCGGTCTCCCCCGAAACCCCGCGCAGGCCGAAGCCGCGGGTGGTGTCGAAGCTCGCGCTGCGGATGCGGCCATCTTCCAAAGAGGTGGATTCGCTCTGCCGGTATTCCAGGAACAGCTCGCCATCCTCCTGCCCTTCCAGTGCCTGGCGGGTGAGGCGGCGGGCGGCGTCGGGGTCCATCTCGGCAAAGAACAGCCGGTCGGTGGCGCTGATGGCATCGGTCATGGGGATGCTCCGCTTGCTTCGATGGCCAGTGAGGCCGCCGGAATGGTCAGGGTGGCCGTGGTGCCCTCGCCCGGATGGCTGTCCAGGGCCAGGTCGAAGCCCATGGCCCGCGACAGCGTGCGGGCCAGATGCAGCCCAAGCCCGGAGCCGCCGAAACGCCGCGCGAGGGTGGTTTCCAGCTGCACGAAAGGCTCGAAGGCGCGCACCACATCCTCGGCCGCCATGCCGATCCCGGTATCGGCGATGGTGATGGCAAGGTCGGGGCCGGCCATGGCGGCGGCGATGGTCACGCGCCCACCTGCCTCGGTGAACTTCACGGCATTGGTCACCAGGCTCTGCAGCACCTGCCGCAGCCGCTTTTCATCGGCCAGGATGCGCGGCAACCCCTCGGGCAGGTCGAGCTCCAGGGTCAGCCGCGCCTCCGCAGCCTGGGCACGGGCGACCCGGGCCACCGCCTCCAGCACCGAATAGAGGTCGAGCCGCACCGCCCCGGCGGCGAGATCGCTCGCCTCGGCCCGCGCGACGTCCAGGATGTCGTCGATCAGCGACAGCAGATGCCGCCCCGCATCATTGATCGCACGGATGAACTCCTCCGATTCCGAACCGGTGACCGCGGGGGTGCCGAGGGGGGTGCGGGCCAGCAGCGCATCGGAAAACCCGATCACGGCATTCAGCGGCGTCCGCAGCTCATGCGTCATGGTGGTCAGGAAGCGCGACTTGGCTTGGCTCGCATCCTCCGCCGCCTCCTTGGCGCGCTGCAGCTCGGCGCGGATGCGGCGGTCCTCGGTCACATCGGTCAGGGTGCGCACGAAGCCGCCGTCCGGGGTCGGCGCGGTGGTGATCTCCAGCACCGTGCCATCCGGCCGCAGCCGGGAATAGCGGCCGGGGGTCAGCGCGACGGGATGGGCCTCGATGAAGGCGGCGACCGATTCCGCCGGGCCGAATTCGCCGCGCTCGACCTGCAGACGGAAGATGTCGTGGATGCTGCGCCCGGGCCACAGCTCGCCAGGGCCGAAGCCGCAGAGCCGGGCAGCCAGGGCATTGGCGGCGATCAGCTTGCTGTCCGGGCCGAAGAGGATGAGGCCGCTCGGCGAATTCTCCAGCATCACCTGCTGCCGCTCGGCCTGTTCGCGCGTGACGCGCTGCGCCTCCTGCAGCGCGCTGATGTCGGTCAGCACCACCAGATGCCCGCCATCGGGCAGGCGGGAGCAGCGCACCACCATGCAGGTGCCGTCGGGGCGGGTGCGTATCCATTCGCTCTGCCCGTCGACGACCCAGGCATAGCGCTCCCGACGGACCTGCTCGATCGTCATGTCGCCGTATTCGCCGGCGGCGTGGCGCCGTACCATCAGCGCGTCCAGATCCTCGCCGACCACCGGGGCGGGTTCGCCGATCAGCCGCCGATAGGCGTCGTTGAGCATGGTCAGGCGCCGGTCCGGCCCGAATACGGCGACCCCGTGCGGCAGCGAGGTCAGCACCCCGTCGAGCAGGGTGGCGCGGCGCTTGGCCTCATCCTCGGCGCGTTTCAGCACCGTCAGATCGTCGACCTCGATGATGAAGCCGCCGTCGCTGGTGGGCCGGGAGGTGACGCGGATCACGTCGCCGTTCGGACGCTCGCGCATCTCGGAATGCGGCAGGCCCCGATCGACCCCGATTCGCCGCAACACGAAGTCCGGATCGTCCAGATTGCCGTATTCGCCCCGCGCGGCCAGCACGGCAAAGACCTCGGCCAGGGTCATGCCCGGGCGCAGCGAGCCGGGCGGCGCACCGATCAGCCTGGCATAGGCGGGATTCTGGAACACCAGCCGGCGATCGGGGCCATAGACGGCGACCCCCTCCCGCACCTGGTCGATCACGCCCTGCATCTCGCGCGCCGTGGCCAGCGCCTCGGCTTCGCCATTGACGAAGGCGGTGACGTCGAAGGCGACGCTGGCAAAGCCGCCGTTGGGCAAGGGCTCGCTGACGACATCGACCACGCGGCCGGCCGCGCTGCGATACAGCCGGCGCCAGGGCTTGCTTTGATCCTGGCGCAGCGCCGCGCGGATCCGCTCCTCCGGGTCGCCGGGGCCGAGCAGGCCGTGATAAGCATAGAGCGAAATCACGTCGCGCAGCGAGGCGCCGATCGGCAGCGAGGCGTCCGGCAGGTCCGGATGCAGCAGACGCCGGTTGGAGATATAGGCCAGCCGGGCCTCGGCGTCGAAGACGGTGATACTGATCGGCAGGCAGCCCAGCGCGTCCTGCAGCAGTTCCGGCCCGGAGCGGACAGCCGCGCTTGTAACTCGTCCACTCACCGGCGCAGCCCGTGCATCGCCGCCAGCAGCGCCGCCAGAACCGCGACCGCGACCGCCTGATGCAGCGTGCCGAGCCCGGCCGGCACCGCATGCAGCAGGGTCGAGACCCCGAGCCCGTATTGCACGAGGACCGCGGCGCCGAGGGCAAATAGCGCGGTCCGCGCGAAGCCGGGCGGCAAACGGCGCCAGCCCAGCCCGACCGCGGCAAGCGCGGCCAGCGCACCGAGGCTCGCCAGCAGGCGGTGGTCGAACTGCACGGTGGCGATATCCGTGGTCAGGCTTTGCCAGCCGGCGGCGAAATAGCCGGGTGGCACCAGCCGCCCGGCCATCAGCGGGAAGGTGTTGAAATCGAGCCCGGCGTGAAGCCCGGCCACGAAGCCGCCGGCCAGCATGGCCAGCACCAGCAGCCCGGCCGCCGCATGCAGCAGGGCCGCGACCCTGGCGGCGGCGGCGGGCCGGTCACGCACCGGCCGCAGCAGCGACAGCGCAGTCCAGAACAGCAGGGAGAACAGCAGCAGCGCCAGCGCCAGATGCAGCACCAGCCGATAGGGGGAGACGGCGGTGCGGTCCGCCTCGAAGCCGCTGGCGACCATGAACCAGCCGACGCCGCCCTGCGCACCCCCCAGCAGCAGCAGCAGCACCAGCCGCGGCTTCAGCCCCGCCGGGATCCGGCCGCGCCACCAGAACACCACCAGCGGCAGCAGGAAGGCGAGGCCGATCATCCTTCCCCAAAAGCGGTGTATCCATTCCAGCCAGAAGATGCGGCGGAACCCCTCGATCCCGAAGCCGGCATTCATCAACGCATATTGCGGAATGCCGCGATAGAGATCGTAGAGGCGCTGCCATTCGGCCTCCGACACCGGTGGCAGGGCGCCCGACAGCGGCGCCCATTCCATGATCGACAGGCCGGAGCCGGTCAGCCGGGTCGCGCCGCCAAGGGCCACCATCACCCAGACCATCCCGCAGACCACGAGCAGCCAGAGCGCAACGGCACGGCGATCACGTGCGGCACGGGCGGACGGGGACAGGGCCTGATCGGCTCGCTCGAAATCGAAGGGCATCATCGGCGTATATAGGCCGTGCTGCCGCCGCTGCACACGCCGCTCCGGACCAACATCGCCTTTCGCCGCGTGACGTGTCCGGCCGCCCCCCCGCCCCCCGCGGATCGCCCGGCTTGCCGG